>Ga0310811_10013186_pt1 | contig 10760 bp, 10 predicted proteins | sample YCmetagenome_FD_207642 | JGI IMG/M metagenome (GOLD analysis project Ga0310811, IMG submission 207642) | Soil microbial communities from experimental microcosm in Duke University, North Carolina, United States - YC | ecosystem: Engineered > Artificial ecosystem > Soil microcosm > Unclassified ...
GGCCGATCAGCGCGGCGATCATGAACGGGAACAGGCCGACGTTGATCTCCGGCGTCCCGAACGTGGCGGTGTCGCTCGCGACGATCAGGTCGCAGGCGAGCGCCAGCCCCAGCGCGCCGGCGAGGACGTGGCCGCCGGCCGCGCAGATGATCGGCTTGCCGAGCCGGCCCATGAGGTCGAAGAGGCGCGGGAAGCGGTCGTTGGCGGCGTGGCGGGCGACGAACGGGACGTCGGCGGTGAAGCCCGCGAGATCGCCGCCGCTGGAGAAGACGCGCTCGTGCGTCGAGGCGAGCACGACGCAGCGGACCGCGTCGTCGTCGCGCGCCGCCGCGAACGCCGCGAGCAGCTCGTCGAGCATGGCGTCGGAGAGCGCGTTGCGCGTCTCGGGGTGGTCCAGCGCGATCGTCGCGACCCCGTCCGCGACGTCGTAGCGCAGCTGCTCGTAGACCATGGCCCGCAATCTACCCGCCCCCAGCGGCCCGCGCCGCCGTGGAAAGTAGGACGTACCACTGTTCACTTTGGCGCCGGTGCGCGATAGCGTTGCCCCATGGCCACCGCAGACGAGGTCCTCAAGCCCGATCACGCCGTCCGGCGCGGGCACTTCATCTTCAGCGACGAGCACGACGCGCTCCGCGAGACGATCCGCGCGTTCGCGACGAAGGAGCTCGCGCCGCACGCCGAGGCGTGGGAGGAGACGACGTTCCCGGACTCCGTCTTCCGCCGCATGGGCGAGCTCGGGCTGCTCGGGCTCGACAAGCCCGAGCGCTACGGCGGCCAGGGCGGCGACTACTACACGAGCATCGTGCTCGCCGAGGAGCTCGCCCACGGGCGCTCGGGCGGCCTGGCGATGGGCGTCGCGGTCCACACCGACATGGCGATGCCGCCGATCCTCGCGTTCGGCACCGAGGAGCAGAAACAGGACTGGGTCGTGCCCGCGATCGCCGGCACGAAGATCCTCTGCCTCGGGATCACCGAGCCCGACGCGGGCTCCGATGTCGCCGCGATCAAGACGCGCGCCGTACGCAGCGACGATGGCGAGGAGTACGTCATCAACGGCTCCAAGACGTACATCACCAACGGCCTGCGGGCGGACGCGATCATCCTCGTGTGCAAGACCGATCCCGACGCCGGATACGACGGCTTCACGCTGTTCCTCGTGCCGATGGACCTCCCCGGCGTCATCCGCGAGCAGCGCCTCGAGAAGCTCGGCATGCACGCGAGCGACACGGCGCTGCTGGCCTTCCAGGACGTCCGCGTCCCGGCGAGCGCGGTCCTCGGCGAGGTCGGCAAGGGCTTCTACCACATCATGTGGGAGCTCCAGGGCGAGCGCCTCATCGGCGCGGCGAGCGCCGTCGCGGCGGCCCAGCACTGCTTTGACCGCACGCTCGCCTACGCGCTGGAGCGCAGCGCGTTCGGGCGCCGGATCGGCCACTTCCAGGTCATCCGCCACAAGTTCGCCGAGATGGCGACGAAGCTCGAGTCCGCGCGCCAGCTGGTCTACACGACCGCCTGGCGGCACGCCAACGGCGAGTACCCGGTCCGCGAGATCTCGATGGCGAAGCTCCACGCCTCGCGGATCGCCGTCGAGGTCGCCGACGAGTGCATCCAGATCCACGGCGGGGCGGGCTACATGAAGGAGTACGGCATCGAGCGCGTCTGGCGCGACCTGCGCCTCAACCGCATCGGCGCGGGCACCGACGAGATCATGCTCGACGTCATCGGCCGCAGCTACGGGCTGTAGGACGCAAGACCACCGCGTCGGACTTTTGGACTATTGACAGCAGGGGGCGGGGCTCGACTACGGTAGCGATGGCGTCGTCCGGCACCGGACCGGACACACACATCAAGGAGGGGAATGTGATGGCTTCGAGGACGAAATGGGCGCTCTGCTGCAGCGTCGGCGTGGCGCTCGCGCTGCCGTGTGCCGCCGCGCAGGCGGCGGTCAAGAGCGTGAACATGGGAACGAACAAGGCCCAGCAGGCGCAGCTGCAGCCCAACGGCGCAGACGTCAACGCGTTCTTCCCGAGCAACGTCGCCGTCCACGTCGGCGACAGCGTGAAGTTCGTACCGACGAGCTTCCACAGCGTCCACTTCTTCGGCAAGTCGGGCAAGCTCACGCCGATCTTCAACATCGGCCCCGCGATCAGCGGGATCACCGACGCCGCCGGCGCGCCGTTCTGGTTCAACGGCCTGCCGAACTTCGTCACCAACGGGGCGCTCTTCGCACCCCCCGGCAAGTTCGGCAAGACACTCGTGACCAACGGGACGAAGGAGATCGAGAGCGGACTGCCGACCTCCAACAAGCCCAAGCCGATGACCGTGCGCTTCACGAAGGCCGGGCTGTTCACGTACAACTGCGACCTGCACCCGGGCATGAAGGGGACGGTCCGCGTCTCGCCGAAGAGCAAGCCCGTGCCGTCCGCCGCCGCCGACGCCAAGCGCGTCAAGGCCCAGGCGGCGAGCGCGGTCAAGGTCTCCAAGACGTTCGCGAGCCTCAAGCCGCCGGCGAACACCGTCTACGTCGGCGCCGCCGGCAAGGGCGGGACCGAGCTCTTCGGCTTCGCTCCCTCCAAGCTCACGGTCCCGGTCGGGACGACGGTGACCTTCACCGTCCCCGCGGGCAGCTTCGAGACGCACACGGCGAGCACCGGCCCGGGCAACCCCGACAAGGAGCCGAAGTCCTACCTCGGCTCGATCGCGACCGGGCAGGACGACCCGCGCGGCGCGTACCCGAGCGACCCGCCGCCGACGGCCGCGGCGCTGACGCCGCTGCTGCACGGCAACGGGTTCTGGTCCAGCGGCGCGATGGACCCCAACCCCAAGACGCCGCTGCCGCAGTCCAACTCGGTGACGTTCGCCGCCGCCGGGACGTATGAGTTCTACTGCCTGATCCACACGTTCATGCACGGGACGATCACGGCTCAGTGAGCCGTCGGGTCGCGCTTGCGACCGTTCTGCTGACCGGCGCGGCGGTGCTCGCCGCCGCGCCGGCCGCAGGAGCGGCAACACGGGAGTTCTGGATCGCGGCGACGCCGTCGCTGTGGAACATGGCTCCCAACCAGCGCGACGACATCACGGGCGCGCGCCTGGACCCGGCCCAGACCGTCCTGCAGACGACGGTCTACCGCCGCTACTCGCCGCACTGGCGCCGGCCGCTGGCCAACTCCCCGATGTCGGGCAACCAGAACCTCATCCCCGGGCCGCTGCTGCGCGCGCGGGTGGGCGACAAGCTCGTCGTCCACTTCAAGAACATGGACTTCACGCGGATGAACGGCCACTCGATGCACTTCCACGGCGTCGAGTACAAGCCGAGCTCCGATGGCGCGTACGTCCCCGGGATCTCGGGTCCCGACGGCAACGTCCTGCCCGGCGGGACCTGGACCTACCGCCTCACCGCGGGCCCGCAGTCGGCGGGCGTCTGGCCCTACCACGACCACTCGTCGTCGATGCACGAGTCGATCGAGGGCGGGATGTACGGGATGCTCTCGATCCGCGGGCGCCACGAGGCGCTGCCCGACCGCGAGTTCGTGGTCGTGTTCGCGCCGATGGGCGACTTCCAGACGATCGACGGGCGGGCGTTCGTCGGCAACACGCCGGTGTTCCGCGCGAAGGTCGGCCAGCTCGTGCAGTGGGACGTCATGGCGATGGGCTCCGAGCACCACACCTTCCACGTCCACGGCCACCGCTGGCTCGAGGCCGGCGGCGTGTCGCGCGACACGCACACGATCGGCCCCGCGGAGTCCTTCCGCTTCCGCTGGCGCGAGCGCGCGCCCGGCGTCTGGCTCTACCACTGCCACGTCGAGCAGCACATGGCGGCCGGGATGATCGGCACGTACCGGGTCGCGCGATGAGGCGCGCGGGGCTGCTGCTCGTCCTGCTCGGACTCGGCTTCGGCGCGCCCGCCGCCGCCCAGCATGCCGCCGACCACGGCGGCGGCGCCGTGCAGGCACAGGTCGTCATCGGCTTCGATCGCGTGACGCCGGCGCAGCTCGACGTCGTCGCCGGCGACACCGTCATGTGGACGAACGAGAGCGTCCGGGTCCACACCGTGACGGCCGACGACGAGAGCTTCGACTCCGACCGGATCGCGTCCGGGGACTCCTTCGTCCACCACTTCGACGCCGTCGGCGAGGTCGCCTACCACTGCAAGCTGCACCCGGTCATCCAGGGCGTCGTCGCCGTCCATGACCTGCTGCTCGCGCCGCCGCCCGGCGCGGCCTCGCCGAAGCGCTCGTTCGTGCTGAAGGGCCGCGCGAGCAGCGCGCTGGCCGCGGGGACGCCGGTGTCGCTGGAGGCCGACAGCGGCGCGGGCTTCGCGCCGGTCGCGTCGGCGACGCTCGCCGCCGACGGGACGTTCAGCGCGACGTTCGTCCCGACGACCACCGCGAGCTACCGCGCGGTGGCCGGCGCCGTGACGAGCCCGCCCGTCGAGCTGCTCGTGCTCGACCGCCGCGTCGCGGTCACGACCGCGCGGCGCCCCGGCGGCCGCGTCGACGTGCGGGCGACCGTCGCCCCGGCATCGCGCGGGGGCCACGTCGTGCTGCAGTTCTTCCTGCCCGAGCGCTTCGGCTGGTGGCCGGTCCGGCGCGCCCGCCTGGACGCCGCCTCCAGCGCGCGGTTCACCGTGCGGACGAAGCGCGGCCTGCAGGCGCGCGTCGTGCTGACGCTGCCCGACGGCGCGACGCGCCTGGCCGTCAGCCGCACCGTGCGCGTCGGCCCGCCGCGCTGAACAGTCCCGGCGCGCCGGCGGCGTGCGTGCCGCCGCGTGCAAGCCTTGCGGGCATGAGCCGCGCCTTTCGCTCGCGCCGCGTCCTCGCCAGCGCGATGCTCGCGGCGCCGTTCGTGCTGTGGGCGCTCGTGCGCGGCTCCGGGATCGCGCTCGGCTACCCGTTCGGCGCGCTGCTCGCGTTCACGCCGCAGGTCGCGGCGCTGTCGCCGCTCGCCGTCGTCGCGGCGCTCGTCATGCGCGTGCGCGTCGTCGCGGCGGTCGCGGCCGCCGCGGTCCTCGTCCTGGCGCTCGTCGTGCTCCCCCGCGGCGCCGACGGCCCGCAGCTCGCCGCGGCGGGCCTCCGCGGCACGCCGCTCGTCGTCATGACGGCGAACCTCCGCCTCGGCCACGCCGACGCGCGCGGAATCGTGCGCCTGGCGCGGGCGCGGCACGTCGACGTGCTGAGCCTGCAGGAGCTCACGCCCGAAGCCGTCCGCCACCTCGACGCCGCCGGCGTGCGCGCGCTGCTGCCGGGCCGCGTGCTCCAGCCGCGGACCGGCGCGGCGGGCTCAGGCCTGCTCGCCCGCCGCCCGCTGCGCCCCGTGCGCACGGACGCCGTCGCGGGCCACGAGCAGCCGGAGGCGAGCCTCGTGCTGCCCGGCGGGCGCGAGCTGCGCGTCAAGGCCGTGCACCCCGTCCCGCCGACCTCGGCCGAGGCCGTCGCGAACTGGCGCCGTCAGCTGCGCAGCCTCGGTGGCCCGGCCGCCGGCGACGGCGCCCCGCGACTGCTCGCCGGCGACTTCAACGCGACGCTCGACCACCGCGAGCTGCGCGACGTCGTCGACCGCGGCTTCTACGACGCCGCCGACGCGACCGGCGACGGCCTGCACGCGACCTGGCCCGTCGGCGACTTCGCGGCGCTCATGACGCTCGACCACATCCTCGTCCCGCCGGGGATCAAGGTGCGCCGCGTCAGCGTGCAGACGATCTCGGGGACCGACCACCGCGCGGTCATCGCCGAGCTCGTGGTGGTCGCAGGCTCGTGGCACGCATGGCCCCGGAACTCACGACACGACAGCGGCGGGCGAGCGGCCTGAGAGGATTGACAGAGCCCATGCGCGCCGACGACCCCACCACCGAGACGCTGCGCCTTGCGCAGGTCGAGCGCGAGCACGACGAGCGCGAGCGCGCCGAGCACGCGACGACGCCGGCCGAGGAGCGCGCCGCCGACCGCCGCGCCGACAAGGCGGCCTATCTGCGCGACAAGCTCCACGAGCAGGCCGAGCACCCCGACGACCCCGGCTGAGCGCGGTCAGTCGTCCTTGGCGTCGGCGCCCGTGCGTGGCGCGAGGACGAGGCGCCCGCCGCCGGTCGCGCGGCGCACGAGCCGCGGCAGCACGATCCGCGCCGTCGCCGCAAACCAGTACGGGCGCGGGACGTAGCGCTCGGCGCGGCCGCCGGGCCCGGCGTCGACGATCGCCTCGGCGACGGCCTCCGGCGTCGACACGAGCCAGCGCGTGAGCCGCCTGCCGACGAGCTCTGCCTGCGGGAAGCCCTCGGTCGCGACGAAGCCCGGCAGCACGAGCCCGACGTGCACGCCGTGCGACCGCTCCTCGAGATGCAGCGCGTCGGTCCAGCCGGCGAGCGCGAACTTGCTCGCCGAGTACGCGCCGGAGCTCGCGCGCGACACCCGCCCGGCGGTGCTCGCGACGTTGACGATCGCGCTCGGCGCCGAACGCCGCAGGAGCGGCAGCAGCGCCTCGGTGACGCGGACCTGGGCGTCGAAGTTCAGCTCCATGTGGCGGCGCACGTTCTCCCAGCCGGTGTCGCCGAACGTCCCGCGCCAGGCCGCGCCGGCGTTGTTGACGAGCAGGTCCAGGCGCCCGTGCTCGTCCTCGACGGCGCGCGCGATGCGGGCGGGCGCGTCGTCGTCGGTGAGGTCGGCCGCGACGACGGTCGCGTCGCCGAGCTCGGCGGCGAGCGCGGCGAGCCGCTGCGCACGGCGCGCGACGAGCACGAGGCGCGCCCCGGGCTCGCGCGCGAGGCGGCGCGCGGTGGCCTCGCCGATCCCGCTCGAGGCGCCGGTGATGAGGGCGATCATGCGACGCAGCCTACGCGCCCGGACGCGCAACTCTGCGCGCTGGCGCACGTTCCTATCCGACCATGCGCCTGCGCCTCGCCGCCGTCGCCGTCGCCCTGCTGACGGGGCTCGTCGCGGCGGCGCCGGCGGCGGCCCGCCCCTACGGCTTCCTCGCCACGCCGACCGATCAGCTCGCGGTCCCCGGCGATGTCGCGGGCTTCGAGGTGACGCCCGAGGGCTTCATCTACGGCGGCTACGGCGAGCTCGTGTTCCGCGCCGGGCCGAGGCTCGTCGGCCTGCGCGCGCCGGTGCGCACGCTCGAGGGCGGCCGCTACCCCGTGCTGCGCTACGGCCAGCGCTTCGGCGGCGCGCGCTACGACCTCGACGTCTTCGCGGCGGAGGTCGCCGGGCAGCCGGTCGCCTTCGTCCGCGTCACGCTGCGCAACACGTCGGCCCGCCCGCTGCGGGCGCGCTGGGCCGTCGGCGTGCGGTACTCCGGCGGGGCGCTGAAGGCCAACGGCGTGCGCCGCTTCCGCTACCCGCGGCCGGTCGTGCCCGAGCGCCCCGGCCTCATCACGCAGCCCGGGATCGCGTTCGCGCTCGGCTGGGACTACGGCTTCGGCGACGCGACGCTCGTCCGTGACGGGCTCGTGCTGGCGACCGTCGCGGCGGCGCCGCCGGGCGCCGAGATCGAGCTGCAACGCCGCGAGGGCGCGGGCGCGATCACGCCGTCGACGACGTTCGACCTCGCCGAGTACGGCATCCGGCTGGCTCCCGGCGAGCGGCGCGTGCTGGACTTCCGCATGCCGTCGGAGCCGGTGCCCGAGGGCTCGGCGGCGGCGATCGCCCTGCGCACGGCGGCGCACGGCGCGCAGCGCACGGCGCTGCTGCGGACCTGGCGCGCGACGTTCGACCGCACGATGGCGCTGCAGCTACCCGAGCGCCGCGTGCAGGAGGCGTTCTACGCGAGCCTCATGCACATCCTCCTGCCGCGCTACAAGCTGCCCGACGGGACCTGGGTGCAGCCCGTCAACAAGCTGCGCTACCACGCCTTCTGGCTGCGCGACGCGGCGATCATGACGCAGGCGCTCGACCTCGCCGGGCTGCATGCCGAGGCGCGCGAGAACCTCGCGTTCTTCGGCGAGTGGCAGCGCGAGAGCGGCCAGTTCATCTCGCGCGAGGGCCAGCTCGACGGGCACGGCCAGGCGCTGTGGGCGATCGGCGAGCACATCCTGCGCACGGGCGACAGCGCCTTCGCCCGCGCCATGCTCCCGCGCCTGGATCGCGCCGTCGCGTGGCTGCACGAGGTCCGCCTGGCGGACCCGCTCGGGATCGTGCCGGAGTCCGACCCGCGCGACAACGAGCTCGTCGCCGGCCACCTCGCCGGCGACGACTTCTGGGCCGTCGCCGGCCTCGCCGCGATCACCGACGCCGCGCGGATGCTCGGCGAGGACGAGCGCGCGGCGCGCTGGGCGCTCGAGCGCGACACGCTCGCGGTGACCCTCCGCGCGCGCGTCAAGGACGCCGCGGCGCGCAACGGCGGCGCGATCCCGTCGGTGCTCGACCACGGCGGCGGCCTCGATTGGGGCAACCTGTGGGCCGCCTGGCCGGCGCCGGTGTTCGACCCGGCGGCGCCGATCGTCACCGCGACGCTCGCCCGCGCGCGCCGCGAGTTCCGCGAGGGCCTCGCGACCTACGGCAAGTTCCACAACCTGCACCACTACCTCGGCTTCCGCGTCTTCGAGACCGAGCTGCTGCGCGACGAACAGGCGAAGGTCGTCCAGGGGCTCTACGACTCGCTCGCCCACACGACCGCGACCTACGGCGGCTTCGAGACCGGCGTGCGCCCGTACGCGCGCCGCTCGGTCGACGACAACCTCGCGCCGCACGGCTGGTTCGCGGCCGAGCTCGTCGCGCTCGTCCGCAACATGCTCGTGCGCGAGCGCGATGGCGGGATCGAGCTGCTGTCGGCGGTGCCCGGCCGCTGGCTCGCGCCGGGGCGCGCGACGATCGTCCGCAACGCGCCGACGAAGTACGGCACGGTCGACGTGTCGCTGCACCCGGTGCGCGGCGGGGCCGTGCTGCGCTGGAACGCCGCGGTCCCCGCGGGCACGCCGCTGTGGTGGCGCGTCCCGGCCGGCGCGCGCGCCGTGCGCGCGACGGCACTGGGGATCGCCCTCGCCGCCGGGGCCGTGCGGCTGCCCGGGCGGGCCGGCGAGCTGCGGATCTCCTGGCGGCTGCCGCAGCGCACGCCCTCGTTCGACGGCGTGACCGCGGCGCTGCGGCGGGCCTACCGCGATCGCGGCGCCGTGCCACCCGCCTGACTGGCCAGTCAGCCAGACGGATATCGTCCTGCCCTCAATTTCGACAAGGAGCAGGCATGGGCGTACTGGACGGGAAGATCGCGATCGTCACCGGCTCGGCGCGGGGCATCGGCCGCGCCACCGCCGAGCTGCTCTCCGAGCACGGCGCGAGCGTGCTCATCAACGACCTCGACGGCGACGTCGCGCAGCAGACCGCGTCGGAGATCGCCGGCGAGACGGCCGTCTACGCGGGCGACCTCACCGCCCCGGGCGCCTGTGACGAGCTCGTCCAGACGGCGATCGATGCCTGGGGCAAGATCGACATCATCGTCAACAACGCCGGCTACACGATCGACGGCGCGGTCCACAAGATGACCGACGACGCCTTCCAGCGGATGCTCGACATCCACGCCGTCGTCCCGTTCCGCGTCATCCGCGCCGCCGCGCCGCACCTGCGCGAGCCGGCGAAGAAGGAGCGCGAGGAGGGCGTCGAGTATTTCCGCAAGATCGTCAACGTGTCGTCGATCTCGGGCACGATGGGCAACGCCGGTCAGGCGAACTACGCCGCCGGCAAGGCCGCGGTCGTCGGCCTGACGAAGACGCTGGCGAAGGAGTGGGGCCAGTTCAAGATCAACGTCAACGCCGTCGCGTTCGGCTTCATCGAGACGCGCCTGACGGCGCCGAAGGTCGACGACAACACGATCGAGATCGGCGGCCAGACGGTCCAGCTCGGCATCCCCGAGCAGATGCGCGGCATGGCGAACTTCGTCATCCCGCTCGGGCGCCCGGGCACCCCGCAGGAGGCCGCCGGCGGCGTCTTCTTCCTCTGCTCGCCGTGGTCGAACTACGTCCACGGGCAGACGCTGAACATCACCGGCGGGCAGTTCACCGGCATGACGACCTGACAGCGGAGGTTCGGCAGCCGAACATCTTGGTTCCGATCGTCGAATTTCCGACCTGAGGGTTTCCGATCATCTGAGTTGCGAGTAGTCTCCGCGGCATGCAGGTCGTCAAGCCCGGATCGGCACGTCGCGTCCCCCGCGGGGTCGTCGGCGGCGCCGAGGTCTCCCAGGCGACGACAGGGGCGTCGAACATCTACATGGGCGTCTTCCAGGTCCCGCCGCAGGCGCAGTCGCGGCCGCATTACCACGCCGACTGCGAGTCGGCGGTCTACATGCTCAAGGGCCACCTCAACGTCCGCTGGGGCGAGGGCCTCGAGCATGCGCTGAGCCTCGATCCGGGCGATCTCGTATACGTCCCCCCGCGCGAGACGCACCTGCTCGAGAACCCGTCGGAGTCCGAGCCTGCGGAGTACGTCGTCGCACGCGACGCCCCGCAGGAGGACTCCGTCGAAGTGCCCTGGGCCGGGTAGCGCCGATCAGCGCCGCGCCGTGACGGTGATCGAGCCGCGCCCGGTCGCCGAACGCGTGTTGTCGGCCTCGGCCGTGGCGACGTTGACGTACGTGCCGCGGCGCACGGTCGTTCCGATCCGCGTCGTGAAGCTGTAGGTCTGGCGCGCGCCGGCCGCGAGCAGGCCGGTCTTCCATCCGAGCCGGCCGCGGACGAGGCTGCCGCCGCCGCGGGCCGCGAACGTCGCGCCGCTGCGCAGCCGCGCGGTGACCGACACGCCGGAGGCGGCGTTTGCGCCGCAGTTGCGCACGACGATGGT
>Ga0310811_10013187_pt1 | contig 10760 bp, 7 predicted proteins | sample YCmetagenome_FD_207642 | JGI IMG/M metagenome (GOLD analysis project Ga0310811, IMG submission 207642) | Soil microbial communities from experimental microcosm in Duke University, North Carolina, United States - YC | ecosystem: Engineered > Artificial ecosystem > Soil microcosm > Unclassified ...
ACACGGTCGGGCGCACGCTGCAGGCGCAGAAGGGCGTGGCGGGCGTCAGCCGGGTCGGCGGCGTCACCCGCGAGATCAACGTCGTCCTCGACCCCGAACGGATGGCGGCGCTCGGCCTGACCGCGCCACAGGTCAACAACGCCCTGCGCACCATCTCGCTGGACGCGCCGGGCGGGCGGCTGCAGGTGGGCGGCCAGGAGCAGACCCTGCGCGTGCTGGGCTCGGTGAAGACCCTGCAGGCGCTGCGCGAGCTGTCGATCCCCACCGGGACCAACCGCTACGTCCGGCTGACGGACATCGCCGACGTCGGCGACGGCGCGAGCGAGGCGCGCGGCTTCGCGCGGATGAACGGCCGGCCGGTGGTCGGCTTCAACGTCTCCAAGACCAAGGACTCCAGCGACGTCGCCGTCGAGGACGAGGTCAAGGTCGCCCTCGCCGCGCTCGCCAAGGCCAACCCGGGGGTCAAGTTCACCCCCATCGCGCAGCCCGGCCAGGGGCTGGCGTTCGCCAAGATCTTCTCATCGGTGGACGAGACGCGGGAGAGCTTCAAGGCGACCCAGCACGTGCTGGCCGAGGGCATGATCCTGGCGGCGCTGGTGGTCTTCCTGTTCCTGCGCGACTGGCGGGCGACGGCGATCGCGGCGGTGGCCATGCCGGTGTCGCTGATCCCCACCTTCCTCGTGATGAACCTGTTCGGCTTCTCGCTGAACGTGGTCACGCTGCTCGCCCTGACGCTGGTCATCGGCATCCTCGTCGACGACGCCATCGTCGAGATCGAGAACATCGAGAAGCGGGTGGCGCAGGGCGTCCGGCCCTTCCAGGCCGCCATGGAAGGGGCCGACGCCATCGGCCTGGCGGTGGTCGCCACCACCATGGCCATCGTCGTGGTGTTCACCCCGGTCAGCTTCATGAAAGGCATGGCCGGGCAGTTCTTCCGGGAGTTCGGCCTGTCCGTCTCGGTGGCGGTGCTGTTCTCGCTGCTGGTCGCGCGCTTCCTGACGCCGCTGATGGCGGCCTATCTGATGAAGCCGACCAGCCGGCCGCACGCGCGCGGGCCGTTCCGGGGCTTCTACCGCGACGTGCTGGAGTGGGCGCTCGACCACCGGATCGTCGCCGCGATCCTCGGCGGGGTGATGTTCTTCGCCTCGCTGACGCTGGCGCCGCTGCTGCCGACCGGCTTCCAGCCGGCGGGCGACCCCGACTACCTCTATGTGAACATCCAGGGCCCGCCGGGCGCCACCGCCGCGGACATGGAGGACGTGGCGGCGCGGATCAACCGGACCTTCCAGAACGACCCCAGCGTCACGGGCGTCTTCATCCAGGTCGGCTCCACCGCCTCGCCCGGTTTCGCCGGGCCGGGCGCCGGCGGCGGCGGCGGCGACCTGCGCCAGGGCACGGCCACCATCCTGCTGCGCGGCGAGGGCCGGCCGAGCGGCGACGCCATCCGCGCCAAGTACCGCGCCGCGCTGCGCAACATTCCCGACGCCCGCGTCGACTTCCTCGACTTCCAGGGTCAGGCCGGCGTGCAGCAGATCCTGGCCAGCGACAATCCGCAGGCGCTCGACCGCGCCGCCCTCGAGCTCGAGCGTGAGATGCGCACCGTGCCGCTGCTGTCGAGCCCGCGGCAGTCCGTGCCGCCGTCGGGCCCGGAGGTGATCATCCGCCCGAAGCCGGCGGAGGCCGCGCGGCTCGGCGTCTCGGCCGACACCATCGCCAGCATCGCCCGGGTGGCGACCGTCGGCGACATCGACGCCAACGTGCCGAAGCTCGACGAGGGCGAGCGCCGCATCCCGATCCGCGTGCGCCTGCCCTCCGACGCCCGCGCCGACCTGGCGCGGATCGGCGGGATGAAGGTGCCGACCGCCGGCGGCGGCACGACGCGGCTCGACGAGGTGGCGGACATCTCCTTCCAGGCCGGGGCGGCGCAGATCTCGCGGCTCAACCGCAAGCGCCAGATCACCGTCGAGGCGGAGCTGAACGGCGCGACGCTCGGCCAGGCCACCCAGGCCATCCAGAAGCTGCCGATCATGAAGCGCCTGCCGCCGGGCGTCGGGCCGGCCGACGTCGGCCAGCAGGAGGCGATGCGCGAGCTGTTCTCCTCCTTCGGCCTGGCGATCTTCGCCGGCGTGTCGATGATCTTCGGCGTGCTGGTCCTGCTGTTCCGCTCGTTCTTCAAGCCGGCGGTGATCCTCTCGGCCCTGCCGCTGGCCGTGGGCGGGGCGTTCCTCGGCCTGCTGCTCTTCCGGCTGTCGCTGTCGATCCCCTCGCTGATCGGCTTCCTGATGCTGCTCGGCCTCGCCGCCAAGAACTCGATCCTGCTCGTCGAATACGCCATCGAGGGCGAACGGGCCGGGCTCTCGCAGCGCGAGGCGCTGCTGGAGGCCTGCCGCGAGCGGGCGCGGCCGATCATCATGACCACCATGGCCATGGCCGCCGGCATGCTGCCCACCGCCTTCGCGCTGGAGAAGGGCTCGGAGTTCCGCCAGCCCATGGCGGTGGCGGTGATCGGCGGCCTGATCACCTCGACGCTGTTGTCGCTGGTGCTGGTGCCGGTGGTCTACGAGTTCGTCGACGACTTCGAGCAGTGGCTGCGGCCGAAGCTCGCCAAGCTGATCACGCCGCCCACCGCCGCGCCGCAACCGGCGCCGGAAGACCGGCTGTAGCGTCCCTCTCCCCTCTCGGCTTCGCCGGGGGAGAGGTGGGATCAGATCTCGCCGCGGAGCGCCCGGCTGAACAGCTCGGGGTCGACGTTGCCGCCGGAGAGGACGAGGCCGACGGTGTCGCGCGGGCCGGCCTTCACCTTGCCGGTCAGCAGGGCGGCGAGGCCGACGGCGCCGCCGGGCTCGACCACCAGCTTCAGGACCTGGAAGGCGATGCGCATGGCCTCGGTCACTTCGGCGTCGGTGATGGCGACCGCCCCGGCGAGGTTCTGCTTCAGGATCGGGAAGGTGATCTCGCCGGGCGACGGGCTCTCCAGCGCGTCGCAGAGCGAGCGGCCGGCCGGCTTGATGGTCACCCGCTCGTCGGCGGCGAGCGACTGGGCGAGATCCTCGAAGCCGGCGGGCTCGACGCCCCACAGCGCGGTCTTCGGCGACAGCGCCTTGATGGCCAGCGACAGGCCGGCGAGGAGGCCGCCGCCGCTCACCGGCGCCAGCGCCAGATCGAGGGTGGCGCCGAGCGCCTCGGCCTGGCGGACCATCTCGAGGCCGACGGTGCCCTGGCCGGCGATGATATGCGGATCGTCGAAGGCCGGCACCACGACGGCGCCGCGCTGGCCGGCGATCTCGGCGGCGATGGCCTCGCGGCTCTCCTTGAGCCGATCGTAGAGCCGGATTTCCGCGCCGTAGCCCCTGGTGGCGGCGACCTTGATGGCCGGCGCGTCGGCCGGCATGACGATCAGGGCCGGCATGCCGAGCAGCTTGGCGGCCAGCGCCACGCCTTGCGCGTGGTTGCCGGAGGAGAAGGCGACGACGCCGCGCGTCCGCTCCTCAGGGCTCAGCTGGACGAGCCGGTTGTAGGCGCCGCGGAACTTGAAGGCCCCGACCCGCTGCAGGGTCTCGGCCTTGATCAGCACGCGGCAGCCCAGCCGCTCGTTGAGCGCCGAGCTCTCGATCAACGGCGTGACGACGGCGTGGCCGGCGATCCGCTGCGCCGCGGACTCGACGTCCGCGAACGTCACGCTCATTTCGCGAAGACCATGGAGTCGTCGGCGAAGGCCTTGAACTCCAGCGCGTTGCCGGAGGGATCGAGGAAGAACATGGTCGCCTGCTCGCCGGGCTGGCCCTTGAAGCGCACCTGCGGCTCGATGACGAACTTGGTCCCGGCGGCCTGCAGGCGCTCGGCCAGCGCGTCCCATTCCGGCAGGGTGAGGATGGCGCCGAAATGGCGGACCGGCACGTCCTCGCCGTCCACCGGGCTGGTCGCCTTGTGGCCGACCTCGGCGGGCGACAGGTGGGCGACGATCTGGTGGCCGCGGAAATCGAAGTCGACCCACTCGTCGCTGGATCGGCCCTCGGGGCAGCCCAGCAGATCGCCGTAGAAGGCGCGCGCCTCGGTCAGGTCGCGAACGGGGAAAGCGAGATGGAAGCGGGGCAGGTTCATAGCGCTCCGTCATAAGGCGCCGCGCCGCGCTGCGCGAGAGGTCTTCCGCCCATGTTGGGTCGTGCGGGGCTTGCCTCCGCGGGCGAGCGCCAACCGGGGACTTGACGACACCGGCGTGCGGGTGGTCTACGCCCTCGGCGCGCGCGGCCGGTAAGGGCCGGCCCGCCTACAATCGATCGACAACCTCCCGCCGAGCACCTGTCGAAGGGCGGAGGGGTTCCAACCGGGCGGGTTGGAGGATCGCATCCATGGCAAACGTAACGGTGATCGGCGCCCAGTGGGGCGACGAAGGCAAGGGCAAGCTGGTGGACTGGCTGTCCAACCGCGCCGATGTGGTGGTGCGCTTCCAGGGCGGCCACAACGCCGGCCACACGCTCGTCGTCGGCGACCAGGTCTACAAGCTCTCGCTGCTGCCGTCGGGGGTGGTGCAGGGCAAGCTGTCGGTGATCGGCAACGGCGTGGTGGTCGATCCCTGGCACCTGCTGGAAGAGATCGCCAAGCTCGGCGGCCAGGGGGTGGCGATCACCCCCGACCTGCTGGTGCTGGCCGACAACGCCTGCCTGATCCTGCCGCTGCACAAGGATCTCGACCAGGCGCGCGAGAAGGCGGCGGTCAACAAGATCGGCACCACCGGGCGCGGCATCGGGCCGGCCTACGAGGACAAGGTCGGGCGGCGCGCCATCCGGGTGGCCGACCTCGCCGACCGCGAGGCGCTGGAGGCCAAGATCGACCGGCTGCTGGCGCACCACGCCCCGTTGCGCCGCGGGCTCGGCCTGCCGGAGGCCGACGGCGCGGCCCTGCTCGCCGAGCTCGAGGCCCTGGCGCCCAAGGTCCTGCCGTTCGCCAGGCCCGCCTGGCTGATCCTCAACGAGGTGGCCAAGGCCGGCAAGCGCGTGCTGTTCGAGGGCGCGCAGGGCGCGCTTCTCGACGTCGACCACGGCACCTATCCATACGTGACCTCGTCCAACACCGTGGCCGGCCAGGCGGCGGCCGGCTCCGGCCTCGGGCCCAAGGGCACGGGCTATGTGCTCGGCATCGTCAAGGCCTACACCACCCGCGTCGGCGAGGGGCCGTTCCCGACGGAGCTGCACGACGAGGTCGGCCAGCACCTCGGGACGGTGGGCAAGGAGTTCGGCGTGGTCACCGGCCGGGCGCGGCGCTGCGGCTGGTTCGACGCGGCGCTGGTCCGCCAGTCGGTGGCGCTGAACGGCATCGCCGGCATCGCGCTGACCAAGCTCGACGTCCTGGACGGCCTGCCGTCGCTGAAGATCTGCACCGGCTACCGGCTGGGCGAGGAGACGCTCGGCTACCTGCCCGCCGGGCTGAAGGCGCAGAGTGCGCTGACGCCGGTCTACGAGGAGATGGACGGCTGGAGCGAGAGCACGCAGGGCGCGCGGTCCTGGCGCGAGCTGCCGGCCAATGCGGTGAAGTACGTGCGCCGCATCGAGGAGCTGATCGGCGCCCCCGTGGCCCTGCTGTCCACCAGCCCCGAGCGCGACGACACGATCATGATGCGCGACCCCTTCCAGGACTGATCGTCGCGGGCCGGGATGCCGTAATCGGTTCTTTACCCGAGTGCGCCTAGGCAGGCTCTTGGGAGCTTCGCCTTTTCGTGTTCGACAACGACGCCAAGATCATCCAGCGGATGGCGCCTCTGCTGCAGCGGGTGCTGATCGCCGATCCGCACACCGACAACGCGCGGCTGGTCGGCGAGCTGATCCGCAGCCTGGCGCGCTGCCAGGTGTGGGCCGCGCCGACGACCGACAAGGCGCTGAAGCTGGCGGCCTCGGTGGCGCCCGACATCATCTTCGTGGAGATGTCGGCGGAGAAGCTCGACGGCGTCGAGTTCACCAGGAAGCTGCGGCGCAGCACGCTGGCCTGCCGCCAGGCGCCGGTGATCGTCACCACCAGCCAGGCGACCGCGGCCGGCATCCTCGCGGCGCGCGACGCGGGCGTGCACGAGTTCCTGCGCAAGCCGTTCACGATGAAGGACCTGGTGCGGCGGCTGGAGGCGGTGACCCTGCGGCCGCGCGACTGGGTCGAGGCGGTGGACTACATCGGCCCCGACCGGCGGCGCTTCAATTCCGGCGACTACACCGGCCCGCTGAAGCGGCGCTCGGACATCCCCGTCACGCCCGACGCGACGCGCGTCGCCCAGGCGCTGAAGATCGTGCGCTCGGCGGTCGCCGCCGTGGCCAAGGACCCGACCCAGGCGCTGCGTGCGCTGCGGGCCCAGGCGGTCGAGCTGAAGGCGTCGGGCGTCAAGGCCGGCGACATGCGGCTCACCCAGGCGGCCATCGATTTCGCCCGCTACCTGGACGCCGTCGAGCGGGCCGGCGGCTTCGACGCCGCCGAGCTGGCGCGCCAGGCCGCGCCGCTGCTCGCCTACCTGCCGAAGGACGAGGCCGGCCCGGCGGCGGCGTAACAGGTGTCGGCGAAGCTGACGGATGAGCGGTTGAAGACCGCTCCCGCAAGGGGAGAAGGAGCCCCGCTTACGCCGTGACCAGGTTGCGCTCTTCGGCGGCGGTGCGCATGGCCTTCTGCAGCTTCTCGAAGGCGCGGACCTCGATCTGACGGACGCGCTCGCGGCTGACGCCGTATTCCGAGGCGAGCTCCTCCAGCGTCGTCGGGTCGTCCTTCAGGCGGCGCTCGGTGAGGATGTGGCGTTCGCGCTCAGTGAGCTCGGCCATGGCCTCCTCGAGCAGGCCCATGCGCAGCGAGCGCTCCTCGTTCTCGGCGACGATGTGCTCCTGGCTGGGCGTGTCCTCGTCGACCAGCCAGTCCTGCCACTCGCTCTCGCCGTCGGCGCGCAGCGGCGCGTTCAGCGAGGCGTCGCCGCCGGACAGGCGGCGGTTCATGGAGACGACTTCCTCGTCGAGCACGCCGAGCTTGGTGGCGATCAGGTGCACCTGGTCAGGGTGCAGGTCGCCTTCCTCCAGGGCGGAGATCTCGCTCTTCGCCTTGCGGAGGTTGAAAAACAGCTTCTTCTGCGCCGCGGTGGTGCCCATCTTCACGAGCGACCAGGAGCGCAGGATGTACTCCTGGATCGAGGCGCGGATCCACCACATGGCGTAGGTGGCCAGGCGGAAGCCCTTGTCCGGGTCGAACTTCTTCACCGCCTGCATCAGGCCGACGTTGCCCTCGGAGATCACCTCGCCGATCGGCAGGCCGTAGCCGCGGTAGCCCATGGCGATCTTGGCCACGAGGCGCAGGTGGCTGGTGACCAGCTTGTGGGCGGCTTCCGGGTCCTCGTGCTCCTGCCAGGCCTTGGCCAGCATGAACTCCTCGTCCTTGCCCAGCATCGGGAACTTGCGGATCTCGGACAGGTAGCGGCTGAGGCCGCCTTCCGGCGACATGACGGCGAGCGCATTTGCGGCCATGGACTATCCCCTTCTCATTATGCCGGACGTTCGGGCCGTCACGCTGCGAGCGCGCGCAAGGACCATCCGCCGCCTCCAACCAACCAGATAAGTACGAGGTTGCGGTTACGGTAGATCACCTGGGGAGGGCGCCCCGAATTATCCGACTGCACTAGTGGGACTTTCTACGCTTCGAGTTTGGCCCCATCAAGGCAGCGTTTCTTACAGGTGCGGCAGCAAACCTTGCAGCGCGGCAACGGCGCCATCGAAACGTGTTGTCGGGATGGCGAGGGCCCGGGCGTCCTCGGGGTAGGCTCTGACGAAGAGGAACGCGCCGATGCCCAAGATCACCAACTGCCTGTGGTTCGACACCCAAGCCGAGGATGCGGCGGAGCTCTACGTCTCGCTGTTCCCCAATTCGCGGATCGGCGCCGTCGCCCGCTACCCGGAAGGCCTGCCCGGCGACCGCGCCGGCACGGTGATGACCGTCGAGTTCGAGCTCGACGGGGCGTCGTTCGTCGGCCTCAACGGCGGCCCGCACTTCAAGTTCAACGAGGCCGTCTCCTTCCAGATCTTCGTCAAGGACCAGGCCGAGCTCGACCACTACTGGAACGGCCTGATCGACGGCGGCGGCGAGGAGGGTCAGTGCGGCTGGCTGAAGGACCGCTTCGGCGTCTCCTGGCAGGTGGCGCCGGCCGCGATGGGCCAGTGGATGAAGAACCCGCAGACCGGCCAGAAGGTGGCCGGCGCCTTCATGCAGATGAAGAAGCTCGACATCGCGGCGCTGGAGGCCGCGGCGGCGGGGTAGTCACAGCCTTTCCAGCGCCGCCTGCAGCTTGGCCATGTCGTCCGGCGGCGGGCTTTCGAAGCGCAGGGTCTCGCCGGTGACCGGGTGGCGAAAGCCGAGGACGGCGGCGTGCAGGGCCTGGCGTGTCAGGCCGGCCTCGGCCATGGCGCGGCGGACCGGCTCGGCCGGCGGGCCGGAGCCGTACAGCGGGTCGCCGAGGCACGGGCAGCCCTTGGACGCCAGGTGCACGCGGATCTGGTGCGTGCGGCCGGTCTCCAGCCGGCAGGCGAGGCGGGCGGCGAGCGGCTTGGCTTCCGGCCCGAACACCTGCTCGACGAGGTAGTGGGTCACGGCCGCGCGGCCGCCGGACTTCACCAGGGCCATCTTCTTGCGGTCGTGGGTCGAGCGCGCGATGGCCCCCTCGATCACGCCGCGCCGCGCGCCGGGCGCGCCGCGGGTCAGCGCGATGTAGGCCCGCTCGATGTCGTGCGCGGCGAACAGCGCCGAGAGTCCCTGGTGGGCGGCGTCGCTCTTGGCGGCCACCACGATCCCCGAGGTCTCCTTGTCGATGCGGTGGACGATGCCGGGGCGCGCCACGCCGCCGACGCCGGACAGGCTGGCGCCGCAGTGGGCGAGCAGGGCGTTGACCAGGGTGCCGTGCTCGCTGCCGGGCGCCGGGTGCACGGCCATGCCGGCCGGCTTGTCGACGACGATCAGATGGGCGTCCTCGTAGAGGACCTTGAGCGGGATCGCCTCGGCCTGCGGCTCCGCCGGCTCCGGCGGCGGGACGTCGATGCGGTAGTCGCCGGCCGCCGCCTTGCCCGAGGCGTCGGTGAGCACGGCGTCGTCGCGGCTCACCCGGCCCTGGGCGATCAGCGCCTGGATGCGGGCTCGCGAGAGGTCGGCCGCCAGGCCCGCCAGGGTCTTGTCCAGCCGCTCGCCGGCGGCCTCGGGAGACACGGTGAGCGTGAGCGCCTGGCCGCCATCGGCGTCGTCTTCGATCGCCAGGTCGGGCTCAGACGCCATGCTTGCGGCCCAGCTTCCTGCGCGCGACCCCAATGACTTCGCTCGCCATGCCGTGTCATGCTCCTGTTGCCGGGTAGCGACTACACCACGGGCAGGGGATCGCAAGGAGGGGGCGTCATGAGGATCGATCGACGGAGGGCGCTCGCCCTGATGGGGCTGGGCGTGGCGGGGCCGGCTGCGGCGAAGGCGCCGGCGACCGGCAAGGTGCGGTTCGCGCACGGCGTCGCGTCCGGCGATCCGCGGCAGGACCGGGTGATCCTGTGGACCCGCCTCACGCCGGAACATCCCGGCGGGCCGGTCGCCTACCGCTGGCGGCTCACGCCGGTGGACCGCCGCGCCGGCGGCGCCAAGACCGGCCAGGGCGTCACCGGACCGGAACGCGACTACACGGCGAAGGTGGACGTCGCCGGCCTGCAGCCCGGCCGCGCCTACACCTACGAGTTCGAGGCGGCGGGGGTGAAGTCGCCCGTGGGCCAAACGCGGACCCTGCCGGCCGGCCCGACCAAGGACGTGGTGCTCGCCGTGGCGACCTGCTCGCTCTATCCGAACGGCTACTTCAACGCCTACGGCGCGATCGCCGACCTGCCGCGGGTCGACGCCGTGCTGCACCTCGGCGACTACATCTACGAGTACGGCGGCCCGGGCTCCTACGGGATGAACTCCGCGGTAGCCGGCGAGCGGCCGCACGACCCGCCGCACGAGCTCCTCTCGCTGGACGACTACCGGCGCCGCCACGCTCAGTACAAGTCCGATCCCCAGCTGCAGCGGGCTCACGCCCGGGCCCCCTGGATCGTCGTCTGGGACGACCACGAGACGGCCAACGACTCCTTCAAGGACGGGGCGCAGAACCACCAGCCGGAGACCGAGGGCGACTGGGACAGCCGCAAGGCGCGGGCCGTGAAAGCCTATTACGAGTGGATGCCGATCCGCGAGCCGGCCGGGGGCGGCTTCGCCATCAACCGCAGCTTCGATTTCGGCGACGTGGCGAGCGTGTTCATGCTCGAGACCCGGCTCACGGCGCGCGACAAGCAGCTCGTCTACGACCGCGACCTGCCGAAGCTGGACGATCCGGCGGCGCTGGCCGCCTTCCGCGCCAAGCTCGCCGATCCCTCGCGCAAGATGATGTCGCCGGCCCAAGAGGCGTGGCTCGGCAAGGGCCTGGCGACCTCGGTCAAGGCGGGCCGCACCTGGCAAGTGCTCGGCAACGAGGTGGTCATGGCCCGCGTGTTCGCGCCACCGATCCGCAAGGCGCTGGGCGAGGCCGCCTATCAGCAGGCGACGACGGGCGTCTCGCCGGGCCGCAAGGGGACGATCGAGCGCATGGACCGCACGGCCGCGCAGAACCTGCCCTGGGGCCTCGACTCCTGGGACGGCTATCCGGCCGACCGGCAAAGGCTCTACGGCATCATGCGGCAGGCGAAGGCCAACGCGATCGTCGTCTCCGGCGACAGCCACGCCCACTGGGCCAACGAGCTCTACGACGCGGA
>Ga0310811_10013190_pt1 | contig 10759 bp, 9 predicted proteins | sample YCmetagenome_FD_207642 | JGI IMG/M metagenome (GOLD analysis project Ga0310811, IMG submission 207642) | Soil microbial communities from experimental microcosm in Duke University, North Carolina, United States - YC | ecosystem: Engineered > Artificial ecosystem > Soil microcosm > Unclassified ...
TGCAAGTTGACCGAGATCAACTCGGAAATCGCCGGTTCGTCTTCAATCACGAGAATGCTGCTGGGCATCGGCACGCTAGTTCCGTTTCAGGTTGATGGAGGTCTGCTCGATGGCGTCAAACAATCCCGCCGTCGGACAATGCTCAACTGAGCGCTTCGCGCTCGAGCTGGTCGCGCGATATGTGCCGCACGTCGGTGCCCTTCACGATATAGATGATGAACTCGGCGATATTCTTAGCGTGGTCGCCGATCCGCTCGACCGCCTTGGCGATGAACAAGAAGTCGAGGCCGACCGAGATGGTGCGCGGGTCTTCCATCATATAGGTGATCAGCTTGCGGACGAAGGCGCGGAATTCCTCGTCGATCGCCTTGTCGTCACGCACGATTTGCGCGGCCGCCACAGTGTCGAGCCGCGCGAACGCGTCGAGCGCGCGACGCAAGATCGTCACCGCGAGCTCCCCGGCCAGCTTGATCTCGGCGATGTTGACCGCGCGCGCATTGCCGTCTTCCATGATGCGCTTGACGCGTTTGGCGATCTTTTCGGCTTCGTCTCCGGCGCGCTCCAAGTTCGTGATGGTCTTGGATATCGCCATCAGCAAGCGCAGATCGCGTGCGGCGGGCTGGCGGCGCGCGATGATATTGCTGCACTCCTCGTCGATCTCGACTTCCATCAAATTGAGCCGGGCCTCGGTCGCGATCACGCCATCGGCGGCCTCCGCGTCGAAGTGATTCAGCGCATGCATCGCATTCATGATCTGCGCTTCAACCAGGCCACCCATTTCGAGGACCTTTGACGACACGGCGTTCAAATCCGCATCGAACTGGCTAGATAGGTGCTTATCGGGCATCATGCTCTCCTCCCCGCTGGGCGGCTTCAGCCGAACCGGCCGGTGATGTAGTCTTCGGTTTCCTTGCGGGCCGGCTTGATGAAAATCTTCTCGGTCTCGCCGAATTCGATCAGCTCGCCGAGATACATGTAGGCGGTGCAGTCGGAACAACGCGCCGCCTGTTGCATATTGTGCGTCACGATCACGACTGTGTAGTCGTTTTTTAATTCGGCGATCAGCTCTTCGATGCGGCCGGTCGAAATCGGGTCGAGCGCCGAGCACGGCTCGTCGAGCAACAGCACTTCTGGCCGGATGGCGATGCCGCGCGCGATGCACAGCCGCTGTTGCTGCCCGCCGGACAGCCCATTGCCGCTCTGCTGCAGCTTATCCTTGACCTCGCTCCAGAGCGCCGCCTTGGTCAGCGCCCATTCGACGCGATCGTCCATCTCGCTGCGCGAGAGATTCTCGAACATCCTCACGCCAAAGGCGATGTTGTCGTAGATCGACATCGGAAACGGCGTCGGTTTCTGGAACACCATGCCGACGCGCGCACGCAGCAGCGATATGTCGCGCTTGCTGGCCAGCAGGTTCTCGCCGTCCATCAAGATCTCGCCCTCGGCGCGCTGCTCGGGATACAGCGCGTACATCTTGTTGAAAGTGCGCAGCAAGGTCGACTTGCCGCAACCCGACGGACCGATGAACGCGGTGACCTTGTTCTCGGGGATGTTGAGGTTGATGCTCTTCAGCGCGTGATACTTGCCGTAGAAGAAGTCGAGATTGCGCACCTCGATCTTCGGCGCCGCGCTCAGCATGGCTTGCTGGCCCTGCACGGCGCCTCGTTCGCCGCCCGAGGCCGGCCTCGCGAATGTATAACGCGACTGTTCGAGCTGTGGTTCGGCCACATTCATGTTTCTCTCCAACCTTACTTCTTCGAAAATAGCGTACGCGCAAGAATGTTCAGACCCAATACGCCAAGCGTAATCAGGAACACGCCCGCCCAGGCAAGTTCCTGCCAGCGGGCATACGCGCTCATCGCGAACGAGAAAATGACCTGCGGCAGGTTCGCAATCGGCTGGTTCGGATCGAAACCCAGGAACTGCGAGGAAAACGCGGTAAACAGCAGCGGCGCGGTCTCGCCCGAGATCCGCGCCACCGCCAGCAGCACACCGGTGATGACGCCGGCCAGCGAGGCCTTCAGCGTGATCTTGCTGATCATCCGCCACTTCGGCGTGCCGAGCGCGAACGCGGCCTCGCGCAGCGCGTTCGGCACCAGGCGCAACATGTTTTCGGTGGTGCGGATAACGATCGGGATCTGCAGCAGCGCGAGCGCGACCACGCCGGCCCAGCCGCTGAAATGCCCCATGGGCCGCACCACGAATGTATAGACGAACAGCCCGATCACGATGGATGGCGCCGACAGCAGGATGTCGTTGACGAAGCGCGTCGCGCTCGCCAACGGCTTGCCTTTGCCGTATTCAGCCAGATAGACGCCCGCCATCACGCCGATCGGCGTGCCCACCAGGGTCGCCAGCACCACCAGTTCGGCGCTGCCGACGATCGCATTGAGCAGACCGCCGCCATCGGTGTTTGCCGGCGGCGTCGACTCCGTGAACACCGTCAGCGACAGCCCGCCGATACCGAGTCGCAGCGTCGTGAAAAGAATCCAGATCAGCCAGAGCAGGCCGAAGGCCATCGCCACCAGCGACAGCGTCAGCGCCAAGGCGTTGATGCGCCGGCGACGCGCCTGCAAGCGTTGGCGCGTCGCATACATGCGGTCGGACCCGGCCAGCGGAGTCAACGCGGCGGCGCGCGAGTTGGCACGACTACTCATCATGCACCTTCCCGTTTTTCGAGACGCAGCAGCATTATTTTCGACAGCGCGAGCACGACGAATGTAATCACGAAGAGGATCAACCCGAGTTCGAACAAGGCCGAAGTATGCAGGCCCGGCGACGCCTCCGCGAACTCATTGGCAAGCGCGGAAGTAATGCTGTTGCCCGGCGAGAACAGCGAGACGTTGTCGAGCAAGTTGGTATTGCCGATCACGAACGTCACCGCCATCGTCTCCCCAAGCGCTCGGCCCAGGCCGAGCATGATGCCGCCGATCACGCCGGATTTGGTGAAAGGCAACACGATCTTCCACATCACCTCCCAGGTGGTGCAGCCGATCCCGTAGGCGGACTCCTTCAGCAGCACCGGCGTCACCTCGAACACGTCCCGCATGACCGCCGAGACATAGGGGATGATCATGATCGCGAGGATCACCCCCGCGCACAGAATGCCAATGCCGACCGGCGGCCCCTGCACCAACGCACCGATGCCAGGCACATCGCCCAGCAGCCACTGCAGCGGTTTCTGAAAGTAAGCGGCGAAGATCGGGGAGAACACCAGCAGCCCCCACATGCCGTAGACGATCGACGGGATCGCCGCCAGCAACTCGATCGCGATGCCGAGCGGCCGGCGCAACCAGGTGGGCGAGAGTTCGGTAAGGAACAGGGCGATGCCGAAGCTGACCGGCACCGCGATAATCAAGGCAATCACCGACGTGGCAATGGTTCCATAGATCGGCACCAACGCACCGAATTTGTCGGCCGGGGGATCCCACTCGCTGCGCCACAGGAATGAAAAGCCGAACTGGTGAATCGTCGGCCACGCCGAAATCACCAGCGACACGATAATGCCGCCGAGCATCAGCAAGGTGACAATCGCCGCGAGGCGCGCGAGCCCGCCGAAAACGACGTCGCCGACGCCACTAGGCGCCTTCATCGTGCTGTCGCCACCGGGTGCGATATGTATATCCGACATGTGTTCTCGTTCAACAAACTAAGTGGCCGTCCACAAGGACGGCCGAAACCGCGACGCGAAAACGCCGCGTTTTCAAGCTGGAAGGCCGCGCGCCATTGACGCAGCGCGCGGCCGCCCGAGCCAATTACTGCGCCAGCGCGTTGCCCGACGCGTCCTTGACCTTCGACTTCCACTGCGTCTTGATTTCGGCAACCACCGAATCAGGCAGCGAGATGTAGTCGAGATCGGCCGCGGCCGGCTGGCCGTTCTTGAACGCCCAGTCGAAGAACTTCAGCGTTTCCTTGCCTTGCGCGGGCTTGTCCTGCGTGGTGTGCACCAACACGAACGTCGCACCGACCACCGGCCACGCATCCTTGCCCGGTTGATTCGTCAGGATCTGATAGAACGACTTCGACCAATCGGCGCCTGCCGCGGCGGCCTTGAAGGTCTGCGTCTTCGGCTCGACCACAGCGCCCGACTCGTTCTTCATCGCAGTGTACGTCATGTGATTCTGCTTCGCGTACGCCCATTCGACGTAGCCGATCGCACCCGGCAGGCGCGTCACGAAAGCCGCGACGCCGTCATTGCCCTTGCCGCCGGTACCCGTCGGCCAGCTGACGGTCGCGCCCTCGCCCACCTTGCTGCGCCATTCCGGACTGACGGACGACAGATAATGGGTCCAGATGAAGGTCGTACCCGAACCGTCGGCGCGGCGGACCACAGCGATATCGGTATCCGGCAGTTTTACCTTGGGGTTCAACGCGACGATCGCCGGGTCGTTCCACTTCTTGATCTTGCCCAGATAGATGTCACCCAGCACCGCGCCCGACAACACCAGTTCACCCGGCTTCACGCCCGGCACGTTGATCGCGGGCACCACGCCGCCGACCACCGTCGGGAACTGAAACAGGCCGCTCTTCGCCAGCTCGTCGTCCTTCAGCGGCGCGTCGGAACCGGCGAAGTCCACCGTCTTCGCCTGGATCTGCTTGATGCCACCCGACGATCCGATACCTTGATAGTTGACCTTGCCGCCGCCGGACTTCTGGTACGCATCGGCCCATTTTGTGTAGATCGGGGCTGCGAACGTGCTGCCTGCACCAGTGATGTCGGTAGCGTGCACTGTGACGGCGAACAGCGCGCCAGCAATGCCAGCGATGGCGGTTTGCATCAATTTCATAAGAGCTCCAGCGGTTGAGCGGTTTGTTGGAATAGCACTGAAACAAGCGGAAGCTTATGCAATTTTGATGACGATTATGTGACAGTCGATGAAGCAAAAATGACTGTCACATTACAAAACCTTGTCATCGAATGTTTGGCCACTTGTTCAGACCCTTATTCTCCACTTGTTCCGCCGCTTGTTCCGCCGCTGCTTCCGCCGCTTGTTCCGCCGCTGCTTCCGCCGTTATTCCGCGGTTACCTCGCGGACTACCGCGGCAATGCCTTCCGCGTACTTGAGCGCGTCGCCCTGGTCACGCGCCTCGACCATCACGCGCAGCACCGGCTCGGTCCCCGACGCACGGATCAGCACACGCCCGGTGTTGCCGAGCGCGTGCTCGGCGCTCGCAATCGCGTCACGGATCGCAGCGCTGCCCTTCCAGTCGGCACCCGCTCGCATTCGCACATTGATCAGCGTCTGCGGAAACAGCACCACGCCTTCGAGCAACTGATCGAGGGATTGGCCGCTGCGCTTGATGGCCGCCAGCACCAGCAGCGCCGAGACGACACCGTCGCCGGTCGAATGGCGATCCAGGGAGAGAATATGTCCCGAACCTTCCGCGCCAAGCTGCCAATCGTTCTCGCGGAGCTTTTCGAGCACGTAGCGATCGCCGACCGGCGCACGCACGAACTCGACGCCGAGCTGCTTCAATGCGACTTCAACCGCCAGGTTCGTCATCAGCGTGCCGACCGCGCCGGCGACCCGTCCTTCGGTGGCGATGCGGTCCTTGACCAGCACGTAAAGAAGTTCGTCGCCGTTGTACAAACGCCCGGATCGGTCGACCACCTGCACGCGGTCCGCGTCGCCATCGAGCGCGATGCCGAGATCGGCGTTCTGCTCGCGCACCGCGCGCGCCAGTGCATCGGGCGCGGTCGCGCCAACGCCGTCATTGATGTTGAAGCCGTTGGGCGACGTGCCGATCGAGCTGACTTCGGCGCCAAGCTCGTGAAACACGTGCGGGGCGATGTGGTATGCGGCGCCGTGGGCGCAATCGACGACGATTTTCAGGCCGCGCAAGTCATAGGTGGCGGGGAAAGTGCTTTTGCAGAATTCGATGTAGCGGCCCGCCGCGTCATCGAGACGACGCGCCTTGCCGAGCTGCTCCGACGACGCACAGCTCATCGGCTCCTCGAGCTGCGTCTCGATGGCTTGCTCGACGTCGTCCGGCAGCTTGTTGCCGTCCGCGGAGAAAAACTTGATGCCGTTGTCGTAGTACGGATTATGCGACGCGCTGATCACCACGCCGGCGGCAAGCCGCAGTGCCCGAGTCAGATACGCGACGCCCGGCGTCGGCATCGGGCCGGCGAGCATCACGTCGACGCCCGCCGCCGAAAAACCCGATTCCAGCGCGGCTTCCAGCATATATCCGGACACCCGTGTGTCCTTGCCGATCAACACCGTCGGGCGCTTGCCGCTGTGCGTCCATTGATCGGCGCCGGCCAGCACCTTGCCTGCCGCATAGCCGAGGCGCAACACGAAGTCCGGCGTGATCGGCGCATCGCCGACCTTGCCGCGGATGCCATCGGTGCCAAAGTAGCGTCGGGCCATGTGTTCTCTCCCTGCATTGAATGTAATTGGTGTTATTGATGGGCGGACCAAACGGCCGCCCGCATCGCGCGAGTTACGGCAGGAAGCGCCGCACGCCTGTGCGCGAACCTCGGCGAATTTAGGTCGCTTCGCGCACCGCGCGCCAAACCTTCAGTGCGTCGACGGTTTGCGCGACGTCGTGAACGCGCACGATCGCTGCCCCGCGTTCGACCGCGCACACGGCCGCCGCGACGCTGCCGGCGATGCGCTCGGCCGCAACCGTGCGGCCAGTGACCTTGCCGATCATCGACTTGCGGGACATCCCCGCGAGGATGGGGTAGCCAGGCGGCACACTGTCGCGCAGATGCGCGAGCAGCGCGTAGTTGTGCACGACATGCGACTTGCCGAAACCGAAACCCGGGTCCACGCAGATCCGCGCCGGGTCGACACCCGCCGCTTCGAGCGCCACGACGCGCTCGGTGAGGAACGTTCGCACTTGCGCCACCACATCTTGATACACCGGCTCGTTTTGCATTGTCTGCGGCGTACCCAGCATGTGCATGGCGCACAGCCCGCAGCGCGATCCGCGCACGGCCTCGATCGCGCCGGGCAGCCGAAACCCGTATACGTCGTTGATTAGGTCCGCGCCCGCATCGAGCGCGGCACGCATGGTCTCGGGCTTGTAGGTATCGACCGACAGCGGCACCCCCGCATCGCGCAACACCTCGAGTAGCGGGATCACGCGCTGCAATTCGTCCTCCAGCGGCACGGACGGCGCACCGGGACGGGTCGATTCGCCGCCGATATCGATGATGTCGGCGCCTTCGCCGATCATCCGATCCGCGTGTGCCCGCGCGGCGTCATACGACAGGAAGCGGCCGCCGTCGGAGAACGAGTCGGCGGTCACGTTCAGAATACCCATCACGAGCGGGCGTTCGAGACTCAGATCAAAACGGCCGCAGTGCAGCAACGACCGCGAGGGCCGGGAAGCGGACAGGGAAAAATCGGAACCGGACACGTAGAGCCAACCTGAAGCGCCACCAGCGGCGAAAGACAAATGCTACCAGCGTTGCGGCACGCTGGGCGCGCGCGGCGTGTGTTGCACGCGACACTCGCCGACGCTGGAAGCGAACCGACTCTGGGACCCCACCCCGACAAAAAAGCCGGTGCGTATCATCGCACCGGCTTTCGGGTCCTGCGTCTCGTCCGCCCTGCCGACAAACATGCCTGTCGGATTGTTTCCGATCCTGCTTCAGGCCCCGATCGACGTGGCGGCTGGCGTCACGCCGGTGCGGTCTGTCCGCTCGGCTTCACTTCCGCGCCGCCGTTTCCGCCATTCGGCGCGTCGCCTGACGGCGGCGGCAGGTTCTTCGGCGGACGCGGATCGTTGCCCGACATGATGTCGTTGACCTGATCGGCGTCGATGGTTTCCCATTCGAGCAGCGCCTTGGTCATCTTTTCGACCTTTTCGCGATTGTCTTCAAGCAGCTTGCGGGCGAGCGCATATTGCTGATCGAGCATGCGGCGAATTTCCGCATCGACCTTGCGCTGCGTGTCCTCCGATACGGTCCGCGAGGACAGCCGGCCAAACATCCCATCCTGCTCGGTATCGACGTACACCATCGTGCCGAGCACGTCGGACATGCCGTACCGCGTCACCATGTCGCGCGCCATCTTGGTCGCCCGTTCGAAGTCGTTGGACGCGCCGGTCGACATCGAGTTGAGGAACACCTCTTCAGCCGCGCGCCCACCGAACAAGATCGCGATCTCCTCGAGCATCTTGTCGCGATACAGGTTCACGCGGTCATGCTCGGGCAACTGCCAGGTCACACCCAGGGCCCAGCCACGCGGCATGATGGTCACTTTGTGGACCGGATCGGCGTGCGGCAGCAACTTCGCGACGACCGCGTGGCCCGACTCGTGGTACGCGGTATTGCGACGCTCTTCTTCGCGCATCACCGCGGACTTGCGTTCGGGGCCCATGAAGATCTTGTCCTTGGCGTCCTCGAAGTCCTGCATTTCCACGATACGCTTGCCGCGGCGCGCCGCGAACAGCGCGGCTTCGTTGACCAGGTTCGCGAGGTCCGCGCCCGAAAAGCCCGGCGTGCCGCGCGCGATCACCGACGCATCGACGTCGTTGGCGATCGGCACCTTGCGCAGATGCACCTTCATGATGTGCTCGCGGCCACGGATGTCCGGCAAACCGACATAGACTTGGCGGTCGAAACGGCCCGGACGCAGCAGCGCCTTGTCCAGTACGTCGGAGCGGTTGGTCGCGGCGATCACGATCACGCCCGAGTTCGCTTCGAAGCCGTCCATCTCGACCAGCATCTGGTTCAGCGTCTGCTCACGCTCGTCGTTGCCACCGCCCATGCCGGCGCCGCGATGACGGCCGACGGCGTCGATTTCGTCGATGAAGACGATGCACGGCGCATGCTTCTTGGCCTGCTCGAACATGTCGCGAACCCGAGCGGCGCCCACGCCCACGAACATTTCGACGAAATCGGAACCGGAAATGCTGAAGAACGGCACCTTCGCTTCGCCGGCAATCGCGCGCGCGAGCAAAGTCTTACCGGTTCCCGGGGGACCCACCAGCAACACGCCGCGCGGAATCCGGCCGCCCAGCTTCTGGAATTTCTGCGGATCGCGCAGGAAGTCGACCAACTCCGACACCTCTTCCTTCGCCTCGTCGCAACCGGCGACGTCGGTGAAGTTGATCGCATTGTTGTTCTCGTCGATCAGCCGCGCGCGCGACTTGCCGAACGAAAAGGCCCCGCCTTTGCCGCCGCCCTGCATCTGCCGCATCATGTAGAACCAGAAGCCGATGATCAGGATCGTCGGCCCAAGGTAATACAGTGCGGAAACCAGCGCGTTGGGCTCGTCGTCGGCCTTGCCGCTGACCTGCACGCCATATTTCATGAGGTCGCCGACCATCCAGATGTCGCCTGGCGACACGATCTGGTATTTCTGGCCGTCCGCGGGTGTGACGGTTAAATTGCGGCCCTGGACGATAACGTTCTTGACCTTGCCGTTCTTCGCGTCATCCATGAACTGCGAATAGGTCACGCCTTCCTGCACGCGGGGCTTGTCGAACTGCTTGAACACCGTGAACAGCACCAGGGCGATGACAAGCCACACTGCCGCTTTGGAAAACATGTTGTTGTTCAACGCACCACTCCTCGAATCATGATGGCAGCTCGTGCTAGCTCGTGAAAGCCCGCACCGTCTGCCGATGCCACCGCCTTTGGGGCATTCTAATCCAGCCGCAATCCGTCTGCCACAGCGGTTACCCAGGGCCCGATAGCGAAAAAAACGCAAAACCGGCCATTTTCGCACCGGAAGACCACGCTCATAATCCGTGCGTCGCTCACGCGAGTTACGGCTTTTCGGGTGGATTCTTCAATATCTTGCCCAAAATAAACGTTTCTGACGATTTGTCGCGCGACGCCTTGGGCTTGCGTGCAGCGACTACTTTGAACTGGCGCTTGAACTTTTCGACGATCTGGCTATATCCGCTGCCGTGAAAACATTTGACTAGCAGCGCGCCGTCCGGTTTCAAGTGATTCTGCGCGAATTCCAGCGCCAGATCGCACACATGCTCGATCCGCGCCGCGTCCGCCATGGCGACTCCTGAGAGGTTGGGGGCCATGTCGGAAATTACAAGGTCCACCGCACGTCCGCCGACCACCTTTTCCAGCTCGGCGAGCATGCTGTCGTCACGAAAGTCTCCCTGCAGAAAGGTCACGTCGGCGATCGGCTCCATCGGCAACAGGTCCAAGGCGACAATGGTCCCGTCGATCCCGCCGTCCGCCTTGTTCTGCCCCGCGGCCAGCCGGTTGCGGGCGTACTGGCTCCAGCTGCCCGGCGCGGCGCCCAGGTCGACGATCAGCTGGCCTGGGCGGATCAGCTTGTCCTGCTCGTCGATCTCCTTGAGCTTGTAGGCAGCGCGAGCGCGATAGCCCTCGCGCTGCGCCAGCTTCACGTAGGGATCGTTGATGTGATCATGCAGCCAAGACTGGTTGAAACGATTTTTTGCCATTGAAACGGATTCGGTTCTGCGTGTTATCTATCATTTGGGCGCATTCCGCCGTACGGGGCGCGCAAAAGCGACTACTTTGGCGGATAATACGCGTCTTTTGGAACGTGGCTCGACTATGCCGCGTTCATTAGGTTGCGGGACCGGTCGTCGGCACCGTGTCCCACGCAACCGGTTACCGGATTTTCTCATGCCAGCCCTGACCCTCTCCCCCGCCCAGCGTTCAGAACTGCGCTCACAGGCCCACGCGTTGAAGCCCGTCGTCATCGTGGGCGCCGACGGCTTGACCGACGCGGTGCTGAAGGAAATCGACGTCAACCTGCATGCGCACCAGTTGATCAAGATCCGCGTGTTCGGCGACGACCGCACC
>Ga0310811_10013191_pt1 | contig 10759 bp, 7 predicted proteins | sample YCmetagenome_FD_207642 | JGI IMG/M metagenome (GOLD analysis project Ga0310811, IMG submission 207642) | Soil microbial communities from experimental microcosm in Duke University, North Carolina, United States - YC | ecosystem: Engineered > Artificial ecosystem > Soil microcosm > Unclassified ...
AATATGGCATACTTCACTCCCGAAGAACTACCAAATAATAAGTATTACATCTTTGGTCAAGGTGGTGGAAAGAACTTATCCGATAAGTATAATGTTCCGATGCTGGGACAAATACCTCTTGTACAGGGTATTCGCGAAAGTGGCGACAGTGGTATGCCTGCTGTAATGAAAGAAGGACCTACAGCCCTGGCATTTAAGGAACTTGCGGAAACATTAGCCCGTCAAATTGCCATAAGAAATGCTAACTTTACTCAAACAGAGCGCGTAGAAATAAAAGTATGACCGATACTATACATATGACAGAAGAAATAACTCAGCGTATTGAAGCATCGCTTGATGGCATCAGACCTTATCTGGAGGCCGATGGTGGTAACGTAAAAGTTCTTGAAGTTACTCAGGATAGTGTGAAGCTTGAGTTTCTGGGTGCTTGCGGAAATTGCAAGATGTCTACCATGACATTTAAGGCCGGTGTTGAAGAAGCTATCAAACGTGCAGTTCCAGAAATAAAATCCGTAGAAGTGATTAATCTTACACCTATCGGAAACTAAAAGCCTTGAAAAAAATGGCTTTTTACCTCAAACTTAATGCTACCAGAAATATTTGCAGGTTACACACGTTAACCGTGTTTGATATACAATAGTTATCTTCCTGCATGGCTAGAATCCCTTCCTCAATCCTACCCAGTAAAAGAGAGCTTTGCTTTTCTTTTGCATTTATATTACTTCTTTCGCTTTCCAGCTATGCACAAGATCGCTGCGGCACTGTTCAATACGCCAATAAGCTAATAAAGAATCAGAAGCAGGAGAAAGAAGACCGGTTTGAGAACTGGCTCGCTAAAAAAATTACTGCCCGTAAGCAATTTCTAAAGACTCAGCGAATTCAAACAACAACATACCAGGTTCCCGTTGTTGTGCATGTCATTCATAATGGTGAGAGTGTTGGCACCAGAACAAATATTACGGACGCACAAATCATCTCACAAATTAATGTACTGAATGCTGACTATAACAGATTAAATAAAGATACTACATTGACGCCTGATGAATTTAAAGGTGTTGAAGGTAAAATGAATATTGAATTTGTACTTGCCAAACAAACTCCAGAAGGCCAGCCAACCACAGGCATTGTGCGGGTAAAAGGAACTGACACACTCTGGTACTACGGGTCGGACGACGCTACTCTAAAGTCTATGAGCTACTGGCCCGCTGAAGACTACTTAAACATCTGGGTTTGTAATCTTGATACCTTTCTTGGATATGCGCAGCTTCCTATTTCAAATCTTCCTGGCCTGGAAAATTCTCCTGACAATCGACTGACGGATGGTGTTGTCATAGGTTACCAATATTTTGGAACTAAAAATGACGGCAATTTTAAGCTAGCAAAAAGATATGATTTAGGAAGAACCGTTACGCATGAAGTAGGACATTTCTTTGGGCTACGCCACACATGGGGTGATGATGGAGGCGCTTGTAATAATAGTGGCGACTATGTAGATGATACACCCGATCAGGGAGACGCTACCAATGGCTGTCCTTCGGGAACGCGAACAAGCTGTAGTGATCATAACATGTACCAGAATTATCTTGACTATACAGATGACGCCTGTATGAATATGTTTACGGCGGACCAGGTTAACCGGATGATTACTGTGCTTGAAAATTGTATCCGAAGAACAAGCTTACTTACATCACATGGATTATTTGACCCTGTGCCTAAAGCGAATGATCTTGCTTTATCAAAAATAATCAGTCCTGCTTCTGCTCTCTGCTCTTCGACAGTTACGCCATCTCTCGAAATCACAAATTCAGGAAATAACGTTATCACTGCTGCTAAAATTCAGCTTAAAGTAAATTCGCTTGTTACAGAAACTAAAGACTTTGTATTGAATCTCAATTTAGGTGCTTCACAGACTGTTGATTTTACACCACAATCTCTTACAGAAGGCAATAGCTTATTTGAATTTGAAGTTATTCAAACCAATAACACTACCGATGGTAACGTGTATAACAACGAATTAAGTATCACCACACTTTATTCGATACCTGTTGCATCTCCTTACGAAGAGACATTCTCAACATTACCTTCAAACTGGATCATCAGCAATCCCGATAGTCAATTAACATGGCAAATTCAATCTGCACCCAATGGACATATTGGAAACACAGCCATGCTTTTAAATTATTATAACTATACAGATCTCTCAGCATCCGATGCACTGATTAGTCCTCCTATAGATTTAACGGGTCAGACCAATGCATTTCTTTTATTTGATGTTGCCTACGCTGCACGCTTTCAAGATAATGCCGATGCTTTGCGCATTGTTATCCTTACAGATTGTAGTACTGACATATCAACAGGAACAGAAATTTATAATAAGGCAGGCAGTGAACTAGCTACCACGTTATCTACCAACCTCTTCTATGCACCCTCCAATGAATCCGACTGGAGCACTGAAGTGATCGACATCAGCGCGTTTAAAAATAAAAGTAACATCAGGGTAGCCTTTGTCGGAACCAACATGAATGGCAACAATATCTATATCGATAATGTACAAGTGGTTAATGACATTTTCTCAGATCTCTCACTAGAGCGAATTAATAATCCAGCACTGCTTACATGTGCTACAACAACTCCTGATCTCACAGTTAAAAATGTAGGCACATCACCTATAACTTCCTTTACTGTTAAAAGTGATATTAATGGAAGTACGCAGCCAGATAAAACAGTATCAGGATTGCAGCTAAACCCAGGGGATACCTATGATCTTACATTGGAATCATTATCACTATTAGCAACGTCTAGCACTATTAATTTTAGTGTTTCCAATGTTAACAACAGCAGTACTGCTGATACCAACAGCGCCAATGATCAGAAAACAGTAACTGTTGCTTCAAATATAAACTCTATCGTTATACCGCTACGCGAGAATTTTGATTCTGGCATTCCAGCAACGTGGTCATCTATAACTCCGGGTGATGGAGAAGTATGGAAAAGCATTGAGGTTGACAGCAATCATAAAAAAGCTGTGTATGTCAATGATTTCGGTAATGATGATATTGGCGAACAAGCCTGGCTTATCAGTCCGTTACTTGATTTTTCATATGCAACCACGGCCAGTGTTTTCTTTGACCGTTCGTATGTAATCAATGAATCGTCTGTTGATGAGTTGAGAGTAATAGCCTCCACAGGCTGCGGCAATGCTTTTGACCAGGTACTCTATGACAAGAGTTACGAATTATCAAGCCAGACAACAACAACTAGCTGGAAGCCAACGCAGAGTACTGACTGGACAAGAGAATTTATCAATCTTGATGCCATGGCAGGCAAGAAAGAAGTAAGACTTGCCTTTGTCATGACGAATCAGAATGGCAACAACTTATACCTGGATAATATTGAATTCTATGCCAGTGATGATGATACTCCCCTGCAAACCGCACGTGCTTTTGCAATCTATAAGGAAAGTAATTCAAGCGCTGATTTCTCAGTAACATTTACATTGCAGGAACAACAGACAGCCATGATTGATGTGGTGGATTTGCTGGGCCGCGTTGTTTACTCAAAAGCATACGAGTACACCTTAAATCAAAGTTACGGCGTAACGCTGGATGATGCTTCCAGTGGTCTGTACATCGTTAAGCTCCGAACCAATGAGGGATCTTATACTCAAAAGGTTTTTGTGAGCAAATAGGCAGGAGATTTCAAATTTCAGATTTTGGATTTCAGATTTGGCGAGGGCTACAAAACACATAAATCGTACCTCGTAAATCTTACTTCGTAAATTGACAAGTATCTAATATCTTTAAGGCGGAAAAAAATGCAAAATGCCTACTAAGAAAAAAGTTGCCCTTCTTTACGGAGGTCGTTCAGTTGAACATGGAGTGTCTGTTAACTCAGCCAGAAACATATTTGAAAATTTCGATAAGGAGCGCTTTGAGGTTCTACCCATAGGCATAAGCAAGTCGGGACAGTGGTTTCTAAATAATACAGTGAGCAAGGACATTGAACAAGGCAAGGCATTGGGTCTTATCCTTGATCCTCACAGTCCTGGATTTCTTTTACTGTCGACAGGAGATCGTATCAAAGCTGACATCATATTTCCTGTGCTTCATGGTACAGATGGAGAAGATGGCAGCATTCAGGGAATGATTAAAGCTATGGATATACCCATGGTAGGAACGGGAGTACTTGGTTCATCTCTCTCTATGAGTAAAATAATTGCCAAACGATTATTAAAAGATGCAGGCCTGCCTGTTACACGTTTTCTAACCTATAATTTCACCGAGAAAGAATCAATAAGCTTTTCAGAAATATCATCGACACTTGGTTTGCCTTTCATGGTAAAGTCAGCAAGCCTTGGTTCATCTGTTGGCGTATCAAAAGTGAATAATGAAAAAGATTTTGAGGTTGCCGTTGAGGAGGCTTTCCGATATGATGACGCTATGATTATTGAGGAGTTTATTACGGGTCGTGAGATTGAATGTGCAATCCTTGGGAACTATCCACCACAGGCATCTAATCCTGGTGAAGTTGTGATCAGCAGTAAGTATGAGTTCTATACTTTCGACGCCAAGTATGTTGATCCGGATGCCGTACGAATTGACGTCCCTGCCAAGCTTGATGCCTCTACAATAGATCGCATAAAAGATGTTTCTGTAAAATCTTTCCTGGCACTGAACTGTCAGGACTTTTCAAGAGTTGATCTTTTCCTTGATAAGGATGGAAAGGTTTATGTAAACGAAATTAATACCATACCAGGCTTTACCAACTCCAGTATGTTTCCTATGATGTGGAAAGAGCGTGGAATTGGTTTTTCTGAACTCATCACTAAACTTCTCGACCTTGCATTAGAACGGTACAACCGGAGTAAACGCATTGAGCGCGATTTTCAGTCGTCGCTTAAATTTTAAGGGTTGTATATTTGTAACAAAGGCATCTTACAATGAGTATTGATTTCAAGAAACTACTATCAAAAAATACATTAGGCGCAATGCTGATCCATTTTGCAGTGGCAATCGGTATCATTGTATTTCTGGGTGTATTATATTTTTATGCGTATCTGCCCAACGTTACCAATCATGGCGAAACCATTACGGTGCCTAACATTGAAGGAAAAAACATAGAAGAAGTTGAAGCCTTTCTGGCGAAACATGACTTGCGTTATGAAGTAAACGATTCATCATATTCAGATAAGTACCCTCCGCTGGCAGTATTGAAACAATATCCATCAGCCGGTGCCAAGGTAAAGGAGAATAGAAAAATATATGTTTCCGTTAACCGCATCAACCCACCAACAGTGCCCATGCCCAACCTGGTTGATGTTTCCATTATCGGTGCTGACGCCATTCTTAAAGCCAATGAATTAAAACGCGGTAGGATTCATTTAGTATCATGGCCGTTCCCTACTGTTAAAGAAATGCGATACCAGGGACGAAAAATTCAACCTAATGAACGTATTGCTAAGGGCTCTTCCATTGACCTTGTTGTAGGCGATGGTGGCAGCACAGAATTTAAAGTGCCAAGCCTTATTGGAAATAGTTTTGATGATGCCAAAGTTTTGATTTTTGGTTCTAACCTGACCTTAGGTGAAATAACACTTGTTGGCGATACACTGGATGGAAGTCCTGTGATTCTCAAGCAAAAACCTGAGCCTGATGAAAATATTAAAGTAGGCGACGTCGTTGATCTCTGGATAGGCAAACCCGGAACCCCCTTAACGGATGAGGATGATATGTAAGTCTACGTTACAGCATAGAAAGTTGTATACCATCAGTCAGGCCGTTCTGGTCTTCTGTTGTATCTTCTTTTCAGCAACTTCCTATGCTCAATTACGACTTCAATCTATTTCAAAGCCAACACACCAAACAGTTTCAGTATCTAAAAAGAGCGGTCGGATAAAAACGGATGTACCGCTTACCCTACCCTTCTGGGATGATTTTTCGAGCTATTCACTAGACTCCCTTGGCAAGCCTACAGCTAATAAAAAACTTTGGCAAAACAGTGAATCTGTTTTCATTAATAATTCAATGGCTATTGATCCTCCTTCTATTTATGTAGCAACATTTGATGGTATGGATTCAATATTTGTCCCATATAACTCTGCACAGGTTCTACTCAATGGAATAAGCGATCGAATGACTTCCTTACCAATAGATCTGACAACAGTATCTGTTGCTGGGATGGACTCTGTCTACTTGAGTTTTTTCTATCAATGGCAGGGTAAAGGCGAAGCACCAGACAGAAATGATTATCTGTTGCTTGAGTTCTTTGATTCACTAGAGTGGGTTGAAATTCAAAGTTTTTATCCGGGTGACACACCTGATCGTAACAAGTTCATTTTCTATTCACAACAAGTTGATACGACATCTAGCAAGATATATAGAAAATCAAATTTTCAATTCAGACTAACACGCTATGGGCGTAAGTCTGGGCCATTTGATACATGGAATATTGATTATGTTTACCTGAATAAATTACGAGTAGCAAATGATCCTTCATTTCCTGATCGGGCTTTTATAAACGAAATAACGCCGTTGTTTGGACCTTACCGTGCGATGCCGATTTCACATTTCAAAAAAAACAATCTGATTGATAGCTTGGCTTTCACGTATAAAAATTTATCTGGCGTTCAGGAAGGTAGCCGTATTGCTTCCTTCGCTTCAGATTTTGTTTTTCATAAGTATTACTCTAATAACACTAGTAACAGTAACTCAATTTTTTTTATAGAATTAGACAGTACACTTAATCCTTTTCTATCACCGTATCAAACTGTTAGTCACAAATTTGACACGCTATCTAATTTTGCTGATATGACAAAATCAGTCAGTCAAACCTACTTCGATTCATTAGCTGAAAAAATTATCATTGATGTTAAGTATAGTTTACTTACAAAAGACAACGAAGACACAGTTGCCTTTAATAAAAAATTCCCTTTCGATAGACAAGTAAACGACACTTTAACTGCCCATTTCACACTAGCAGATTACTACGCCTATGATGACAGTACTGCAGAGTATTCAACAGAGCTGGCCACCATTGGAGATATGGCGGCACTGCAATTTGATATCGGTACTGTTACCGATACGTTAATTGGTGCTGATATATATTTCCCCGATCTCGGCATCTCGAAGAATCAATCTACAACCATACTGGTTTGGGACGATGCGGATGGATTGCCCGGCAATTTACTTTTCAAAAGAACCATATCCGTCCCTCAATCTGCGCTTAGCGAGTTTACGCGAGTCGACTTTTTGAATACAGTTGTATCACACAAATTCTATGTTGGCTGGCAAGAGAAATCTAATACCGATGCTGTAAAAGTAGGTTTTGATAAGAGCAATGACTCTGGTGATAAGATCTTTATTAACACACTGCTTGCCTGGACACAAAACACCTTGCTCCACGGTAGCCTCATGATTAGACCTGTTTTTGGGTATGATCCAACCGTAACAGGCATAATTGAGAATACTCCTATTGTAACAAGTCTCTATCCCAATCCTAATGAAGGCACATTTCTCATCAAAGGAACTTATGATAGACTAGAGATCATTAACATAACAGGACAACGCATACCTTTCTCCGAAGAAAGTGCTGGAGACCAAAGTAAAAAGATCTCACTACAAGCAGCACCTGGCCTTTACCTCGTACAACTGCAATACAAGAACAAACGAGAAACAAAAAAGATAATTGTGAAGTAATTGGTATTAAGCTATTACCAATGGCGCAGGGCTAAAGCACAATAAAAAAATAAGCAACGCTAACCAACCCATCAGTTTACGCTTTGTGTCAAGCGGTTTTTCAATATCACATGGAGGATGTTCAATTCCAATGAATCGTCCAAGGATAAAAGCAAAGAGTAACCATCCTGAATAGCCTTGAATATGAGGGAAGAACTTAGCCAGCAAAAACTGCAAACCAAACATAACTACGGCATACATAATTGTATCAATTAATGGTTGTTTCAATCCTGTTAATGCCAGATAGAGAAAGGCCACATAAATTGATATCGATAATAGTAAATCATTTGCAGGTTTATAAGGATTGATATATTCATTACCCAAACCCGCATAGAATAAAAAGATAATAAAAATTACAGAAGCTATCTTTTTATGTCGAGCATGTCCTATCAAACCATAGAGAACATGTCCGCCATCTAGTTGCCCAATAGGCATCAGATTAAGAAACGTAAAAATTAGTGATATAAAACCAGCAAAGAGTAATGGGTAATGCATTACTTCATGTGGATTAGGTATACGTGTTGGATCCTCCACAAGATTTTCTAACAACAGAAAGATCAGATTTTTACCAACTGATAAATCAAACACACCTTCTCCACCTTTGTAAACATGACTTGCATAATCCAATCCGTATTGTTTATACTCCGGGTGAATTTGGAAAATATAATCTGCTGGTGGCAGATGGGTAAATCCGTAAATAAGAATCGCCATAGCGACAACAAACCCAGCAAGTGGTCCGGCGACACCAATGTCAAAACTTTGTTTTTTAGCAGCAGGTTTTTCCTGAACAATAACAGCTCCTAATGTCCCGAGAAAAAAAGGAAAGGGAATAAAGAAAGGTAAAGACGCTTTTACTTTATGATACATCGCTGTGAAGTAATGCCCAAATTCATGCGTTGTAAGTATCAGCAAAAATGGAATGGAGTATTGAAAACCAATAACGAAGCTGTCCCAGTGAAAACCAGCTTTATCAATCAAAGGCTTTGTTGAAACAAACTCTGCACCTGCGAATGTGGTTGTAAATACAGTAGCTAAAAATAAGAATGCCTGCAGGAGAATTCTCCGTTGATCTTTATTCATGAAAATAATCCAGTATTAAATCAGGTGTAGTAACGTGTACAGTTTTAATACCAACGGCGGCAGCACCTTCAATGTTATACTTATTGTCATCCAGAAACAGCGTCTCGTTTGCATTCAACTTATTTTCTGCCAGCACAGCAAGATAGATTTCAGCATCAGGCTTCCGCATGCGCATCAAATGAGAATAATATGTGCGATGAAAAAACGGATCGAGTGATGTAGTCTTAACATCTCTTGGAAGTATAACATTATTAATGAAATCAAGATGAATTCCATTCGTGTTACTCAGCAGAAATACCCGGTAAGAATTCATTAACCGACTGAGAAGCTCAGTTTTAATTAGAGGCACTCCACGCAACATGGCATTCCAGCAGAGATCAATCTGAGCATCAGTTGCTTTTACATGATACACCTCTCTTACAAACTCTCTGAATTCAACATCTGAAATTCCTCCCTTCTCATATGATTCAAATTCGGGAGAGGTAATGAATTTATGTTTTACTTCATCTAGAGGAAGTGACGATAAGGTTGAGAACGCTTGCAGCGTATGCGGAACAGACAGATCCAGAATAACACCTCCAAGATCAAATATCAGGTTTTTGATTTCGCCGTCCTTCAAGGGAAGTGTTATAAGGTTAAAAAAGTGGGCCCTGCTGGAATCGAACCAGCCACCACCTGATTATGAGTCAGGTGCTCTAACCGAATGAGCTAAGGGCCCGAAATGGGAGCGCAATTTTAGTAATTAAACCCCGAATACACAATTTGTATTTTCAGCTATTTTAAAATGATTTACAACTTTATGCCCTCATCTGGTCATCATTGATCTAAACTCGAGCGAGAATACGATCTAATTATCTTAATAAATTGTTAAAAGGTCACTAAATAACACTACGGCTCATTAATTACGTTGAAAAAATGTTTGATTTTAAGAAATTAGCCACAAATTAAGCTTTATGCGTATTCATCTCTTTCTATTTTGCTTCTTGGGTATAGGGTTAGTGGCCCATGCACAAACCGGATATAAAATTCATTTTAAAATACAAGGCCTTCACGATACCACCGCCTATTTAGGTTACTACTACGGTGAAAGTACTTTTGTTCGCGACACCGCCAAGGTTGATAGCAAAGGCGAATTCACCTTCGAAGGCAAGCAACCATTGCTTCACGGCGTGTACATGCTCGTGCTTGACAAAACTAAAATCTTTGAACTCGTTGTTGGAGCCAATCAGAACTTCAGCATGGAGACCTCAACTGCCGACTACATTAAAGACATGAAGGTTAAAAACGACCAGGACAACAAGTTGTTTTTCGAAAACATGGTCTTCAATATGGAGCGACACAAGGAAGCTGATCCTTATTTAAAAGTTGTCAACGACAGCACCTTAACAGAAGACAAAAAGAAAGATGCCCGCGCTGCATTCACTAAGATAAATGATAAAGTAACGGCCTATCAGGAAGATGTCATTACTAAATATCCAACTACCATCACCGCTAAACTCTTCAAAGCCAACAAGGCCGTTAAGATTCCTGATCCTCCAAAAAAAGCTAACGGAAGTATTGATTCTACCTTTCAGTTGAAATGGTACAGAGAGCACTTCTTTGATTATTTCGATTTGGCTGATGACGCACTACTGAGATTACCTCAACCATTGTACAATCAAAAAGTAGATGAATACCTTGATAAACTCTATGTTCCTCAACGTGATTCTGTCGTAAAAGCCATTGATAAAATGGTGGCCAAGGCAAAACCAAATCAGGAAACTTTCAAGTATCTGTTGTGGCATTGCATGATAAAATACCAGACGCCAGAGATCATGGGACTTGATGAGGTTTTTGTTGATCTCTATGATAAGTACTTTGCTACTGGAGCCATGGACTTTTGGGCAAATGACAAAATGAAAAAGAACTTAAAAGATTATGCTGATCGCGTTCGGTTAAGTATGCTG
>Ga0310811_10013192_pt1 | contig 10758 bp, 9 predicted proteins | sample YCmetagenome_FD_207642 | JGI IMG/M metagenome (GOLD analysis project Ga0310811, IMG submission 207642) | Soil microbial communities from experimental microcosm in Duke University, North Carolina, United States - YC | ecosystem: Engineered > Artificial ecosystem > Soil microcosm > Unclassified ...
CGGCGCGAGCGTGCGCTTTTCCAGATGATCGGGCGCGACGAACGTCAGTTCACCCGACGATCGAACCGGATGCGACGCGATCGCGAGGTACTTCGTCTCGACGAAGTTCGCGTGTCCCGAGCGGTGTTGCGCGAGCGTCGACATCAGCCGGTCGAGCGTCCAGTCGGACGCGAAAGCGCGGGCCGGCATCGCCGACCCGACGAAAGTCGCGCACACCAGCGCGGCGGCAGCGAATGCGCGAGACGCGCGCGAGAGGGCAAAGGCAAAGCGTGGCACGAGCGTCATGCGTCGGAAGTCTCGCGTGGCAGGCCGCGTGCGTGCGCGGGTGAACCCGCATCGCGCAACGCGTCGGCGTCCTGCCAGAAATCGAAAAAGTTGAACCAGTTGTACGGCGCGGCGAGGCAGTGCCGCTCCACCATCGCGACGTAGCGCGCGAGCGCCGCGTGCACTTCGCGCGAGCGCGCGTCGCGCGCCACGTCGGTGAAGTCGGCGAGCGGCTCGAAATGGATGTCGTAGCGATTGCCGTCCCGATAGAGCGCCGTCATGAAGATCGCCGGCCGCCGCAGCATCGCCGCCATGTGCAGCGGGCCGAGCGGGAACGCGGCGCGCGCGCCGAGAAACGTGACCGGCTGCGTCGACGAGCCGCCGTCGGGCAGCAGCGTGCGGTCCGCGAGGATGCCGACCATCGTGTTGCGGTCGAGCGATTCGCGCACTTTCAGCATCGCGTCCACGCGTCCGAGGGCGATCACTTCCGGCTTCGCGGCGGGGTTCACGGCGGCGAGGATTGCGTTGATATTGCGTGCGTTGTCCTCGAACATCGTGACGGCCACGCGCAGATCCGGCTGCGTGCGGCCGAGCGCGCGGATCGCCTCGAAGCTGCCGAGATGCGCGCCGATCAGGAACGCACCGCGACCGCCGGCGAGCGCGTCGTCGACGAGCGTTTCGCCGTGCACGCGGATGTCGAACAGATCGAAGCGGTCGTTCAGCAGATACAGGCGGTCGTGCACCGTCGACGCGAACGCGAGCATGTGCCGGTACACGTCGGCGAGCGTCGCCGGACGGCCGAGCGCGCGGCGCAGATACGCACGCGATGCGCGGCGCGCGCCCGGCGAGAACACGACGAAATACGCGGCCGCCGCGCGCAGCACGACGCGGCCCGCCGGCCGCCCGAAGCGCAGCGACAGCCAGGCCATCGCGCGCAGCAGCGTGCGATTGCTGCGCTCCTTTCGTTGCGCCCAGTCGTTCAGCGTCATGGGTAGGCCATTTCCTTCGCCGCGCTTTTCACCGGCTCGGCCTTCGGCGCGGCCAGCACGCCGCTCGCGACTTCGCGCTCGCCCGCGCGCACCGTGAAGCGGATCGCGCCGCTCGCCGCGATATCGAACGCGACGTCGAGGCGCTCGCCGGGTGCGACGGGGCTCAGGAACTTCGCGGAACTGAGGCTGCACGCGTCGAACGAGCGGTTCAACGCGGCGCCGATTGCGGTGAGCGCGCGATCGAGCAGCACGACGCCGGGCACGATCGGCCGTCCGGGGAAGTGGCCGGGCAGCGCGGGGTGGTCGGCTTCGATCGTGAACGTGAGCGGCGCGCCGATCGCGGGCGTCGCTTCACGGGCGGCGTCGGAATCGGCATCGGCACCGCATGGCTGCGGCGCGGCCGACGCCCGGTGCGGACGCCGCGCGACGAGCGCCGCGAGCACGTCGCGCGGCAGTTTGCCGGTCGCGTTGCGCGGCAGCGATTCGACGAAGCGCAGCGGGCGCGGCAGGAACGCCGGGTCGATGCGCTCGCGCAGCGCGCGCACAAGCGCGGCGGCCGTCAGTTGCGGCGCGACTACGAGCGCCGCGAGGCGCGTGACAGGCTGGCAGCCGGTGTCGTGCGCCGTCGAGCCGCGGTGCGTCGCCGATGCGTCGTCGTCCGGCATGTAGAACACGCCGTCCTCGACGCCCGGTATTGCGTTCAACTGATGGTTCAGATAGCCGAGCGACGTCCGCTTGCCGGCGATGTTCACGAGATCGGCCTTGCGTCCGTGCAGCAGGAAGTGCGTGTCGTCGATCAGTTCGAGCGCGTCGCCCATCGGCACGGGCGCCTCGACGTGTCCGCCCGACGCCCAGAACGACGGCCCGCTGTCGTCGTCGCGCGCGGTGGGGTGCGCGTCGAGGCGCACGCCCGGCAGCAGATGCCACGCGTCGCTCCGTGCGGTCCTGCGCGTCGCGATCTGGCCGCTTTCGGTGCTGCCGTAGATCTCGATCAGCGGCGCCGCGAGCCGCGCCTCGGCCGCGCTCGCGAGCTTCTGCGCGAGCGGCGCGGTCGCGGACAGCACGAGCGACGCGTCAGGCAACGCCTGATCGGACGCGACGAGCGCGCGCAGGTGAACCGGCGTCGTCACGAGCACGCGCGGCTGCGGGACGGCGGCCAGTTCCGCGCGCACGTCGGCGGGATAGAACGGCTGGCGGTTGCTGAACGCGAGACCGCCGATCAGCGCGAGCAGCACTGTCGATTCGAAGCCGTACATGTGCTGCGCGGGCACCGTGCCGATCAGCGTGGCCGTGCCGTGGCCCGCGGCGGACAACCCCAGCCGATGCGCGGCCGCGCGCACGTTGCGCACGAGAAAGCCCCACGTCTTGCGATGCGGCACCGGCGTGCCGACCGAGCCCGACGTGAACACATACGCCATCACTCGCGCCGCGTCGATCTGCGGCACGCGGGTGTGGACGTCGCGCGATCCACGGAAGCCGGATGCGTCCGGATACCGGAACTGCGGCAGATCGATCGTGCAGTCGGCGCAGTCGTGCAGGCAGAACGCATCGGGCGCGAACGACGCGAGCTGGCGCACCATCTCCGGCGTATGCGTGGAAGGCAGCAGGCTGATCCTGCCCGCGACGAGCGTCGCACACAGGCTGACCGCGAAGCGATAGCGGTCGGTGCAGACGTTGAACACGTGGCCGCCGGCGGGCAGCGCGGCGGCGACGCGCGCGACGTCGGCGAGAAACGCGCCGACGGACACCGGCGCGCCGTCGCGCCAGGCGATCGTCCGGTCGGAAAAGGAGTGGAACAGCAGCGGATAACTCGACATAACGTCTGTCTGCAAGGTGGTTTCGTTCGGCGTGGCGGCGGACATGGCGCTCACGGTGCCCGGCTCGCGCGCCACGCCATCGACTGCCGGTACGCGCGCACGGCAGCGAGCATGTCCGGCCGCTCGATGTCGGGCAGCGCGATGCGGCGCCACGCGTGCTCGCCGACGAACATCGCGCCGACGAGCGGCAGCGCGAGATAGTTCGCGAACGTCGACCACGCGACGATCGACGACGTCGCGAACAGGAGCGTCGAGATCGCGGCGATCGCGACGAAGAACATCGTCCACGCGACGGTGATCTGCCGCGTATAGCGCGCGACGCGCGGCGTGACGGACCCGTCGATCAGCGCAGCAAATTGCGTGCACAACGGTTCGCGGCCGGGTAGCAGCGTGGTGCCGAACAGCAGCGCCATCGCGAGGTTGAAGCTCAGATGCTCCAGATACAGCCCCCAGCCGAAATGCTGAGCGAGCGGCTCGCGGACGATCCACAACACGGCGCAAGCGAGCGCCCAAAGCGGCAGCGGCCAGACGCGCCGCGCCGAACGCACGGCCGCGGACAGCGCGATCGCCAGCACCGGCGTGAGCACGAGCGCAAGACCGAAGCCGTGCTCGCCGGGCGTCGCCACCGCGTGGTGCGCGCCGATCTCGTAGATCGCGAGCGCACCGATCGCCGCGCCGGCACGCGCGATGCGCGTCAGCCGTTGCACCGCGCCTCCGCGGGGTGCCGGCGCTGCGCCGTCGAGCGCGCCGCGAAATGCCGGGCGCGTATAAAAAGGGGGAAATCGTGCTGCATGTCCGAAATATCGAGGCCCGCGCGTGAGCGTTGCAACGCGACGGACCAGGTTAGTGATACGAAAGGAAGCGCATCCGGCGGACCTGCGGGGCCGGGCGCGTCAGCGGCCACATTTTAGAGCGCTCGCCGGGCCCCAGTGCACCGCCCGATTGCAGGTTTTGTAACCGTTTGTATGGGATTGCGGCGCGCCTGCAGCGGGCCGCCTCGCGAGGGAGACGCTGTCGCCGACGTCGGCTCGGGCGTTGTGCGCGCGCACCCGGCGAAATGGGGCGCGGAGCCGGGCCGAACTGTCTGTAACCTTTCGCGCTATACGACGTGTACCCCTTCGACTAGAATTCGCCTGAATTTTCGCGGTCCCCAATTACACGAGCGACACGAGCGGCAGGGCGCCGGCCGGCGAGGCCCGGGCCACACGCGCTGCCCGCGTGCAGAGCATGATGAACGAACTGGAAAAAGAGCTTGCCGCGCTGATGATCGGCGAGCTGAACCTCGAAGAGGTGAAACTCGAAGCGGTGTCCGCGGGCACGCCGTTGTACGGCGAAGGCTTCGGACTCGACTCGATCGACATTCTCGAAATCGCGCTGCTGATTTCGAAGAAGTACGGATTCGAGCTGCGCTCGGACAATCCAGACAACGAAAAGATCTTCGCGACGCTCGGCGCACTGAGCGCCTACGTCGCCGCGCACCGTACGCGCTGATGCGCGCGGCGCGTCGGGAACGGGGGACGTCAATGGCAATGGAGGCTCGATGCGGGCGCTCGTGACGGGCGGCAGCGGCGCGCTGGGGCAGGCGATCTGCGAAGCGCTCGCGAAGGCCGGACATGACGTGTGGGTGCACGCGAACCGCCACGTCGCGGCGGCCGAGGCAGTGGCCGCGCGCATCGTCGCGTCGGGCGGCGCCGCGCACGCGATCGCGTTCGACGTGACCGACGCCGACGCGACCCAGTCCGCGCTCGCACAGCTGATCGACGACGCGCCCGTGCAAATCCTGATCAACAACGCGGGCATCCACGACGACGCGCCGATGGCCGGCATGACGCAGCAGCAATGGCGCCGCGTGATCGACGTGTCGCTCAACGGGTTTTTCAACGTCACGCAGCCGCTGTTGCTGCCGATGATCCGCACGCGCTGGGGGCGCATCGTCAACGTCGCGTCGGTGGCGGGCGTCGTCGGCAATCGCGGACAGACCAACTATGCGGCCGCGAAGGCGGGGCTGATCGGCGCGACGAAGTCGCTCGCGCAGGAGGTCGCGTCGCGCGGGATCACGGTGAATGCGGTCGCGCCGGGCATCGTCGCGTCGCCGATGGCCGAGCACGCGTTTCCTCCCGAGCGCATCAGGCAGCTCGTGCCGTCGCAGCGCGCGGGCCGGCCGGACGAAGTCGCCGGCCTGGTCGCGTACCTCGTGTCCGACGCCGCCGCCTACGTGACCGGACAGGTTCTGCAGATCAACGGCGGGCTCGCGTAACGCGCGGCCCGGCGTGCTTCATTCATCGGCTGTCTCCATGCGTAACCCGAGCCCTTCGTCCACTCACCTCGTCCTGATTCCGAGCTACAACCCCGGCCTCAAAGTCGACGAGACCGTCCGCGCCGCGCGCGAGCAGTGGAACCCGGTGTGGGTCGTCGTCGACGGCAGCACGGACGGCAGCGCCGCGCGTCTCGCGGCCGAAGCCGAACGCGACCCCGGACTGCACGTGATCGTGCTCCCCGAGAACCGGGGCAAGGGCGCCGCGGTGCTCGCCGGACTCGAAGCCGCCGCCGCGCGCGGCTACACGCACGTGCTGACGATGGACTCCGACGGCCAGCATCCGGCCGACCTGATTCCCGCGTTCATGGCGGCGTCGCGGGCCGCGCCCGACACGATGGTGCTCGGCAAGCCGAAGTTCGATGCGAGTGCGCCGTGGATTCGCGTGCAGGGGCGGCGTCTGTCGAATCTTTGGGCGGATGTCGAGACGCTGTGGGCCGGCATCGGCGATTCGCTGTACGGCTTTCGCGTATATCCGATCGCGCCGCTCGCGGCGATCATGCGCCGGCATACCTGGATGCGCCGTTTCGACTTCGACCCGGAGGCGGCCGTGCGCCTCGCGTGGGACGGCGTGCGGCCGGTGAACGTCGAAGCACCGGTGCGCTATTACCGCGCGGACGAAGGCGGCGTATCGCATTTCCGTTACGTGCGCGACAACTTGCTGCTGTCGTGGATGCACGCGCGGCTCTTCTGCGGCTTTCTCGTGCGCCTGCCGTCGCTGCTCGCCCGCAAGCTCACGCGCGGCTGACCCCCGGCCGGCCGGACCCTCGATTCACGTTATGCTGCGACAATTGCGCACGCCGTTCGGCGCCGCCGGTCTGCGTCGCGCGCTTTCTCGTTGATCTCCCAAGCCCCTGTCCGGATTCCGACTTATGAGCACAAGCAACCTGCCGATTTCCTTCGATGACGTCGTGGCCGCGCACGAGCGCATTCGCGGCGTCGCCCACCGCACGCCCGTGCTGACGTCCACCACGGCTAACGAGTTGACCGGCGCGCAGATGTTCTTCAAGTGCGAAAACTTCCAGCGGATGGGTGCGTTCAAGTTTCGCGGCGCGTACAACGCGATTGCGCAGTTCACGCCGGAGCAGAAGGCCGGCGGCGTGATCACGTTCTCGTCGGGCAACCACGCACAGGCGATCGCGCTGTCGGCGCGCCTGCTCGGCGTGAAGGCGGTGATCGTGATGCCGAACGACGCGCCAACGATCAAGGTCGACGCGACCCGCGGCTACGGCGGCGAGGTGGTGTTCTACGACCGCTACAGCGAGGATCGCGAGGCGCTCGGCCGGCGTCTTGCGGCCGAGCGCGGCCTCACGTTGATCCCGCCTTACGACCATCCGCATGTAATGGCGGGCCAGGGCACCGCCGCGAAGGAACTGATCGAAGATGCCGGTGAGCTTGACGTGCTGCTCGTCTGCCTCGGCGGCGGCGGTTTGCTGTCGGGCTGCGCGACCGCGGCGCGCGCGCTGAATCCGGCGTGCCGCGTGATCGGCGTCGAGCCCGAGGCGGGCAACGACGGTCAGCGCAGCCTGCGGACGGGATCGATCGTGCACATCGACACGCCGAAGACCATCGCCGACGGGGCGCAGACGCAGCATCTCGGCGAATACACGTTCGCGGTGATCCGCGAGCTGGTCGACGACATCGTGACGGTCAGCGACGCCGAGCTCGTCGACACGATGAAGTTCTTCGCGAGCCGGATGAAGGCGGTCGTCGAGCCGACCGGTTGCCTCGCGGCGGCCGCCGCGTTCGCGCAGAAGGTCGACGTGCGCGGCAAGCGGGTCGGCGTGATCGTGTCGGGCGGCAACGTCGATCTCTCGCGCTTGGCTGAGCTGGTCAGCAACGCGGGGTGATCGCACCGTTCCCGCGCGCGCGGGGGCATTGATTCGTCGGGGGCCGTGCTGTGTGGCTCCCCGGGTGTCCATGATTATGAGGATGACAGAGTAATTTGGGATGTATCCGATTCATGACCGCATGTGGGGATGATGTGATTGACGTTTCGCGTGCATCGGCGGTGAGGCGAGCCGACGCGAACTGACGCGAGCCATCCATCACCTACCCGGTCAGGAATCCGTGCCACCGACTACGGGCTTCCGATCAAGAGAGAAACCCCTGTGCTATTAGGTATCCTGAATTCTGGCGATGAGTTTTGGCGACACGGCCTTCGCTGCGCGAGTGCTGCGACCGTTGCGGTCATCGCGGGCGATGCCGCTGCTTCGAGGCTTGTGCTGCGATGAACGGCGCCCCGCACCCCGTCCATGAGACCGACGTGGCCGACGTGGCCGATCAGCCGGCCACGCCTTCGCTGGAAGCGGTCACGCCGCTCGCGCCGGCGCCCTCGAACGTGGATCCGGCCCTGTCGGCGCCGGCTGTGTCCGACGCCGCGCCGATGCTGCCGACGCGCATCGTCATCGCGGACGATCATCCGGTCGTGCTGTTCGCGCTCGAAAGTCTGATCAGCCGCTTTCCCTACCTGACGGTCGTCGGTCGCGCGCACACGTTCCCCGAACTGTTCAACGAAGCCGCGCAGCTCGACTTCGACGTCGCGATCGTCGATCTGCACATGCCCTGCGTGGACGATCTGGACGCGCGCGAAACGCTCGGCGAGTTCCGGCAGCGGTTCCCCGGTGCTTCGCTCGTCGTGCTGACGACGGAGGCCGACCCCGCCGCGTTGCGCCGCGTGCTCGACGTGAAAATCGACGGCATCCTGAGCAAGAAAGACCCCATCGACCTGATTCCTGTCGCGATCGTGTCCGCGATGGCGCACGAGCGGTACGTGGGGCCGGTCGTGCGCGATCTGCTCGCGCACCGGCTGCATGCGCCCGCCGGCGCGCCGGCCAGGGCGTACCAGCTGCTGTCCAGGCGCGAGCGGGAGGTGCTCGCGCTTTACGCGTCCGGCATGAGCGTGACCGAGATCGCCGGTCAGATCGGACGCAGCATCAAGACGATCAGCGCGCAGAAGTGCTCGGCCATGAAGAAGCTGTCGCTCGCGAACGATATCGAGCTGTATCGGTTCGCCGCCGACTGCGGATTCGGGGCGGGTGCGCTGTCATGACGGCGCACGGCCTTGCTTCGGGCCGTCGCCAGTAACTTCGGTCGATTCGCGCGTTCTGCCGCAGTCCTTTTAGGAGTCGTCCTATACGGCATCCTTGGCGCCCTGTTGAGAATTTAAGGATAGGCGCCTACTGTCGGACATTTCCTCGGACTCCTTCCATTGCTCTCGTAGCAGAGGTTGCAGGGCGGCACCGGTGAGCGTCGCTGACTGACCAAACACGGGAGACAAAGGATGAGACTGGGAACGCGGCTGATGGTCGAATGCGCGGGCACCGGCTGGCTCGTATTCGCCGGCTGTGCGGGTGCCGCGCTCAACACGGGCGCTCCTTCGCCGGACTGGTGCCTGCTCGGCACGCCGCTCGCGTTCGGCCTCGCCCTCGCGGTCGCCGCCATGGCCGCGGCCCGCCCCGGCAGCGCGCATTTCAACCCCGCGGTCACGATCGGCTACGCCGTCGCGAGGCGCTTTCCGGTGCGCGACATCGTGCCGTATCTGGTCGCGCAGACGCTCGGCGCGATCGTCGGCGCGGCGCTCCTCGCATGGATCGCGAGCGGCCGGCCGGGATTCTCGCTGCCCATCTCCGAATTCGGTGTCAACGGCTACGGCATTCATTCGCCGTCGGACTATGCGTTGACGTCGGCGTTCGTCATCGAACTGGTGATGTCGTTCGCGTTCGTTTCCACCCACCTCGTGATGTCGTGCACGCCCGGTCGTCGCAGGGTCGCGGCGCTCGCTACCGCGGCCGCTTTCGCGGCGGTCTATCTGATCACGATGCCGGTGACGGGCGGCGCGATCAATCCGGCGCGCTCGACGGGGCCCGCGCTGCTCGTCGGCGGCTCGGCGCTCGATCAGCTGTGGCTCTTCTGGGCCGCGCCGATGCTCGGCGGCCTCGGCGCGGGCGCGTGCCATGCCGGTCTCGCGGCGCGCGCCGGCCGGCGGCGCGCCGTCGTCGCCGAAACGGGCGGCCCGGCGTGAGCCGCGCGTGCGCGGGTCGTCGGCGATGATCGCCCGCCTGCTGGCGTTGGGGTGGCGCTCGCTGCTCGCGTTCTGCGCGGCGGCGATGGTCGTCGCGATCGCGTTCGGGCACGCGGCCGGGAAGGCATCGCCGAGCGCCGCAGCGGCGTCGCATGACGGTGCGTCGGGGCCGGCGTCGCGCCAGTCGGACCTGCCGAGGTCCACGCGCAGATTCGTAGTCGGCGTGCTGGCCGATGGCTGGGCACCGCTCGAAGTGCTCGACGGCGACCGGCTGACCGGGTTCAGCGCGTCGTATTTGCGGCTCCTCGTCGGTCCGCACGCCGACCTGGTGCCGAAGCGTTTCGCCGACATGCAGCAGCTTCTGGCGGCGGCCTGCGCGGGCGACGTCGACATCGTGATGAGCGTCGCCCGCACGCCCGAGCGCGAGCGCTGCCTCGCGTTCACGACGCCTTATCTGAGCGGCACGGCCGCATTCGTCACCCGCAGCGGCGACATCGACGCGCTCACGTCCGGCGCGCAGTCCGGCCGCTCGCGGATCGCGACCGAGCGGGGCTTCGTGCTCGAATCGCTGCTGCGTCTGCGGTTTCCCGCCGCGCCGATCGCGTACTTCCCGACGACGTCCGATGCGCTGCGCGCCGTCCAGACGGGCGCCGCCGACATCTACGCGGGCTTTGCGCCGGTCGTGCGCTATCAGCTCGCGACGCGCGAGTTCCGCGGCCTTCGCATCGCGTACGAGGAGCGCATGCAGGTGCGCGATCTGCGCTTCGCGGTGCCGCTCGCGAGCGCCGCGCTGCGCGACCGGCTCAACGCGGCGCTCGCCGGCGTGAAGCCGGCCGTCGACGCGGGCCTGCGCGAGCGCTGGTTGAGCAGCGAGCCGCAGCTGTCGCAATTCGTGCTGTCCGATGAGGAGCGCGCGTGGCTGAGCGCGCTGCCGCCGCTTTCGGTCGGATTCGACGACGACTGGCCGCCATTCAGCTTCATCGGACCGTCGGGGCGGCCGGCTGGCATCGCGAACGACTATCTCGACTATCTGGAGCGCTCGCTCGGCGTGCGTTTTGCGCGCGTGCGCTCGTCGAACTGGCCCGAGACGGTCGCCGGATTCGAGCGCGGCGGGCTCGCGCTGCTCGCGACGTCGCCTTACGACGACGTGCGCTTTGCGGGCACGCAGCTCACACAGCCGTACGAGCACTATCCGTTCGTGCTCGTCGCGCGCAGCGACGAGTGGCTCGCGCGCGATCTGATGGATTTCGCCGGCCGCAGGGTCGCGCTCGCGCCGCATGCGCCGTCGGTCGGGCAGTTTTCCGCGGACCTGCAGGGCACGCATATCGTGCGCGTGTCGAACGTCGTCGC
>Ga0310811_10013193_pt1 | contig 10758 bp, 6 predicted proteins | sample YCmetagenome_FD_207642 | JGI IMG/M metagenome (GOLD analysis project Ga0310811, IMG submission 207642) | Soil microbial communities from experimental microcosm in Duke University, North Carolina, United States - YC | ecosystem: Engineered > Artificial ecosystem > Soil microcosm > Unclassified ...
ACCTCCCGTATGCGATTCATGCGCCTGGCGAACTCGCGGCTGGCGGCCAGGTTGGCGAACACCACATTACCGCTGAGCGAGAACAGCGTCTGGTCGAAGCGGTAGCGGTCGCGCGCCGCGCGGCAGACGTGGAACTCGTAGGTAGTGTCTGGCCTCATTGGGCAGCAGATATAGTAACGGAAACCTCTTGCGGCGGCATCTTGCGGTTAGATGAGGACCGGGGCAGCATCTGTCACCTCAAGACCATTATTAACCACAGAGGACACAGAGGTCACAGCGGACCCTTTTCACCACCAAGGGGCTCGAGGGTTCACGAAGGTAAATCCAAAAACCCGAACTCGGCCGGGAGATAGGTAGTTGGTCAGACAACTGAAATACTGGTCGGTCGAATTTCCTTCGCAGTAGCTGTTGACCTGGTACCCTTCTCCGCTTGTCCCACGTGATCCCAAGGCTTTTGAAAAGTTTTTCCTCTGTGGTTAAGGCCTCGTGTACCCTGGGCCGCGAAGCACTTTCCCCGGAAGCACATTGGTCATCTTGCCGCCGTCAATTACGGGCACGCCATTAACCAGCACGTATTCCATACCCTGCGAGAGCTGGTTGGGATTCTCGAAACTGGCCACATCGCGAACAGTCGCCGGATCGAACACTACGACGTCCGCCCACATGTCCTTTTTCAGCACACCACGGTCGCTCAGGTGCATGCGTTGCGCCGGCAACGCGCTGAACTTGCGGATGGCATCCGGCAATGACAGCTTGTGCTCCTGGCGCACGTATTTGCGCAAAATGCGGGGAAAGGTGGCGTAGGCGCGGGGATGTGGGTGCTCCTGCCCGAGCAACCCCGTGGGCGCGGCGCCGGACGAGTCGTTGTCCACCGAAACCCAGGGCTGCTGCAGCGCCAGCACCACGTCCGGTTCCGACATGCCGAACACGGCCACACCGGTGAAGGCGTTGTCCTTGATAAGCAGGTCGCAGAGCGCGTCAATGGGGTCCTGGCGCCACATCTGTGCTACCTGCGCCAGGGTCTTGCCCTGCAGCGGCAGCAGTTGGGGGTTCTGCACCACTCCGATCAGCACCGCTTGCGGCCCGGGTATCTCGTCCCACTCGTTGTCCCACGTGCTGCTGGCGGCAAGCATGTCCTTGCGGATGCGGGCGCGGGCGGCGGGGTCCTTCAGGCGCTCAATCAGCTTGGCGTCGCCGCCGTCATGCGCCCAGGGCGGAATAAAGGCGGAAAGCGAGTTAAACCAGGCGGTGTAGGCGTAGGTATCGGCCGAGATGTCCACGCCGGAGTCGCGGGCGGCGTCAATTTTGGCCACCACTTCCGGCATTTTGCCCCAGTTGCGCTTGCCGGCGGTTTTTAAATGCCAGATCTCCACCGGGATGTGCGCTTCCCGCCCAATGCGGATGGTTTCGTCCAGCGAAGCCATCTCGGCATCGCCCTCGCTGCGCATGTGGCTGGCGTAGATACCCCCGTACTTGGCGGCCTCTGCTGCCAGCGCGATCAGTTCGTCGGTGCGGGCATAGGGAGCGGGCGCGTACTCCAGAGACGTGGAAACGCCCATGGCGCCCTGCTGCATGGCCTGGTCCACCAGCGTCTTCATCTGCTCAAGTTGGGCGGGAGTGGGCTGCACATCCGCGTCTCCCAGCACCACGCGCCGCACCTGGGTGGCGCCCACGTAGGTGGCCAGATTGATGCCCATACCCTGCTTCTGCAGTCGCTGGAAGTACTGGTCGAGAGTGCGCCAGTCAGGTTGGATGTGGTAGTGCTCGTAGCCCACGCGGTCCGCCTGGATGGTGGCGTCGGTTTGCGGGGCGACCGAATCGCCCTCGCCGGTAATCTCGGTGGTAATCCCCTGGTAGATTTTCGAGGGCAGACGCGGGTCCACAAGGATGGTCAGCTCCGATTGCCCCAGCATGTCAATAAAGCCGGGGGCCACCACCATGCCGTGCGCGTCAATCGTGCGTTTGGCCTGGGCCGCGGCCAAGTCTCCAATGGCAGCGATGCGGCCATCGCGGATGCCAATATCGGCCCCATACCAGGGTGAGCCGGTGCCATCAATGATGTGGCCGTTGCGAATGACCACGTCGTAGGCCAGGTTCTGCGCCCAGCATTCCCCAAGCAAAAACAACAGCAAGCCCAGCATCGTCCACAATCGTTTGCCCATGCTCGTCCCCCCCGGGAAATTGAATCGAAAAGCTTACCACTGGGGCAGTAAATCTGGAGCCCACGCGGTGAAGAGCGCGCCCTGGGAGCAGATTGTGACTATTTGTGAGCGGAGAAACCGATTTACGCTGAGTTAGCAGTTAAAATCTCATACTCCGGTTGATTCCGCTCCGGGCGCAGCCTCGGGCTGCTTTGCCCCGCACCAGAGGGAGGTCATTATTCCAATTCGAGCAATGGTTGCTGTCTGCCTGTTGACCCTGGCGGGGCCGGCAGGCGCGAGTTCGGCAGGCTCGTGGCGAGGCGTGCTGCGCGACCAGTCAAATGCCGCTGTCCCTAACGCGGCGGTGCGATTACACTCCGCGGCTCACAACCCCGATTACCTAAGCCGCACTTCCCAACGGGGCGAGTTTCATTTTGATGAAATTGCTCCCGGAAATTACGAGGTTTCGGTGGAGAGCAAAGCGGCGAGCTGCCGAATGTCTGGAACCCTGAAGTTTCAGGCAGGATTGGCGCTAACCGCCGGGCTGCAGCTCTGTTCCCCAGGCCAGGCTCTGCGGGTGGTGAATGCGGAGCCATCAGCTTCCGATGTTTCCGGCGGCGAGCACCTTTCCAGCGAGCAAGTTTCCACCCTGCCGCTCAATGCCCGTGACTTCAGCAAACTGCTGCTGCTGGCCGCCGGGACCATGACCGACACCAACGGAGCGGCTAATTTCACGCAGCAGTTCGCGGTTAACGGACAACGCGGTTCCACGGCGGTATTTGCCATAGATAGCGCCGATACCACGGACCCCGAGATGGGCGGCGCCACGTTTTCAAATTTTAACGTGGACGCCATCCAGGAGGTACAAGCCAGTTCCGGCGTGATGCCGCCGGAAATCGGTCACGGTGCCGCCGGCTATACCAACGTGGTTTCGAAATCAGGAACTGACCAGATCCATGGCAGCGCCTTTGCCTTTGTGCGCAATGCGGCCTTCGACGCCCGCAATTATTTCGATCATATTGATCCCCTCAGTAAGCGGCGCATTCCCCCGTTTGTACGCAATGAATTCGGGGCTACCGTCGGCGGCCCCGTCGTGCTTCCGGGCATCTACGACGGACGCCGCCACACCTTCTTCTTTGGCGAGTACCAGGGATTCCGGCAGGTGTTGGGGACAACGCAGGTGTTTCCCGTGCCCACAGCCGCCGAACGGCAGGGCTTCGATACCACCGCCTTTCCCGGCGACACTCTCCGGGTCCCGGTGAATCCGGCGGTGGCGCCGATTTTGGCGGCCTATCCGCTGCCTAACAACCCCGGGGGCGCTTATGGCGCCCGGACCTACGAAGCCTCATCCAAGGTTGCCACCAACACCGACCAGTTCTCGGTGCGAGTTGACCACGCAATTTCCGATAAATCCTCGCTGATGACGCGCTTCAGCCTGAACCAGGTTAACGGTCCGCTGATCAATCCCGACCAGACGGCGATTGACCCCAGTTTTGGAATCCGCTTCTTCGATCACCAGCGGAACGCCATGGTGAAGTACACACGTAACCTTTCCTCTCACCTCACGAATGAGACTACGATCGGTTACATTCGCAGCACGCCGCTGTTCCCCAGTTCCAACCATACCCAGCCGGCAATCGGATACGGCGATGGCCTGTACGAAGCCTTCAACTCGGCCGACGGCTCCATCATTGGCTCCTACAGCAACCTTTACCAACTCAAAAACGACACCTCATTTGTGCGCGGCAGCCATGCCTTCAAGTGGGGAATTGAGTTCAGGGCCAACCGTGACTCCACCATTTTTGGCACCAACCCCAACGGCGCTTATTCTTTCGGCGGCGGAACCGCCTATTCCCCGGCGCCCATTCTCTCTGCCAGCGGCCAGCACGATATCGCGGCGGGGGATCCGCTGCCCGATTCGCTGGCGGGATTGCTGACCGCAACCCCCTATTCCTATACCATCACCGCCGCGGCGAACGGCACGCCCGCCGGCGACAAGTTCGATGAAGCCGCGACCCACCGCGAGGCATATGAATTCTATTTCCAGGACAACTGGAAGGCGACGAAGCGCCTGGCCGTCAATTACGGGCTGCGCTATGACGTGAACAGCCGCATCCATGAAGCGCAGCAGCGTACCTCGGGACCGAGGTTCCTAGGCCCCAACGGCCAGCCGGTAACGTACTGGGATCATAGTGCCCGCCAGATTTTTGTTTATGATCCCCAGCCCCCTTACAACCAGGACTGGAGTGGCTGGGGGCCGCGGCTGGCGCTCGACTACGCCCTCGGCGAGCATACGGTTTTACACGCCTCCGGCGGGCTCATGTCCATCATTCCCAACCTCTGGCAGGACAATTTTCTGACCGGCTCCATGCCCTTTATCTTTACTCCCTTCCTCACCGCCTTGCCGGGCGTCTCCCTGCCCTTTGAGAACGCTGTGGTGCCGCTTAATCTTCCTCCTGTCTATACATCGGCGGGAGCCCTGCTTTTTCCCCAAGGCCGAAGCACGGTTGTGCCTCCCAACACGCAGCTTGACCTCGAGCGCTTCCAGAATGATCTGGCGGCGCTCACACCCGGTCATCAGCCGCAGCTTCTCTCGGTGGAAGGCATCGCCCGGGAATTTCGCAACGGTTATATCGGCACCTATAGCGCCGGGGTGGAACATGACTTTCGCGATGTGAAGCTGGGAGTTTCCTACGTGGCCACCGCGGGAGTTCATCTCAGCACCGTGTTCTCGCCCAACAGCTATGGGGGCGCCGATCCCGCCTTCGCGCCCTTTACCCGCTTCGACTCCGCCGGGCAGGCCATTGGAGGTTTCGGGCCGGAACTGCTGATGACCAGCGGCTCCCATTCCACCTATCACTCCTTGCAGGCCACGGTGGGCAAGAATTCGGCGCGGGCCGGACTGGGCATCCAGGCCAGCTACACATATTCCAAATCTCTCGATGACGCCAGCGCCGTGCTGGGAGGAGGATTCACCACCGCGGGCGCTGTCCTGCAAACGTTTCCCCAGAACCCATGGAACACGAAAGCTGAAAAGGGGCCTTCCACCTTCGACGTGACTCACGTGTTCACGGTGAGCGTGATACAAGTGCTGCCGCTGGACCGCGTGAGCTTTCTTCGGCCACTCGGCCGGGGTTTCACCACTGGATGGCAGGTGCTCAACATCACCACCGTCATGAGCGGGTCTCCCTTCACCGTTTACTCAGGCGTGCAGCAAACCGGCGCGGGTGCGGGCGGGGCCGACCGGCCTGATCTAGTCGCTCAGCCGGACCTCTCCACCGGCCGGCCGGTGCATGAGGACTACTTTGGCCGCGGCGCTGACAATGCCTCCTTCTTTTCGATTCCCATAGATGTCCCCGGCGGCTCTGGACCCAACCATGGCCGGTTTGGCACCCTGGGCCGCAATACGTTCCGCGGACCCGGCTTCCAGGACTACGATCTGGCGCTGGTCAAAGACACACCCTTTGGCCGCCGCGGCACGGCGGAGCTCGGCACCATCGAGTTCCGCGCCGAATTCTTCAATGTATTCAACCTGACGAATTTTGGGCTGCCGTCCAACATTCTTCGAGGGAGCGGATTCGGGATTATCAGCAAAACGGCGGGAACCTCCCGGCAGATCCAGTTTTCGCTGAAGCTCATCTATTGAACCGCGCTTCGTTCTGGTGGGAAAGCCCTATGGGGCTAATGATTTTGGGGCTTAAGCGCAAGCTGGGCCTGCTGCTCGCGGTAGCTGGCGCGCAGTTCGGCAACAATTTCCAGGGCTGCCTTGCGGGCCTCCTCGCCATGGCTGGTGGGGAATGAAATCGCCCCCACCCGCGCGTGCCCGCCGCCACCGTAGCGCTCGCAGACCTTGGCCAGGTTGACCAGGGGCGGTACCGGGGACCAGGGGTTGGAACCCACTGCCACCTTGGTGCGGAAGTTGCTCTTGCTCAACCCCACGCTGTACACGCATTCGGGATAGAGATAGTAGGGCACAAATTTGTTGTAGCCCTCGTAGTCGCCATCGGTGACGTCGAAGAAGACGGTGCCGTCGCGATACTCGATCCGCTGCCGCAGCACTTCGATGGTTTTCTGGTGACGCTCCATGAGGGGTGATAGCAGCGGCGCTACAAAAGGCTCGCTCAGGATCTGCTCCAGAGGCTCGCCGGCCAGAAGGGGAATCAGCCGCACGATGAAACCGGGCTCCTGGGCGGTTTCAATCACCATGGTCAGTTTCATGGCCGGCGCCTTCATCTCCACCGCCGATTTGGCATCGGGATAAAGAGCGCCATCAATGATGTCCGCCCATTCCACCATTTCCGCCACCGGCCGGGTATCAAAACCGAAACCCTTCTCGGCAACTGTGGCGATGAAGCGGGTGCAGGACTTGAAATCGGGATCGTAGAACTTGCGGTTGCTCTCGTCGTGCTCGAAGGCGGCCGCGTCCTCGGGGGTGAGGAAGGCGCTCTCGTGGTGGTCGAACCACCAGGTGATCCGGGGCGAGGGGGAATACTTGAAATCCACAATGGCGTTTTCGTCGCCATCGAATTTCTCTTCGTCGAACAGCGAGCCGGCGCGGTGCAGCAGCCCGCTGAAAACGAATTCGGCATCGCCGCGAATGCGCTCGCGGTAAAAGCGCGAAAACAGCGCGGCGGAACAAGCCCCGTCAAAACAGCGGTCGTGATAGAAAACTCGTACGCGCAAGCCTCACCCGGTTCGGAACGGTCTTCGCTGCTTCCCGTTTATAGGGAAGAACACAAAAGTAGATAGAAATGACATCTGGCGGAGCTTCTGTCAAGACCAGATCGCGTCAGAGAAGATGATGAGATGCGCGCCGGCGGCGGAGGGACGCGCGATTTCCAAAAATAAAGGCGGGGCACACGGGCCCCGCCCTTGTTTCGAGAGCTGCTGCAAGTTACGCGTTGGCCTGCTTTTCCGCCATGTCGCCGATCACAGGCAGCTTGAACATCTGACCTTGATACGCCTTGAGCAGGAGAATAACCCACACCACCAGCAGGCCAAGCCCAATCAGCGGCCAGATCACCAGCGTGATCAACCCCACCATGGGGATCATTCCGATAATGCTCATCACAATGCCCAGCGCAATGCAGGCCACGCAGAAGAAGATGTTCTGGAACGAGTGGAAGCGAACGAACCGGTTCCGGTTGTAAGGCTCCATCACCAGAAAAATGATGGACGGAATGATGGTGATATAAGCCAAAAGGCCGGCAACGTTATCGGTCAGCCCGCCGGTAGACGGGGCAGCCGCGGGAACTGCCGCGGCTCCTCCGCCCACATTCTGGGCGGTGCTGGTTCCACAAGAACTGCACGAAATGGCGCCCTCTGCCATGGGCGCTCCACACGACGCGCAAAACCGCGGCATATTGCCCTCCTGAAACCCTGAGAATAGAAACGGTCGTTCTGAGCCCTGAACTGCCCCTGGCCTGGCCCTGATTGCGCGGACATTAACAGAAAGCGAGCCTTAAGGCAACGGCGGACTCAGGCGGTGGGGCGACCGGCTGCCGCCTTCTTGCGGCAGCTTTCACACACCCCGTAAATCTGGAAGGTGTGGCGGGTGGTCAGGTAGTGGTGCTTGCGGCCAATTTCCTGCTCCAGGCGGTCCACTTCCGGGGAGAAAAATTCCACCGAGCCGCCGCACTCCGTGCACACCATGTGGTGGTGGCTGCGGCGGTTGTACTGGTGCTCGAAGCGGGCAATTCCGTCGTGAAAGGCGACTTCGCTGGCCAGCCCGCACTCGGCCAGGAGCTTGAGGGTGCGGTAAACCGTGGTGAAGCCGATGCGCGGATCCTTGCGCTTGACCAGGCGATGGAGCTCGTCCATGGAAAGGTGCTCCCGGGTCTCCAGAAAGGTGCGCAGGATGGTGTCGCGCTGGGCGGTGTGCTTCAGGCCCACGCGCTTGAGGTGGTTGTGCAGGATCTGTTCGGCCTCGCGCATCATCTCGCGGGAGATGAGGGGCTGGTCGTCAATGCGCTTCTGCAGCATGGAAACGGGTTCAGGATATCAAGCCCGGGTCATTTTGAAAATGAAAGTCATTTTCAACTTGCTTCCGCCCCGGTTGTTTCCTCAGCCCTGCCCGCCCTACAATCAGGGACTCTCCATGGCCACTCCTGAGATCGCTCCTCCCCGGACCGTCACCACCCGCCGAGTTCTGCGCCGGCTTGCCTTGGCAGTGCTGGTGGTGCTGTTAGTGGCGGCCGCAGCGGGCGGCTGGCTGTACTACACCGCCACGACCGCTCTTCCCCAGATCGATGGAAGCCTGGCTGTAGCGGGTTTGTCGTCCCCCGTTGCTGTCACCCGCGATGCCCATGGAGTGCCCACCATCGAAGCGGCCAACCTGGAGGATCTTTTCCTCGCCCAGGGCTATGTTACTGCCCAGGACCGACTGTGGGAGATGGATATGACGCGGCGCTTCGCTGCCGGGGATATGGCCGAGGTGCTGGGCGCGGACTGGGTCAAACATGACCGCGAACAACGTATCCTTGGCCTCGAGGCGCGAGCCGAGAAAGCGGTGGAGGAGCTATCTCCTCGCGACCGCTCCTACCTGGAAGCTTACGCTCGAGGGGTAAACGGCTTCATCGCCCAACAACGCGACCGCCTGCCCCTTGAGTTTCGCGTTCTGCGCTATACCCCGCGTCCCTGGACCCCGCTGGATTCGCTGGTTATCGAGGCGAACATGGTGAAGGAGTTGAACCATTACTCCGCCAAAGTCGCGCTGGAGCGCGAGAAAATCCTGACCAAATTGGGCCCGGAGCTTACATCGGACCTTTACCCCAACTCGTCCTGGCGTGATCATCCTCCCGGACAGGACACGCAAAAGATGAGTACGCTGCCGCCTGCCCCGCCCGCCACCGCCATAGGCAGAGTGCGTACCCTGGCCGGGATGGCAATTCCACTGCCGGAACTGCCGCCGGAACTCGGCTCCAACGACTGGGTGATTTCGGGGGCGCACACTGCTTCTGGTAAGCCCCTGCTCTCCAACGACCCTCACCTGGGTCACCAGATGCCGGCATTGTGGTATGAGGCTCACTTGACGAGCGGAGACTTCGACGTGGCCGGAGTCACACTGCCGGGAACGCCCACCGTCATTCTCGGGCATAACCAGCGCATCGCCTGGGGATTTACCAACATAGGCCCGACGGTAGAGGACGTATTCATCGAGAACTTCAACTCCGGCGGGCAGTACCAGACCCCACAAGGATGGCAGGAGCCACAGCGTCGCCACGAAGTGATCAACGTCAGAGGCCAGCCCAACATCAGCTTCGATGTGCTGGTCACCCGCCACGGGCCCATCATCACCGACCTCATCCCGGGCGAAAAGCGGATGCTGGCGTTGGAGTGGACGCTCTACACGCCCAACGCTCTCGCCCTGCCCTTTGTTGACGTAGATGCGGCCCAGGGTTGGGATGAGTTTCGCCGCGCCTTTTCCACCTGGGTGGCGCCCGGCCAGAACGTGGTTTATGCCGACGGGGACGGCAACATCGGCTACCAGGCCACCGGCAGGGTGCCTATCCGGTCCTCTGGCGACGGTAGCCTTCCCGTCTCGGGTGCCGACAATGCCCATGAGTGGACCGGGTATGTACCGTTCGAAAAGCTTCCCAGTGTGTTCAACCCGCCTTCTGGAATCCTGGCCACGGCCAACGGCCGTATTACTCCCGACAAGTACGCCTACTCTCTGAGCGCGGAATGGGGACCGCCCTACCGCACCGAGCGCATTTACAAGGTGCTTGAGTCGGATAAGAAATTCACCCCAGCCGACATGCTCAATCTGCAGACCGACGTTTACTCTGCCTTCGACCGCTTTTGCGCCGAACGTTTCGTCTACGCTCTGGACCACGTGAAGGGAATCTCCCCTCGAATGCGGGAGGCGCGCGAATTAATGCGCAATTGGGACGGGCGCATGCTGGCCGATTCGGCGGCCGCCGCTATTGAGGCCTCCGCCCGCGAGGAACTTTACCGCCTGTTGCTGGAGCCGAGGCTGGGAGCCGCTGCCGCCGTGGGCAACCATGATGGCCGCCTGAACTGGAAGACCTATGAGTGGTTCATGCGGCCCGTGTGGCTGGAAAACGTGCTTCTTTATGAGCCGCAGCGCTGGCTTCCGGCGAACGCCAAAGATTACGACCAATTGCTGGCCGCAGCGGTGGAGACGGCGCTGCAACGGCCGGACGTGCCCGCTAACCTGGCCGACTGGCACTGGGGCGAACTCAACCCGGTGGAGATCAATCATCCCATCTTTGGCGCCATTCCCCTCCTGCGGCACTGGGCCGGGCCGGGGCGGCACCCGCAATCGGGTGATAGTTATACCGTCAAGGCCGTGGGGCGCCACTTTGGCCCTTCCGAGCGCACTACGGTGGATCTCGCAAACCTCGACAATTCCACCCTCAACATCGTAACCGGGCAGTCAGGAAACCTGTTCAGTCCCTACTACATGGATCAATGGCCAGCGTGGTTCGGCGGTTCTACGTTCCACCTGCGCTTTTCAGCCCAGGCCGTAGCCGCCGCGCGCGCACACCAACTCGTGCTGCAACCGGAGAAATGAGCTTCAGTAGGTGGGAATTTCATCAACTGTAGCTAGCAGATTGCGGAATCAGCGGCTCAGCACAAGCCGGCAGGCGCGGAA
>Ga0310811_10013194_pt1 | contig 10758 bp, 6 predicted proteins | sample YCmetagenome_FD_207642 | JGI IMG/M metagenome (GOLD analysis project Ga0310811, IMG submission 207642) | Soil microbial communities from experimental microcosm in Duke University, North Carolina, United States - YC | ecosystem: Engineered > Artificial ecosystem > Soil microcosm > Unclassified ...
CGCGCGATACGCTCGAGCGTTTGTCGCTGCTGCTCGGCATCTATAAGGCGTTGCAGATCCTATTGCCCGAGCCGGCCGCCGCCGATGGCTGGGTCAAACGGCCGAACAGCGCCCCGCCTTTCGGCGGCGCCAGCGCGCTGGACCGGATGCTGGCGGGCAACGTCAGCGATCTCGTGGCCGTGCGGCAATACCTCGACGCCATGCGAGGCGGATGGGCGTGACGAAGGCTGAAGACCGGTTCTCCCCCCAGCGCCTAGTGCGCCTCGATTGGTCGCCTGCGTACCGCGTGATCCCCACGCGCTTTCCGGCCGTCAATCTGTTCGATCGCGTCGCGTCGTCCGAAGATTTCGATGCGCTCTACGCGCTCGAAGCCATGACGAACGACCGCTTGCGCACGGAAGTGGGCGAGCTCGACCTCGTGCCGCGCGAGGAACGCTGCTTCGGCCCCGGCTGCGGGCCGATCATGGCCGCTTTCACGCACTTGAACCCGCTCGGCAGCCGCTTCTCCGACGGCGCCTACGGCGTGTTCTACTGTGCGCGCGATTCACGTACGGCCGTGGCGGAAACCCGTTACCACGCAGCTTTGTTTCTTTCGGCGACGAACGAGCCGCCGCTGCGGCAGCAAATGCGGCTCTACACGGTGTTGGCGCGCGGCGAGGCAATCGATCTGCGCAACGATCCCGCGCTCGATCCAGCTGTGCTCTCGCCCACCGATTACTCGGCGGGCCAAGCGCTTGGCCGCCGTCTGCGCGAGGCCGGGGCGGCGGGCATCGTCTATCCGTCCGTGCGCGATGCGTCTGGAGAATGCTTGGCCGCGTTCAAGACCACGCTGCTACGCGATTGTCGGCACGCGGCCTATTTGGAATACCACTGGAACGGCCACGCGATCGAAAGCGTCTTCGAATTGAACCAAATCGGATGATGTGACATGAGGGCAGCGACGGCAGGAAGCGAACGCTTCAGCCGACGCCGCGACGCGCAACGATCAAGGCAACGACATTTGGTCCGCGCCCTCGGCCAACGCCTGGTCCACCGACACCGACCAAGCGCGCGGCGTCAACGCTTCGGTCACCGTCAGTTTGCCCGTCGCGGCGAACGCGCCCGTGTCGATGAAAATCTGCGCGCCGATACGCCCGATCTCGCGCATCGGCGTATGTCCGCAGTAGGTGGGCGACAACCCCTTCTGCCGCTCCACGTGCCCGCTGCCGAGCGCGAGTTCACGGCCCCACAACAGTTGCTGACGCGCGCGCTCGTTGAATAGGCCGCTGTCAAGCGCGGCGTCGTCGCCGAAGAATTCGGCGTGCAAGACGTTGAAGCGACGCGGCCCGCTGCCAATCACCCGAACGAGCGGCAATGTCCGCAACCGCCGTGCATAGGCGGCCAAAACGCGATCGGGCAACGCCTGCGCCCAGTCTCCGCCGAGCGAATACCAGGCGCTGCGCCGCATGACGCCCTCCGAAACGAGGCACAACGCTTCTTCGTGATTGCCGAGGACCGGGAAAAACCACGGTTTGTCGATCAACGCCAGCGCCTCTTCCGACTGACTACCGCGGTCGATCAGATCGCCCACGGAGAATAGCCGGTCGCAATCCGGATCGAATACGATCTCGCGCAGCAAATAGCGGAGCGCGTCGACGCATCCGTGCAGGTCGCCGACGATAAAGTCTCGGCCTGCCGTATTCGCGGCATGTCGGCAGACGATGGGATAGGTCTCGCTTCGCGTACTCATATAGGAAATCATAGCCCGGCTGATGCGGCTGCATCGGCCAGATGCATCGAGCGAAGAACGGGGCGGCGCAACGGCGGCGATGCGCCACGCGCGGCATGGCGCGTCGCCTCGAAGCGCGATTGCCCTTCTTGTCTTTCTTGATAGTGATATTGCTATTGCTGACGCTGGCGCAGCTTGCCGATATCGGCGGCCGTGACCGTCGCGTGCGGATTGCCGAAACGCTGCGTCACATAATTCGCAATCGCCGCAATCTGGTCATCGTTCAATTGATCGCCGAAGCCCGGCATCATCACGTCGGCATCTTTCGTCCGGCGATTCACCCCATGCAGAATCACCATCGCCAAATTGTCCGCCTCGGGCGAACCCACCGCGCTGTTGTGGATCAGCGAGGGATACGCCAACGGCGCCGTCCCGCCCACGCCCTGTCCTGTCCAGTTATGGCAGCTCGCGCAATTCGCGACGAACAGCTGCGCGCCGTCTAAACCGGTCACGCGCGTGCCGCGCAAGGCCTTCACATCGTCGGCCGGGCGGCCCCATTGATCGCGCGCATGGGTCTGCCCGCCTGAAATCGGCTGCACGGAGCGCAGATACACGCCTATCGATCCTAGATCCTCGGCCGTCAAGTATTGGGTGCTGTTGGCGACCACGTCGGCCATCGGCCCGGCGGCATTCGCGCGCCCCGGCGCCACGCCCGTCGCCAAGTAGTGTTCGACGTCGTCCTCGCTCCAATTGCCGATGCCGCCCGCCTTGTCCGGGGTAATGTTGAACGCGCGCCAGCCCGCCTGTACCGCGCCCGAGAGGCGATCGCTCGTCTTGAGCCCCTGCATGAAATTGCGCGGCGTATGGCACTCCTCGCAATGCGCGAGCCCTTCGACCAGATAGGCGCCGCGATTCCATTGCGGGCTTTGCTTCGGATCGGGTACGAAGCGGCCTTCGCGGAAATTGAACATCTTCCAAAAGAACATGAGCCAACGCTGATTGAACGGAAAACTCAGTTCGTTGCGCGGCGGTGCGTAATGGATCGGCGCCAGCGTGTTCAGATAGGCGCGAATCGCCAGCAGATCGGCCTCGGTCACGCGCGTGTATTCGACGTACGGAAACGCGGGATACAAATGCTGGCCGTCCTTGCCCACGCCCCGCTGCATCGCGCGCAGAAAATCCGCGTCGTTCCAGCGGCCGATGCCGGTGTCGGGATCGGGCGTGATGTTCGGCGTATAGAGCGTGCCGAAAGGCGTTCCAATCGGCAGGCCGCCGGCGAAGGGGCGGGATTTGTCGGCCGTGTGGCATGCCATGCAGTCGCCGGCGCGTGCAAGATATTCGCCGCGTTTGACGATGTCGGCGGCATCCGTGGGCGCGGCGGCGGCCGCGACGGCGTCTGAACCGCTTGAGGGACCGCCTGCGCCCGTCCCGGCCATTGCGCCGGCAGCGCTTGCCTGCGCTTCGGCCGAAGCGGCGTTCGGCGCCAATGCGGTGCTGCCATTTAACGCCGCCGAAGAGGAAGCGGCACTCGAAGCCGATGCCTGCGATGAAGCGGCGTTCTGCGCGACCGATCCGCTAGCGGCCGTGGGACTCGCTGGCGCCGCCTTGCTCGCAGCGTTCGTCCCTTTGGCGCCCGAGGCGCCGGCGGTCGCGACTTCGCTCGCCCCTTGCGCCTGCGCCACGGACACCGGCAACTCGTCGGCGGGCCAATTGTCGCGCTCGCTCGAAGCATGCCAAGCGAGATACAAAGCGAATATCGAAAACGCCGCAGCCGCGCCCGCCATGCGACGGGGCCGGCGAACGAGGCTATGGTGTCCGCAGCGATGGCGGCGCGGATCCGTCGCGCGGGAACTGAGTCGCTGATTCGTCGTCATCGGCAGTCTCATCGATTCATCAGATTTTGCTCCGAGAAACCTCGGGCTTTAGTCCGAGGAGGTAAGGAGCGCCGCCGCAAGGCGGCATTTCCGAGTTAGTATGCGCGGCATGATCAACGCCAAAACCAAGATGGCGAACAGCGTCTACGACGCATCTTGGTCGTCCTTCCGAGACAAGTTCCGCTACAAAGCGATCACGCACGGAGCGCAGTCCGAAGAAGTGAGCGAAGCGTTTTCTTCCGTGACCTGTTCTGCGTGCCATGCTCGCAGCGGCCCTAGCGGGCTGAAAGGCTTGCGAATGAGAGAGTGGCGGTGCGGTGATTGCGGTTGTGTACATGATCGCGATATCAATGCTGCGCTGAACATTCTCCGATGCGGACGTGCATCGCCAGTAGTGGGAATCGCCCGCCTTTAGGCGGGCGGGGACGTCAACGCGCCATCAGAGTTCACGCTTGAGTTTGGCGGCGAGCCGCAGCGCCAGCGCCGCGATCGTCAGCGTGCAATTGACCGACGCGGCGCTCGGCATCACGCCGCTCGTCGCGAGGAACAGGTTTTGGTGATCGTGCGTCCGGCAATCGGCGTCGACGACCGAATCGTTGGGGTCGCCGCCCATGATCGTCGTCCCCATGATGTGGTTGTTCGGGGCGAAGCGGTCGTCGAACGCCACTTCCGTGCCGCCGAACAAGTCGGCGATCTGCGCATAGAGCTCGTGCGTGTTGGCCGCGCTTTTTTTGACGTAATCGTTGATCGAGTAGTAGATCTCGGGCTGCGGTATGCCCAGCGCATCTTTGCGATCGGCGGACGGCACGATGCGGTTCTGCGGTTCGGGCAGATGCTCGTGGAAGCTGTTGATCGTCAACGTGCGCGCCGCGCGGTCGCGAATCTGCCGGTCGAGTTCCGCCCCGGTCAGGCCTTTGCCGATCAATGCCGAGGCGACCGCCATCGTCGGTACGCCGTTCGACAAATGCAGCTTTTTCGATGCGTAATCCGAACGGAACGCCCCGTCGCGAAAGTTGACGACGGAAGTCATCTCCATCGGGCCGCGCCCCGGCCAAAGCGCTTCGTTCGCCAGAAAGCTCACGCCCGTCCCCGGATGGTCCATCAGATTGCGGCCGACTTGATCGGATCGATTGCCGACGCCGTGCGGAAACTTGCCCGATGTCGACATCAGCATCAGTTTCGGCGTTTCGATGCCGTTCGCCGCCAGCACGAACAACTTCCCCGTCACACGCGTCGTGCCGCCCGAGGGGTCTTTGTAATGCACCGCGGAGATGAGGCCCTTGTCGTCCGCTTCGATCCGATAGACGACCGCCTGCGCAATGAGCTTTGCGCCGGCCTTTTCCGCTTTCTCGGCATGGACGACGCCGTTGTACATCGCCGCGATCGGGCAGATCGGCATGCAATTGTTGTTGCCGCAGCAGGTGGGGCGCTCGTCGTACGGCCGGCTATTGCGCGCGACGGGTTCGGGCACGACCGTGAAGCCGTTCCCGTTGAGCACCTCGCTGAAGCGCGCGTCCATGTAGGAAAGCGGCAGCTGCTGCATCGGATAGGGCTTCGAGCGCGGCGAGCCGAGATCGATCGCGGTGTCCGGACCGGATACGCCCAACTCGACTTCCGCGGCGTAATACCACGGCTCCAGCGCTTCGTACGGAAACGGCCAATCGCGGCCCACGCCGTAGGCCGTTTTCAGCTTGAAATCGGACGGCAGCAAGCGCCACGCTGCCGCGGCCCAATGCCAAGTCGTGCCTCCGACGAGACGCAAATACTGCGAGTTGTATGGATAGTCGCCTTTTTGGATCAAGTACCCGTTTTCAGGCGCGTATTCCGGATGCGGCGCATAGGGCATCGACGGATACGGCGTCGCGAAATCGTTCTTGGCGGGCGAATTGCGGAAATTTTCGACGATTTGCCAACGCGGAATGCGTGGGCCGGCCTCGAGAATGATGACCGAGGCGCCCGCCAGCGCGAGCTGATGCGCGACGAGACCGCCCGCCACGCCCGAGCCGACGATGACGACGTCGGCGGAAGGGTTGTTTGCCATGAACGCTTCGCCCAATTCGTTGTTCTGCCATGCTCAATGCGGGGACGACTTAGCTCGCGCGGCCTCAAACACCCACCGGCTTTTGCACCCAATAAAACGGCACATCCCGGCAATACGACGGAATCGTGAGGACATCGCTGACGGGATCGAACATCAACGCGTGCTCATAGGCGAGCACCTGAACCGTCGGCTCTTCGCCGACGAGCCCCAGATACCACGCACGCATGATATGGCCGACCGTCTTCGACAATCGCGCATCCTCGCTCGCGAGCGCGGCCGTGACGGTGTCGCTCGGCACGCCGGCATGCGTCTTGAGCCAGGCGTTCAGCGCGGCGACATCGGAGACGAAGGCGCTGTCGGCCTTGGCAAGCGCGCCATAGATACGCGAGGCGAGCGCCGCATCGAGGTGCGTCCGCCCCGTCAGTTGTTGAGAAAGCGCCGTGAACGCGTCCAGCCCGCCGCCGGCAGGCGGCGTAAACGCGAAAGCTTGCGATGCAGCGAAGGGCAGCCCGATCGCGGCTGCGAACGCAAGCGCCCCGGCGCTCGCGCCGGTGCTCAGAAGAAATTGCCTGCGAGTGGAAGCCGGTTGCACCTCGTGTGGCCGGCTTGTTCGCGCATCTGTCATGTGGGCTCCAGCATCGTGTCCAAAACACCCTCGGCCTCTCGCCGACGGTCTTCGCTCCCCGACTCCGGTCTTTACGCCACCCTCGCCCTGGCGGTCTGTTCTCATCCCTCATCATGCGCGGGCGAGGCCCACTGGCAGCGACTATAGCCGCGTCCTAGCATTTAGACAATCGGCATACGGAAATTCATAGCATCGGCTGCTTAACGCTCCAACCATAGATGTAAAAAAGGGGCGGCGGGCTGTCACATTTACAGCAAACCGCCTCGCTTGAGGCCGGCGCGCTCCGCCACGAAGGCTAGCGCATGGCCGCGCGATCCGCACTATCCGCACTGTACAGGCCGTCCCATCGCCTCCCCTCGCTCGGTGCACGAAAGCGCATGCCGGCTTCGCACGACGCGCGCATACTTCGCGATATCGACGCCATCCGTTCGTCGAACGCGGGCCCCGCTCGGGGCACGGCGGCATGCATCGTGCTTCCCCGCTCTTCGCGCGTTCATGCCGCCGCGCCTTCGGCCACATGCCCGCGCCGGTGCGCGGATCATCGAGCGCCGCCTGACAACGCGATGCGATCGCACCGTAGGGCGCCACTTGGGGGCCCTGAACGCGCATCCACATCGCCGACGAACCGGAACGGACCGATGGAACATCGTCAAACGTATGCGCCGCGGATTTACTTTCTTCACCCTCTCCTCGTCGGCCCCCTCGAGGCCTGGCCCGCTCAGTTCGAGCGAGCCGCCGCGCTCGGCTTCGATCATGTCCTGATCGGTTCGCCGTTCGCGACGGGGCAGGCCGCCCATTCTCAGCTCACGGCCGATCACGCCAAACCGCACCCGGTGTTCGGCACTTCGCGCGACGCCGACGAGGTGCTGCGGCAGCTCGCGCAAGCCGCGCGTGCCGAAGGCTTGGGGCTGCTCGTCGATGTCGTGCTCGACCGCGTGGCCGCCGACGGCGAGTTACTCCGCGCGCACCCCCAATGGTTTCATGCCTACGAACCGGCTCGGGTTCGGCTCGATCCTCGGCACGTGCGGCACGAGGACAATGCGGCGTATGCGAATTTCGGCGACCCACATGCCGCCGCGCAATTCGCCGCTTGGTGGAGCAAGCGTCTGGTGGCGATGACGGACGCGGGTGTCGCCGGCTTTCGGTTCGACTCGCCGCATCACGTGCCGGTCGATATCTGGCACGAGTTGCGAGCCGCTCTACGCGCGCGGCAAGGGCAAGAAGAAGTTCGCATGCTGGCCTCGACACCGGGCCTTGCGCGCAGCGATCTCGCGCGCCTCGCGCCGGTGGGGTTCGACAGCGTCTTCTCGTCGGTGCGCTGGTGGAATTTCCGCGACGACTGGATTGCCGGCGAACATGCCGCGCTCAGTCGTGTCGGCGCGCCCATCGCCTTCCCGGAAGCGCCTTACGGCCCACGGCTCGTCAGCGAATTGGCGTACGCGTCCGACGCCGCCGTGGCCGAGCGCGCATATCGGCGCGCGATTGCAACGAGCGCGGCGCTCGGCGCCGGATGGCTTGTGCCGATGGGATTCGAATACGGCATCGCCGAACCGCTCTCGCATACAACCGGCAGCGCCGACCGGTATCGCGAAGCTTGCGCCGCGGCGCGCTTCGACCTGTCCGACGTCCTGCGGCAGGCCAATGCGCTGCGCGCGCAAACGCCTTTACTGTCGACGGTGGGCGAAATGCGTCAGCTCTCGCCCGCGGGAGCGAACACAGCCGCTGTGCTGCGCGGCGAATGCGCCGATCTGCGCGATGCGCGCGAAGCCGTACTGCTCGTCGTCAATCCGGATCTGGACCGGCCCGCATTCGTCGAAGCCGCCCGCTTTCTCGACGGCGTGCCGGGCAATTTCATGGCGTTCAAGCCGCTGGCGGATCCTTGCACAACGCAGCCGGAGCCTTTGACCGCCTTTGCGCTCGCGCCGGGCGAAGCGCGCCTCTATCGCGCGCAGCCGTGTCCGAGCGTCGCCGCGCGGCGCCCGTCCAAGCGCGCCTCCAGCACCTCGGTGAATGAAGCGCTCGCGGCGCCTCGCGTCGCGATCGAAAGCGTGACGCCCTCGGTCGACAATGGCCGCTTCGTGGTGAAGCGGGTCGTGGGCGAAGAGGTCGAGATCGGTGCGGCGATCTTCGGCGAAGGGCACGACAAGATCGCCGCCGCGGTGATCTGGCGCGCCGTCGACGAAACGGCGTGGCGCGAAACGCCGATGCGGCCCGCCGAGCCGGCGGGACTCGATTTATGGCGCGGCCGCATCATACTCACGCGCGTCGGCCGTTACGAATTCACGGTCGTCGCCTGGCGCGACGATTTCGCCTCGCTCGTCGATCACATTCGCAAAAAGGTCCATGCGAATCAGTCGGTCGAGCTCGAACTCGAAGAAGCCCGCCACCTGCTCGCCCGCGTATTGGCCGAAGCGGAAACGGCGGAGGACACGGGCGCGCAGCAGCAGATCCATCAAGAGCATCGCGAACACGAAGCGCAGCGTGCGGCCATTGCCGAGCTCAAACGCATCGCGACGCGCTTTGCACGAGAGAGCCCTGCCGCACGGCTCGAAGTCGTGCTCGCGCCAGAGACGGCCGCCGCGGTTGCGAGCGCTCGACATCGTCCCTTCTTCACACGCGACACGACGACGTATCGTATCGACGCCGAGCGCGCCGCCGCCCGCTTTGCGAGCTGGTACGAAATCTTCCCGCGTTCGATGAGCGACGACGCGAGCCGCCACGGCACGTTCGACGACGTTATCGCGCAACTGCCGCGCATTCGCGACATGGGCTTCGACGTCCTTTACTTTCCGCCGATCCACCCGATCGGCAAGATCAATCGGAAGGGGCGCAACAACACGCTGAACGCGCAGCCCGGCGACGTGGGCAGCCCCTACGCGATCGGCAGCGACGAAGGCGGCCACACGGCCGTGCACCCCGAGCTGGGCACGCTCGACGACTTCAAGCGCATGCTGGCCGCCGCCCACGCGCACGGCCTCGAAATCGCGCTCGACTTCGCCATTCAATGCGCTCCGGATCACCCTTGGTTGGCCGAGCATTCGACCTGGTTTGCCTGGCGTCCCGACGGCACGCTGCGCTATGCGGAGAATCCGCCGAAGAAGTACCAGGACATCGTCAATCCCGAGTTCTACGCGCATGACGCCAAGCCCGCCCTGTGGCTCGCGCTGCGCGACATCATCGCGTTTTGGATCGATGCGGGCGTACGTATCTTTCGCGTCGACAATCCGCACACGAAGCCGCTGCCGTTTTGGGAGTGGATGATCGCCGACATCCGCTCGCGCGATCCCGACGTAATTTTCCTGTCGGAGGCGTTCACGCGTCCGCGCCTCATGTATCGGCTCGCGAAGCTCGGGTTCTCACAGTCGTATACGTACTTCACTTGGCGCGAATCGAAGCGTGAATTTACCGACTACCTGACAGAACTCACGCAAACGCCTGTGCGCGAATTCTTCCGCCCGAATTTCTTCGTCAATACGCCCGACATCAATCCGCGCCACCTGCAGGCATCGGGGCGGGCCGGCTTCATGATTCGCGCGGCGCTGGCGGCGACGCTATCGGGCTTGTGGGGCGTCTACAGCGGGTTCGAACTGTGCGAATCGGCCGCGCTGCCCGGCAGCGAGGAATACCTCGACTCGGAGAAGTACCAACTGCGCGCGTGGGACTGGCACCGGCCCGGCAATATCGTCGATACGGTCACGACGCTCAATCGTATCCGGCGCGCGAATCCCGCGCTGCATTCGCATTTGGGCCTGACGTTCCTGACCGCCCACAACGATCGCGTGCTCTTCTTCGAGAAAGCCACACCCTCGAGGGAAAACGTCGTTCTCGTCGCGATCAGCCTCGATCCGTTCACGCCGCAAGAAGCCGACATCGAACTGCCGTGGAGACTGTTCGAACATTGGCGCATGCAGGAATGGGATGCGCTGGCCGTGACGGAACTCGTCACCGGCACGCATCTGCAATGGCGCGGAGCGCGCCAGCATGTGCGGTTGGAGCCCGATGCCCAGCCCTTCGCCATCTGGCGGGTCGCCCCAGCGGCAGGCTTGCCGCACGATGAGCGCGCCTACGGCTATGCATCGCAACATGGTCAAGCGCAGGCAAGAATCGGCGGTATGAGCGGCACGAGCGGCCACGGTGGGCGCGACGCCTCGGAGACGCATCATGAAGCGTGAAGATCAACCTCTCGATCCGGCCGCCGCGCAAGCGGAACTGGAAAAACGCTCCCGCGCGTCGCGGCGCGCTTCCCGCGTGACGCTGTCGAACGATCCGCTCTGGTACAAGGACGCGATCATTTACCAGGTGCACGTGAAGTCGTTTTTCGATGCGAACAACGACGGTGTGGGCGATTTCGCGGGACTTATCGCCAAGCTCGATTACATCGCGGAACTCGGCGTCAATACGATCTGGCTGCTGCCGTTCTACCCGTCGCCGCGCCGCGACGACGGCTACGATATCGCCGATTACCGCAACGTGCATCCCGACTACGGCACGCTGGCCGACGCGCGCCGCT
>Ga0310811_10013197_pt1 | contig 10757 bp, 12 predicted proteins | sample YCmetagenome_FD_207642 | JGI IMG/M metagenome (GOLD analysis project Ga0310811, IMG submission 207642) | Soil microbial communities from experimental microcosm in Duke University, North Carolina, United States - YC | ecosystem: Engineered > Artificial ecosystem > Soil microcosm > Unclassified ...
TCCCCTTCAAATAATTCAATATGTCCTCTGATCTTCCTGCATTTCTCAGGCGGACGTTCAATGAGAGGTGCTGATGATGCCCGCATGTTAGTAATATCATTGCCGAAATTGCACAGAGTCTGCATGTGGTGGTGAGTGCATCAGTCGAAAAACTGGCCCAGGTGTGCTCATGTCGTCATCTTCAGACCTCTTTCACTTTGCATAATACTTACACCTGAGACACAGCCAGAAAAGTCCCATAAACAAATGTGACGCATATCCTAAGAAAAATTGTGCATATTTTAACCCATTTGTCTGTTGTGCGAATGATGGACAGTTTCATAATAAAATCACAAATATGCCTAAGGATCAAACTCTATTGATTAAATTCAGAGTAAGTTTGGCAAAAATAGAGAGAATATGTTGCATAATCTGCCTAAGTTGCATATTAACCACATTTTCAAAATTTAGTTACAAATATTAAGACGTATCAAAGGTTACAATTGTTCATGCATATTTCACGTGACATTTTCAAGGCCATATGCAGGATCAAGTCACATGTCAGACTTAAGGTCTGCCCAACTGATAAGCCCGAAAACAAATTAAAAAATTAATCATCATCTGTCATCGCGGTAAATTTATTTACAATTTGTAGATATGTCTAATATATGTATGAGCGGCCCTCTGAGTACCCCTCTGAGAGGTCCACTCAATTTAACACGTGGACCGCTCCCCGATCAGTATGATCACAGTACTACAGCTACAGTATCTAGTTCACTACAAATACTCAGCAAATACGCATGTCTTCGTCTTTCTCCTACAACCATCACATTAGTTATTGACTTACAATCCTCGTCGAATCCTCTTCACTTACGATAATGCAACCCCAACCCCAAACCAAACCAAACCAGCCTATCGATGGTGCACCACCAAGGGTCATAAGAGTCGGAAGGATGACGGCAGCACCCAGACAAGGAGCCCTGAGGAAGATGAACACAGTGCGGCGTCCAGTCAAACCGCGGCCTAAAACACCATTCAACATGTATACGACTCCAGAGGAGGAAAGAAAACAACGACAGGAGGAGGAGAGAAATGACGCCATCAGGAGGGCATCGTTAAGAGACAAGGCCATCCTGAAGGCATGGGATGAGAGAATCAAGAGGGCGAAGAGACCCATTGATGACGATGAAGTAGAGATTGTGGAACCCCCCGCCAAGAAGGGGCGCACAGGAAAGAAGAGGGTCGTGGATGATGAGGTATGTCTTTACCTGTAACATCTCGATTGAATCTCTAAAGCACCTGACTTCAGACGAAACGCTTCAACTGACCTCATCCATCAAAACGCCCAGCCCAGCACCATTAAGCGAATGTATGTCCCCCTGCTTCATTCCCTGTAACTTTATCCTCATCCTATACCTTTAGTGGGGCACCGGTTATAAATATCTGGTCATCAGACAGACATTTCTCCCGCACATTACTTAAAGTCACCTCACTGTAGTATATGGATTGCGCGTCTAAAACGGCCGGCAGGAACGGTGGACTGGTGGAGCACGTCTCACACCAGGGCATTCGCGAATCTAGAGGTGCAATCAGGACACTGGGGGTCCTTAGATTAGAAAGTACTGTCCTACATAGAGTTCGACTCAGCAAGGGACATAAATTGGAATCAAAAAGAAAAAAAAATCTGGTCTAGCAGGCCGCTTAAATCTCCCGAAGCACCCGAACGCTTCAACTGACCTCATCCGTCAACGAGCTGTCGAACGCAAACGTTCCTGAGAAGGTTCCCAAAATGCCCGGCCCAGCACCATTAAGCGAATCAATGCTCCCTCCAGTTCATTTCCTGCAACTTCAACTTCATCCTATAGCTCGACTCCCACTGGGTTCAGAAAGGGTCACACCCACGGTCGTAGAAACATGACTAGTCAACCATTAAATGTTAGAATCGTTGAGAGCTTTGTCTGATTTAGCACACGCAAGTACTTACTGTAACATCTTCTCAACACAATACGAGGGATGGAGTTGCATTACACATTGGTATGGAAGATTGACATGGGAGAACAAAATTTGAGATTCAAGCGATGAGTGGGGTGAATATCAGAAGCGGGAACTAACTGGCAAATATTAGAGTGGGGTGTGGTATGCGATATTCATATAGACAAGTCAGGACGTCGGGACAAGCATAGAGCGGGAAACTGACTACAATATGGACTATTGTGCAATTATACGTCAGTTCTGCTTGGCTATATCATATGTAAGACTCACGGTTTCATTTGATTGCCTTAGTCGAGGACACTTTACACCGCCTATTCAACAAACATGTCCTCCTGTCAAAAATAAAAACAGTAGTGAATCAAAGGGAGTAGAATAGAGTAAGATGGGCTAACCGTGGTGACGTCCACATCAACGTCCATAGACGAGTCCAATTCATCCTCCAGCTCAAGTATTTCCTGTAGCGGTTGATATTAAACTGAATCGCAAAGTAGAGGGAGTGAGGATACCATTACGACGTCCCCATCAACGTCCATACGTGCGTCTGATTCCTCCGAATTGAGTATTTCCCGTGATGTTTGAGATTAAACTAAGCCACACGAGTAGAGGTGAGAATACCATCATGACGTCCCCACCAGCATCCATATATCCGTCTGATCTTTCCTCCGGCCTGAGAGGTATTTCCTATAGCGAAATTAAATGGTAAAAAGTAGGGGGTAGTTTAGTCAAACTGCACGAACGGTTACAACGTCCGGATCGACATCCATACTCCAGACTGATTTCTCTTCATGTTTCGGCATTCCCTGAGCGAAAGATGTCAAACTTGATTCGCAAGGAGAGAAGATTAAGATGTACGGACCACATACGTTGCGCCTTCAACCATTTCGTATAGTTAGCGAGGATGGGAGACGATGTTAATTGTAGGGGTAGATCTAGGAAGTTATGCGGATTCTCAAATTCAAAATCCAAGTCTAGAGCAAAGTATACTAACATTGATATTCAAGTCTCAAGCTAAATGGAAATCCAGGTCCAAAGCAAAGGTAAATGGTGGCAATGACAACACGCACACGATAAATAGATGGGGTGCGATATGCTCGACGAGAACGTCACATTCGTAAGTCAAAAGCGAATACATTTAATTCAGGGTCAAATCCCCCCCGGGTTCATTCCCTGCAAATTTATCTTCATCCTATACCTTCTCTGCCGAAGGTTCTACCCCACCAAGTCAGGCCTAGTGCTGAGTTCAAAGAGGGCTGCGTATGGTCATAGAATCATACCTTGTTAACAATTGGATGTTGAGATTGTTGAGAAATCATTGGATTCAGTACACGTAAATACTTACATTTTATAAGGTCTTCCGATAATTGTACTACAATGAGGCAGCTGAGTGGGCTCGGCATCAATCAATAGCGACAAAGCCGCCAGGAAAGATTCTCGAGGCATTGGCCCTGCTCGAGATATGATACGACTTTGATGCACACCTACGGAAAGGGATTAGTGAAAAGGTCAAACAAGATTTGGTATAATGGAGGTAACTACCTTCCGGGTTTTTGTGGGTGACTCGGTATCACCCAACAAAAGGCTTTTTACCCCTATATGCATGTGGGGGTTGGCGCTTTGATAAAGCGAAAATCTGAATAAAAAAGACGGCCTTGAACTTGAGGTTGACTATGGACGGAATGGACTCATTAAGAGAAACTTGAACGGGGGTAAATGAACTTACCGCCATGATCAATATGAGATCATATATTTAGGTGCAGTGCGCGATGCCGATCTAGCGCGCATCAATTGCTAGCGGGATGGCGCGTAATAGTTAGATTCATAGTGTCAAAACCGTTCAACGGTTGCGTTTGGACTCACATTTTGGAATGCAAATCCACAACGACGGACTTGTTGTTTTCATGGAGCAGCAGTGACTACGACTACAATAACATTGAGATTCATACTACATTAAAACTATATTAAGACTGACTATACTAAGACTAGCGTTGACGAGACGATAGGAAAGAAAGCCTATAAAGTAAGGTTTGGGACATTAAGTAGTGAATGGGAGAATTAGACTCCGCCGGAATTACCTGAAGCGGCTGAGTGGCCATGGTCGGCTGAGTGGTTGAGCGGCTTTCGGCAAGTTCCGTCGGAGTTTCGACTGACTCGAATTCACTACTTAGCAGTGAATCCCTGATTCTGTACTTTCCTTTCCCCTATCACAGTCGTATAACTAATCTTTTTGGATATATCTGTAGATTTGTAGTACTTGCAGGCTGCGTAGTAGTTTTGTAAATTATTGTACACATGTAGCGGTTCTCATCTCCAAGTTTGAAAGTTACTCGGAAGTCTTGAAAGTGACCAAAGTCTAGCGCACCACCCCGTGTACGCCGTTGTGTAGTCGTTTCGTTTAATGCATTAAAGCTAATGTTTCATTCAGATTGAGTCGAATACCCCCGCGCAGCTGCACATACCGGGACTCCTCCCAGCACTCACTATCACATCGCTCGCGACCCTGTTGGTGCATTAAAGCTAACTAGGGGTCGGCGTCGACCTTGATGGTTTGTTTCGAGTTCTTCTCAAATATGAAGGTGAGAGTTGTGTCCACGCAAAGTATTGAGGAAGATGACCACGTTAAGATTGTATCTAGAGACGCTCTGAGGGTTACGATTTACGGCAAATATCATTTTTTTTCTGTAGATAAGAAATGATTATGAACAATAACAATACTCGTGTCCTATGGCGATTGGATAACATATGTTTGGATTACAAGTAAGTACTGCTGATCTTGAGCTGAAAAGAATTGTCTGGAGAAGAAAAAAGCTCTTTGAGCTTTTCGAGACTTGTGCATTTGGCCTGCAGCTCAACGCTTTCCAGCTTGTGAAAGGCTTCGAGCCAAGGACGGCAGCCAAACTACACAAGGGTGAGTGCTAATGTATGCACATTAAAGGGAGCTTACGAGGAGAATGTCTGGATCAGGACCATGCACGGAAATAGTAAGCTGTTTCGAAGCTACGGTGCGGACTTCATCGCACGGAACCTCAAAGTGGCTGGCAGTATGGGAAGCGTCGAAAAAGCTCAACTGCAGTTCCTGTATACTTGCAAAATGTCGAGCGACGTCTAGAACGGCAGACAAGTAGTTGGAAGTGAAATCTTCCTCGAACCGAAGGCTGAGTTTTAGAATACAAGGGGCTGAATGGATTATGGCCGGCAGGGAAATAAGATACCAAGGCGGGCCACCAAGAACGTTCAGGTGTAGTAGACACGAGTTAGGGATGTGCTGCAATGGCTGTTTTGACACCTGTGAGGAATAATTCTGTGATTTCGGGGAAAGAGTCGGCCCCGGATGAATCCACAATTGACCAACATTCTGATGGCGGCTCAAAAATTCGGCGAGGACGTCGGGAGGGCACTCGATGTCAACTGTCAACATTCGAAGCAGTGGGAGGTGGACATTCCGCAGTAGTGCGGCCCACTGAATGGCGCTCAATCCGGTGCGGGTGAGTGAGAGGTCGATTAATTTGGAATCCCACAATGTCGTGAGGGTGAGCGAGGCGACGCATGGTGAGAAAACAATTGGTGAGTCTACGGACAATCGCCGGAGACTACATACTGTGCTGGGGTCTGATGGAGCAGGTACAACCGTACACGGATGGTCTGCATCACTACTTGAATATCTGAAACTGGAACAACCTAAATCCTTGACGAGCTGGAACAAAGATGCCAGATCCACTCCTGGGGGGGCGTCAAAGCATATAACTGACGAGATAGGTTTATCTTGAACTTCTTTCAAGGACTGCAAGAAGATCTTGAGTGCTGACAAATCATGGTTACCAGTACCATGAAGGTCGCAATGCAGAAACCGAGGGGCGCAGAAAGAAGTCATTCGAGTGTACAACAGAAGAGCCAGGCAGGTCTGAGCGTTGACGTGCAACCATGTCTGCCCGACGTGTAAGCCTACAGAATGCAGATATAGGGGTGCAGCAAGGTCCTTTGAAAGGCAGGACACCTGCGTGATCAACTTCAGGTCTGTCACAGACAGATATTGAAAGATCATCAATACAAGCTCGTTTGGAAAGGGCCAATGCAAGCAAGCGGCCCGTATGGTCAAGGCTAACGCTACAGGCATCCCCTGTGAAAGACAGGGATTTCGTTTGACAATACCTCAAGTTTCAAATTGACTTACACATAAAGGAAGAAGAACAGGATCTATGCTGCGCTCTTCAGTCGCTGAGTGGGCCTGAAAATGAATATAAGGTATGCGCGGAAGACTGGCGAATGATTGAACTCACAAGAAGGTTGGCAATCGCATATGAACGAGAGAAAGTACGCCTCTTGAAACTGGGAGGGAGGGAATCATTTGGTGTGTCTCCGTATGCTTTGCGTTTCGAATGCTCTTGAGGAATTCTACGCGCCAGATGTGCATTCGTTGAGTGGGCCTATGATTGAGGAGAATGAGGCGTGTGCAGAAGACTAGGGAAAAGTTAAACTCACTGTCAGGTCAGCGATCGCATATGAACGGCAGAGCTTCTTGAAACTGGGAGGGAGGGTGCCCTGTGGAATTTCTTCATCTGCTTTGCATTTCGAATGCGCCGCAGGGAATTTGCACTTCTTCGTGCGTGGTGTCATCGAGCTTTCGGGAAAAACATCAAGGGCCTTGCATTTTGGAGTCACTGGGGCCAAGAATGATTTGATTTTCACATGTAAAACAGCGCATACAGATGGAACAGATCCGAGAACCTGTGTGGTAATCATGGCTAGAAAATGATGGTAAACAACTCAGAATTATGCGACGTATTTATTGTAAATTAGACAATAGGCATACCCCCATGCCTGCTGCAATGAGCTAAACAAAAGCAAATGAGAAAACATGATATGAGAGTATCGCTGAAAAATATGAAGTCATAGTCAAACAACAATATCATCATGGGGTCGACTCACCAGTCCCAAGTCGTATCCTAACAATCAATAGTTCATTGTATGAGGTAACCAGTATATTGAATGAGTCTAGATTCTTTGATATGAATTTGCACTAAGTCCAGTAGGTAGACTCACCAGTCCTATCCTAGCAAACAATTGTTTATCCTGGAAGAGGTAACAATGCAGCAAGTCCAGACCATCTTAAATGAACTCAACGTACCAAGTGCCTAAACCCGATCACATGTGACGTACGTTGACTACGAAAAGAAAATTAGGGGTTGTCTGGTGTTGGCAGTAACAACCGGATATAACCTTCATTGCACTTAGCATGAAAAGGAAAATCAAGCCTAACTGCATTGAATAGCGGATTGGATCACACCGTGATCGCAATTGAAGATACAATGGGGACAGGGGCAAAATCAAATTTACTAGCGTACAGGGAATCCGGAAGAAACATAACTGAATTGGATGGTTGAAGATCATAACAATATTAACTGTACTCGGATCTCGTGGTACATTATAAAATCAAGTTAGACAATGCGGCTAAGAGGTTCAGATACCATTAACTGCACTGTCATATAGCAGCAGGGAAAAATCTGACAATGTGCCTGAATAGAGAGCATGCATGGCAATGTTTACGAACACGCAGATAATAGCAAAGCGAACAAGCTGGAAGGTTGGTGAAGTTCCTGCAAAGCGTGAAGGAGGTGACACATCATCCTCCATCGACGTCTGAAGTCGATTAGATATTGCCAACGCAATGGATATTTAACTGCACCATTTCGCCCTCCTCCCAGACCTTCACGCTACTATGCCCATTGAAGCAGCTGCCAGTGACAACAGTGCACCCAGACCGCCCTTCGTGCGACTAATATCGTTAGCATGGTACATGTACATTAAGTTCGGCTGGCTTACTGTGACAGGTATGATCTGATCACCCTGATTCCTGTGGGCCAACTGTCCTCGATATATCCCTGTGCTATAATCAAATACACGAGCAAATCCATCATCACCACCAACAAAAACAAGTCCCGCCTGCCTAGCAACAGAGATTTGCAGAGGAACATTGCGGAGGATCACATGGCTATAGGATTGTATGCGCTGAAGGGTAGGGACGGTGTATTTATCCACCCCGTCTTTGAGATTGCTCACAAGGAGGAAATTGCCCTCAAGAACAGCATTGCCACTACAGCATGTGTGAATAACTCGATGCGCGGAGCAAAACGTCACTTACATTCTTCCCTGTACCTTTTTGCACCATTTTAGATCCCAAGGTTCGATAGAATAGCAGAATCTGAAGACAATAGTTACAGTAAATAAAATAAAATGGGATGGGCAGCCTACATTTCACCACTTTCTAGAAATGACACTAGGAGGGAAGCACCGTTGTCGTAGAAGTGAACCGTGCAGGCAATGTACGGCTGTTTGTCGGGCTGCGAGATGATGATGGTCTCAAGGCTTTCTGACAAAAAAATCAACACCATACAACAATTGACGTGTATGGTAACTCACTGTCTTGTGTCAGATTCCAAAGATGTGGGCAGCCACCAGTGGCACTCGCCAAACGCCGATGAACAGGATCCCAAGCAAGCGACTCTACCGCACCTGAGTGGCTCATGATTGTGCTCTGGAATCTGAACAGCGCCTGTGGTGATCGACCGCCATCAATGAGAGCAATAATGATGCCCTATCACTTACATCATTGCTTCTTTCATATACTTGAATGTTGCCGTCTGAAGCCCCGAATGCAAATGTTGTTTCGCCACGATTGTCAACGTCCATCCAGGTAATGGCACTGATATAACCGGCTGCTGGTGTAAAGATTTCTTGAATCATTTCGCCAGACACCAAGCTCCATACGACTATGCGACTATCATTGCCTATCCTGCTCTTAGTACAAGTCAAGTGAGAGAAAGACTGAGAGTAATCACCTCCAGTAAGGAGCAATGCTCCGTGCATACTCACAGCCAATACATTGACTGCTTTAGTGTGACGAGAGAGTGTGTATTTGCTAGAAAACTACTTTCCCATCAACGAAAATATAACTTGACTGAAGTTGCAGGACTTACATCCATGATCGAATATTGAGATATGTAGAAGGCAAATTGGTCGTATTTAACCATGCGTCTACACCGTGATTGTAAAGTTCGTAACAAAAGGCATAGTCAACAATTGACCAATTGTCTATTGACCGCTATGGAGACGGCAGATTTGGAGTTTGATCAGTGGAGATCCTGACTTGATCGGTAACGCTAATTGTTCGATAACACTGTCCGATCTACTTTTAAATCAGGAATTAAGTTACTCGAGTCATGAAACTCATGGCATCGAAAATACCTTCTCAGAAATACAGTGCTATCAATACACAATTCAATCCGTATGGTAGACCTTCACTACGCTCCCTCAGGAAAACCGTGAATGCATACGACATGCAGGAAATGGAGTGGGGTATCAAGGCATCAATAGACTCCTATGAGCGTGAACTTCGACAACGCGAGGACGAAGTAAGTAGATTAATTACTAATCATTCCTGCCCGCTGAATACTTGCAGGACGTGCAGATGGGATCGGACCTGCCTATCAATGCAGGGAGTGGAGCATATGGCTGTGTAGACAGCGTGATGTCAGATAACGAAGTGAGTAACTCCTCGCTGCCTATCAATACTACAGCTTACTGTAAATCAAAGGAGATCAGACCCCTGGCCATTATTCCAATGATCACCATTGAGGCCCGGCGGTACCAGTACCAGTCGCCGAAAAAAAGGAAACTTGTTTGTGGACTGCACAAAGGTGTTAACAAGTATATCGATCGTCACTGCAAAAGAAAGCACGCCAATACTGACCAATTATGTGAACGCATGTACATCGCGCTCCAAGCTGCATTGCTGGACATGGACGTTGACGAGATCATGATGCCTGACGCGAGCTCGGATCAAGCCCAAGCTGGGAAACACAGTGTAAGGTGAATCCTTGGCAATATTCATCTGTACAAATAATGTTGTCGTTATAGGGTAATCAACAAGAGTGCCTCATCTCATTTGAGGTTGCACAACTATTCTTCAACAGGATCAATTATATCATTCCCCACGGAGTGAAACGCGGTCTACTGTCCCTTAGAACTGCATTAACTACAAAATCATCAATTCCAAGTGTCACCAATAAGACAAGTGAGTTCACAAACCTTCCAACATACTGTCATTCCTGATGTACAGGAAGGATATCCCACGGCAATGCCAGGACATTTTGAAGACTGATATTGAGGTCTAGACTACCCCCTGTACGAACAAAGGCTTATCATTTGTTTGTTACGAGACATGTACTGCACATCAATTGACGTACCAAACTTTGTTATTTTTTTGATTGCAATGTCTGCAAGGCAGTCAACGGTCCTGGGCAGTCCCAGGTTTGGAGCTTATCACTAAGACATCCGCTCCCTTGCTTTATTTTTGTTTACATTTTTAAAAAAAATCTGAGGTACTTGGTGTTCTAAGTGTCACGACTGCGACTATTTTTCAAAAATATATGGAGCATATCACCAACAACCCAACTTCCATCATAACGTTCAAGGATTGGATATCGTTTTTGTGCCTACCAGAGATGAGTGACTAGTACTATTGACCAGACCGATACCTGTTACAGTACGCTTAGGCCCTATTCATTTTCTCTTCTGTCTTACCATTGTATTACATCGCGATCACTTACTACCGCCGTCGCTAGATGACCAATATCTCCTTCTTGGACTACTCACCTTTTCTCGTGCATGCATGCTTAATTAGGCGGTCATCCTTTGTCTTAGTACCTGCCCTAAATCTCTCCCAGTTCCTCTATAAATACGCGCTCTTGTACTATGTAGTTCCTTACTTTAATCTTACTGGGTTTTACCTG
>Ga0310811_10013198_pt1 | contig 10757 bp, 7 predicted proteins | sample YCmetagenome_FD_207642 | JGI IMG/M metagenome (GOLD analysis project Ga0310811, IMG submission 207642) | Soil microbial communities from experimental microcosm in Duke University, North Carolina, United States - YC | ecosystem: Engineered > Artificial ecosystem > Soil microcosm > Unclassified ...
GTGCAACAGATTGAATGAGACCGCACTCGAGGACTGCGTAGCGGTGTAGAGCTTCACCGGGATCGCGACCAGTCCGAAGGATATCGTCAGTGAACCGATGGAACGCGCAGCCATATGTGTACCTTCAAGCAACCTCAAACAGGCTACTTCTCACGACCAACACCGAAAGCCCTCGTAAGGCTCTGTTTTAACTCGAGTACATCATGCCACCGGTCGCCGTTCTTTTCCAACAGTGCCGGTACATTGTTGATTGTAAAGTCCGCCGGCTCCGCCGCCTCGAGCTCGGCCCAGCTGAGCGGCATGGAGACGGGCGCGCCCAGCACACCACGTGGCGAATACGCCACATTTAGAGTCTTGCCGCGCACGTTCATGTTGTAGTCGATGAAAATCTTGCCGGTGCGCTTCTCCACTGCCCACTCCATGGTGATGTCCTTGGGATGGGCGCGCATCAGGTGTCGGCCAACGATCTCGCAGATCTGACGCGCTTCATCGAAAGTCACCGTGCGGAGGATCGGCACGAAGACATGCAGCCCGGTCTTGCCGGAAGTCTTGACCACCGCTTCGAGCGACATCTCCTTCAGCAGCGCACGCAGCCAGAACGCGACGCGCTTGCCGCCGGCGAAGCCGCGCTTGTTGAGCTCGGGCTCGGCGCCCGGCGCTTCCTTGCCCGAGTAGATGTAAGGATCGATGTCGAACACCAGATAGTCGGGATAGTTGAGGATCGAGGACTCGAGCGCTGCGAGCGAGCTCGAGTAGTCCGTTTTCGCTCCCTGCGCCTCGGGCGCGAGCTGAGCGCGCGAGTGCCAGATGTGAAATTCAAGCGTGCCCACCTGTCCGAGCCACAGCAATGTCGGCAGGTTGTTGGCGAGAAGATAGCGATGCTGCTCGTCCTTGTGTTCCGAAAACACCGTTACCGACTCGACGAACTCCGGCAGTGACTGTGACCAGTGCTTCTGGAAGAAGCGCTCACCGTGAATCCCTTCGGGCATGCGGATCATGGTGAGCGGCCGGTCGGCGAGGTGCGGCAGCATGAAGCGGCCGACCCGTGCGAGGTAACGCAGGAAATCGCGCTTGGTCGTGGCCGGCCGCCGCGGCCCTGCCGCCGGCCAGTAGATCCGGTCGAGATTGCTCAAGCCGATGCGTGCCCCGGCTACGTTCAGGTAGATCGACTTGGCCGGATTATCGAGCTGCTCCAACACCTGCTGTGCGAGCTGCGCCCCGCTTTCCGCATCAGACGCGACGCCGTCGCGTGCGTTGCGCACTGAGCCGCCAGGACGCTGCTCGCTTCGCCGCGGATCCGCGCGACCGCCGGGTCGCCGCACGCTGCGCGGATCGATATCGTCCCGCAGACGCAGAAACACCGGTGCGCGCAACGAGCCCGCGGGCGTCCACTCGCTGTAGCTCACTTCCGCCACCAGGCGCGGCGTGAGCCAGGTGGTCGGTCGATGCAACGGCGGGCGCTCGGCAAAAGGTGAGTCGGCGCGCTTGAGGGTGGCACTGCGCTCGAGCAGCGCGCTGATGTTGGCCTCATCGAGCCCCGAGCCGACGTGCCCCGCATAATGCAGCTCGTTCCCCTGCCGATAGCCGAGCAGCAGTGCACCGAGCGGCGCGCGCGCGCCGATGCCGCGCGTGTAACCGCCGATGAGGAACTCGCCCGAGTCGGTCGCCTTCAGTTTCAGCCAGTCGCTCGAGCGGCGTCCGGCGCGATAGGGACTGTCGAGACGCTTGCCCACGATGCCTTCGAAGCCGAGCGCGAGCGATGCTGCATACAGCTGCTCCGCATCTTGCGAGGCATGCACCAGCTGCAGGTGCGCGCCCGGCAGAAGGCATTGCGCGAGATAGCGGCGGCGATCGCGATAGGGCGCGCTGCGCAGATTGCAGCCGGCGAAGTGCAGCAGATCGAAGCACATCAGCACTGCGGGACTCGTGCGTTGTGCGGCGCTGATTTCCGCTGCGCTCTTCAATTGCGCGCGGTTCTGCAAAGCATTGAACGACGGCCGGCCATCGGGACCAAGCGCGATGATCTCGCCATCGAGAATGAGCTGGCCTGCCGGATGGGCGCCGAGCTCGGCCGTGATCTCCGGAAAGAAAGGTGTCAGGTCGATTCCACGCCGCGACTGCAGGCGTGCACGGCCGCCGCCTACGAACGCCATCACCCGGTAGCCATCGAGTTTCGGCTCGTAGCGCCACTTCGGATCGGAGTGGGCACCATCGCCGCTCTCCGCCAGCATCGGCGCGAGCTGCGTGGGGAGCTCCTCCGCGGGACCGTAAGGGGCGAGACGCGCGGCCTCGAGGCGCGCGGGCGGCTGTGCCGCGCTGAGCTCATCGAGACTGTCACCCGAGAGCACCGACAGGTCGCGTGCGAGCACCGCGCTCGGCTGCGCCAGACCATCCTTGTGTTTGATGAGCAGCCACTGCGGAGCAGTGCGGGTCTTCACCAGCGTGAATGAGCCCTTGAGCTTCTCGCCACACAGAAAGAAGCTGAGCTTGCCGGCCGCGAGCTCCGCGCGCACGCGCGCTTCGGCCGAGCTGCGGTCCGCAAACGCGTACTGCGCGGCCTCATCCGGTGAGTACACGCCGCAGTCCCACACGATGACCTTGCCCGCTCCGTACTGCTTCTCGGGGATGACACCCTCGAAGGAGGCGTAGTCGAAGGGGTGATCCTCCACCTCGACCGCCATACGCTTGTCCGCTGGGTCGAGCGAAGGCCCCTTGGGCACCGCCCACGATTTGAGCACGCCATCGAGCTCGAGGCGAAAGTCATAGTGTAGTCTGCGGGCCGCGTGCTTCTGCACGACGAACAGCAGCGGCCCGTGGCGCCCGCCCGCAGATTTCGCCGGCGGCTCGGGGGTGCGCGTGAAGGTGCGCTTGGCGGCGTAACGATCGAGCGCGCGCGGACTCACTGCAGTCTTTCGAGCCAGGCGCAGAGCCGATCGAGCATCAGGCTGCGCACCCCGGCGTCATCGCGGCCGCTGCGCGCCGGAACATGGAAGCTGTGATCGGCGTCCTCCAGCCAGCTGATGCTGGCGTGCGCGCCGAGCTGGTCGACCAGCGCCGTCAGCAGCGTGCGGTCGGCGAGCGCGTCGCGGGTGCCCTGCAGGAAGAGCATGGGGATTTGCACCTGCGCGAGATGCGCAGCACGCGTATCGGCGGGATGGCCGGCCGGATGCAGGGGGAAGCCGAGAAAGGCGAGTCCGCGCACACCGGCAAGGGGCGCGAGCGCCTGCGCCTGGGAGGTCATGCGCCCGCCGAAGGAGCGGCCGCCGGCTATGAGCGGCAGGTGAGGTGCGCGGCGCGCACAGGCGGCGACCGCTGCGCGTACGGTGGCATGACAGAGCGGGGGCGAATCGGGCCGCCGCGCACCTCGCTCCATGTAGGGAAACTGATAGCGCAGCGTCGCGATGCCGCGAGTGGCGAGCTCGAGCGCCGTCGCGCGCATGAAGGGATGCCCCATACCGGCTCCCGCACCGTGCGCCACCACGTAACAGGCGCGCGCCTTCTCAGGATGGCTGAAGAGCGCGGACACCTCTCCCGCACCCTCGACGGCGAGCGTCAAGGGCTCGAACACATCATCCTGCCGAAGGAAGGCTGACATCTGCGCAATTCAACTCAACGGAGCTCGGCGATCCACGCTGCATAGGGCGCGAGCACCTGCCGGTCGGCCGCGACACCCGCGGGGTGCGGCGCCGGACTCGAAAGCAGCGTCCGCAGCCGTGAGCCGTGTAGTCCCGCCGGTCCGAGCCCGAGTGAGACCGTCTGCTGCTGCGCCGACATGTTGAGACAAACGACCACTGTCTTGCCCATCTTGCTGACGCGCGCGTAGCTGAGCACGCTCGGATCCGCGCCATCGAGCATCACCATGCGGCCGTTGCGCAATGCCTCATTGCTCCGGCGCAGCGCGATGAGTTGCCGATACCAGTTGAGGAGTGAGTCGGGGTCGGCACTCTCTTTCTGTACGTTGACGCTCGGATAATCCGCCGTCACCGGCAGCCAGGTGTGCGGGTTGGTGCTGAATCCGGCCTGCGCGTTGGACGCATCCCATTGCATGGGCGTGCGCTCGCCGTCGCGCCCCTTGTCCCGCGGCCAACCACGCACCCCGAGCGGATCGCGCACGTCCTGCACACTCCGGGGCGTCGCGGTCCGTTGTCCGATCTCCTGGCCCTGATACATCAGCGCCGTGGCGCGCGTGGTGAGCAGCAGCGCCGCCACGATGCGCGCGATCTGCGCATCGTGTACCCCGTCACCAAAGCGGTCCCAGCTACGGATATTGTCGTGGTTGTCGAAGACCACGAGGGGCTGCGAGCCGTGCAGCTCCGTCTGTGACTCGCTGAGGTGCCGGCGGAAGGTGTCGGCATCGAGGCGGTTGCCGAGTCCCACCAGCGTATCCATCGGCAGCTGCAGCTCGTCGTGCCGCCCGTCCCCGTACCAGGCGTCGAGGTCCGCAGTTTTCTCCAGATAGGTTTCACCGATCAGTACCCGCTCATCGGGGTAGCGGTCGATCATCGCCCGCATGCGGCGCATCACCTCGTGCACCTCGGGCAGGTTCTTGGTGTAGACGTCGCTCAGGTTCGGATCGCCCTGAGCATTGACTCCGCCGAGCGTGGGCGCATCCCGCAGCTGCGCATCCTCGAACAGCTCGGTGACCGCATCCAGGCGGAAGCCCGCCACTCCCTGATCGAGCCAGAAGCGCAGCGCGCCGAACATCTCGCGCTCGACTGCGGGGTTGCGCCAGTTGAGATCGGGCTGCTGGCGGTAGAAGCGGTGGTAGTAGAACTCTCCGACTGCCGGGACGAACTCCCAGGCGGAGCCACCAAAAAGGCTCACCCAGTTGTTGGGGGGGTGCCGTTTGCCAGCCACATCCACCTTGCCCTCGCTCCACACGTAGAACTCGTGGTGCGGCGAGGCGCGCGAGCGCGCGGCATCGAGGAACCAGGGATGCTGGTCGGAGGTGTGATTGAGCACCATGTCGAGAATCACGCGGATGTGCCGACGGCGCGCCTCACCGAGCAGCCGCGCGAAGTCCGCCATGGTTCCGTACTGCGGATCGACCGCCTCGTAGTTGGAGATGTCGTAGCCGAAATCGACCTGCGGCGAGGGATAGATGGGCGCGATCCAGATGGCATCGACGCCCAGCTGCTGGAGGTAGTCGAGCCGCTGCGCGATGCCGTTGAGATCCCCGGTGCCATCGCCGTTGGAGTCCTGAAAGCTGCGCGGGTAGATCTCGTAGATGAGCGCATGGCGCCACCAGGGCTCGGCGGCCGCAGCCGCAACGCACTCTACCGGGCGCGCGAGGCAGCTGAGCAGCACGGCGAGCGTCAGCGCAAGCGCCCCCACCCGGCGCATTGACCGCTTCAGCGGTGCATGCATAAATCGATGCGCTTGGGCGGGCATAGCCCGCTGATGTTACTCGATGCACCTCCTACGCTGCCCGGCCGCTGCCCGAACTGCCGCAGCGCTTTGCGCACTCGGACTGCTGCTGCCGGTGAGCGGGGCGGGGGCACAGCTCACGGTGACTCGCGTCGACTTCACCCCGGCTGTCACCGCGAAGCTGCAGGAGTACGGCGAGTCCGACGGGCGCGCGCTAGGGCGGTGGCGGCCCCATGCTGACCCGTACCAGATCCTGGGGTCGCAGCCATTTGCGGAATGCCTCCTGCACCGCTGCGGCATCGAGCGCGATGTAGCGCTCTGCGGCGCGCGTCGGCTCATCGAGCGGCAGCCCGAGATCGGTGCGCGAGAGCAGTGCGCGGGCGATCTCATCCAGCCCGGCTTCGCTGAGCGGCATCTGCCGCAGCAGGCAGGCCTTGACGCGGATAAGCTCGTCCGCGCCGGCCGGGCTGCTCTGCATGTTAGTGATTTCGCGCGCCACCATGTTGGCGGCGCGGGCGACGTTCTGCGGATCGCTGGCGTACTCGACCAGATAGACGCTGCGGGTGCGGCCGGACTGCAGTACCGACTCCACCGAATACACCAGCCCCGCTTTCTTACGCAGGTCGACGCTCAAGCGCGTCGAGTAGAAGCTGCCGCCAAGCACCGCGTTGCCGAGCGCCAGCGGGTAGTAGTCCGGATCCGAGCGCGTGAGCGCGAGATTCTGCGCGAGCACCACGCGGTCCTGTACGCGGCTCGCATCCGGGACCACCACCGTCCCCGAGCGATTGTCGGGCACCGTCGGCAGATCGATCGCGGGTTTCGGGCCATTCGCCGTCCAGCCGCCGAAGTAGCGGCCGATCACCTCGCGGGCCCGCTGCGGATCCACCTTGCCGATGACGACGATGCTGGTGAGATCGGGCCGGAACACGCGGCGGAAGTAGCCGCTCACGGCCTGCGGCGTGAGCGCGCGCACCGTTTCCGGTGTCGAGATGCGCAAGCTCGGGTCATCGGGCGGATAGAGCGCGGCGCGCAGCGAACGCTGTGTGAGGAAGCCGGGACTGGCATTGCGTGCGGCGACACCGAGCGCCACCTGACCGCGGATGACCTCGAGCGCCTGGTCCGGCAGCGCCGGGTGCAGCTCATTGTCGGCGAGCAGCTCGACGCCGCGCTCGAACTGCTCCGCGAGTGCCTGCATGGCGAAGTCGGTGCCGGCGTGCTCGCGCGCCCCGATATCATCGAGCGCCTGCTGGAAGGCGACGCGATCGAGCCGCTCGCTGCCATAGGTGAGCAGCCGATCGAGTACCTGCGCCACTCCTTCCTCGCCTTTGGTCTCCTCGGTCTCCGGACGATTGCGGATGTGGCCGAACACGCTCACGGTGTCGCTCACATCAGCCGTCTGCACGATGAGTGTGAGGCCATTCGGCAGCGTGCTCACTACCGGATGCAGGGTCGATTCCGGCACCTGCAGGCGCTGCAGCGCCTTCTCGGCCCAGTGCGGCAGCGCCGTCGGGTGCGCTTCACCGAGTGAGATCGATTCGCGCCCGCCGAAGCCGCCACGCGAGGCGACCGGCGGCCCCGAGCCGCGCGGCTGCATCACGCCGATCACCGCATGATCGAGATCGAGGTATTGATGCGCGACGCGGTTGACATCGGCCACCGTCACCTGCTCGATGCGCGCGAGATCCTCGTCCGGGGAGGCGAGCCCGTACAGCGCCAGTGCGTCCGACCACACTGCGGCCAGCTCGGGGATCGAGTTGCGCTGAAACTGCGCAGCACTGCGCTCCTGCAGCTTCGCCGCGGCTACGAGCTCAGCCGGTACCCCCTCACGCGCCACCTGCGCGAGTATCTCCCGCACCGCGCCCTCGAGCGATTGCGGATCTTCGCCGCTCGTGAAGCTGAGTGCCGCATAGGCGAGACTCGCCTGCGGCAGGGGATCGAGACCAAACTCCGCACTCAGCGCGCGGCCCTGTGGGACCAGTCCGTAGAGCGCGAAGCGGCGGTTGCTGAGCACGTCCGACAGCACCTCGAGCGCGGCGAAGTCCGCATCACGTGGACCCGGGGTGCGCATGGCGATCATGAGCGTGCCGCTCGGCCGGTCCGTGTCCACGGTGAAGCGGTCGGGGCGCACCGCACGCAGCCGGACGGCAGGCTTCGGCGGCAGCTTCTTCGCAGGGATGTCGGCGAACAGCTGCTGCACGAGTGTGAGTGTTGCCGCCGGCTCGACATCTCCGGCGATCACCAGGATGGCGTTGTTGGGCGCGTACCAGGTGTCGTGGAAGCGCTTGAGCATCTGTGCGTTGGTCTTCTCGAAGGAGGGGCGCGTGCCGAGCGCGTCGTGCTCGTAAGGAGTGCCGGCGAACATGCGTGCGCGCAGTTTGGAGAACAGCACGTATGAGGGTTCCGACAGGTCCTGGGCCACCTCCTGCTCGATGGCGCCGCGTTCCTGATTCCATTCCGCGGCCGTGTCGAGCACCGCACGCATGCGCAGCGCTTCGATGTGCAGGGCGACGTCGAGGTCCTCGGCCGGGACGGTGAACAGATATTGCGTCAGGTCCTCGCGGGTGTTGGCGTTGAAGTCGCCGCCCACGATGCTGCCGATGTCAGCCAGTTGGTCCGCGGTGAGGCCCGGACTGCCCCGGAACATCATGTGCTCCTCGGCGTGCGCCGTGCCGGGGAAGCCCGCCGGGGCCTCATCGGATCCGGCCAGGTAGTTCACCGAGGTCGCGACTACCGGCGCGAGCGTGTTGCGCACGATCACCACGCGCAAACCGTTCGCGAGCGTCGCGCGCAGCACGCTGCCCGGCGGCTCCGCAGGCGGCACGCTCGGCGGCGGGGCCGCGGTGGCTATCGCCGCAAGGCAGAGCGACACAATCCAGACGGCCGCGGATCGCGCCCGGTGCGGAGCTGGCAGCTGCGGCATGGTGAGTCCCGGTAGCGCGATTGGGGCGGCCAGTATATGCGAACACCGGCGCCTGCCATGTTTCGCCACAAAGCATCCCGGCGCTGACGCTTTTGCTCCACCGCCGGCGCCTGCACGTGAGCTGAACTGATAACCGCTACGAGGTTTTTGTTCTCTCCACACCGAAGAGGAGCACATCATGAAGACAGCGACACTCAGCGCCTGCGCTCTCGGCCTGGCGCTCGGCGGCTGCATCGCGGTTTCGGCGGCGCGCGCCGCGGAAAGCGTGGATGCGCCTGGCGCCGGCTCGAAGCCGGCTGACATCGGCGTCGTGACCGGACTTGCGTTCGGGGCAGTCGCCGCAGGACCGGTGGGCGCAGTGGTCGGCGCGGGCGCCGGCGCGCTGCTGGGTGATCATTACCATCGTCAGGCACAGACCACGGCGGCCCTCACTGCGGAGCTCAAGCGCAGCGAGGGAGAGCGTGCGCAGCTCGCGCAGAGCGTGGCGCAGCTCGATGACTCGCTGAGGCAGGCGCGGGCGCACCGCGATGAGCTCGCAGGCGAGCTGGCACACACCGATCAGTTGGGCCTCGATGTCAACTTCCGCACGGCTGATGACTCGGTCGCGGCGCAGGCGATGTCGCCGCTGCTGAAACTCGGAGCACTCGCGGCATCGCTGCCGCAGGCGCAGGTGTCGGTCGCGGGCTTCGCCGACCCGCGCGGCGCGCAGGCCTGCAACGATGAGCTGTCGCTGCGACGGGCGCAGAATGTTGCCGCGGTGCTCGCGAGCGCGGGAGTGCCGCGCGAGCGCCTCCACATCGAGGCGCACGGCAGCGGCGCGGCGCAGGACGCCGACGGCGACCTCGACAGCTATGCACTGGAGCGGCGCGTGACCGTGCGGTTGCAGATGCCCGCATCCGCCGAGGTCGCAAGCCGTGATTAGCCCCGGAATGCGGGTGCAGCCGAATGTGCGCCGCGGCTACAAGCTGACGGCGCATCTTCGCGCTAAGATTTCCTGGCACGACTACCTGCGCAGGATCGCCATGAGCACGAGCATCGTTTCCCTGGATGGCACGGTGGAGGCAGAAGTTTCCGAGCCGCCGGCGGAGCGGCTGATTGCCGGAACTCCCGAACTCCGGGTGCGTAACTATTTCATCGACACGAGCCAGCAATTCTTCGCCGGACGCTGGTCGGCGACCCGGGGCAAATGGCGGGTGCGCTACACCGAGAACGAGCTGTGCGTCATGACGGCCGGAAAGGTCACCATCGAGAGCACGAGCGGTGAGCGGCTGAGCTTCGGCCCCGGCGATGCGTTCGTGATTCCCGCAGGTTTCACCGGCACCTGGGAAGTCACCGAGGACTGCACGAAGATCTATGCGATCTTCGAAGCCCGCAGCTGACGTAAGACATAACCCGCCGCGTTCTTGACGCCCGTCGCAGAAACGCGACGTGCAGCTTCATCGCCTGCGCGGGCGGTGGGAAGGTACGCGGGTGTGCCGGAGCCGCAAGGTGTCTCGTGGAAACCATTACCGTCGCCGCTGACCGCATCCCCACATCCCATACTCCCGGGATGGCCGTCATGATCGGCATCGCGCTGGTCGTCGTCGCCATCGCCTGGATGGCGCTCACCCGGCGCCATCGTCAGCCGCGCGTCTAAAACGCCGCACATGACCTGCGCCGGCGCTCCAGGCGCCGGCACGGCTATTTTCCGCGCAGCACCTCACTCAGTGTGCCGAAGATCTGATCGATCTGCGCCTTCTCGACGATGAGCGGCGGTGAGAGCGCGATGACATCGCCCGTCTGACGCACCAACACTCCGCGCTCGAAACAGCGCGTGAATACCTCGTAACCACGCGTACCCACCTTGCCGGCGATCGGCTCGAGCTCGAGGCCGAGAATCAGCCCATAGTTGCGCACATCGATGACGTGCGGCAAGCCGCGTAGCGCGTGCGCGGCATCCTCCCAGTACTTTCCGAGCGAGGCGGCGCGCGTCAGCAGCCCCTCGCGCTCATAGAGCCCGAGCGTCGCGAGACCGGCGGCGCAAGCGGCCGGATGTGCCGAGTAGGTATAGCCGTGGAACAGCTCGATGCCGTCGGGACCCTGCATGAAGGCCTCGTAGATCGCTTTGCTCAGCAGCACACCACCCATCGGGATGCAACCATTGGTCAGCCCCTTGGCCATGGTGATCATGTCGGGGCGCACGCCAAACTCCTGCGCCGCGAATGCCGAGCCGGTGCGTCCAAAACCGGTGATCACCTCATCGAAGATGAGCAAGATCCCGTGGCGATCACAGATCTCGCGCAACCGCTGCAGATATCCGCGCGGGGGAAGGAGCACGCCGGTCGAGCCGGCGAGAGGCTCGACGATCACCGCTGCGATGTTGGAGGCATCGTGCAGCGCGATGATCCCTTCGAGCTCATCCGCGAGCTCCGCCCCGTGCTCGGGCATACCGCGCGAGAAGGCGTTGCGCGCGAGATCGTGCGTATGCGGC
>Ga0310811_10013199_pt1 | contig 10757 bp, 9 predicted proteins | sample YCmetagenome_FD_207642 | JGI IMG/M metagenome (GOLD analysis project Ga0310811, IMG submission 207642) | Soil microbial communities from experimental microcosm in Duke University, North Carolina, United States - YC | ecosystem: Engineered > Artificial ecosystem > Soil microcosm > Unclassified ...
ATCCGACGTCACCATCACCACGTGTGCCCGAGCGTTCGCGGTTCGCCCTGCTCGCACTCGATGACAACGATGTCAGAAATTTTTCATGGGAGATGCTGGCCCGTGCGGGCACGTTCGTCAAGGGCGGGCGGCGTGAAAGTTGAATCGTGACCCACGGACGAACAGCCGTTGAGATGCGGCTTATGCGGGTTTTGCGGTCACCCGACGTGGCATCATGCTGTCGGCGTGTCGCGCTCCCGCGCCACTGTTTCCGCCGCGAATTCGCGCCGCCGCGACCCGCGCACGCCGAGGAAGCGGGGCAGGGCGCGCGGCTCGGGGCGCGGAGTCGGGCGAGGAAGCGGGAGCCGGGTCGCGGTGGTCGTCGCCGTCTGCGAGCGGTTACGCGTAGCCGAGTGCGGTCAGGGCGGTTTCCGCGTCCGCCAAGCCTTTTTCGTTCTCCGAAACATCGGTGATACCGGTCAGATCACCGGTCGCGAGTCGCCGAGAGAAATACCAGGCCTGACTCGCCCATCGCCATCCGAGGAGCGGACCAAGCGCATGCGCTATTTCTTCCATCGGCACCACCCCTTGTGCGTGGTACGCCGCAATCAGTGGTTCGGCCTGGTCGATTCCGCCGGCGTACATCACCGCCGACGCCAGATCGAACACCAGCGGACCGATCGAGTATGCGCCCCAGTCGATGAGTCCGCAGGCGTCTTCATTGCCGCGAATACCGCCGTCCAGACGGAGGAATGCTTCGGCCGCGGGATCCCCGTGAAGGTGGCCCCACGTCAGCTTCCTGACGCCGAGGTCTTCCACCGCCTGACGCGCTCGCGCGAGCGCGGGCCGGATCCATGGCCGGATCCCGAGGTGAGCGCCTGTGGAGTCGAGGCAGGGCTCGATCCGTTCCCGGCCCGGTACGAAGCCGAGCAGCCGGTGAGCACGCGCAAGCGTCCGGCCTATGAGCAAACGGCCTTCGTGGCTGTCCTGCTCAACCGGTTCGCCCGCCACCCAATCGAGAAGTGCCAAGGCTCTGTCATCCACGACGACGGTGAGCGATCCGTCCAGCGTGGGAATGGGCGCGCCGGCCGGGAGCCCGGCGGCGGACAATCGCGCCGCCGGCCGAAGTCCCGCCGCAAACCGATCGCCGTATCGGGCCGCGTTCACCGACTTGAGTACACAATGCCGGTCACCGGATCGCACGGACCATGTCAGTGAGCTCATCCCGCCGGGCAGCGGCCCCACCCGAGCGCCGGAGAACCCCCACACCTCGGACAGCAGTGACTCCACGAGGAGATCGGACATATCCGGGATCTTATGAGCGCAGCCGAGAAGCGGCAACGCATAATCCTGGAGGCCCCCGGCCGACGGGACCGGCCTCAGGCGTCAGTGGCCTGCGTCTGCTCCTGAGCCTGCGCCTGTGTCTGCGCCTGTGCCTGGGCCTGAGCCTGAGCGGCGACGGTGGCGGCGTGCTGGGCATGCGCCTGTGCGAGGGCGGCCTGAACGGCGGCCTGCTCGCGGGCGAGGTCACCGGACATGGCGGACTGGAACTGCCGCTGTCGCCGGGCCCCGCGGCGGCGCAGGTTCGCCGAGCGCAGCCCGCGGAGCGAATTGATGATCAACAGAAGCGGCAGGATGAATGCCTGGAAGAAGACCATGTAGGTCCCCGTGGAACATGAAGATCAGATAGATAGCGTAGCCGAGGAATCCGAGGCCGCACAGTATATTCAGCACTCGGTTGCCCCAGCGCAGCCCCGGCAACAAGCTCAGACTGAGCAGGATCACCCCGGAGGTGAGCAAGAGCACGCAGTACCAGGAGAAACCTGCGTGGTTGGTGAAGTCGAGGTCTCCCACGATGCCCCTAATAGTTGATGTGAGTACCTTGAAGGCGCGAACGCGCGCGCTCACCGTGGCGGCGGACCACCGGCCGACACAATCCGCACGCTCGCGGCCTCTGACACGCCGCGCTTGCATACGGGAACTGCAACATACGAGCGTGATCCGACAGGCGAATCTCGAGCAGACCTGTTCCCGGGGCGAACAGCCCGGGACAGCAGTCCATCGGACGCGCTACGCGTCGCCGCGGCCGGGTGACGGAGCCGGTTGCGGGCCTCGCGGGCCGGCCGCACAGTATCGGCACTCGTCCTCGTCCGCATGGTAGGTCAATGTCATGAAGTCAGTGACGAAAGAAGCCACCTCGTCGTCGGCGGTATATCCGACCCACGTCCCGTAACGCCCATCACCGTCACCCGAAGGGAACATCACAAGGTTGTTTCCGGTCACCTCGTCCACATACACGCCCATGTCATGGGATTCGATGATGTCGGTGAAGTGGTCGAAAATCTCCTCCGGCTCGTCTTTCTCCGACAGTGTGTTGAATATCTCGGGCGATCCGAAGGAGCCGGTGCCACCGTCCACGGGGTAGCCGAAGAACTCGTCCTCGGCAAGCACCGCGTCGTCCTGGCCGGGCTGCAAAGCCATGCGCCAGACGGCGACGGGTGTGTCCCGGACGGTCAGGCGGGCTGCGGCGACCACGGAGAAGTTCGTGTTGCCCTGCGGATTCTCGGGATCGTAGAAGTCTGCCATGATCAGCTGGACCGGGTAGAAGCCCGGCGGCACCTGCTGGACGAACGCGTACTTCTCGGCTTCGCCTCCGAAGCCCGCCCACGGTTCGCCGGCCACGAGCCGGCCCGTCGGCAACCGGAGGTCCGCGCCCGGCGTGATCCGCACCGTCACCACACAGCCCGGCCGGAAACCGGAGAAGTCGTGCTCGGCGTGCTCGGCGAACAGACGGGTCAAGTCGGGTGGGCGAGGGCTCACGACGTGCCTCCGGGTGCGTGGATCCGTGAGATCAGACTCCTGTTTTCTTTCCCCATGTTATCAGCGGGGCGTTTGCCTTATTGACAGGCGTTCGAGGTCTGCTAAACACGACTGTTGTAAGGAGCGCCTCCCCGGACCGCACCCACAAGGCGGGGCCGGAGGTGCCCGCATCATCCGGATGGGAAAGGAAGGCCGCCATGAACGACCTCTTCGACCTGGAGCCGCGCGAGGCCGGCTCCCGCATCATCGAACCCTCCATCGCCTTCGACGAGAGCGCGACCGCGCTGCACGACCGGACGCGGTGCGCCGGCTGCTGCGTGGAGAGCTCGGAGGCCATCATCGCCACCCACTCCGTCACGCAGTAGACACGCGACGGCGGTGACACTTCATCGGTGACCCGTCCCGACGGCACCGACGTACCTCCCCGGCCCGGTGGCGCCCACGGAAAGGCAAGTCGACATGGAATACGAGGACTTCGAAGACCGCGTCGAACGCATGCTCCGTGAGCGCCCCGGGCCGGACCACGACCTGCGCACCAACCAGACCTGGCTCTACCTGCACCGCGGGGATCTCGACCTTCCGCCGCACGGATGGAAGCTGCACGTCTCGAGTCGCGCGGCCACCTTCGCAGCCCTCGTCGAACGGCTGCTTCCGGTCCTGCTCGACGCCCGATGCTCGTTCAAGCTCGCCCGCTCGGCCACGGTGCTGACAAGGCTCAACAACGGCCACAGCTCGCCCGCCACGGTCGGCAAGGCGTTCACGATCTACCCGCCGCAGGACGGGACCGTCCGCGCCCTGGGCCTGGAGCTGGCCGCGCTGCTCAACGGCTGGCAGGGTCCGCGCGTGCTCAGCGATCGTCCCGTGGCCCCGGACGCTCCGGTCTACTACCGGTACGGCCCGTTCACCAGGAGTTGGGGCACCGACGAGAAGGCGCGTCTGATCACCGTGATCCACGGGCCGAATCCCGGCGACGAGGAGTTCGGCGCGCTCGCGACGATGCGCTACCGGCAGCCGTCGTGGACCGTCGATCCGTTCACCGGTCGGTCGGGCGCGGACGCGGACACCGGCACGGCCGCGGACGCGGATACCGGCACCGGCACCGGCTGCGGATGCCGACGCCGCTGTCGCCGACGCCGGGGCAGGCGCGGGCACGGACGCCGCTGTGGACGCTCAGCACGTCGGCGGGCACTTCCGGCTCGTCAAAGGCGTGTTCGAGTCGGGGCGCGGCAACGTCTACCGGGCGGTGGACGAGCGAGACGGCACGGGCGTCATCGTCAAGCAGGCCCGCGCGCTGGTCGACGAGACCGACGCCTCGGGCGACGTGCGGCTGCGGGTGCGCAACGAGCGACGTGTGCTTCAAGCCCTCGCCGGGCTGGACGGGATAGCCCACTTCGTCGACCATTTCCGGCACGGCCCGGACGAGTTTCTGGTCACCGCCGACGCCGGTCCGTACAACCTCTCCCAGGACATCACCCTCAACGGCCGGTACGCCCCCGCCGGCTCACCGGCCGCGGCCCGCGGCGCGCGGTCGCTCGATCTGCTCGCCCAGCGCCTGGCACGCGTCCTGCTGGCGGTGCACGACCGCGGCGTGATCATGCGGGACCTGACACCGCGCAACGTCGTCGTGGCGGAGGACCGTGTGGCGCTCATCGACTTCGGGCTCGCCCACTACCGCGACCTGCACCTACCGGGTGCCACGCCGGGATACGCGCCGGCACGCCAGTTTCGGGTCGAGCCACCGAGCGACGTCGACGACCTGTTCGGCCTTGGCATGACTCTGCTTTACGCGGAGAGCAACGTCAACCCGGTGACGCTCGGCGATGATCTCGAGCGTCCGGCGGAACAGGCCCTGGCGTATCTGCACCGGCGTCACGGCTCACAGCCGACCGGGGTTATGGGCGCGATCAGGGATCTGCTGTGCCTCGACGAGCGGGCTCGCGCAGCGGTCCGCCGCCTCGCCGCCGGCGGCCTCGGAGCCGAAGCGGCCGGCGCGCCGCAGCCGCTCGCCGAGACCGGACGCGATGCGTTGCCCCTACCGGAGATCCAGGACAGCCTGCTCCACGACCTTTTGGATCAGTCGTATCGGAGCATCACGGCTCCGCCGAGCAGTTCGATCGCGCACGACGCCTCGATCTACAACGGTGCCGCCGGAGCCGGGCTCGAGCTGCTCCATCACCTCGACCGGCCGGGGGTGCGTGAGCGCATCGGCCAACTGGCCCGCTTCGCCGTGCGGGTCACGGAAGAGATGCGACTGCCGCACGGCTACCTGGCGGGCCGTACCGGGGTCGACGTCTTCCTCGCCGCCGCCAGCGCTGCGGGCATCGACATCGGGGACGACTACGCGGGGCCCGCGCTCCCCCGTCCCGACTGGAAGCCGGTGGGAGCGGACCTGATGATCGGCGCGGCCGGTGTCGGCCTCGGCCATCTCATCCTGCGGGACCTCGGCGGCGGCCCGGAACACCTGGAAGTCGCGGATCGCTGCGCTCGCGCGATCTGCGACGGCACCGTGGCGGGGCGGACCGAGGAGGACGACGGACTCCCGCCTCAGGCCGCTGTGGAGACGTCGGCCGGACGCGCGCACGGCCTCGCGGGCACGGTCGAATTCCTGCTCTACTATGCCGAGCGGGTGCGGGACGACGAGGTTCTCGCCGCGCTCGCCAACCGGGCGGAACTGTTGCGCAAGCGTGCAGAATCGCTGCTGGACCGGCTGCTCACGCCTTACTCGGCTCCCATCGCAGTGTCCTGGTGCCAGGGCATGGCCGGTATCAACCAGACGCTGCTGCACGCGGCGAACGTGCTTGCCGAGCCCGAGTTCGCGGCACTGGCGAGGCGGATCGCGGGCGCGTGCGTCAGGTTCCTGCCGCACGTGAGCGTGACCGCGCAGTGCTGCGGGCTCGCCGGCATCGGCAATACCCTGATCGACGTGGCGGTCCTCGACGGCGGCGAGCGCTCCTGGGCAGCGGCCTCGGATGCCGCGTCGTTCCTGCTGCTGCGCGGTGCGGGCACACCGGCACGCCCGCTGCTGGTGGCGGACTCACCGGAAGACGGCAGCGCGTCCTGGGCGTTCGGAAACGCCGGCATACTCGCGTTCTTCCGTCGGCTCGGCGACCGCGGCGGGGCCTGGAGCCTGCCGATGCCGGCTTCGCCGCTGCGGCAGCCTCAGGCCGGCTGAGGTCTCACCTCGTCTGACCGTGCCGGCCGCCGCACCGCGCAGGCGGCCGAGCGACAGCGCGGCGCGGCGCTACCGCCCTACTTCGCCAGTGCGTGCCTGGCGACGCGCAGGGCTGTCGTGCCGTGCAGGCGCCCGTCACCGAACAGCATGTCGAACACGCCGCTCAGCACGCGCGGATCGTTCTGGATCGCACGCACGATCACGGCCGCGGGGGCGGCGTGGCGCAGCATCGCCATGGTGAGCCGGCAGGACACGAAGTGAAGCCGGTGATCCGAACGGAAGTCGCGCTCGAAACCGGCCAGCGCGGCGTCCAGCGCCGTGCCGTCCGCGAGTTCGCCGGGCAGCGCCTCGATCAGGCGCAGGGCCGCGGTCATGCCGTACGCGATGCCTTCCCCGCTGACCGGATTGATCATCGACGCGGCGTCGCCGATCAGGGCCGCCCGCCCGAAGGCCAGGCGCGGCATTCCGATCACCGCAGGCAACTGATGCCCCCGCTGCTCGCGAAGCTCACCGACATCGACACCACGCTCGCGCAGCCGGCCGACGAAGTCCGCCAGCAGCTGCCGAAGATCCAGGCCGCGTTCGCGCAACTGCGCGATCGGCAGTCCGACGCCGACGTTGATCACGCCGCCGCCGACCGGGAAGATCCAGCCGTACGACGGCAGCAGTTCGCGGCTGAACTCGAAGAGCATGCTGGGGCCGGTGCCGGCCGTCTCGTCCGCGTCGAAGTCCCGGCTCTCGGCGTAGGCGCGCATCGCGATACCCAGGAACTTCTGCTTGGGCCGATCCTGGCCGACCAGGTCCTTGCGCACCGCCGAATACGCGCCGTCCGCACCGACCACCAGACGCGCGCGCAGTGTCCTGCGCGCACCGGTCGCGTCGCGCAGTTCGACGGTCCGTGCTCCGCCGTCCGGTCCCGACATGCCGAGGTAGCGCGTGCCGCTCAGATCCTGCGCGCCCGCCGCGACGGCCGCGCGGAAGAGGTGCTCGTCGAACTCCATCCGCGGCACCACGAACACGTCCGTGGACTTGCCCGGAATCACCGGCACGGGGTTCTCGCTCCGCTCCCCCGCGGGCCCGAACACGGTGACCGAGGCGATCCGGCGCCGCCCGGCGAGCACGTCGTCGAGCCCGAGCGTGCGCAGCACCCGCACGGCGCCCGGTCCGATGCCGTCCCCGCAGGTCTTGTCCCGGGGGAAGGTACTGCGGTCGATGAGTGCGACCCGCAGACCCCGCCGCGCCGCCGCGCATGCGGCGACCGCTCCGGCCGGCCCCGCACCGATCACCGCGACATCGACGTCGGCATCGGCATCATCGTCGGCGTCGGCGTTCACATCCACGTCCACGTCCGCGTCGGCGCCGGCTGGGGCACCGCCTCCGCCACCAGCGCCGGTGCCGCCCACGCCGTCGTCACCACGGCCACCGTCGCCGTTACCCTCGCCGTCGCTGTCACCGTCTCCGCCGCCGTGATCAAGCACGTCGCAAGTCTGGCACACGAACGCCGACCGCCACCGCACTCCACCGCACTCCACCGGCCGATGCCGCCCGACCCGGATCGGAGCCTTCGGAGCCCGCCGCCGTCGCAGGGTTCATCATCGGCTGGACGCTGTCGCCCCGCCCGCCGATTCCTCGCCGGAAAGCCCAGGTCGCCGACGGCGTGTTGATCTACGATGAGACTGATGACCTGAAGAAGGGAACGGCACGGCCGGAGTGGGCCGTCTGGTGACATCGCCCCGGCCAGGAGACGCAGCGTCGCATGGCGGCGCGATGGGCGGCGGTGATCGTGAAGACGGATCGCGCGGAACCGGACGTGCTGGTGAGCGGCCCGGGCATCGACTACCGGGCGGTGTTCCTCGCGCTGCCGGCGATGGTCTCCCTGCTCACGCCCGAACTGGTGTACGTGGACGCGAACGAGGAGTTCCTGCGCAAGTCGGGCCGGTCGCGCGAGGAGCTGATCGGCCGGTTCCTGTTCGACGTCTTCCCCGACAACCCGAACGATCCGGAGGCGACCGGCGCGCGCAACCTGGAGGCGTCCCTGCGCCGCGTGCTCGCCACCGGTCAGCCGGACACGATGGCGTTGCAGCGCTACGACGTCCAGTCGCTCGAGAACCCGGAGGAATGGGCGCAGCGCTACTGGAGCCCGGTCAACGTCCCCGTCCTCGACGCCGAGGGCCGCGTGATCCTGCTGGTGCACCGGGTCGAAGAGGTCACCGAGTTGATCCACGCGCAGGAGAGCGCGGCCGGCGACCGCGCCCGGGTGCTGGAAGCCGACCTCTACAGCCGGTCCCTGGAACTGCAGGAGGTCAACGAGCGGCTGCGCCGGGCGCACGCCCAGGAGCGCGTCGTCGCGCTCGCGCTGCAGGACGCGATGCTGCCCGCCCCGCGGCTCGCGGATCCGCACCGGGCCGCGGTGCGCTACCGGCCGGCGGTCGGCGCGCTGAACGTCTGCGGCGACTGGTACGACCTGGTCGAACTGCCGGATCGGCGCATGGCGGTGGCGGTCGGCGACGTGGCCGGCCACGGTCTGATCGCCGCGGGGGTGATGGGCCAGCTGCGCAGCGGGCTGTCCGCCGCCACCCGCATCTCCATAGGTCCGGCTCAGGCCCTCGAGGCGCTCGATCTCTACGCCCGCTCGGTCACCGGAGCCGATTTCACCACAGCGGTGTGCCTGGGGATCAACTGGCCGGCGGCCTGCCTGACATACAGCAGCGCCGGCCATCCCCCGCCCGCGCTCGCGCGCACCGACGGCTCGGTGGTGTTCCTCACGCAGGCCACCGATCCGCCGCTCGGCGCCAGGCCGGAGCACGGGGCGCGGCACCAGGCGCGGCAGGAGTTCACCGCCTGCGACACACTCGTGCTCTACACCGACGGCCTGATCGAGCGCCGTCACGAGGACATCGACGTCGGCCTCGCCCGCCTCGCGGGCTCCCTGGCCGCCCACCGGTCGCTCCCTCCGGACCAGATCGCCGACGCGCTCCTGCTGGACCTGCTTCCCGAAGCCGGCGCCACCGACGACGCCGCCCTCGTCGTCATCCGCCTCTGACGTCATCCGCTCCGACGACGTGCGACCCGGTCCCGGCCGAGCGGACGCCTTCGCCTTGACAGCCCGGGGGGCGCGCGTCGAGCATGGGAACCATGGAAACGATCAGAGTTCCCAAAGTTTCCGATGGAGCCGCGGTCGATGCGCAGCGCGCCGAGGTGATCGTCGAGGCGGCCGGCCGGCTGTTCTTTGCGCCGGGGTCCGGCCGGGTGAGCATGGACGACCTCGCCCGCGAGCTCGGCATGAGCAAGAAGACGATCTACCGCCATTTCCCTGACCGGCGCAGCCTGCTGACGGCGGTGCTGGACCGGCGGTTCGCGGCGATCGAGCGCACGCTGGTGACGGCGGCCGAGGACGCGGCGGGCCAGCCGTTCGACATACGGGTGCACCGGTTCCTGAGCGCGGCGGGCAGCGAGATGGGCCGGATCGGCGGGGCTCAGCTCGCGGCGGGGCGCGGCGGCGACGCGGTGCTTCGCCACTACGTGGAGCGGCGCGTGGACGAGGTGGTCTACCAGCGGCTCGACGAACTGTTCCGGGACGGGCACCGGCAGGGCCTGCTGCCCGCGCCACCCGAACTGCTGGGCGAGATCACCCGCGGCGCGGTGGAACGGCTGCTCGACTCACAGCTGGCGCACGAGCTCGACCGGTCGGCGGGCGATCTGCTGCGGGCCGCCGTGGAGACCGTGCTGTTCGGGGCGATCCGCCCGGCCGGCGCCCGGACCGCGGTCATCCCGACGGCCCGCGCCGACCAGCCGACCGTCGAACACTGACACGGCACGGCCGCACGGCCGCCGGCCCGCCCGGCCGCCCGGCCGCCCACCCCAGAACCAAGAACACTGATACCAAGAGAACGGAGCGATCCATGAAGTTCGCAGTCATCGGCGGAACCGGCCTGATCGGCTCGCAGGTCGTGCAGAACCTGAACGCGGCCGGGCACGAGGCCGTGCCGCACTCGCCGTCTACGGGCGTGGACATCATCACCGGAAAGGGGCTGGATGCCGCGGTCTCCGGCGTCGACGTGGTCGTCAACCTGACGAACTCGCCGACCTTCGACGACGCGTCGATCGGCTTCTTCCGGACCTCGATGGACAACCTCCTCGCCGCGAGCGAGAAGGCCGGGGTCGGCCACTTCGTCATCCTCTCGATCGTCGGCGTGGACCAGGTGCCGGAGCTCGACTACTACCGCGCGAAGACCCTCCAGGAGAACGTGCTCAAGGCCGGGCCGATCCCCTACTCCATCGTGCGCGCCACGCAGTTCATGGAGTTCATGGGCGCGACCCTGGCCATGACGACCGACGGCGACACCGTTCGCCTGCCGCGCACCCCGATCCAGCCGATCGCCGCCGCGGACGTCGCCCGGGCCGTGACCGAGGCCGCCGAAGGCAGCCCGCTGAACGGCATCCGCAACATCGCAGGACCCGACGTCTACCCGCTCGACGAGATCGGCCGGATCACCCTGGCGGCCAAGCCCGACGGGCGCAGCGTGGTCACCGATGACAACGCCGGCATGTTCGCCGCCGTGCACGGAGACGCCATCATCGCGCCGAGCGACGCCCGCATCGCCCCCACCCGCTACACCGACTGGCTTTCCTGAGCTCACGTCGGCATGTGTCGGCCCGAGTCGGTCCGAGCCGGAGCCGGCCCGTGCAAACCCGGGCCGGGCCCGCGCAAACCCGGGCCCGGAACGAGCGGCCCGCGCCCGGCACGCGCGCGCGGGACGCGGTCCGCGGGGTGCCCAGCCCCCGG
>Ga0310811_10013202_pt1 | contig 10756 bp, 8 predicted proteins | sample YCmetagenome_FD_207642 | JGI IMG/M metagenome (GOLD analysis project Ga0310811, IMG submission 207642) | Soil microbial communities from experimental microcosm in Duke University, North Carolina, United States - YC | ecosystem: Engineered > Artificial ecosystem > Soil microcosm > Unclassified ...
CATGGACAACCTAATTACGGGTGACCTTAGGAACATCGAACACTTGTTTAAGCTCAAAGAATTTGAGTTCTATAATCATGATGTCTCAAAGTTTGTGCATGTGCCCGGCGAGCTCAATTATATTTTACATTTCGCCTCGCCGGCAAGCCCGATCGATTATTTGAAAATTCCCATTCAAACATTGAAAGTTGGCTCTCTTGGTATTCACAATTTGTTGGGGCTAGCGCGAGCCAAGAAAGCTCGAATCATGATCGCCTCTACCTCAGAAATCTACGGCGATCCGACAGTGCACCCGCAGCCGGAAGAATATTATGGAAACGTCAACACCGTGGGTCCACGTGGAGTTTACGATGAGGCCAAGCGATTTCAAGAGGCAATGACGATGGCCTATCATACCTATCACAAGTTGGATACGCGGATTGTCAGGATTTTCAATACTTACGGACCGCGCATGCGGCTGAATGACGGTCGCGTTTTGCCCGCTTTCATTGGACAAGCGCTGCGAGGAGAAGATCTGACCATCTTTGGAGACGGCTCTCAAACGAGATCGTTCTGTTATGTGGACGACCTCGTCGAAGGTATCTATCGGCTATTGATGAGCGATTATATTCAGCCTATGAACATCGGCAACCCCGCGGAAATTACGATCAAAGATTTTGCCGAAGAAATCATAAACCTTACAGGAACGAAACAAAAAATAGTTTACCAGCCGTTGCCCAAAGATGACCCCAAACAAAGGCAGCCAGACATTACGAAAGCAAAACAGATCTTGGGTTGGTCACCAAAAGTATCTCGTGCCGAGGGGCTAAAAATCACCTATGATTATTTTAAATCGTTGCCCACCGAAGTGCTTTATCATCGCGATCACAAAAACTTTGACGGGTTTATAAAATAAGCCCTAAAAATCTTCCGCTGAGCCGCCGCCCCCAAACCTACCGCCTCCGGGAGTGTCTTGGGTGGCCGGTGCTTGATTTCCTCCAAGGGTCTGAGATATGACAAACGATTGGATATTAGTAGCCGCCCATTTTTCTGACAATAAGTTCTCGCGCGTAAAACCTTTGCGCATGATTTTCAGGTAATTCATCACCGCCAACGCAATACCAAAAACAATCGCGCCAGCCAAGGTGAGAGTGATCTCCGGCGTCCCCATACTGAAATAATACTTGAAAGTGAACGCGGAAAACGCGAAGACAAAAAGACTTACTCTGATCAAAAGGATGTCTTTCTTTTTGATTCCGAAATACAAGTACAAACAAGGTATCAATAAAGTGAGTGCATAGAAGATGTACGCAAATGGGACGTCCCCTCCTTCCTCGATCTGCAGACTCATTAAGTTCACGCTTAGCTCTCTCACCACAAAATAATTTCCGCCAGCATAAGCCAGGAGAAGTGAAAGGCTTTCCGCAACCATCAGATTATTTGTCCATATCAGGAGGCTCTTTTTTTGCTCCAGTTTTCGAAACATCAAAAAACCTGCGGCAAACACAATGATGAACACAAACGGAATAAGCCGCTGGCCGATGCCACCCATTTCATAGAGGTGATAAAAGAGCCCATAGGCTAATGAAAGCAGTGCAGCCGCCGTCATCAACAAATCCAGATAACGTATTGCGGCGAGAGAAAATACGATTACGCAAGTCCAAGTAGTCAGTGCGATCAGATCAAAATCGGTTAAGCCGCCAATGCCGCAAATCAAAAATCCACACGCATAGTACATGATGGCTTCCGTAACCCCCGACTTGAAATGGTTGTTTTTGAGCATTACCTTCTCCAACACCAAAAGGGTTCCAGCACCATACAAAATACAAACGGTGCAGATGAGATTTCTGCTTGCACCAGAAAATAGAATAGTGCCGAACAATCCTGTGACCCCAGAGAGCCCAAGGGCCGTGGCCACGAACAGGAGCAACCGAATCATCAGATTGGGATGGTACAAGTTGACTTTATACTCTTCGACTATTGCCGTCAATTGATCCTTTGAAATAAAAGTGCCTTTTTCCCAACGTTTAGCTTCTTTGATAGCTTCAAGTCGATAAAGCGAATCTTCGTTGTAGGCACACTTCATGATGGCTGACGAAAATGGTTTTTAAATCTGATAATGAAATACACAAAACCTCCGCACGAAAAAATGGAATACCAAAACCACAGGTATTCACTATTATAAATTTGTAAGGTAACCACCAGAAAAAAAGTAGTGGCAATGTATGCCGCTATGAAGGCATAGAGCAAGAACAAAAAAGACCGACTCAGGCGTGCTGCATAATAAGAAAATGCACAGCCCCCATATATCAACAAAATATAAATTCCGTAGATACCTCCGTCAATAAATAAGCCTGCCACTGCCGCACAGAAAAACATCAATAAGCTGAAATTGAGGTAGGTGAAAGTGAAGTGCTTTTTTACACTACGATGGTGAAGGAAAATTGATGCAACGGAAAGGGCAACGCCAAGTATCATGGCGATCACGTGCAAATTAGCCTGCTCAAAAAAACTACCGCTATACCATTTCACAGGCGACACGCTAACGCCCCAGAAGGATACGAACGAAGTAATTCCAAGCGACAGGAGCCCGGTGTGATCATAACGATACGCCAAGTAAAAAAATAATAATGCCGTGATCAGTGTGCTAGTGCCGAGATTGTCGTCGAGAATGGCATACTGAAATTGTAGGTATCCCTGAATAGAAACAAATAGCAGACTGGCCAACAAAAGAACGTAGTCGAAATAGGGAGTTGGGCCTTTTACTATCTCGTTTGAATACGCAGGTCCCGTCCTGTAGACATACCAAAAGCAACCAATCATTAAGGCAGTAGGCGATAGGATAGCGGCCACGTGACCGAGCTCGCCGATGTTTTTATATATGAGAATACCTGCTCCCGCTGTGAACAACATCACCCCCAAATACAATAGCGTCCTCAGTTCATAGAACAAAGAAATTATTTTTCCGGAAACGATCGGCTTGACCTTTGCAAATTGCTCCTGCGTAATCAGATTCTTTACGAGGAGCTCTTCAGGAAGATTTTTTGTCACTTCAGTTGGTTAAAGTAGGAACGGAAATTTCAGCTCAATAATCGAATCTCCAATTCGTTTTGGAGTCTCTTTCCAGTTTTTGGTTGGTCAATTGAGCTCTCACCATTTCAACGGGGATGGGTCCATTTTTCAAAACAGCATCATGAAAATCCTTTTCTTTCATTTTCGCCGAATTGACCAATTCTTTTCTGAGGGCATAAAATTCTTTTGCGCCAATCATATATGCCAGTTGGTATAACGGTCCGTAACCACCGGTAAATGATCTCCGCACTTCGGCTGCTGCATTGGCGCGTTCGTGGCCCACTTTTTCAACCAAGAAATCGATGCACTGTTGGGGGGTCCAAGTGTTCATGTGGTAGTTCAGTGAAAAAATGATTCGAGCGCAACGGTGCATCCTCCAGAACAACATCCCCACTTTGTTTTCGGGTGATTTCTGGAAGTTTCTGTCCCACAGTACCATTTCCCAATACAGTGCCCATCCCTCCATCCAAAAAGGCGTATAAAAAAAATCGCGGTGCACATTGTACCGATCCACCATAAATCCCTGTAAATGATGCCCCGGTATCAACTCGTGAAAGACGGTGGCCCGAGAAAAATGCTTGTTGTTCCCGCGCATGCTCATCATTTTGTCTTCGTGCGACATTTCGGGCAATGGGTAAGCAATCATTATTCGCTCACCGCCCAAGAAAAATGGACTAAACCGCTGGGCTTGCGCATTCAACATGGTCATATACCAATCTTCCACGGCCAAGTCAGGTACGGTGACGAGATCATTTTTTTTCAAATAGTCGATCGCCTCGTTGGCCAAGAAGTTGACAAGTTCAGGTTGTTTGCCGGGCTCCACGTGATCGTCTTTCACCTTTTCCAGCGCTTTTTTCCAGTCGCTTCCCAACCCCATTTCTTGCGATGCCTTCAACATTTCTTTCTCGCACCATGCAAATTCTTTGTTGGCTACATCAATAAGTTCTTCTGGCGAGTAAGAAATAAATTCCGACTGCAGACTCTTGATGAATTCATCTTTCCCGATTGGATTGCCGATGATTCCGCTGCCATCGTCTTTTCCAGTAGTCTTCCAGGATTTCAAAAAACGTACATACTGACTCAATGCCGAGTCCAGTTCCAAATGGGGGGCCGCGGTCCACCACGAAAATTGCGGGTCAAATCCGTTATAAAAAGAAAACAGTTCGTTGACGGCCTTCCTGTAATCCTGAGCCGCAGCGACTGCTCTCCTAGAAATTTTTTCGTCAAACTTTGGTTTCTTTTCAATGTCTTTCTGAGTGGCTCTTACTTCATTTTTCAGGTCGTTGAATGTCTTTGCGGTTTGTTCTCCGTTCAGCTGCGCGCCGGGACGTCTCTGCATCACAAGAGACATGATTTTTCCGGCGAAGGGAATGGTCGACTGAATTTGATCAAATTCGCTTTTGTTTTGCTGAAGGGAGTTGATGTCTCTTTCGATCTTCGTGCGAAGTAGTACGTAGTCTACTTTGCCGTCCTGGCTCATTTTTTCAAATGGAATATTTTTTAGATTCTTGAGCCAATCGACATAGAATCGCTGAAATCTGGAATAATATTCGTTCGACTCTTTTACGGCATATTTCCGATTGAGGCTTGCAACATCTGCTTTGTATTGTTCGATGACGTCGCGCATTTCGCTTTGCCCTGTAAATTGAGCAGATGCCAACAGGGGCGCCAGGGCAAGAAAAAGAAGAACGCTCCTTTTCATGAGATTAGTTTTTACTGAAATTTTTATAAAACGAAACGATGGTCTCGATGCCCAACAAAAAATTTTTCACGCCGTAGTGTTCATTGGGTGAATGAATCGCGTCGCTGTCCAGGCCGAAGCCCATAAGCACAGTATCTAAGCCGAGTTCCTTTTTAAATAGAGAAACAATGGGAATACTTCCACCATCGCGAGTGGGGATTGGCGTCTTGCCCCACACTTCTTCAAATGCCTTGCTCGCTGCCCTAAATGCCTTTGAGTCCGTTGGCGTGACAGCGGGCTGACCTCCATGATGAGGGATCACTTTTACTTTCACCGACTTGGGAGCGATCGACAGAAAATGTTTTGTAAATAACTCCGCGATTTCCTGGCTGTCTTGATTGGGCACAAGGCGCATCGATATTTTTGCCGATGCCTTTGAGGGTAGAACGGTTTTCGCGCCCTCACCTGTGTACCCGCCCCAAATTCCATTGACGTCCAAGGTTGGCCGAATACCTGTGCGCTCGATGGTGGTATAGCCTTTCTCACCACGCACGTCTTCTATATTCAAGTCGTTTTTGTATTCGCTCAAATTAAATGGGGCCTCATTTATTTTTTTTCGGTCGGCGTCAGACAAGGCTACCACTTTATCATAAAAGCCCGGAATTGTTACGCGACCATTTTCATCATGAAGCGAAGCAATCATTTGCGACAGCACGTTGATTGGATTAGCCACCGCACCACCGTAAACTCCCGAATGCAGATCGCGATTTGGTCCTACTACTTCTACTTCTAGGTAACTCAGGCCGCGAAGGCCTACTGTGATCGACGGGTGGTCGAGAGAAATCAATGCTGTATCTGAGATCAGAATTACGTCGGCTTTGAGTTTGTCTTTGTTCTCCTTCACGAACGTGCCCAAGTTGTCGGAGCCAACTTCTTCCTCGCCTTCAATCATGAATTTGATATTGCAAGGGAGTTGGTTCAGTTTCATCATCGCTTCAAAAGCCTTGATGTGCATGTAGACCTGTCCTTTGTCGTCGCATGATCCGCGAGCAAATATTTTTCCGTCTTTAATCACGGGTTCAAATGGCGGAGAAGTCCATAGGTCCAGTGGATCGGGTGGCTGCACATCATAATGACCATAGACCAAAACGGTGGGCGATGATGAATTCACTTTCTTCTCTCCAAAAACAATGGGATGTCCTTTGGTTTCGCAAAGTTCAACCGAATCAGCGCCTGCCTCTTTTAATTTCTTAACGACGAACTCGGCCGTTTTCCGCACATCGCTTTTGTGGCGGCTATCGGCACTCACCGAAGGGACGCGCAGCAAATCAAAAAGTTCGTCCAAAAACCGCTGCTGATGGGATTGAATATATTCCTTTATCATAATTCTTTTATTTGCTCACCTCGGTTTTCTCCTTGAAGAAGAAAATGAAATACAATAACACGGCGATGGCAATGTAGGCTGGCACCATCCAGATATTTTGCCACAGGTGCTTGCCGTCAACCAGGTATTGGTCTGCGACAAGGCCCGAAAACCAGGTGCCGATGAACATACCCAACCCGTAGGTAGCAAACGTGAACAACCCTTGAGCTGCGTTTTTGATTTTCTCGCCTGCTTTCTTCTCGGTGTACATGTAGCCTGTTACAAAGAAGAAATCGTAGCACACACCATGTAGAATGATACCGGCATACAGCATCCACACGCCTGTGTCGAGGTTGCCGAAGGCAAAGCACACATAGCGAAGAATCCAGGCCACAATACCAATCAAAAGTATTTTTTTCACGCCGATGCTGTTGAACAAGAACGGAATTGCCAAAATGAACACCGCCTCTGAGATCTGGCCAAAGATCATCTTGCTGGCAGCCTTGTCCATTCCCAGTTCATTGAGGAAAAGGTTGGCAAAGCCGTAATAAAATGATAGGGGGATACACACCAATACGGCTGCAATGAAAAATATCAAATAAGGTTTGTCTTTAAACAGTACAAAAGCTTCCGTACCGATGGCGCTTTCCGTTGATTTCCCTTTGGGTGGTGTATTGGGCAAGGCAAATGAAAGCAAGCCAAGTGCTACTGAGGCGATGCCTGCCATGTAAAAAGTGGACGGTGTTTTTTCAATGGACAAAACACCGATCATGATTCCTGCAATGATCCAACCAATGGTTCCAAAAACTCGAATCCAAGGAAATTGCTTCCCGGGATCAGTCATTTGTTGAAAGGCGATGCTATTGCTAAGGGCAATGGTGGGCATGTATAACAACGAATACAAAACGATGATCCAATAAAACATCGTGTTATCGGAAATTTGCGTTGCCAGATAGAGCAGCACGCCGCCGAGGATATGAAGCACGCCCATGATGCGCTGCGCAGCGAAGAAGCGATCGGCAACCATGCCCACAAAAAAGGGCGAAATCATGGTGGCAATGGCCAAGGCACTGTAGGCAGCTCCAATCTGGAGGCCGCTTGAATGTAGGAATTCATTCATGTAAGTGCCCATGGTAACGTACCAACCACCCCAGATAAAATACTGGAGCAGCATCATCAATGAAAGTTTTGTAAAGACAATTGGCTTCATAGGTTTAGGAATTTTACTCAACGTAGAAAATAATTTTCAATTGTCAATGAGACAATTTGCCAATGGCCTTTCATCATTGGCTAATAGACAAATGATCATTGTGCCACTGAAGAATTGTATTTCGACCCTCTCAGAATTTTTTGGGCATCGGTGATCTGCATCAACTGGGGCAGTGTAACGTCAGGGTTCTGTCTCGCAAATTCATTCACAATTTGCCAGCCCACCCAAAGGCCGATGCGACCGGGGCAGTCGGGGCTTACCTCGAGCGTATGCGGACGTTCTGAAATGTATTTTTGTTTAATTGTCTGTGAGGTAGCGAACAAGGCCTCTTTATCGACGAATAACCTATAAAAGCACTGTCTGGCGCACAGGGGAGCATGTGCTTTGCAAAGTAATAGGCTTTTCCATAGCCGATCATTTCTGCGAGCACCGTTCGGTCTTCCATATTTACTCGGTCGTATTTGGCTTCAATGCCCAGCAAAAGAAGAGCTGAGGGAACCACGAAGTTCTTTTCATAGCGCTTCACGATATATTCGTAAGCATTCGGCCTGTACTTGGCATTCCTTCCTAGGTAATAGTCGAGGCCTACTATAATCAGTGAATCACTCACGAATATATCTGTCTCTAAGCCTGTGATGGCTGTTTGAATTCTTGGCGCCTTAAAATTTGGGTAGTAGTAGTGGAGGTTAGCGAAGGCATTTTGAAATTCCTCTTTCAATTCATGGTCATCACCGAACACCTTTTTCGTTTCCATCAACAGCGTGTCGAAGGCAGGGTGGGTGAATTTTCTAAAAAGCTGATTGATGAAAGTCGAGTCGTCGGGAAAATTTTCGCGGCCAAAAAAGATATCCCTCAGATCCGCATGGCGCTTCAGAAAGCCGACGAGCTGCTTTTTGGTCTGAATAGATGCTATCGAATCTTCGAATGATTGGAAGTTGACTTCGATTTTAACACCCGGTGAAACTACACAGTTCTCAACGGTCGGTTGACAGGAAATTAAGATCGTGGCGACAAAAAATAAAAAAAACGCTGTGCTCCTGTTTATTGACATAACTTCAATCGATTGCTTAAAAAATTCTCTGCGATATTAATTCAAAAATGATTAGCACGGACAGAAACTAACTCCAAACTTTAGAATATTTTTTCACCATGGACTACAATAAACTCTACATACAGAAAATCAAGAATATTGCCCTTGTCGCACACGACAACAAGAAACAGGACCTTACCGACTGGGCCAAGTTCAACAAGCCGTTGCTACAAAGCCATAACATATTTGCGACTGGAACTACAGGTCGGATATTGGAAGTGAACGTCACCAAATTTCAAAGTGGACCGCTCGGAGGTGACCAACAAATCGGCTCGCACATTACCGAAGGCAAAATCGATTTCCTGATTTTCTTTTGGGACCCGCTCGAGCCACAGCCGCATGACCCTGACGTAAAAGCACTCCTCCGTATTGCGTTGGTTTGGAACATCCCCACGGCATGCAACCGCGCTACGGCCGATTTTCTGATCTCATCTTCGCTAATGGATAAAAACTATACCCGGCTGGTCCAGGATTTCACGGACTACAGGAAACGAAAAATTTGACGGCTGATCGGATGTGATTTTTTGATCCCAATGATGGGGGCGATGTTTGTGTATTACCTGAATTGTTTCAACTTTGAATCCTCAAATTTCACTCGTTGAAAAAGCTCAAGCACATCGCAATCTCCGGTAATATCGGTTCAGGAAAAACAACGTTGGCCGAAAAATTGGCAAAGCATTACGGTTGGCACCCCCTGTACGAATCGGTGGATCACAATCCGTACTTACGCGATTTTTATGAGGACATGCACCGCTGGGCATTCCATTTGCAGATCTATTTTTTGAACAGTCGGTTTAATCAAGTACGGGAGATTCGTGCCAGCGAAAAGACGATTATCCAAGACAGAACCATTTACGAAGACGCTTATATATTTGCCGCCAATCTTCACAAAAGCGGCAATATCAACGATCGCGATTACCAAAGTTACCTCGATCTGTTTCATTCGATGATCAACTTTGTGGAGCCACCCGATTTATTGATTTACCTAAAAGCGGATATTCCGAAACTCGTTCAACAAATTCAGCTACGCAACCGCGATTTTGAATTCAACATTAGACTTGAGTACCTAAAAAATCTAAACGAACACTACGAGAAATGGATCGGGGCATACCGTCATGGCAAGCTTTTGATCATCGATATGAACCAACTCGACTTTGTCAACCGGATTGAAGACTTCTCACACATTGTTGGTAAAGTAGACCTGGAGTTGAATAGCTTGTTTAGCTAATAAATTTGAAGGTTGCGCAATTGAAGGTAACGGTTTCCTGTCGTCTTCAAATTCTCAAAATATTGCATTCTCAAAATATTGCATTCCCAAAAAATCGCATTCTCAAAATATTGCATTCTCAAATTCTTTATTGTCCCACCATAAATACGGCGTTCGCAAAAAGCATTTTGCCGTTTTCCCAGAAGCAACGAAACATCGGGTTATCAACCATGTAAATCACTTGTCCTTTGCCTTTTTCTTCGACGCCAAACACCAGTGTGTTGTCCAATTTCTTGTTGATTTTGCTTCCCGCAAATCCCATCACCGGCTTTTGTTTTCCTTTGAGAACACCGACGTTCCATCCTCGATCGAGGAATACATAGTGCTGCTCGTTGGTGCGCAGTGAATAATAAAAATCATCCATGCCGAAAGCCAACGGATGAGTTTTATCGAGCGTGACTTTATAGATTGCACCAAAAATGGAGTTGCTCAGTTCTTTGCGTTCCGCATCGCCGTATTTCGTGGGCCCCTCGGATTCTTTCAGTTCCTTCTCTGCCTTCTCTGCTTTTTTCTTAGCGTCATCATCCGCAAATTCTTTCAACGCAAATCCTTTCTTATCTGCAAACGGCAAATTTCCTCCTGCCATCAATATGAGTCTCCCGCCGTCGCCAACCCATTTTTCAATCAATGCAAGTTGAGCTTCGTCAAATATCCGATAGTTGCCCTCAGGAACCACCAGCACGTTGTACTTCGAAAGATCAATCGTTTTGAAGTAGTCTGTTCCGATCATGTTGACAGGAAAATGGATTTGTTGCTCGAAAAAATGCCACACTTCTCCCACGTTCAGTGAGGACGTTTGTTCACTCGTCAGTAATGCTACCTTGGGAACCTTCAAAAAATTGACGTCGCCAGAGCCAAAGTCAAAGCCTTTGTCTACGAAACCAGTGGCTGCAGTATACATTCTTCGGTTCAATGTTTTTGAGATCGATTGAACGGTGTTATCAAAATCGGTTATTGTCTCGTTATTTCTTCGAGTGACAATCAATGTTCCCGACTCAAACATTTGGCCATTGAGATGGAATGGTTTTTTTGCGGCTCGAACTTTGATATTTTTCTTCATGAGGGCGGCAAGCAACTCCGCATCAACCAAACTT
>Ga0310811_10013204_pt1 | contig 10755 bp, 10 predicted proteins | sample YCmetagenome_FD_207642 | JGI IMG/M metagenome (GOLD analysis project Ga0310811, IMG submission 207642) | Soil microbial communities from experimental microcosm in Duke University, North Carolina, United States - YC | ecosystem: Engineered > Artificial ecosystem > Soil microcosm > Unclassified ...
CGTCACCCAGGGCGGGGAAATTGTCAACCAGCGCGTACGCGAGTTCTTTTCCCTGCCGCAACTGGTTTCCCACAGCGCCTCATGAGCGTTGGTGCGAGCTTATCCCTCGGCGTAAGCATTCGGTTTTGGAGGCTACATTGACCTCGACTCTCATTAATTCCCTGTTCATCTTTATGCTGGCGGGATTCATCGGATTCGAAGTGATCCGGCGCATCTCGCCCCTGCTGCACACTCCGCTGATGTCGCTGACCAACGCGTTGGACGCCATCGCCGTGGTGGGCGCCATCATCCTGGTCGGTGAACATAAGACCAACTTCTCCGCTTTGCTGGGGACGCTGGCCGTGATTGCCGCCATGAGCAACGTGGTGGGCGGATTCCTGATCACCGACCGCATGCTCAGGATGTTCAAATCCAGCCACCCGGCGAAGAAGCCATGACCACTCAGCCTTTTATCGAAATCATCTACCTGATCGCCAGCGCCCTGTTCATTCTCTCGCTGAAGTGGATGAGCTCTCCGGGCACGGCGCGGCGCGGGGTATGGGCGGGCGAAATCGGCATGGTGCTGGCCATCGCGGGCACCCTGCTGCATCGCGGCATCATTGACTACAAATGGATTGCCATTGCGCTGGTCATCGGCACCATCATCGGCATTCCCCTGGGCTTGGTGAAAATGACCGCGGTGCCGCAGCGGACCGCACTCAGCCACGCCTTTGGGGCGTTCTGCGTCACCCTGGTGGGCACCGCCGAGTTCTACCTGCGCAGTCCCAACGTGCCCCACTTCATGATGGCGGTGCTGTGCTGCGAAGTGATTCTGGGCTCGTTGACTTTCACCGGAAGCCTGATGGCCGCCGGCAAGCTGCAGGAAGTGCTGCCGCAGCGGCCTATCACCTACCGCGGGCAGAACATCGTGAACCTCGGGCTGCTGGCCATTGCCGTCGCCATTGGCATTTACCTGATTCTGCACCCTGGGGCGAAGCAACTTTTTCCGGCCATGGTCGGCATTCCCCTGGTGTTTGGCGTGTTCATGGTGATTCCCATCGGGGGCGCGGACATGCCCACGGTGATCTCGCTGCTCAATTCCTACGCCGGACTCTCGGCAGCGGCCATGGGCTTTGTGCTCGATAGCCGGTTGCTCATCATTGCCGGCGCGCTTGACGGTTCTTCGGGATTCATTCTTTCCGTGATCATGTCGAAGGCCATGAACCGCTCCTTCACCAATGTGCTGTTCGGCGCGTTTGGCCAGGTGCAGGTGGCTGCCGGCGGAAAAGAAGAGAGCAAGCCAGTGAAGAGCGTGAGCGCCGAGGATGCGGCGTCAATTCTGATGTCGGTGAACAAAGTGGTGATCGTTCCCGGCTACGGCATGGCGGTGGCGCAGGCGCAGCATAAGGTGCGCGAACTGTACGATTCGCTCACCCGCCGCGGCGTGGATGTGCGCTTTGCCATACATCCCGTTGCCGGCCGCATGCCCGGCCATATGAACGTGCTGCTGGCCGAAGCCGATATTCCCTACGACCGCCTGGCGGACATGGAGGACATCAACGGGGACTTTCCCCAGACCGATGTCGCCCTGGTGATCGGCGCCAACGACGTGACCAATCCCGCCGCGCGCACCGATCCCTCCAGTCCCATTTACGGAATGCCTATTCTGGATGTGGACAAGGCGAACATCGTGATGGTTATCAAGCGCGGCATGAGCCCGGGCTTCGCCGGCATTGATAATCCGCTCTACTACATGAGCAAAACGCTGATGCTGTTTGGCGACGCCAAAACGTTCGTGGGCGAGATCGTGCGCGACCTGGGCGGGGTGCAGGCGGAAGTAGCGCAATCGGCGAAGTAGCCGCGTTTACAAATGTCATCCGGAGCGGAGTTGGTGGCGTTCGCGCTCGCTCAACATGACAGATAAGAAAAGTTGAACGCACCAGGAAGGACTTAGTTCGTAAGTGCCGGTCCCTGGGCCTGCCCGCTGCCGGTGAGAAGAACATTGTCAATCAGGCGGGTGGCGCCGACCACGGCTGCCACCGCGACCAATGCGCCACCGCTCACATCGGCCACCGGCTGCAGCGTGTCCGGATTCACCACTTCCAGATATTCCAGCTTGACTTCCGGCTCTTCGCGAACGACTTCTTCGCCGGCGCGAATCAGTTCGGCGGCTCGCCGCTCGCCGCGGTCGGCCAGGGTTTGCACCCTCATCAGGGCGCGATAAAGCACCGGGGCCTGTGTGCGCTGTTGCGGCGTCAAGTAGGCATTGCGCGAGCTCAGCGCCAGCCCGTCGGGCTCGCGCACGGTCGGGGCGACAACAATCTGAATGTCGAAATTCAGGTCGCGCACCATCTGGCGGATGATGGCCGCCTGGGCCGCGTCCTTCTGCCCGAAGAAGGCTGTGTCCGGCTCGACAATATGGAACAGCTTGGCGACCACCGTGGTCACCCCGCGAAAATGGCCGGGGCGGGAGCGGCCGCACAATCTCTCGCTCAGCATTTCCACAGTCACGTCGGTGCTGCGGTCGCGCCCGTACATTTCATCGGCATTGGGCGCGAAGACCAGGTCCACCCGTTCGTGGTTCAGCAACTCACGGTCGTGTTCCAGGTCGCGGGGATAGCGGCTGAAGTCTTCTTTGGGGCCGAACTGAAGGGGGTTGACGAAAATGGAGACGGCAACCACGTCGCAAAGGGCGCGCGCTGCCCGCACCAGCGAGAGGTGTCCGGCATGGAGCGCGCCCATGGTGGGCACCAGGCCCAGGCGCTTGCCCGCCCGCCGCACCTCGCGGCAGGCGGCGCGCATTTCGTCAATGGTGTGGAGGACTCTCATGGAAAGCTGACTGGCTGTCTAGCTGCCTGGCTTGGAGCCAAAATCGTAACAGCTAGTTAGCCAGTCAGCCAGAAAGCCAGCCAGCTTGCTATCTGCGCATGGCCCGCTTTCGCTCGGCGATGGTTTCGAAGGCCGACTGGGTGTCGCGCGGCAGATGATAGGACTCGCTATCCGAGGGATAGCGCCCAGCCACCACGTCGTCGCGGTAGGCCTGCACCGCGTCTGTAATAACCGCAGAGACGTCGGCATAGCGGCGCACGAACTTGGCGGGTGTGCCAAAGGTCAATCCCAGCAGGTCGTGGAACACCAGCACCTGGCCATCGCATTCCGGCCCGGCGCCAATGCCGATGGTGGGCGTTTCCACCTCGGCCGTGATCATGGCTGCGACTTCGCGCGGAATGCCTTCCAGGTAGAGACAAGCAACGCCGGCTTTGTCTAATGCCACTGCGTCGCGCATCAGTTGTTCGATAGCGGCCAGAGTCTTGCCTTGCACCTTGTAGCCGCCCATCACGTTGACCGATTGAGGAGTCAGGCCGATGTGTCCGGCTACGGGGATTTCGGCTTCAATCACCCGGCGAATCAGCTCGGCGCGCCTTTCGCCGCCTTCGATCTTCACCGCCTCCGCCCCGCCTTCCTTCACCAGGCGGGCCGCGTTGCGCAGCGCCTCTTTTTCATCCACGTGATAGGAGCCGTAGGGCATGTCGGCGATGAGGAGAGCATGCTTCACAGCCCGCCGCACCGCGCGCGTGTGATGCAGCATATCGTCCATCGTGACCGGGAGGGTGCTTTCGTAGCCCAGCATGACCTGGGCCAGGGAATCGCCCACCAGGATTACATCTATTCCGGCTTCATCCACCAAGCGGGCGCTGGGATAGTCATAAGCCGTAAGGCAGGTTATGGGTTCGTGGTGGAGTTTTTTTTCGTGCAGGGAAGCAGTAGTAATTTTCGGGCAGGGCTGCCCGATAGGCGTGATGCTCATTTCGTCCTCCAGTGCACCCCCACACCCGGTGGGTGGCGCCTGTACTAACTACGATGCGTCCCCATTTTACCCGCAAATTAGGAGGCGCAACAGCCCTTCCGTAAGTTCATGATTTAGCAACCACAAACCCAGAAATGGGCAAGGGATGCGATTGCCGAGATCGTTAAAGCTCCATTTCTCGCTTTTTGCGGCGGCATATTTTGGGGGTGAATCCGTAACCACTCGCTAGAACTCCCTTGGGCAGATTGGCAATTCTAACTACGCGTGGGTGTTTCGGCTCGGGCATGCGCCCTCGCTCAACATGACAGCGTAAATTAAAAGGCTACCCCGCCACCTCCCCCACCGCTTCGCGAAATGCCGCCGTGTGCTGGTCCACATCGTCGGCGCTGGTGGCGGGCGACATGAGGGCCATGTTGTGAAAGGGCGTCAGCAAGATGCCCCGGTTCAGCGCGTACAGGTGCATGAAGCGCTCCAGTTCGAAATCCATGGCCGCGGCTGCTTCGGCACCATTACGCGGACGCTTGTCGGTGAACAGATACTCCGCCCGGCAACCTAGACGCGTGACATGCCAAGGCAGTTCGGCGGCTTGAATCGCCTGCTCCACGCCCCTGGTGAAGCGCTCGGCCAACGGGATCATGTGTTCAAAGGCGGCGGGGGTGAGGACCCGCTCCAGCGTGGCCCGCATGGCGGCCAGCGATAGCGCGTTGCCGGCCAGAGTGCCGCCAATTCCGCCGGTGTCGCAGTCTTCCAAGCGGATGCGCCTGAGGATGCGCTCGCCCACTTCGGCGGTAAAGCCATAGGTCGCTGAGGGTAGCCCGCTGGCAATGGGCTTGCCCAGAACAAAAAAGTCGGGTTCCAGGGCGTACTCCCGGGTATAGCCGCCCGGCCCGGTGCAGATGGTGTGGGTTTCATCAATGATGAGCAGGGTGCCGTACTTGCGCGTCAGTTCGCGCAGCGCCTCATGAAACCCCGGCTCGGGGTGCACGATTCCCACGTTGGTCAGCGCCGGCTCGGCCAGCACACAGGCGATTTCCCGCGTGGCCAGCGCCTTTTCCAAGCCCTCAACATCGTTGAACTCGACCACGCGAGTGGTTTCGGTGGGATTCACCGGCGGGCCGATGTTGCCGCGCCGCGGTCCGGGGACGCCGTCCTTTATGGTAATGAACGACTCGTCCACGGTGCCGTGATAGCAGTAGTTGAACACCAGCACCAGGCGGCGCTGTGTGACCTCGCGCGCCACGCGAATGGAAAAGCGGTTGGCGTCGGTGGCGGTCAGGCAGAACTGCCAGTAAGGCAGCCCAAAGCGGCGCTTCAGCTCTTCGCCCACCCAGATGGCGTCCTCGGTAGGCAGCATGAAGGTGATGCCCCGGCGTGCCTGCTCGATCATGGCGTGCACCGCCGCTTCCGGAGAGTGGCCGGTCATGGCTCCGGTGTCGCCCAGGCAGAGGTCCACGTATTCGCGCCCGTCCACGTCGGTAAAGTGCGCGCCGCGCGCCTGCTTCACGAACACGGGAAAGGCGCCCGCCCACTTCACCATCCAGTTCATGGGCACGCCGCTGAGCAACGAATGGGTGGCCCGCTGGTGGAGTTCCCGCGACCGGGGATGCTCAGCCGCGAACCGCTCCTGCTCCCGCTGCATGAGCGCCTTCAGCCGCGCCCGATCTATGCTGCGCACCTGCTTTGTGCTGGTTTGCATGGTGGCTTCCTGGCTGGTTAGCTCTGTGGCTAACTGGCGTAATTAGGTTTCGCAGCCAGCCGGTGAGCTGGCAAGCAAGTCGTCTCCGCCATGTTAACCGGAAGGCGGAGATTACCAAAGCTGCTGTACCTCCCGTATTTGCCGTGACGAGCAGACTTTGGCTAACTCAGCAGTGCGGCTCGAGTGCTGGCGTCTCTTCCCGTGTGGGCATGGGGTAACCGGGAAATGGTTACCCAACCAAGGTTAGTCCGCATCCCTCCCGCCAGAGTGAGCGCCACTTCCATATATGCACTGGATTGCCTGGATTAGCGGCCTTGGCCGTCCGTCGCTGCAGACGGCCCTCAGCTTTGTTCCCCTGCTGGCGACCATCGTCACCACTCTTGTCACCGTAATCCTGGCGCGCGCGACTTTGCGCTATGCCGCCGCCACCGACAAGAGCCTGGATCTGGCGCGGGAGCAGTTTGAACGCGAGTGGGCGCCCGAGCTGCACATTCACATCGAGCGAGGTTCCGAAGAAGAAGCCTCGATCATCATCACCAACCTGGCCAAAAGCTCCGTGCTGCTGCAGTTGGTGCAGATCCGCAAGATTCATGACGCGGTGCCTTTCGCCAAGTTCGCTCTCAACCATCCCCTGGTGGGCGGGCGCAGCTGGATGCAGGAGGTGGGGCACAAGCTTCTGGCACTGGGCAGCCAGGAATTCCGCGGCACGATTGCGGCCTCAGCCACATTCTTCTGCTCCGGGCGGCTCTACCGCACGGACTGGTTCCGGTTCGAGTTGGAAGCGAGCGGCCGCAGCATTGTGCGCCTGGTGCCCATCACGGCGGCGGCGAACCGCGCCCGGGTTCTGCAGAGCATGGTGGCGGAACGGGCGCAGCGACGGCAGGTGGTGGTGGATGTGGTGGCGGGCACCAACGGCGACGGCGAGGGCAAGTGACTGCGGCGGTGTAATCTCTAAAAAACGCGCCAAATCCTAAGCCTTAGCCTGGTCCGAATTCCTCCGTGTATTGCTCCCATTGCCGGCGGACTTGCGCCATGATCTGCTGGTACTCGGAATCTTGCGCAGCTTGTCCCAATTTTTATCGCGCTGGAACCAGGGATAATTCTGGTTGCCAAGCGCGCGCGGAACAGGCTCGCACTGCCGCCGTGTCCTTCGCGCCCCCGGGTTCGGCCTTGTGCCAGTTTGGGCCTGAAATGGAAATTAGGCGTTGCTACAGCCGGCCGCGGTCACTGAACCCGCACCACAGTCGTGTTAGGGTGCAAACAGGTAAGCGCTAATCACCAGCTCATCATCTCTCTCTCGCGCGCTTGCCAAACCCCCGCAAGCGCAGGCGCGATGCGGAAGCAATCAAGGAGAGATCGTCATGGCCATTGCAAAACCTCAGACTAAGAGGGAAACGACCTCCACCGTAGACAGGGATGAGCGCATTCGCCAACGCGCGTTAGAACTGTTCCAATTGCGTGGTTGCCAGGACGGCCACGATTTCGACGACTGGATGCAAGCGGAAGCGGAAGTTTCGGGCAAGACGCTGAAGCTGGCGAACCTGAGGATGGTCAGATAGCAGGTCAGACCGCGAGGGCAAAAGGGCAGGTGAACCGCAAGCAAGGGGATAGACCTGCTCGCCTCCTGAGCGATGGAACTCGGATGTATGGGACGCGCGCGGATAGGCGTGAACTCTACCCCCGCGTGCGGGACTAGTTCCAGGCACCCGACTGTACTTTTGCCTTTCCTACCTGGCGCATGGAATTCCAGTCATAGCGGTAACGGGCGCCGCAACGCAGGCAGACCTGGTAGTCCTGCCCGTCAGCTCCGGTTTGCGGCCACGAGAAACGATGCGAACACCGCAGGAAGGGCACAATCTGATAAACGAGAGCGAGGAGGGCAAGCATTATCGGCTCCGGCGCCGCAATTTATGGCGATAAGCTAAAGCGATTCTGCGCCCCTGCCGGCGGTGCGTCAAAACGCATTGGTTCCATAGGACGGTGTACGGAAGGACAGTAGGAGCTGCCTGCTGCGGCCAATCGCAGGACAACCGGGTTCCTGATCAGGCCAGAATACAAGGTGGGACACGGGCGGGATGTTCGTGGCCCTAAATGCCGACTGGGGAATGCTGATTGCTGTTGTCTTGTACAATGCCCCTTCCGTGTTCCCATTCCCCGGAGGGTTCATGCCAAAGTCCCGTTGCTGGTTAGCTCTGTCGGTAATTATTCTCTTCACCATTTCCTACTCCCAGGCGCAGCTCGACAACAGCGATAAGCAGCTGGCGCGCGACATTTTCCAGCAATTGATTGACATCAACACCACCGAGTCTGTGGGCAGCACGACGGTGGCGGCTCAAGCCATGGCCAAGCGCCTGCGCGACGCCGGCTTTCCCGCGAGTGATGTGGTGGTGCTCAGCCCCGACCAGCGCCATGGCAACATGGTGGCGCGCTATCGCGGGACCGGCCAGCAGAAGCCCATCCTGATGATTGGGCACCTCGACGTGGTGGAGGCCCGCCGCTCCGACTGGACCACTGATCCCTTCAAATTCATCGAGAAGGGCGGCTATTTTTACGGCCGCGGCACCCAGGACATGAAGAGCGATGACGCCATCTGGGTGGCGGACTTCATCCGCCTTAAGCGCGAAGGGTACAAGCCTGACCGCGACCTGATTCTTGCTCTCACCGCCGACGAAGAAGGCGGCAACCACAATGGCGTGGACTGGCTGATCAAGAATCACCGCGACCTGGTTAACGCCGAGTACGTTCTCAACTCCGACGGGGGCGGCGTGAACACGGTGAACGGCAAGCCGCTGTTCGTCTCCATGGACGGCAGCGAAAAGCTTTATGGCGATTACCAACTCAAGACGACCAATCCCGGCGGCCACAGCTCGCTGCCCGTGCCCGACAACGCCATTTACCACATTACGGATGCGCTGGCACGCCTGCAGAAGTACCAATTTCCCTTCGAGCTGAACGCGGTGACGCACGGCTATTTTGAGCGCATGTCCACCATTGAGCACGGCCAGCGCGCAGCCGACATGAAGGCCATCCTGAATACGCCGCCAGACCAGGCCGCCATCGCCCGCCTCTCCCAGGACACGATTTTCAACGCCACCATGCGTACTACCTGCGTGGCCACGCGCCTGGACGCGGGGCACGCCAACAACGCCCTGCCCCAGACCGCCACCGCGAACGTTAATTGCCGCATTCTGCCCGGGCACTCGCGCGAGGAGGTGCGGCAGGAACTGGTCAAAATTTTTGCCGATCCCAAGGTCGAAGTACGTTACGTGGCGAACGACGGCACGGTGATGGACCGCGCTCCCGAAAAACTGGGCTACACCCCGGTAAAGCTGCGTCCCGACGTCATGCAGCCGCTGGAGAGAGTGGCAGCGCAAATGTGGCCGGGCGCGCCCGTCATTCCCACCATGTCCACCGGCGCTTCCGACGGGATTTACACCAATGCCGCCGGCCTGGCCACCTTCGGCATTTCCGGAACCGCCATTGATATGGATGATGTGAGGGCCCACGGCAGGGACGAGCGCTTGGGGGTGCAGTCGTATTACAACGGAGTGCAGTTCTACTATCTCTTCCTGAAGGCGCTTACGGGAGGAAAGTAGCTGGCTATGCCGGTAGCCAGTAGTTGGTAGCTGGTAGTTGCTGGAGTCTCCCCTGCCAACTACTGTAGCTATCAACTGCGAGGTCTAACTCTTCCATGCCCCCAGCAGGCGCCTGACCATGAGCAACTCGCCCAGGTGATAGGCATTGTGATCGGCCACCAGCAGGGCCTCGCGCAGGATGGTCTGGCCGTCGCCCCAGGAAATGCGGGCGTAGAGGTCCGTCTTGGGAGCGGCCACAAGATCCTGCATGGCTTTCAAGTCGGCGCGAAACTGCTTGACGCTCTTCTCCCAGGCGGCGGCGCCGGGCGGGGCGTCGCTTTGCGGCCAGTAACCCTCCGGAAACTCCGGTGAATCATGTTTGGGGTTGCGGCTGAATTCCAGGATGTCCCACTGCGCTATGCGCATGTGCTCCAGCAGCCGCCACGCGGTGTGCGGCTGCCCTTCCGGTTTTTTGCCGCGCAGTCCCTCGGGAAAGTCCTTCACCACCTCTTCAAACTTCAGGTGCGCATTTCCACCCTTCAGCAGATCAAGAAGGTGCTGGCGCACAGCCGGCTCGTTTGTGTCTTGCTTCATGATGGATCCTCCATCGGGAGTAGTTGGGAAGCTGATTGCGGGGCCAGCGCAGCAGTTTCCGGCCGCTCGCCGTTAAATACGCGCCCAATGCCGCGCACCAGGCGGCGCATGGGGAGCGCGCCTTTGTCATCAGCAAAGAAAATTTCTCCCGCCCGGCTGCTGCGGTAATACCACCTTTTGAGGATGGCCAAGTGCTCCATTCGTTCCTGTACTGAAGCAGATCCGGCTGCCATAGGTTCCGCCAGCGCCTGCTGAACGCGCGATTCCATGGAACGCGATTTGGCCGCCTGCTCGGCCGTGGGCTGCACCGCCAGGACAACCGGGCCGGAAATGACGCCGGCCCGCACCGGAAAGAGGGCCACCGCGCTTCCTGTGGCGGCGCGCTGGATTATCAGCCCGGAAAGCCGGTCCAGCCGGTGCACGATTTCCGGCAATTGGCTCAGAACCGGCGTGAGCTTCTCCAGGCGGGTATGGACCGCCGCCGCGTTCTCAAATTCCAGGCTGGCGGACGCCTGCTCGCGCTCGGCTGCCAGTTCCCGGGCCAGCGACTGCCCGCGCGAGTCGAGGTACTGCTGCACCCGCGCCACTTCCGCCGAGTACTCCTCGTCGGTGCAGCCTTTGAAGCAGGGTGCCAGGCACATTTTCATCTCGGAATAGATGCAGCCCGGGAAAGCGGGGTCGGGATGAAGGTCGTCCACGCAGCGCCGCATTTTAAAAAAATCCAGCGAGTCGCTGGCAAACTTCTCCGCGGCGGCGCGGGAAGGGAAGGGCCCATAGAAGGACGAGCGCCCGTTCAACCGGCCCAGGCGCGTGGTGATGGAGGCCCGGGGGTACTCATTTTCCAGGTGCAGTTTGACCAGAGGAGCGGGGCGTAAGCGCAGGCGCGCGGCATAGGTTTGTGGGAAGACGGCGCGCAGCAGTTGGTAGAGGAGGAAACCCGATTCGAAGTCTGAGCCGGTGAGCGTGTACTCGATGCGGCTTACGCGGTCGCGCAGGTTCAGGCGGCGGGTGCGCTCTGCTGTGGCTCCCAGCAACCGCAGCAGGCGGCGTCTGAGATTGGCGGTCTTGCTGATGTAAGGTTCGGAGCCGGCCTCCGCGCCACG
>Ga0310811_10013205_pt1 | contig 10754 bp, 9 predicted proteins | sample YCmetagenome_FD_207642 | JGI IMG/M metagenome (GOLD analysis project Ga0310811, IMG submission 207642) | Soil microbial communities from experimental microcosm in Duke University, North Carolina, United States - YC | ecosystem: Engineered > Artificial ecosystem > Soil microcosm > Unclassified ...
TTGTTCAATTTCGAAACCTCAGTCGCAACCAGCGTGTCTGCCGGTGACTATCGCGTCATGCTCAGTACGTCTCCGCAGCGCCTGGGCACAGCGTTGTTTTCGCCTGATGGTTTCGATTATCTCGCTGACAGCGGACAAGTGCGCCATGTATTCACGGTCGACGGCATTGCATGTGAACGCCTGTTCGAGATAGATACGCTCGAGGCCGAAATTCACTATCGGCAGGATACGCCTGCGCCTGCATCGTCAAATACCTGGTTCGAACAGGAGACTCCAACGTTGGGGCGTTACCTGGAAGTCCTCGATTAGCGGTCCAGCCGTAGTGAGGTGGCGCCGAGCATGATGCCGCTGTCATCGGCCTGCAGCAGGATGGCGACAGCACTCACATCTGCCGGCAAGCCGGAGATCGGAAAGGTATAGCGGCCCGCTGTGCCGTCCCAAGTGCCGAGCGTGCGGAAGATACGCACAATGTTGTACTCACGCAGGATGCGACCGCTGTTTTCGCCGCGCTCTACCGACGTTGCTGCAGCCGGCAGATAGCCGGCCAGAATGACGTTGCCATGCACCGCATTGCCGTGCGCGCCCGGTTTCGCTGCAATGTTGACCACGAGACGCGGTCCGGTTGTGCTGTTTGCAACAGCGGCATCAATGCCAATTTCTGCAGCAGTACCAGTGCGTGCGTTGCTCAGGGCTTTGAGGACATTCTCGCGCTGCGAGCCGACGACGCTGGTTTGGCCATTGATCATCATCTGTGGCGTGAAGATCGAATAGGCATTGAGCTGGCGCGCATAGCGACGCTGCCGCTCTGCTGCTTCCGGGAAAGAATAGACGTCGCGCCAACCCAGGTCATTCCAATAGTCGACGTGATACGCCAATGCAATCACATCGGGTTGTTTGGCCAGTTCGCCGAGCAGCGCATCCGCCGGCGGGCAGGAGTTGCAGCCTTGCGATGTGAATAGTTCCACCACGACCGGATGCGTCGTTGGCATCACCGTGGCGGAATAGCTGATTGTTGGAAGTATTCCGAGCGCGGTCAGGAACGTTGCTGCCATGGTCCATACACCGGCCCGCAAGCGAAACATGGGTTGGCGGAAATGGGGTGAACACGTCAGTGTCCGAAGCAGTCCTGTCGTCATGTGAGTCTCCAAGTGGGGTTTTGGTTTAGACGTGTCGTGCGGCCGCTTTCTTACACACCGTCGTGCATCTTCCCGGTCAAAGCCGCGATCAGAAGCAGCTCTCGGTCGTTAAGCCGACTGTTCGGGGCGTGGCAGGGCTTCTATATTGGATGCAGCCAATGACCTGACCGTCCAACAGTTTTGGAGGAACCCGCGATGCTCAAGTACGACCTCAAGCTGCGTTTGTTTGCGATCACGCTTTCCACCTTGTCGGGTTTTGTCGACGCACTCGGGTTCATCAATCTTGGCGGCTTCTTCGTTTCCTTCATGAGCGGCAATTCGACGCGACTTGGTGTCGGCCTCGCCGAGGATTTGCATCACGCGCTGATTTCTGCCGGGCTGCTTTTTGCCTTTCTCGTCGGCGTCGTGATCGGCTGGTTGTTCGCGCATCGCGGCAAACGCAATCGTGCCGCGATCGTTTTGCTCGTCGTCGCGATCTTGCTCGCGCTGGCGTCGGCTTTTCATGCAGATGACCATTCCATTGCCGCCGTTGCATTCACGGCCATGGCCATGGGCGCAATGAACTGCGTGTTCATGAGCAAGGGTGAGGTCACTACTGGCGTGACCTACATGACCGGCACACTGGTCAAGCTTGGCCAGGGCATTGCGCGCAATCTGGTGATGCAGGACAAGATCGCCTGGGGCGGCTATCTCTATTTGTGGCTCGGACTCGTCGCCGGTGCTGCCCTTGGCGGCTTCATGTATCCGTTGATCGGTCTGACCAGCTTGTGGTTTGCGGCGGCGGGGGCGCTAGGACTGTCGCTTGTGGCCGCGAAGATCGGCATTGGTGAGTGCTAAAAAAAACGGCCATCAAAATCTGATGGCCGTTTGGCATGGCGAAGGTTGATGCTCAGCGATTACAGGTTCAAGGTGCACTCTGATAGTTGAGCGGAATCCATTCATAACCACTGCCGCGCTTCTGCATGTGGCCCAGACCCGGGAATGACAAGTGCGCAGCGGCGGCAATTTCACCGCTCTTGGCGATGTCGTCGAACTCCTTGAGTCGTTCGGCAATGGCTGTCTTGCTGTCGCTGTCAAAGTCGATGGCCACCTTCGGGCGATCAAATTGCACTGAACCTACGTGGATCAGGTCACCGATCACGAGCATCTTCTGTCCCTTGCTTTCGACCTCGTACACGCAGTGACCCGGCGTGTGGCCGTGCGTGATGACGGCACGGATGCCCGGCGCCAGATCAGCATTTCCATTGAACGGCTGGAACTTGCCGGCGTCGATGTAGGGTTTGAGTGATGCCATTGCGCCCTGGAAGAATGCCTTGCTGTCGTCGCTGGCCTTCGCCAGATTGTCGGCGCTCAGCCAATAATCGGCGTCAGCCTGCTCGGCGCGCACCACGGCATTCGGAAACACACGCTGGCCGTTCGACACGAGGCCACCGACATGATCGGGATGCATGTGCGTGATGTAGATCTCGTCAACTTGATCCGGTTGATAACCCGCAGCCTTGAGATTCGCCACCAGCTTGCCCAGCGTCGGGCCGAAGAAAACACCAGCGCCGGTATCGATGAGAATCAGCTTCGAACCGGTGTTGATCAGGAAACCATTGACCGAAGTTTCCACCGGCGAGCTCAGGTAGTGATAGGCGAGCGCCTTGTCGATGGCTTTCTTGTCGAGGCCCTTGAGCAATTTATCCATCGGCAGATTAACCGTGCCGTCCGAGAGGGCGGTGACTTCGTAATCACCGAGCATGGTGCGGTAGTAACCCGGCGCTTGAGTCTTGGCCATAGGCGCGGCGGCTTGCGCGACGATGGGTGTGGCCAGCGGCAGAGCGGCGATACAGCAGGCGATAAGCGTGTGTTTGAGTGTCTTCATGGAGCCTCCGGTGAGGTGATGCATGTTTGTGTTGAAACATGCGGTGGGAATGCGAGGCGCATATCCTAGCGCGCTAATGTTGCGGGTTCAAACGGTGGGTGATTGTTGTGGTGGGGCGTAACAATGTGAGTGATTGTTTAACGGCCAATGTCCGGTCTCGCCCGGACGGGCGAGGTACTTTCTTGTGATGCGACAAGAAAGTACCCAAAGAAGCGCACCCGCTACACCGGCCCTGTCGGGCTACCTTCGCTCCAAGCATTCCCGGCGGCCGGCCCGGATCGAAAAAGCCGGGCCGGAAAGCCCCGCCGAAAATGCTTTCCGCTCAGCGGTATAGAAGGGAAAAGAACGTCGAGTGGTGTGCTGACTATATTGGAAACTTACACGATGGTCTCTTCTTTGCTATATCTGCGTAGGCTTAATTAAAATTTAGACATTTAATTTTGAGTACGTACTTATGACTGAACATGCCCTTCTCGCAGATTTATTTAGAGATGATCTAGTTTATGAGGAGCGGTGCTGCCTTTTCTTGGATGTACTTGGATTTAGCCGATTGCTAAAACATAGCGAAGCCTCGGTTGTTTTTCACATGCTTACGTATTTCAAAGAAGGCAAGGAAAAGTTTTTTCCGTACGCCGATGAAGATACTCAAGTAACCGCGTTCTCTGATTCAATCGTGATTTCAATCAATTCTAGAGAGAGAACCTGTATCCATTCAATGATTGAAGTGGCTACGCAACTCCAGAAAGATTTTATGCAAATCGGAATCTTGACGAGAGGAGGAATCGCGTTAGGGAAAATGTTTCACAAGGATGGAATATTGTTTGGACCAGCGATGGTCGAGGCGTACACCCTAGAGAGTGAGATTGCGGTTTATCCCAGAGTGGTAGTGAGTGAAAAGGCTGTGATCAAGTACCACGAATTTCTTGCAGAGTTCACCCCGGTAGAAAATCAGGCATTGGCTGACAAATTTCGTAGGGACTTTGATGGAGTAATTCATGTCCACATTTTTGATCAAACGGCGTATGAGCCGCTTGATCCGCAGTTTCCTAGCTTCGAGTTAGAACTTGATTCTGACGAGGTAGTTCGTAGGGTTATGTTAGGTCGTCCAGTTGGTGACGACAAAGAAACAAAAAGGATTCAAACAAAATACGACTGGCTTGAGTCCTATTATTACCAGAGCAACAGAGATAGCCAAACACAAAATTTAGACGTGTGAGGCCGGATTTATAACTGCTTGAGAAGGTTGCGCGCAATTAGCCAAGGTAGGCTGAAAGCACGCGCTCATCCTTTTGTAGTTCCGCCGGCGATCCTTCCACTGCGATCCTTCCACGCTCCATCACATACGCGTAGTCCGCCACTTCAAGCGCACTCTTGGCGAATTGCTCGACCAGTAGCAGCGTGATGCCGGCCTCCTTGAGGCGGCGAATCGTGGCGAAGACTTCTTGCACGATTACGGGGGCGAGGCCCATCGAGGGTTCGTCAAGGAGCATGACCTTGGGTTGTGCCATGAGTGCGCGGCCGATGGCGAGCATTTGTTGTTCGCCGCCGGAGAGCGTGCCAGCGTGTTGCAGGCGGCGTTCTTTCAAGCGTGGGAAGAGGGCGTAGACCTTTTCGAGTTCGACTTGCGCTTTGGCCTTGAAGCCAAAGAAACGCGGCAGCTGGCGATAGGCGCCGAGCAGCAAATTATCTTCCACCGTCAGTGGGCCGAATACCTTGCGGCCTTCGGGTGAGTGCGACAAACCGAGGCGCGCGATGCGCGAGGCGCTGTAGCCTTCGACTTCGGTACCTTCAAGCGTGACCTTGCCGGCGCTCGGTTTGATCATGCCGGACACGGCGCGCATGGTGGTGGTTTTGCCGGCGCCGTTTGCGCCGATGAGCGCGACGACCGTGCCTTGCTTCACTTCGAGATTGACGCCGTTCAGAACTTCGGCGCCGCCGTAGCCGGCGTAGAGATTTTCGACTTTGAGCATGTTTCTTCTCCGTAACCTCAGGCAGCAGCGCCGAGGTAGGCGGCAACGACTTTGGGATGACGCTTGACTTCGTCCGGCGTGCCTTCGGCGATCACCTGGCCGCCGTCGAGCACGGTGACAGTGGAACAAAGCGCGGAGACGACGTCCATGTGATGTTCGATCAGCACGATGCTGATGCCGCGGCCGTGTACGCGCTTGACGATTTCGACGAGGTGGTGCGCGTCGGGATGCGCAAGACCGGCAGCGGGTTCGTCAAGAATCAGCAGGCGCGGTTTGCGCGCCAGTGCGCGAGCGATTTCGAGGAAGCGTTGTGCGCCGTAGGTGAGGTCTTTTGCCTTGGTGCGTGCCTGGTCTTCGAGTCCGACGAGCTTGAGCAGGGCGAGCGCATCGGCCTTGGCCTTGTGTTCTTCCTTGCGTGCGAAGCCGAATAGCACCAGCGGCCACGGTGTCTTGTAGGTATCGCGCAGAGCGACCATGACGTTGTGAATCGCGCTGAGTTCGCTGAATAACTGCAGGTTCTGGAAGGTGCGCGCAACGCCCGCGCCGGCGACACGATAAAGGCTGCCGTAGGGTAGCTCTTTGCCGTCGAGCATCATCTGTCCGCTGGTCGGTGCGTACAAGCCGGAGATCACATTGACGGCGGTGGACTTGCCGGAACCGTTGGGGCCGAGCAAACCATGCACGCTGCCGCTGGTGAGTTTCAGGTTCACACCATCGACGGCCTTGACGCCACCGAAGTGGCGTTTCAGGTCGCGCAGTTCGAGCAGCACGTTGTCATTGACCTGCTGCATCGGCACCACGTCGTCGAGGTTCGATGCTTCCGGCAGCGGTGCAGCCGGTACGCGGAAGAGTTTGGACAGTACTTTGCCTGCGTAGCCCATCAAGCCTTCGGGCAGGCCAACGACAACCGAGAACAGCATCAGCGCGAAGATGGCCTTGCGCCAGTCTTCGGTGTGCTGCACGGTGAAGCTGCCGACGACGAGCATGCCCATGGCGATGACCGGTGCCAGCGTCTGGAAGCGCAGCGAGCGCGTGCGGATCACGGCGAAAGCGGCGATGGCGAAACCGAGCAGCGAGAAGGCGCGGAACAGCATCGGGTTCGACAGCAGGTTGGGCAGCAGCACGATGAAGGCTGCGCCAACGACAGCGCCCCACAGATTCTTGCGTCCGCCGAGCACGACCCCGAGCAGCAGGATGACCATCAGCTCGTAGGTGAAACTCTGCGGTTGCAGGTACTGGAAGTTGAACGCGTACAAACCACCGGCAAGACCGCCGAGCGCCGAGCCGAATGCAAACGCGATGACCTTGTGGCGATAGGTGCCGACGCCCATGGCATCGGTGGCGATGGGGCTGTCGCGCAGTGCTTCAAAGGCGCGGCCCCATTGCGACGAGAGCAAATTCTTCATACCCAGCCAGACCAGCGCGAGCAAGACGACGCACAACCAATAGAACCACGCGGCATCAAGCGGATGACCGAACAGCGTCGGGCGATCGATGCTGAGACCTTGTGCGCCGAGCGTGAGGTCTTCCCATTCGTTGAGCACGGTGACGGCGAGCGCACCGAAGCTCAGTGTGGCCAGCGCGAATTGCGGACCTTCAAGTCGCAGTGCCGGCAATGCCAGCAGCGCGCCGAGTACGAGACAAATCAGGAACGCCGCGCCGAGCGACGTGAACAGGCCCGCATTGCAGTTGGCGACCAACAGCCCGGCGGTGTAGGCGCCAATACCGAGAAAACCGGCCTGGCCGAGATTGACCTGGCCGAGATAACCGACAGTGACGTCGAGACCGATCAAGAGAATGCCGTAGATGGCCAGCAGCGTGAGCAGGCCGAGCGCAAAGGGATTCTTGATGAACAGCGGAATGGCGGCGAGGACGAGCAATGCAAGAAGTTCGGCGCCGCGAACGAGGAGGAAGCGTTTCATATTCTGGATGAGCCTTTTCTCAGACTTTGCGCTTTTAAACTTTACGAATGGTGGCTTTGCCGAAGATGCCATTCGGGCGTAGCGCCAGCGCCATGATGAGAAGCACCAGCCCCGGCGCTTCGCGCCAGCCGCTGCCGAGATAGAGACTGGCGAGATTTTCGATGGCGCCGAGCGCAAGGCCGACGACGACGACGCCAAAGCCGGAATTGAGTCCAGCGACGACAGCGACCGAGAAAGCCTTGAGGATGATGGCCGACGCCATGGTCGGGCCGACGGTGGTGATCGGTGAAACCAAAATGCCGGCGAGCGCCGCGACCATGCCCGACAAACCGTAGGACAGCATGACGGTACGCGTCGCCGAGATGCCCATCAGCTCGGCTGCATCGCGGTCGGCGGACACGGCGTCGAAGGCCTTGCCGAGCAGTGTGCGGCGCTTGAACAATTCGACCAGGCCCATGATGCCGAGCACGCCGACGGCGACGGAGACTTCCGTCCAGGTGATATCGATGCCGAACACGTTGAACGAGTCGGATGGAATTGGCGTCGGGAACGGACGGTCGTCGCGACCCCAGATGTTTTCAGCGAGCGAGAAGGCAAACAGGCCGACGATGATGGTGAGCAGAATCCAGCCTTCGGATTTCTGTTCGAGTGCCAAGCGCACGGCAGCGTGTTCGACGACAAGGCCGAGCACGGCGCCGATGATGAGACCGAGCGGCACCATCAGCCAGTAGGGCACGCCCCAGTCCTGCAGTGTCAGGCTGCAAAAGGCCGAGAACATGACCAGTTCGCCCTGGCCGAAGTTGAGGCTCTTGCTGGTGGCGTAGGTGAGCTGGAAGCCGTAGGCGATCAGCGCATAGACAAGACCCATCAGCGCGCCGCTGACGATGATCTGAAGAATGACGGAAGAATCCATTGTTATAAACCCCACCCGAACGGAGTTCGGGTCTCGTCGTTTGCGGGCAAACGACTTTGCTTTGAGATGCGCCTGACGGCGGTGTTTTTAACCCATCTGCCGTAGAGCGGCCATGGGGTGTTTCCAAATGGAGCTGCCCGATAGGGCAGCTCCGACTGAAGCGAATTGCCCCGCCATAGGCGGGGCAAGAGACTCACGCTATGCGTGAGTGGTTTTACTTCGACTTTTTCCCTGCAGCAGCCTTGGCCAACCGTGCCTTGTCTTCGGGATGGGCGAAAGTGACGGCGCCGTTCTTGACCATGCCCATGACGGTTTGCGCATCGGTGAAGGCTTCGTGCGTGTTGACGTCATCCGGGTTCCACTTGGAGAACGGCTTGTTCCAGGTGGCGATCACGCCCGGGACCGGTGCCTGCAGATCTTCCAGCGCAGCGACGACCTTCTTTGGATCGGTGCTGCCGGCCTGATGAATCGCGGCGGCGAAGATCAACACGGCGTCGTAACCCTGCGCAGCGGAGACCGGTGAAGGAATGTGCTTGACGTCGTAGTTACGGCGATAGCTGTTGATGAAAGCGTCGGCCTTCGGCGTCACCGGTTCTTCAATGAAGGTTTGCGGCATCAGCGTGCCGTCACCGTTCTTGCCGGCGTTGTCGATGTAATTGGACATGGAGAAAGTCCAGCCGCCGATCAGCGGCTCTTTCATGCCCAATTTGGCCTTGCCATTGGCGATGGCGGCGAGTTCAGGGCCGATGCCCCACACCAGCACGGCTTGTGCGCCGGCAGCCTTGGCGCGCAGAAGTTGCGCGCTCATGTCCTTGTCGCCGATGTTGAACTTGTCGTCCGTGACGACTTGCAGCTTGCCGCCCTGGGCCTTGATCTGGTTGAGCAGATCGTCGTGGCCGGACTTGCCGTAGTTGGTGGAGTCGCACAGCAGCGCGACCTTGGTGTAATTGCGGCTGATGGCTTCGCGCACGACCATTGCGGTCTGGATGCCGTCATGTGCAGCAAAGCGGAAGATCGACAAGCCGTTCGGTGCCTTGCCGCGCCATTGCGTCATGGCGGCGGAACCGGCAGCCGGCGTGATGATCTTGGGAATGCCCTTGTCTTGCAGGTATTTGTCGCCGGCGATGACGACGCCGGTGTTAGCGCTGCCGATGACGCCGGTGAGGCCGTCCATGGAGGCGAGTTCTTGTGCGATCAGCGCGCCGCGCTCATTCTTGGCTTCGTCGTCGCGTTCGATGACGGTGATCTTTTGCTTCTTGCCGCCGACGTCAACACCACCGTTGGCGTTGATTTCATTGATGGCGAGCTTGGCGCCGTCGCGCATTGAGACGCCCATCGGCGCCGAGCCGCCGGAATACGGGCCCGTGAGTGCAAGCGTGATGCCGTCGGCCCAGACGGGCGCAACGCTGCCGAGGGCGGCGATCATCAGGGTAGCGATGAGGGTTTTTTTCATAATGGCGACTCTCCTGTTGGGTGGTGCGGGCGAACACTGCCACTGCGGAGTCGATTATAAAACCCCAGACATCGATAAGCCAGTTTTATGTCAGGGCTTGTAGCCCAGTGTGGCGGAGAGTTCGTCGGCCACTTGTCGGACGACGGGCGCCCAGATGGCATCGAAGCGTTCTGCCGGTGCGGAAATCGACAGACCGCCGACGATGACGCCGGTATCGTCGCGCACTGGTGCGGCAATGCAGCGAAGGCCCGTTTCGATTTCCTCGTTGTCGAAGGACACGCCTTCCTTGCGTACTTTGGCAAGTTCAGCTTCGAGCGCGGTCAGGGTAGTGATCGAGGCCGGCGTGTAGCGTGGCAAGCCGGTACGTTCGGCATAGGCGCGTACGTCGCTGCTGCGCGCTTCGGCCAGATACAACTTGCCGACTGATGTGACGTGCAGCGGCGCGCGGGCACCGATCAGGTGAACTACTTTGACGGAAGCACTGCCGCTCGACGTGCGTTCAACATAAATGATCTCGTCGCCCTGGCGGGTTCCAAGATTGACGCTTTCGCCCAGTTGCTTGTGCAGCTTTTGCATCAGCGGCATGGCCGCGTCGCGAATGTTAAGGCGCGAGCGCACGACGTTGCCGAGTTCAAGCAGACGGATGCCGAGACGATAGGTGCCGCCATCGGCGCGCTCAACAAAGCCGCTCTGCGCCATGGCAGCAAGGATGCGGTGCGTCGTTGAGGGATGCAGTTCGGTCTCGGCCGCGAGCTGCTTGAGACTGACCGGATCAGGATGGCTGGCGAGCGCATCCAGAACGCACATCATGCGTTCAATAACCTGAATGCCGCTGCGATTTTCCGTAGGAGAGGAGGGCAAGATGAAAAGCGGGCCGAGTGAACCAAGGGCTGCGTATCATAATGCGAAATGATGAGGCGGCCAGTCTCGCTTGGGGAAATAGCGGCGCGACTGTTGTATTGCGTATCTTTACTGGCGTCTTCCTGAATGGCTTGGATTACAGGCTGTTGCTGTTGACCACGACGATGTCGACGCGGCTGATCGCTTTGCGTACGCTGAGCAGGCCACGGTCGTTGCCGCGCGCGAGGGTACGGATCTGCATCGGCTTGGCACCACGCTTGATCAAGGCCAGGCTGACTGCCCGGGCGCAACGGCCCGATACTGCAATCGACATCTCGCTGCTGCCCATGTCCTCGGTATGGCCGATGAGAACGACGTTGGCTTGTGGATCAGCCTTCAGCTTGGCTGCGATCTCGTCGAGCAGTTGAGTGGCGTTGTCGGGGAGATCGGACGATTCGGGCGCGAAGACGATTTGCGGGCCGTTGAATTCCGGGAACGATGCCTTTGCCGTGCCGGTGCGATACGCAGGCGCATCTGTATCGTCGTTGCTTGCCGCTTGCTGGGGATTTGGGCTGCCAGTGGTGGCGCATGCGGCAAGCAACAGAGAGGCGAAGGGTACGAGAAGCGTCGTGAGGGACAGGCGCGAGTGCAGA
>Ga0310811_10013207_pt1 | contig 10752 bp, 9 predicted proteins | sample YCmetagenome_FD_207642 | JGI IMG/M metagenome (GOLD analysis project Ga0310811, IMG submission 207642) | Soil microbial communities from experimental microcosm in Duke University, North Carolina, United States - YC | ecosystem: Engineered > Artificial ecosystem > Soil microcosm > Unclassified ...
TGCGCCGTCAGCAGCCCGTAAGTACCTGGGAAAGGGGTCCGACATGAGCATCACCACGCGAGCCGCGGTGTGCCGCGTGCCCGGCCAGCCGTGGGAGATCACCGAACTTGAACTTGACGACCCCAAGACGAATGAGGTCATGATCAAGTTCTACGCGGCCGGCCTGTGCCATTCCGATGACCACATCCAGAAGGGCGACGCGCCGATGCGCATGCCCGTGGTCGGCGGGCACGAGGGCGCGGGCATCGTGGAGGCGGTGGGCCCGGCGGTCACCCGGGTGAAGGTCGGTGACCACGTGACCTGCTCGTTCATTCCAGCTTGCGGTAAGTGCCGGTACTGCGCGACCGGCCGCCAGCAACTATGCGACGCGGGCCTGAACGCCGCCGTCGGGTGCTTCCTTGACGGCACGTTCCGGTTCCACCAGGGCGGCGAGGACTTCGGCGGCCTGTGCGTGCTCGGCACGTTCTCGCAGTACGCGGTGGTGCACGAGTACTCCGTCATCAAGATCCCGGAAGAGATCCCCTTTGACGTCGCCGCGCTCGTGGCCTGCGGCGTGCCGACAGGCTGGGGCTCGGCGGTCCGCGCGGGCGGCGTGCGCGCCGGGCAGACCGTGGTGATCTACGGCACCGGCGGCGTCGGCATGAACGCCGTCCAGGGCGCTGCCCTCGCCGGGGCGAAGAACGTGGTCGTAGTCGACCCCGTGCAGTTCAAGCGAGACCAGGCCACCAGCGTGTTCGGTGCGACGCACGCGTTCGCCACGGCCAAGGAGGCGCACGACTTCATCGTCGAGACCACCTGGGGCGAACTCGCCGACCACGCGATCATCACGGTCGGCGTCCTGCACGACGAGGTGATCGCGAACGCCATCAAGGTCATCGGCAAGTCCGGCCAGGTCACGATCACCGCCGTGGGGAACGGCTGGATCAACGAGAACCCCGGCATGCTGATCGGCTACCAGCGCCGGATCCAGGGCTCGATCTACGGCGGCTGCAGCCCGCTGGTCGACGTGCCGCAGCTCATCGGCCTCTACAAGGCGGGCAAGCTCAAGCTCGACGAGCTGATCACCCGCCGGTACAAGCTTGACGAGGTCAACGAGGGCTACCAGGACATGCTCGACGGCAAAAACATCCGCGGCGTGATCATGCATGAGCACTGATCTTGCGGCCGATGGCAAAAACCGCCATTTTATCGGCCGCAAGATCAGCAATATCCCCCGGGGGGACGACCCCCCGTACCCCCCGATGTGAGGCGCTGCGCGCCTCACAGAGCGGCGTCATCCACAAGCACTGAGAAGGAAGCGCAGACGATGAGTACCATCACCACCCGCGCCGCGATCGCCCGGGGTCCGCATCTTGGCTGGGAAATCACCGACCTGCAGTTGGACCCGCCGAAGGCGCACGAGGTCCGGGTCAAGATCATGGCCGCCGGGCTGTGTCACTCCGATGACCACATCACCGCAGGCGACGCCCCCGTCCGGATGCCGGTCGTGGGCGGTCACGAGGGCGCCGGCATCGTCGAGTCCGTCGGCCCTGACGTGCAGCGCGTGAAGCCAGGCGACAAGGTCGTCCTCTCGTACATCCCGGCCTGCGGCGCCTGTCGGCCGTGCTCGACCGGGCACTCCAACATGTGCGTGAAGGGCCTGAACGCCGGCACCGGCATGTTCGAGGACGGGACGTGGCGCTTCCACGAGGGCGAGACGGACATCGGCGGGTTCTGCTCGCTGGGCACTTTCTCCCAGTACGCGGTCATCTCGGAGTGGGCGACCGTGCCGCTGCGCGCGGACTTCCAGGACATTCCGTTTGAGCTGCTCTGCCTGGTGGGCTGCGGCGTGCCAACCGGCTTCGGGTCCGCGGTGCACGCGGCCGGGGTGCAGGTTGGCGACACCGTGGTGATCTTCGGCGCCGGCGGCGTCGGGAGCAACGCGGTGCAGGGCGCCCGGTTTGCCGGGGCCAAGAACGTCGTCGTGGTCGACCCGGTGGAGTTCAAGCGGGAGATGGCCACCACGGTGTTCGGCGCCACGCACGCGTTCGCTACCGCCAAGGAAGCGCACGAGTTCGTGCGGGAGACGACCTGGGGCCAGCTCGCCGACCACTGCATCATGACGCCCAACGCGGTCACCGAGGAAATGATGCAGGCCGCGGTGCAACTGACCGGCAAGGGCGGCAAGGTGACCATCACCGCCGTCGGCCACCTCACCGAGCGGGCCGTCCACGTGCACGCGGGCGCGCTGATCGGCTACATGCGCCAGATCCGCGGCGCGCTGGCAGGCGACAGCAACCTCCTGTACGACATCCCGATGCTGCTCGGCCTATACAAGTCAGGCCAGCTCAAGCTGGACGAACTGGTCACCCGCAAGTACTCGCTCGACGAGGTGAACCAGGCGTACAAGGACATGAACGACGGCAAGAACATCCGCGGTGTCATCGTCCATGAGCATGACTGAGCATGACTGACGGCGCGATGGCAAAAAGCGCCATCTTATCGCGCCGCCAGTCAAGCAATATCTCCCAGGGGGCGACCCCCCGTACCCCCCGATGTGAGGCGCTGCGCGCCTCACCGGGGTCGGGGGTTCCGCTCCTGGAAAGGCAGCGTGCGGTTGGTCCTCGCCTGCCCTCTCCGTCAGGCAGAACGGTCCGCTGCTGCGCAGGAAGCCTCGGAGTGATGCTCACCATTGCCCCGTGGTCAGGGACGGTAGACGATCACGCCGCCGATTGTTGTTCCGGTGAAGCCGGCCTGGTGGAGGACGGACGGCCAGCGGCCGCTGTGCTGGCCGTTCTCCACCAGGATGTCCGCGATCTGGTTGTCGTGCAGGTACTGGCGGAACGCCGCCTTGGCCGCCGCTCCGGGGGCTGACCCCGGCGGGGGCATCAGCTGGGCTACGGGCGCGGGCACGCCGCCGTTCGGGGTGAGGGCCGCGTTGATGAAGCCGCCGGACAGACGGAAGTAGCCGTTCGTTTCCGCCTGCCAGAGCAGCCCGGCGTTGCCGCGCTGCGAGAGCACCAGGACCGTGGCCCCGGGCGGGACGTACGTCCGGTACGCGCCCGTGGCGATGAACGCCGGGGTGCCGCTCTGGTCGGCGTAGTTCAGCCGGTTGATGTTGCCGCCCAGCGCCGCGAGCGCCAGGGCCGCCAGCAGCCACCGCGCCCAAGAGCCCGGCGCCCGCCACCGGCCAGGCTGCGCCAGCCACAGCGCGACCGCCACGCTCGCGGCGAGGAACGCGAAGACCATGAGCCGCGACGGGTAGGCGCTGGTGGCGATCGGCAGGCTCCACAGGCGTGACCACGGCAGGTGGAACAGCGGGGTTGCGTTGTCCAAGCGCAGCACCGGACCGAACGCGCCGAGGACCACCAGGACGGTGAGCGCGAGCAGGAAGCGGGCGAGCCGGCTGGCGCGGGCGACCAGCGGCAGCGCGAAGACGAGTACTAGCAGCGGGACGCCGAGATAGCCGTCCCGGCCCGGCACGCCGAGCAGGCGCCCGGCTGCGTCCGCCAGCCACCGCAGGCCAAGGTCGTGGCCTGCCAGGGGAACCCACAACCCGTTCATTGGGATGGATGTGGTGACCGTCTCGCGGGTGAACGCCGACGGCCGGTGCGCCAGCGCGTACCCGGTGAACGGGGCCGTCAGCACCAGGGAGATCGCGTAACTGATGCCCGTGAGCAGCGCGAGCCGGGCGACTCTGGGCCTGCCGTCGCGGCCCGCCAGGGCGGCGCCGACAACGAAGCCCGCGATGAGCACGGCGGTCAGGTCGGCGAACGTCTCAAGGAACAGGTACGCCTGCACGGTCAGCGCGAGCGCCGTCCAGGTGACGAAGGCGCGCGGGCCGATGGCGCCGTCCCGCCAGGCGACCATGAGGTAGGCGAGCAGCGGCAACAGGACACTGACGCCAAGGTTAAGCTGCCCGGTGTAGGCGTGGTTGACCTCGAACGCGGAGAACGCGAACACCGCACCGCCGGCCAGCGAGGCCCAGAACCTGCCGGTGAGCCGACGGCACAGCACGAACGCGCCCCACCCGGACACCGGGGCGCCGGCCACCACGAGCAGGCTGAACGCCGCGACCGGGCCGGCCGTCAGCGTGACGGGAGCCAGGAGCAGCGCGAGCGGCGGGACCGTGGTCACCCACGCCAGGCTGTAGCCGGCCGGAGCGCCGATCTGGGCGGAGTGGAGCGGGTTAAGTCCGTGCCCCAGCGCGTACGGCCACCAGTGCAGGGCCCAGACGTAGAAGTTCGGGTCGAAGCCGCCCTGCGCGAGCTGCGGCATGCCCGGGTGGCGCAGCAGCGGGTACGTCTCGGTCCCGATCCAGACGGCCAGGTAGACGACCAGGGCGATGAGCCCCTGGGCAGCGGGCGGCACCCGCTGGGCCGCCGCGGCCAGCCTGCGCACCGCAGGCACATGCGCCTGCGCCCCGTGGACAGGCGCAGGATCGGCGGTCGTCGCCTGCCCCATGCGCTGCCAGTCCCCTCACCAAACCGCTCGGTCCCGAACAAGATGCGGTTTCACGGACAAGATACCGGGGCATCGCGCAAGGTCGCGGGGCGTAACGGCGAACAGCAGCCGCATCGCGGGAAACCCTCTGTCGGCTGTCACGGCGACCCGATAACCTCACGGTCATGCGCGATGAGTCCATTGGGAGCTTCCTCACCCGCCTCGCGGCCCGCAGTGCGGCGCCGGGCGGCGGTGCCACCGGCGCGCTGCACGCCGCGCAGGCCGCCGCCCTGCTCGCGATGGTCGCCCGCTTCAGCGACGGCCCGCGATATGACGCCGAGACGGTCGGCCGGGTCCGTGCCGCCGCAGACGGCCTTGCCGACGAAGGGGTAGGCCTCGCCGCGGCCGACTCGGCGGCGTTCGAGAAGGTCATCGCCGCCTACGGGCTGCCCAAGGACACCGCGGAGGCGAAGGCGGCCCGTTCCGCCGCGATCGCCGACGCGATGGCTGACGCGGCCCGGCCGCCGGCTGACCTGATGGCGGCCTCCGTCCGGCTGGTGGGTCTCGCCGAGGAACTGCTGCCCGTCGCGAACAAGAACGTGATCTCCGACATCGCCGCCGCTGCCGCCGCGATCAGCGCGGCGGCCGTCACCGCGGCGGTGAACATCGAGGCGAACCTGTCCGGGATCAAGGACCCGGCCCTGGCGGAGGAGCTGACGGCGACGGCGGCCCTGGCGGACAGCGTGACCGACCGGGCCGGGCGGGTCATCGAGGCCATCCGCGAGGAGATCGCTCAGTGACCACGGATCCCCCGGCAACCACCGGCCAGGGCTGCCGTGAGCTGAGCGGACGGGAACTGGCCCGCCAGCTGCGCGCCGACGTGGCCGCCCAGGCCGCCGCGCTGGCCGCCGCCGGGCGCCAGCCGAGGCTGGCGGTTGTCACGGCGACCGATGACGGCGGCAGCGCGGCATACGTCCGCTCGATCGCCAACGCGGCCGCCCGGGAGGGGATCGCGTGCGACGTGGCCCGCACGACCACCGTGGCGGGCATCACCGCGACCCTGGCTTCGCTCGCCGACGACCCCGAGGTACACGGGATCATCCTGCAGACCCCGCTTCCCGAGGGGGCGAACCTGGCGGAGCTGGCGGCCGCCATCCCGCCCGCGAAGGACGTGGACGGCGCGAGCCCGGAGTCAATCGGCCGGCTGGTGGCGGGGCTGCCCGCGTTCGCCCCCGCCACCGCGGAGGCGGTGCTGCGGCTCCTTGACCACTACAAGGTCGAGCTGCGGGGCAGGCACGCGGTGGTCGTCGGCCGTTCCGTCGTGGTCGGGAAGCCCGCCGCGCACCTGCTGCTCGACCGGCACGCCACCGTCACGATCTGCCACTCCCGCACTCCGGACCTCCCCGCGATCACGCGCCAGGCCGACGTCCTCGTCGCGGCGGTCGGCCGCGCCGGGCTGATCGGCCCATCGCACGTCGCCCCAGGCACCACGGTCATCGACGTGGGCACGAACGCCACACCAGACGGGGGCCTCGCGGGTGACGTCGACCCCGCCGTGGCGAGCGTCGCGGCCGCTCTCACGCCGGTTCCCGGCGGTGTCGGCCCCGTGACGACGGCCCTCCTGCTGGGTCACGTGGTCCAGGCCGCGGTCGCGACCGCGCGTTAGACTTTGTTGGTTTCACCGTCTGCAGCCCGACGGATTTAGTAAAAACGAACACCATGACCGAACCAGCCGCGTACTGGGACGACCAGGCGGCCACCTTCGACGACGAAGCTGACCATGGACTGCGCGAACCGCGGGTGCGGGACGCGTGGCGGCGCCTCCTGCTCGCGCACCTCCCGTCCGCCCCCGCCGCCGTCGCGGACATCGGCTGCGGCACGGGCACGCTGTCGGTGCTGCTCGCGGCCGAGGGGTATGCGGTCACCGGGCTCGACTTCGCTCCGGCCATGGTCAGGGTCGCGCGGGCGAAGGCCAGGGCGGCCAACGTCACCGCCCGGTTCGTCCTCTCCGACGCGGGCGCGCCGACCCTGCCGGCGGCTAGCTTCGACGTCGTCCTTGTCCGGCATGTGCTGTGGGCCATGCCGGACACCGACCAGGCGCTCGCCGCCTGGCTGCGGCTGCTGCTGCCCGGGGGAATGCTGGTGCTCGTCGAGGGCCGCTGGTCGACCGGCGCGGGCCTCACGACCGCCGAGGCGGGCCGGGCCGTGCTGCGGCAGCGGGCCGACGCCACGATCACCGCACTCGACGACCCGGAGCTGTGGGGCGGACCGATCAGCGACGAGCGGTACCTCCTGGTCAGCCGCCGCTAGTGTCCTGACTCCGCCTGGCCCTCCTGGGCCTTCCTGGGGGAAATCCCCCGGCGGAAGACGGCCGTTACCCGGATCCCGCCCAGGCGGCTGCCTCCCTAGCGTGGTCTCCCGTAAGCACGAACGGCGGAAGGGGTTCGGGTGATCGAAGCGCGGGATCTCACCAGGCGATACGGATCGACGGTCGCGGTTGACGCGCTCAGCTTCGACGTGCGGCCGGGCAGCGTCACCGGCTTCCTCGGCCCCAACGGGTCGGGCAAGTCCACCACGATGCGGCTGATCCTCGGGCTTGACCGGCCCAACGCCGGCCAGGTGCGGGTCGGCGGTCGCCGCTACCGCGAGCTGCGCTGGCCGCTGCGCGAGGTCGGGGCGCTGCTCGAGGCGAAGGCGTTCCATCCGGGCCGGAGCGCCCGCGGTCACCTGGCCGCGCTGGCCGCCAGCAACGCGATTCCGCGGGCCAGGGTGGACGAGGTGCTTGACATGGTCGGCCTGACTAGCGCGGCCGGGCGGCGGGCCGGGAAGTTCTCGCTCGGGATGGGGCAGCGCCTGGGGGTCGCAGCGGCGCTGCTGGGCGACCCGGCGGTGCTGCTGCTGGACGAGCCGGTGAACGGGCTGGATCCCGAGGGGGTGCGCTGGATCCGCAACCTGCTGAAGTCGCTGGCCGCACAGGGCCGCACGGTGTTCGTGTCCAGCCACCTGATCAGTGAGATGGCGCTGACCGCCGAGCGGCTGGTGGTGATCGGCCGGGGGCGGCTGCTCGCGGACACGACCGTCGCCGAGTTGTCGGCCGGGTCGGCGTCGCTGGAGGACGCGTTCTTCCGGCTTACCAGCGAAGCAGTCGAGTACCGGGGAAACGGGGCGCAGGAGGCAATGTCATGACCACGACCGCGGAGACGCGCGTGCCTCGAGTGCCGAGCGTGCCCGGTGGCCGTTACGGGCTGGCGCAGGCGGCCCGGATGGAATGGATCAAGCTGCGCAGCCTGCGCTCCACCTGGTGGACCCTGGTCGTCACCGTCGCCGCGACCGTCGGGATCGGGCTGGCGGTGGGGCTGAACTCCCAGGACGGCTCGGTGGACCTGACCAACAACGCGCTGGCCGGCGTGGTCCCCGGCCTGCTGCTGACGGGCGCGCTCGGCGTACTGACCATGACCAGCGAGTACACCTCGGGCACCATCCGGGCCACGCTGGCGGCCATCCCGCGGCGGCCCCTGGTCCTCGCGGCCAAGGCGGCGGTGTTCGGGGTCATGACCCTGATCGTCGGGGAGGCCGCCTCGTTCATCGCGTTCTTCGCTGACGCGGCCACGCTGCGCCACGGCATCGCGGCACCCACGCTGGGCCAGCCTGGCGTGCTACGGGCGGTCGTGGTGACCGGGGCCAGCTTCTGCGTGATCGGGCTGCTCGGCCTGGGCCTGGGCGCGATCATCCGGCACAGCGCGGCCGCGGTCGCGGTGCTGGTGGCAGGCGTCTACGTGATCGCAGGAGCCATCGGCATCGTCGCGCACGGCACGGCGGCGTACATGCCGCTCTTGATCGTGGCGAACTCGCTGAGCACGACCAAGCCAGTGACCTGCGGCACGGACGCCGCGTCCTGCCCGCACTTCCTGTCCGCGTGGGCCGGGCTCGGCGTCCTGGGCCTGTACGCCGTGATCGCACTGGGAGTTGGCGGATGGCTCCTAGCGCGGCGGGACGCGTGAGCGGACGGCAGGGCCGGGCGGAGGGGACAATAGCGGCATGGGCCTTCCGGTGACCACGCCGACTGCGGACCTGCCGCGGGGCGGCCGGGCGCGGGCCAGGAGCCCGTGGGCGGCCGCCCGCTTGGCGGTCGCGGCGCCGTTCACCCGGCGTGAGGGCCGCGAGCTGCTGTTCTGTCTGGCCGCGGCGCCGTTCGCCGTGGTTAACCCGCTGACGTTCTTCGTTCTCGCCGTGGACCTGACCTGGTTGGCGGCCGATTCCGCGCGGGGTAACCCGTCCCCGGCCGACCTGGCCATCGCCGGTATCTGCCTGGGACTGCTGCTCGTGCTGCTGGTGTCGACGGGGGCGGCCCGGAGGCTCGGCTCGCTGCAGCGCGGGCTCGCGATCCGGCTGCTCGGGGCGCGAGTCGCGGCGCCGCCGCCGGCGCGGCGGAGCCCCGCCGCCCGGGCGTGGCCCGGCCCGGGTCCGCGCGACGGGGCCGGCTGGCGGGTCATGGCCTACCTGCTGGCCAAGCTGCCGGTCGGCCTGATCGAGCTGTACGCCGTGTTCTTCTGGATCGGCGGGCTGGTCAACCTGAGTTACCCGCTCTGGTGGGGAGCGTTCCGCAACCATCCGCCGGGGGCCTGGCTGAGCCCGGTGCCGGTGTTCACGCCGTTCGGGTTGTTCGGCGAGGGCACGTTCCGCGTGGCGACCCTGCCCGGCACTTTCGCCGCCGCGGCGACGGGAGCGGCGATGCTGCTGGCGGCCCCGTGGGTAACGAGAGCGGTCACGTCCGCCGACGCCTGGCTGATCCGAGGCCTGCTCGGGCCCGGGCGGCTGGCGCAGCGGGTCCGTGACCTGGAGCTGAGCCGGGCGCTGGCCGTGGACGACTCCGCCGCCCTACTGCGCCGGCTGGAGCGAGACCTGCACGACGGCGCCCAGATCCGGCTGGCCACGCTGGCCATGAACCTCGGCATGGCCCGCGAGAAACTCGGCGACAGCGGTGCGGTTCCGGACGCCGCGGCCGCCCGCGAGCTGGTCGACGCCGCGCTCCGGGGGGCCAAGGACGCGCTCGTCGAGCTGCGCACCCTGACCCGCGGAATCCACCCGCCGGTGCTCGACAACGGACTGACGGACGCTCTCGCCTCGCTGGCCGCCGACAGCGTGATCCCCGTCGAGCTGGAGGTCAGCATCCCGGTCCGGCCCACCCCCGCGATCGAGACCATCGCGTACTTCTGCGCCGCCGAGCTGCTGGCCAACGCGGCCAAGCACAGCTATGCGAACGAGATCGCCATCCGGGCGGCCGGACAGCGGGACGCGCTGTTGCTCAGCGTCTCCGACAACGGCACGGGCGGCGCCGACCCGGCCCGCGGCACCGGCCTGTCCGGGCTCGCGCAGCGGGTGGCCGTGGTGGACGGCCTGCTCACGATCGCGAGCCCGTCCGGCGGCGGAACGATGATCACCGTCGAGCTCCCACTGCGCGTATGAACGTGCGCGTCGTGATCGCCGAGGACGCGGTCCTCTTCCGGGCCGGGCTCACCCGCCTGATCGAGGACCACGGCCACCGCGTGTGCGCTGCCGTGGGCGATGGCGGCGCGCTGCTGGCCGCGGTGGCCGAGCATCAGCCTGACGTCGTGGTGGCCGACATCCGGATGCCGCCGACGCACACCGACGAAGGGCTGCGCGCCGCGCTCGAGATCCGCCGCCAGCATCCGCGCACCGGGGTGCTGGTGCTGTCGCAGTACATCGAGACCAAGTACACGGCCCGGCTGCTGGAAGGCAACGCGGCGGGCGCCGGGTACCTGCTGAAGGAGCGGGTGGCCGACGTGGCCGAGTTCGCCGACGCGCTGGAGCGGGTCGCCGCGGGTGGCACGGCCCTCGACCCCGAGGTTGTCGGCCAGCTGCTGCGCGCCAGCCGCCGCGCCGGCGGCCTGGCGGCGCTCACCGCGCGTGAGCGCCACGTGCTCGCGCTGATGGCGGAGGGACGTTCGAACGCTGGCATCGCCGCCGCGCTCGTGGTGACCGGCGGAACCGTGGAAAAGCACGTGGCGAGCATCTTCGACAAGCTGGGGCTGCCCCCGGACGAGGCCGACAACCGCCGCGTCCTCGCGGTCCTGCGCTACCTGGGCTCATAGCACCTGGACACACGGCCACCATGCAATTCCGCTCACGGGTGACGCGGAAAAGTTAGTGTGTTCCCCAGCCCTGGTGACGTGACTTCTGTCCCGCGAGCCGATTGCGGTGGCGCCTGAACCGCCACATAATCGGCAACGACCAGGATTCAGGCATTGGCGCGCGGAAGGCGGAGATACGCGTTGGACGTCTCACTCGAAGGCAAAGTGGCGCTCGTCA
>Ga0310811_10013208_pt1 | contig 10752 bp, 8 predicted proteins | sample YCmetagenome_FD_207642 | JGI IMG/M metagenome (GOLD analysis project Ga0310811, IMG submission 207642) | Soil microbial communities from experimental microcosm in Duke University, North Carolina, United States - YC | ecosystem: Engineered > Artificial ecosystem > Soil microcosm > Unclassified ...
GTCGACGAGGATCCGCTCGCGATGGTCACCGGCGCGCGCGCGCGCTTCACGAGCGGCCGCGCGCCCGGCGAGATCGTCGTGCGCGGCACCGGCACGATCGCGATCGCGATCCCGAAGGGCGCGACGCAGATCGAGCTCGCGGCGATCGACGCGCGCGGCAACGCGCTGTGGGTCGGCGGAGCGCCGGCGATCGCGACGGCGCCGCGAGGCGGCGCGCATCATCATTGGGGCGCGACCACCACGTGGAGCGTCGTCGCCGGCGGCTCGCTCGCGCTCGGCACGATCGCCGCGTGGCGATTCCGCGCCGCGCAAGACGAATGGGACGCGCTCCGCGCCGACGACACGCACCACGATTACAGCGAGCTCACCGCGGTCGAGACGCGCGGCCGGCGCTGGGCGCTCGCCGCCGACGTCGCGTTCGGCGCCGCCGCCGTCACCGGCGTGATCGCGATCGTCGTCGGGATCCGCGAGGCCGGACGCGACGAAGATCATCTCCAGGTCGCGCCGCTCGTCACGCGCGATGCGTTCGGCGTCGCCCTCGGCGCGCGCTTCTGATCATCCACAGCGCGCCGATCAAGAGCCACGACGCGCTCGATCCGGAAGAAGTCGACCGGCATCCGCACCCGGGCAGCTCTCCGCCCGGATCCGCGCCGTGCCCGCCGTCGGGATGCGCGCCGCCGCCGCCGCCACCGCCGCCCGCGTTCGACGACGTCACCATCGCGTCGTCGCTCGTCATGTGTCCGGCGGCGTCGTACGCGATCGCGGTGATCGTGTGCGCGCCGTCGGCGAGCGCCGCCGTGTCCCACGCGTATTGATACGGCGCGGTCGTGCTCGTGCCGATCGAGCCGCCGTCGATCGCGACGTCGACGTGCGTGACGCCGACGTCGTCGCCGGCCGCGACGACGATCGTCACCGCGCCGCTCACCGTGCCGCCCGACGACGGCTGCACGATCTGCACGGTCGGTGGCTGCGTGTCGGTGCCGCCGCCGCCGCCACCACCTCCTCCGACGAGCCCGAAGAACGTCGCCGCGCGATAGGTCGAGCACATGCCGTCGTCGGCGAAGTACGCGCCCGCCTTGCCGCACGGATACTGCGGGTCCTTGGTGCCGACGCACACCGCGTGGCTCATGTTGCTGACGAGGAATGTCTCGACGACGGTCTGCGATCCCGCGTGGTACTCGGCGCGCGTCACCGATCCGATCGTCTCGGTCGCGTCGGGCGTCTGGTCGGTGGCGAACACGTTCGTCCATTGTTTGACGAGCTCGGTCTGGTTCTGCGGCGCGACCGTCCCGTCGCTCGAGCCGTGCCAGATCTGCACGCGCGGCCACGGCCCCGCATAGCCTTTGTCCGCATTCCGGACCAAGTCGCCCCACTGCTGCGGGGTCAGCTCCAGCTCCGGGTGCTGGTTCATCTGCTGGCAGTTGTACGCGCCCTGCACCGACGACGCGCATCGGTACGGCACGCCGCTCATGATCGCGCCGGCGGCGAAGCGATCGGGCCACGTCGCGAGCATCACCGCGGTGAACGCCGCGCCCGCCGAGAAGCCGACGACGTAGACGTGGTTGCGATCGATCCCGTGCGCGCTGATCTCCTTGTCGACCATCTCGACGATCGACTCGTTCTCGCCCTGCCCGCGCACCATGTTCGCGGGGTCGCCGTACTCGCCGGCCCAGTTGAAACAGGTGAGCGGGTTGTTCGCGCTGCGCTGCTGCGGGTAGACGACCGCGAACTGGTTCGCGTCGGCGAGCTCGTCCCAGCCGGCGCCGAGCATGTCGTTCGCGGTCTGCGTGCACCCGTGCAGCACGACGACCAGCGGCCGCCCCGACGGCAAATTCTTCGGGATGTACTCGTACATGTCGAGCGCGCCCGGGTTCGAGCCGAAGCTCTGGACCTGCACGAGCTGCGCGCGCGCGGGGGACGCGACGGCGACGATGGACACACCAAGGGCGATGGCAACGGCGATGCGATGCACGGGGACCTCCTCGGCGCGCCACCGTGCAGCGCGCGTGCCGCGGTCGAGCGGCGCTCATCGTCGCGACCTGTGGTGACGATCGTTGGATCGGGCCAACAGGCGCGCGTCTCGTCGTGGGCGGGCACCAACGCGCAATCCTCCGAGATCTTTGCTGCACTGCAACAAACAACCGCTGGCACGGCGCGTGCTGAACGCGCGGGCATGCACGCACTCTCCGTTCTCCTCCACGTGACGATCCTCGCGAGCGGCCTCGGTCAACCGTTCGCCCTCGCCGGCGAGGGCGACACGCTCTTCTGGATCGACGCCGACGCGAAGCAGCTCTTGTCGATGCCGAAGGCGGGCGGCGCGATCACCGTGCTCGCGACCGGCGCCGACACGCAGTCGCCGTGGAGCGTCGCGGCCGACGCGAGCTACGTGTACTGGCTCGACGCCGCCGACGCGACGGTGCGCCGCACGCCGCGCGCGGGCGGCGCGAGCGTGATCCTCGCGACCGCGCAGCCGTCGCAGGGCCTGGCCGGCATCGCCACCGACGGCAGCTACGTCTACTTCTCGAGCTACGACGGCAACGGGACCGGCGTCGTGCGGCGCGTCTCGAAGTGGGGCGGCTTCGTGCAGACGCTCGCGACCGGCACCAACCCGACCGCGCTGGTCGTCGATTCGTGGTTCGTCTACGTCGCGGACGCGAGCGTGCTCGGCGGCAACAACACGATCCTCCGCGTGCCGAAGAGCGGCGGCGCGAAGGTCACGATCTCGAGCAACGAAGACGCGCTCGGGCTCGCCGCCGACGCGAACAACCTCTACTGGAAGCGGTTCTGGACCGGCGACGTGCGCCGCGGATCGAAGTGGATCGCGGGCGCGACCACGCTGGCCCCGAACGGCGGCGGCTGGGGCGACCTCGGCGTCGACGCGACCTACGTCTGGTGGACGACCGGTCCCGTGTTGCACCGCAGCAACAAGCTCACCGGCGGCGAGGAGGTCGTCTACGAGGCGCCGTCATGGGCGCTCTCGCTCGAGGTCGATCCGAGCGCGGTCTACCTGGCGACCGAGCGCACGTCCGAGGAGATCCCGGACGGAGCGATCGTCAAGGTCACGCCGTGACCTCGCCCGCGATCATCGACGGCGACCGCGTGATCGATCACGCGGAGCTCGGCGCGATCGCCGGCGCGTGGGCGGCGACGCTCGCGGCGCGCGGCGTGCGTCGCGGCGATCGGGTCGCGATGCTCGCGCTCGGGTGCGCGGAGGTCTTCGTGATCGCGCGCGCGTGCGCGCGGCTCGGCGCCGCGTTCGCGCCGCTGTCGTGGCGACTCGCGCCCCCCGAGCTGAGCGCGATCGTCCGCGACCTCGAGCCGCGCGTGCTGGTCTGCGATCGCGCGCACGTCGAGGTTGCAGCGGATCTCGACACCGAGCGGCTCGTCCTCGACGAGGAATCGCCGCCGGGCGACGCGCCGCCGTGGGACGCGCACGATCCCGAAGCGATCGCGCAGATCCTCTACACGAGCGGCACGACCGGCCGCCCGCGCGGCGCGATGATCCCGTGGCGGCAGGTCTCGTTCAACGCGGCGATCACGCGCGCGCTCTGCAACCTCGGCCCGCGCGATCGCACGCTCGCGATGCTGCCGCTCTTCCACACCGGCGGCCTCAACTGCTTGTCGATCCCGGTGCTCGCCGGCGGCGGCGCGATCGTCGTGATGCCGCGCTTCGATCCGGCGGCGGCGATCGAGCTGATCGTGCGGCATCGCGTGAGCGCGATCCTCGGCGTGCCCGCGATCTACGAGGCGCTGCTCGACGCCGGGCTCTCGCACGCGATCGCGCCGTGGCTGCGCGTGGTCTTGGTCGGCGGCGCGCCGGTGTCGCCGAGCCTGCGCGCATGTTGCGCTGCACAAGGGCTGCCCTTGAAGCAGGGCTTCGGCATGACCGAGGTCGGCCCCAACTGCTTCACGTTCGGCGACGACGACGTCGGCCGCCCCGTGCCCGGCACCGAGGCGATCCTGCTCGAGCCGAAGAACGGCGTCGGCGAGCTGTGCCTGCGCGGGCGCCACGTCTTCGCGGGCTATCTCGGCCAGCCCACCGACGAGCTCTTCGTCCACGATCGCTGGTTCCGCACCGGCGATCTGATGGCGCGCGACGTCGACGGCCGCTACCGCGTGGTCGGCCGCGTGAAAGACATGTTCATCTCCGGCGGCGAGAACGTCTATCCCGGCGAGGTCGAGGCCGTGCTGGCCGCGCACCCGCAGATCGCGGAGGTCGCGGTGATCGGCGTCGCCGACGAGCGCTGGGGCGAGGTCGGGCTCGCCGCGATCGTCGCGCGCGCGCCGCTCGGCGCCGACGAGCTCGACGCGTGGACGCGCGCGCGCCTCGCCCGCTACAAGGTGCCGCGCCACTGGCGGTTCGTGCCGACCCTGCCGCGCACGCCGACCGGAAAGATCGCGCGCGCCGAGCTCGTGCGAGAGGCGACGTGAGCGGCGCCGAGTTCCGGCTTATGCTCGCCGAGGTGGACGGCGACGCCCGCACGAAGTTGCAACCGCGCCAGGCGCGCGTGATCCGGAAGCTGCGCGTGCGCGTCGACGAGGGTCCCGACGCGGGGCTCGCGTGCGAGCCCGAGGGCGCGGCCGCGGTCTCGGTCGGCACCGCCGACGACAACCAGCTGGTCGTCTCCGACGACACGGTCAGCCGCTACCACCTCGAGGTGCGCCGCGCCGCCGACGGCGTGCAGGTCACCGATCTCGGCAGTCGCAACGGCACGTTCGTCGCGGGCGTGCGGATCGAGCGCGCGATCGTCCCGCCGGGCACGCGCCTGCGCCTCGGCGCGACCACGATCACCGTCGAGGACGCCGGCTCGAGCGTGACCGCGGCGACCGCGGATCCGCCGCGGCCGCCCGGGCTCGTCGGCGACAGCGACGCGATCAAGGACGTCGCGCGGCTCGTCCACAAGCTCGCGCGCGTCGACTCGTCGGTCCTGATCCAGGGCGAGACCGGCGCGGGCAAGGAGGTCATCGCGCACGCGATCCACGAGCTGTCGCCGCGGCGCGACAAGGAGCTGGTGGTCGTCGACTGCGGATCGATGCCGGCGACCTTGGTCGCGTCGCTGCTCTTCGGTCACGAGAAGGGCGCGTTCACCGGCGCCGACACGCGGCGGATCGGCGCGTTCGAGCGCGCCGGCGGCGGCACCGTCCTGCTCGACGAGATCGGCGAGCTGCCGCTCGAGGTGCAACCGGCGTTGCTCGGCGTGCTCGAGCGCCGCTCGTTCACGCGCGTCGGCGGCTCGCAGTCGATCGACGTCGACGTGCGCGTGCTCGCCGCGACGCACCGCGATCTGCGCGCCGAGGTCAACGCCGGGCGCTTCCGCGCCGATCTCTACTTCCGCCTCGCGGTCGCGCGCGTCGTGATCCCGCCCCTGCGCGAGCGCCCCGAGGACATCGAGCCGCTCGTGCATCACTTCGCCGAGCGCCTCACCGGCGTCCCCGATCCCGGCCCGCTCGCCGGCGCGATGGACGCGCTGCGCGCGCACCCGTGGAGCGGCAACGTCCGCGAGCTGCGCAACGTCGTCGAGACCGCGCTGGTCATGGGCGAGATCGCGCTCGGAGATCCGTCCGATCCGGCGCGCGCGCCGACCGTGGCAGCGGCGCGCCCCCTCACGTCCGACGCGCAGGACAGCTATCGCGACGCCCGCGCCCGCGCGCTCCATCGCTTCGAGGCCGAGTACCTGCGCGCGCTGATCGACGCCTGCGGCGGCAACGCCTCGGAGGCGGCGCGCCGCGCCAAGATGGACCGGCCGTACCTGCTCACGCTGCTCCGCAAGCACGGCCTGCGGACCTGATCGACTTGTCAGCGAACAGGGCTTGACGAGCGCGCCCGTTTCATGTTGCATCGCAACATCAATTGTTGCAGTGCACAAACCGGAGGAGCAGATGACGCGCGCGACGAACGTACCGTGGTGGAGAGAGCCGACGAAGGCGCAATGGGCGGCGTTCCTCGCCGCGTGGTCGGGCTGGGTGCTGGACGCCTTCGACTTCACGATCTTCCTGCTCGTGATGCCGCACATCTCGAAGGAGTTCGGGGTCGGGCTCACAGCGGCGGCCGGCTCCGTCACGCTCACGCTGCTGGTGAGGCTCGCGGGCGGCTTCGCCGCCGGCTGGGCCGCCGATCGCTGGGGCCGCAAGACGCCGCTCATGATCGCGATGATCTGGTTCGCCGTCTGCGACGCCGCGATCGCGTTCGCGCCCAGCTTCGCGTGGGTGCTCGTGCTGCGCACGCTGTTCGGCTTCGGCATGGGCGCCGAGTGGACCGCGGGCGCGACGCTCGCGATGGAGAGCTGGCCCGAGCGCAGCCGCGGGCTCGCGAGCGGCCTGCTCCAGGGCAGCTGGGCGATCGGCTACCTGCTCGCCGCGCTCGCGTCGGCGTACGTCGTGCCGGCCTTCGGCTGGCGCGCGCTGTTCCTGCTCGCCGCCGCGCCCGCCCTGCTCGTCCTGCCGATCCGCATGTGGGTCGAGGAGAGCCCGACCTGGAAGGCCGATCGCGCCGCGGCGAAAGCCAGGCCGCAGCCGCTCGGTGATCTGCTCTCCGGCGCCGTGCTCGGCAAGCTCGTCTGGGGCGTGCTCGTCATGGGGCTCGGCTTCGGCGTCTACTACGCGATGAGCGGCGTCTATCCGACGATGCTGATCACGCAGCGCGGCCTCGACGCCAAGGCCGTCGGCCTCGTGCTGATCGTCTTCAACGTCGGCATGCTCGCCGGCTCGGTCGTCACCGGCATGATCGCGCAGAAGCGCGGCGTCTTGATCGCGGTCGTCGCGCCCGCGCTCCTGATGGTGCCGCTCCTGCCGCTCTACGTCGGCGCGTCGCCCGATCTGCTCCACGTCGGCGCGTTCCTCGGCGGCGCGCTCGGCGTCGGCTTCTGCGGCGTCGTGCCCGCGCTCCTCACCGGCATGTTCGACCCCCAGGTCCGCGCGCGCGCGGTCGGCGTCATCTATCACGGCGGCGCCCTGCTCGCGGCGTTCGTCCCGCCGGGCGTCACGTCGCTCGCCGAAAAGACCGGCTGGGGCCTCGCGACGTCGATCGCGGTCGTCGCCGGCGCGCTCGAGATCGCGCTCGCGATCGCGTTCGTGCTGTCGCGGAAGAGCGCGCCCGCGGCGACGCGCGAGCCCGTCACCGCGCACTGATGGTGGTACGTTCGACACGATGCAGATCGGCATCGTGCTGTCGTGCGAGCACGCTTCGTGGGCGCTGCCGCCCGGCGAAGACCTCGGCGTCGATCGCGAGACGCTCCGCTCGCAGGCCGGCTGGGATCCGGGCGCGATGGAGATCGCCGCGCACGTCGGCGAGCGGCTCGGCCTGCCGGTGCACGCCGGCGCGTTCACGCGGCTCTACGTCGATCTCAACCGTCCGGCCGATCACGCCGACGTCGTCCCGCTCGTCTGCTACGGCGCGCGCGTCCCCGGCAACGCGCAGCTCGGCGCGCGCGATCGCACGCAGAGGATCGCGACCTTCCACACGCCGTACTGGGATGCGGTGACCCACGACGTGCGCGCGCGCCTCGTCGATCCCGGCCGCTGCCTGCACCTCTGCTCGCACAGCTTCGATCCCGCGCTCGATCCCGCGAACCGCCGCTTCGACGTCGGCGTCCTCTACGATCCCTCGCACGAGCTCGAGGCGATGATCGCGGAGAAGCTCTTGTTCGGGTTGTCCTCGAAGGGCTTCGAGGTCCGCGCGAACCAGCCGTATCGCGGGACCGGCCCCGCGATCGCGACCACGCTGCGCGGCGAGCTCGGCCCGCGCTACGCCGGCATCCAGCTCGAGGCCTCGCACGCGCTCGTCGATCGCGCCGGCGCATGCGAAGCGCTCGCCGACGCGCTCTCGCCGATCCTCGAGGAGCTGCGATCTTGAGGGTGAAGGGCACCTGCCACGCGTACTTCGCCGTCGATCTCGGCTTCGGCGTCGATCTCGCGCGCGCCGAGAGGGTCGTCGCCGCCGAGTCGCTGCGCCAGACCTTCAAGCGCCCGCGCCGCGCGCCCGAGGCGGCGCAGCTCCGCCGCCACTCGCTGCGTCTCGCGCAGTCGGGCTTCCCGATCGAGATCGGCGCGTGGAAGACCGACGGCGCCGTCGAGGTCGTCGTGTGGGAGTTCGCGGCCGCGACGATCGACTACCGCATCCCGGTCGATGGCGAGCTCGGCGAGCTGGTCACGCTCGCCGATCTGCTCTGGGACAACGCGGCGCTCCTCGCCGACGCGAAGAGCCGCGCGCAGCAGCTGATCGAGACCCTCGCGCAGGCGATCGACAAGCCGCGCATCGGCGATCGCGTCGAGGACTACGTCGCGTTCGAGCTCAAGCTGCCCGACGGCGCGCGCGCCGAGGCGCTGTGGACCGACGAGCGCGCGACCACCGCGCGCATCCTCCGCGCCGAGCCGGGCCCGCTCGGCGAGCAGGAGATCAACGAGGCGATCGCGGTCCGCACCGCGTACCTGCCCGAGGAGATCGTGCTGGTCGATTGGTTCGCCGCGATCCTCGCCGGCGACGACATGGAGGACGAGCGCGTCGTGCTCGAGCTCTCGATCGCCGAGCTGCTCGAGCTGCGCCACCTCGACGAGCAGCTCGATCGCGGCATCGAGGGCGCGTACGCGATCCTGAACCGCAAGCGCGGCTTCGTGTCGGGGCTGCGCGCGCCCGCGCAGGATCTCGACGCGATCGCGCAGGCGCAGGCCGACGCCGCGGTGCTGTTCGAGGGCGTCGACAACGCGCTCAAGCTCCTCGGCGATCAGTACCTCGCGCGCCTCTACCACGTCGTCTCGACACGCTTCCACCTGCCGGCGTGGGACGCCGCGATCGAGCGCAAGCTGCGCGTCCTCGACTCGATCCACGAGAAGCTCGCGTCGCGCGCGAGCACGAAGCGCTTCGAGCTGCTCGAGATCATCGTGATCATCTTGATCCTGATCGAGATCTTGATGCCGGTGATCGATCGCCTGACGAGATGATCGACGAGATGATCAGCGCGCCTTGATCGGCGGCTTCGGCTTCTCGGTCGTCTCGGCGCGCGGGCCGCGCTGCGGCTCGAGATCCGCGTGCTTCGTGCGCATCGACTCCTGCTCGGCGGTGATCGACGCGTAGCGCGCCTTCACGCGCGCGACCAGATCGACGACCACCTCGCGCGTCGCCGTCGGATCGAGCGGCAGCTCCGCCGGGATGCGCTGCTCGTAGTCGGTCCAGATGCGCGCGTCGTCGCGGCAGTCGTAGACGCGACAGATGCGCGGGCGATACGCGTGCACCGTGCAGCCGCGCCCGTCGGGATCGTGGTGGACGCAGTAGCCGTCGCTCGCGCGCTGGCGGATCAAGTACGGCTGGCCGTAGTCCCAGCGGATCACGCCCTCGTCGAGATCCTGGGTCGACAGCGAGAACGTGAAGCTGCAGCAGCGCGCCTTGCACAGGTGCACCAGCTCCGCGCACGGGATGTCGGCGCCGGGCTCGTCGTACTTGTTCGCGACCACGTCGAGCGCGACGCGCCCCGGCGATCGCTCGTCGCCGCCTCGGATCATCATGAGCGAGCGCGGCGTCTCGGCGCTGACCGCGTCCTCGATCGTCTTGGTCGTCGGCTCGGCCGGCGTGTTCGGCGGCGCGGGCAGCGGCTCGACGCCGTCGACGCGGCGCACGAGCTCGTCGGTCAGCGTGACCACCTGCGCGGCGAGCTTGAGCAGCGAGTCGCGCAGATCGAGGTCCGACAGGTTCAGGTAGCGCAGCGCGCGCTCGAAGTCGGCGCGCGTGATCGGCGCGTCTTGCGCGGCGGTGCCGAAGGCCGAATCGTCGCGGTCGTCGCTCATCAGAACGCCTCGTCCGGCACGTCCATCAGCTCGAGATCGCCGGCCTCGATCAACTGCCGCGCGAGCCCGATCCCCGGCAAGACGTTCTTCGCGTAGAAGCGCGCCGACGCGAGCTTGCCTCGATAGAACGCGGCGTCGGGCGAGGACTCCTTCCCGAGCGCGACCTGCGCGCCGACCGTGAGCCGCCACCCGACGACGAGCTCGGCCAGCGCGAACAGGATCCGATTGCCCTGGAAGCCGGCGTGATAGACCGACTGCATCGTCTTGCCGAGCATCGTCATGAAGATCGCGCCGACGTCGGCGTGCGCCTTCGCGAGCGCCTCCTTCTCGACCGACAGCTCCGCCGGCAGCGCGTCGATCGTCGTCTTGATCGCGCCGAGCAAGCGCTGCAGCGTCGCGCCGCGATCGCGCGCGACCTTGCGGAAGAACAGATCGAGCGCCTGGATGTGGGTCGTGCCCTCGTAGAGCGAGTCGATCTTCTGATCGCGCAGGTACTGCTCGATCGGATAGTCCTGGATGTAGCCCGAGCCGCCGAAGGTCTGCAGGCTCGCCGAGCCGAGCAGCTCGTACACCTTCTCCGAGCCGTAGCCCTTGATCAGCGGCAGCAGCAGATCGTTGAGCGCGTCGGCGTCTTTCGCCGCCGCGGTGTCGCGGCCGCCCTGGAGCTCGACCTGATCCTGGATCGACGCGGTCCACAGCACCATGCCGCGCAGGCCCTCGGCGAAGCACTTCTGCAGCATCAACATGCGGCGCACGTCGGGGTGACGGATGATCTCGACGCGCGGCGCGGTCTTCGAGGCCGCCTTCATGTCGGCGCCCTGCTTGCGCTCCTTCGCGTACTCGAGCGCGTTCAGGTACGCCGTCGAGAGCGTCGCCATCGACTTGGTGCCGACGCCCATGCGCGCGTATTCGATGATGTGGAACATCTGCGCGATGCCGTCGTGCTTGCCGCCGACGAGCAGGCCGCGGCACGGA
>Ga0310811_10013209_pt1 | contig 10752 bp, 8 predicted proteins | sample YCmetagenome_FD_207642 | JGI IMG/M metagenome (GOLD analysis project Ga0310811, IMG submission 207642) | Soil microbial communities from experimental microcosm in Duke University, North Carolina, United States - YC | ecosystem: Engineered > Artificial ecosystem > Soil microcosm > Unclassified ...
GAACGTCCGAAATGCCATTCCAGGCCGGCTCTCGCTGGACGCGGGTCTTGGGCTATCTGCTCGCGCTCTACATCATCAATTTCATCGACCGGAACAATATCGGCTTCGCCGTCATCGGCGGGATGAACAAGGATCTGCATATCGGTCCGGCCGAGGCCGGACTTTCCGGCGGCATATTCTATCTCGGCTACATACTCCTGCAGATCCCAAGCGGCATCCTCGTGGAAACGTACGACGCGAAGACGCTCATCATGCTGTTCTCGGTCGCCTGGGGCGTGGTGGCCTCGGCGACCGGCTTCGCGCAGAACGGCACGGAACTCCTCATCCTCCGCTTCCTGCTGGGGCTCATCGATGGCGGCGTCTGGACCATGATCCTCGTCGTGCTCGCCCGCTGGTTTCCCGGGCGCGAGCGCGCGACGGCGAACAGCATCTGGCTCACCTGCCTGCCGCTTTCCTTCATCATCATGGGTCCAATTTCCAGCCTGCTGCTTTCGACATTCGATTGGCGCGCGCTGTTCATCATCGAAGGCTTGCCCGCGATCGGCCTCGGCCTGCTCTATTTCCTGCGCTCGGCCAGCCGCCCGGAAGAGGCGCCGTGGCTCGGCGCAAGCGAGCGCGCGCATCTTCTCACCGAGCAGACGGTACGGCAGGGCGCTGTTGCGCATGGTGGTTACCGCGCCGCCATTTTGAACCAGCGGGTGCTGCTGATGAGTGCAACCTATTGCTTCTGGCTGGTGGGCGCGGCCGGGCTCTTCATGTGGGTGCCGGCGATCATCAAATCGCTCGCCAACCACGGCGTGGTCGCGACCGGCCTTCTCTCCACCCTGCCCTATCTCGCGGCGCTTCTTGGGCTGTTGGTGATCGGGCGCCTCTCCGACCGGACCGGCCTTCGCAAGCGCCTCGTGTCGCTTTCGCTCTTCGGGCTCGGCCTGTTCCTGCTCATCTCGGTGCTGACGCACAATGAAATTCTCTCCCTCACGTTCCTCGTCTGTGCGGGCTTCTTTCTGTTCGCGCCGCATGCCCCCTTCTGGGCGATCCCGGCCGAACTTTTCGCCCCCGAGCAACGCGGCGCCGCGATGGGGATGATCTCGCTGATCGGCAACATCGGCGCGTTCATCGGCCCTTATGCGGTGGGCTATGTCCGCCAGGAGACGGGCTCCTTCACGATCGGCGCGATGATCCTGGTGGGCAGCCTATGGGTCAGCGCGCTGCTCGCGACTCAGATCAAGGACCGCCGCGCCACCGGGATCGGCCGCAATTCCAAGCTTTCAAAGTCTCACTCAAACCAAACAACGCTGGAGGACGCGTGAAAATCGTACGAATCGACGCCTATTATGTTGGCTTCGCTCCGGAGCCGGCCCTCGGCAATGCTTCCCTCTTTATCCGCCGGCGCGACTTCATGCTTGTCGCCATCCAGGCGGCCGACGGCACCACGGGATGGGGCGAGGTGTTCGCCTCTCCCTATGCCGCCGGCGCTTTTTTGAAGAATAACCTTGCGAGCATCATTCTCGGGCAACCGGCGCACAATATCGGCCGGATCTGGCATGAGATGGTCGCCAAGCTCGGCTATGATCGCCGGGGCGCCGCCATGATGGCTGTTTCGGCCGTCGATATGGCGCTGCACGACCTCGTCGCCCGGCTTCAGGGCATCGGCGTCGCCGAGCTGCTCGGCGGTGCGATGCGCCAGCAGATTCCGGCCTATGCCAGCGGGCCGTTTCTGGTCGAGGGCCACGATCCCTACGAGGCCTATCCGGCCAAGGTCGAGGCACTGCTGCGACGTGGTTTTCGCGCGATCAAGCCGCGCGCCGGGGTGACCCCGCAGGCGGATGGCGTCATGGTCAGCCGCCTCCGTGACGTCATGGGTCCGGAGCCCGCTCTCATGGTCGATATCAACCAGGGCTACACGGCCGCCGCGGCCATCGACTCCGCGCGGCGCATGGACGCCGCCGGGCTGCTCTGGATCGAAGAGCCGGTGCAGCCCGAGGATATCCCCGGCTATCAGGCCGTGGCGCGGGCCGCGCCCTGCGCCATCGCGGGCGGTGAGGCGCTCGCAAGCCTGGCCGCTTTCCGCGATTTCCTGCAGGCCGGCGCATTTGCCGTCCTCCAGCCGGATCTCACCGTCTGCGGCGGTTTCACCGGATTCCGCAAGATCACCGCCCTCGCGGAAGCGTTCGGCGTCCCGATCATGCCCCATGTGTTCGGCACGATCGTCAATTTCGCCGCGGCTTTACAGGCCGCTGCCGTGCTGCCGCCGCGCAAGGGCGGAGGACCGTTCGCCTATCCGTTCATCGAGTATGACGTCACACCGAACCCGCTGCTCGCTCTGCTTGGCGAACCCAAGCTCGGGGCCGATGGCACGGTCGCCGTGCCTGACGCGCCCGGCATTGGCATTTCGCTGTCGCCCGAACGTCTCAGCCCGTGGCTGGCCGATCACTGGCATGTCGCGCTCGACTGAGCGACGCCAGACCACCCGGAATTGGCGAAACCGGCACCAAACGCCCGGCCTGACGCAGGCAGGGCGCTTGGCGCGCGGAACCGCCCAAGACATCACAAAAAATAACAGGGGGAACACAAGGTGAGTGACATCGTCGCCCCAACAGCCTTATCCATTGAAGAAACCGATGCGCTGTTCCAGAAAATCGGCTGGCGCATCCTGCCGCTGCTTCTCCTCGCTTACGTCTCCGCTTTTCTGGATCGCGTGAATGTCAGCTTTGCCGCGCTGCAGATGAACAGCCATCTGGGCTTCACACCGCTGGTCTTCGGCACAGGCGCCGGGCTGTTTTTTTTGGGTTACGTTCTGCTCGAGGTGCCGAGCAACCTCATCCTGGCCAAAGTCGGCGCGCGCGTCTGGCTCGCACGGATCATGATCAGCTGGGGCCTGGTCTCGGCCGCAACCGGCTTCATCGCCGGCCGTCACGGTTTCTACGCCGTGCGCATCCTGCTCGGCGCCGTCGAGGCCGGCTTCTATCCCGGCCTGATGTTCTACCTCACGCTCTGGTTCCCGCGGAAATACCGCGCGCGCATATTTTCACTCACCACCATCGCGGTGCCGATCTCATCCGTCATCGGTTCTCCTCTATCCTCCTTGATCCTGACCACCATGAATGGCTGGCTCGGCCTGGATGGCTGGCGATGGGTGTTCCTGATCGAAGGCGCCCCGGCGGTCGTCATTGGCCTGCTCATCGCTGTCCTTCTGCCCAGCGATCCCACACGGGCATCGTTTCTGACGCCGACGGAACGGAACACCGTCGCCACGCTGATCGCCGGCGAGCGCCATGAGCGCGAACACCGGCAACGTTTTTCCGTTGGCGATGCCCTGCGCGACCGGCGGGTCCTGCTGATGTGCCTCGTATCGGTGGGCATTGTCATCGGCACCACCGGTGCCGCGATCTGGATGCCCTTGTTTGTGAAGAGCTTTGGTTTCTCGACTCTGGAAACGGGCTTCGTGGCGGCCATCCCGGCGCTCTTCACGGTGGGCGCGGTGCTGTTTTGCGGCTGGAACGCCGACCGCACGGGGCGTCCGGTCGCGCATGTGGTGGTGCCCTTTCTCTGCTCCGCCTGCGGCTTCCTCGTCACGGCATCGGTCCATTCGCCGCTGCTCGGCCTGCTCGGGCTCGCCATCGGCGTGGCGGGGATTTCCTCGGCGGTTCCATCCTTCTGGACATTGCCGACGGAACTCTTAACCGGGACGGCCAGCGCGGCAGGAATCGCACTCATCAATTCGGTTGGCAGCATTGGCGGATTCGTCGGACCTTACCTCATCGGCTGGATCCGGACGCAGACCGGGGGATTTTCAGGCTCTCTCGTGTTTCTTGCCGCCGTCATGACCATGGCGGCCTGCACGGTGGTGGTGGTGAGCATGCTCATGCAAGGCGGATCGCGCCGCGACATCGGGAGATGACCACCGGGCGGGACCACGCGCAACGGCTGGCGGCATCACTTATCACGCATCAGGAGACAGCACCGCATCAGCTTATGTGCGACAACATGTCCGCGCTCCCGCCTCGCAAGCCCCGGCCCGATGAGCTGCTTTGCCCCTCCATCTGCGCCGCGTCGCAAAATTCTGCGAGACCACCCGCGAGGTGCAACGCCAGAGGATTCGCCTGCGGTGCAACGACCAGTGCCATCTCGGTCTGGTCGATTGGCGCAAACCCATCCTCCGGCGTCAGGATGCGATGCTCAGGAAGAATGGCGATCTCCGAGAGAATGCCGAGCCCAAGCCCGGCAGCGACAGCCGCCTGAATGCCAGTCAAATTGGCGCTCGTATAAGCCATATGCCAGGAGCGTCCCGCGGCTTCCATCGCGTGGATGGCCCGATTGCGGTAAAGACACCCCTGCGGAAACCCGATCAGCGGAATGGACGAGCCGGTAAGATCGATCGGATGGTCCCGGCTGGTGATCCAGTGGATGCGTTCCGGCCAGACCGCCATGCCGCCTGCCTCACCGGCATCGCGCTTAAGCAGCGCCAAATCGAGTTCACCCCGTTCCAGGTCACGACGAAGATAGACGCTCTGGTCCGCCCGGACGTCGAGCCGCAAATTTGGCCGTGAGCGGGCAAAACGCGCCAGAAGCCGAGGCAGACGGTACGCCGCGAAATCTTCCGGAATGCCAAGCCGGATAACACCGCTCTGCGTGGGGCGCGTCAGAACGTCACGCGCCTCCTCCGTCAGTGACAGAATTCGCCGCGCGTAAGAGAGAAGGCGCTCGCCATCCTCGGTGAGGGAAACCTGCCGGCCGGTGCGGTTCAGCAGCAGTTTGCCGAGACCATCCTCCAGCCGTCGGATCTGCTGGCTGACCGTCGATTGCGTTCGGTGAACGCGCTCACCCGCGCGTGTGAATCCGCCGGCGTCCACGACCGAGACAAAGCTGCGCAGAAGTTCGAGGTCCAGCATGGTTCATACCATTCATTTATCCACTTGAGATAATTATATCATTTAATTTCCAAATATGAAGGCAGGCGACCATATCGGGCGGCACAGGAGACCCATTATGTCCGCCTCGCCTTCCGATGTCATCGCCCGGCCCACCGCCAACCTGTTGCCACTCGCCATCGCCGCCTTCTGCCTGCTCTGGAGCACCGCCTTCGTTGCCGGGAAAATCGGCGTCACGAACTGCCCGCCCCTGGTCCTGCTCGCGGCCCGGTTTTCACTGGCCGGCATCCTGATCCTGGGTATCTCCCTCGGGCACCGTGGCATGTGGACATTTTCGTGGCGGGACGTCTGGGTGTTCGCGCTGCTGGGGATCGTGAACAACGCGCTCTATCTCGGCCTGGCTTATATGGGCCTGCGGACGATCTCGGCCGGCCTCGGCGGCCTGATTGTCAGCGCCAATCCGATTTTCACGGCGATCTTCGCGGCACTTCTCCTTGGTGAACGACTCACGGGGCGGAAGCTGCTGGGATTGGCGCTTGGCATTGCGGGCGTCACCATCATCGTCGCCCACCGGCTTTCGGCGGGGACCGACAACGCCACCGGCGTTCTGCTGACAGTGGCCGCGCTTGCCTCCATCGTCGCCGGAACCATCCTGTTCAAGCGGCTCGCCCCGCAAGGCAATCTCTGGATCGGGAACGGCATTCAAAATCTTGCGGCCGGCCTCCTGCTCACGCCATTCGCGCTGTCCGTCTCCGCCTGGGGTGGCATCGAGCTCAGTGCCCGTTTCCTGGCTGCGTTCGCGTTCCTGGTCCTGGGCGGTTCAATTCTCGCCTACGCGCTCTGGTTTCACCTGCTGACGGTCTGCGGCGCCACAAAGGCAAGCTCGTTCCATTTCGTGATGCCACCGCTCAGCATGCTGTTGGCGTGGGTCGTATTGGGCGAACCCTTGTTCCCCTATGATCTGCTGGGGATCATTCCCGTGGCCGCTGGCATCTATCTGGTCAGCTCCCCGATGAGAAAGCCCACAACAATTCACGCCAAATGTTAGCGAGCCGTCAAATATCCCGAAATGACTCCGCTGCGGTCCGTCTCGGCGGCGAACTCTCCCTTGCCGGCGTGGCCGCCAGGTTCCCCTGCATACAGGTCTTCGTGTCGTTCAGCCCCAGACAGCATTTTCGAAGGCGTCGAGGGGGATTTTGAGATACCGGCGCCCATTGCTCTCGGCTTCCGGAAGCCGCCCTCCGGCGATGTTGACCTGCAATGCGGCGAGCATCAATTTCGGGATCGGCAAGGTCCTGTCGCGCTGCGTCCGCAATTTTGTAAAACTCGTTTCGTCCTGTCCGCAGATATGGGCGTTCTGCGCTTTTTGCTGGGCGACCGTGCTCTCCCAAGCCGGCGCGCGGCCACCGGGTTGATAGTCATGTCCGGTGTAGAGCCGCGTCTGATCCGGCAAAGCGAGAATGCTCTGGAGGCTGCGCCAAAGTGCGTGCGCATCGCCGCCTGGAAAATCAGCGCGCGCGGTTCCGCTATCGGGCATGAACAGTGTATCGTGAATAAAGGCTGCATCACCGAAGACATAGGTGATCGAAGCCAGGGTGTGACCGGGCGAGAACATCACGTGTCCCTCGATCTCGCCCAATCGGAAGCGCTCTCCATCCGCGAAGAGATGATCCCATTGAGAGCCGTCCGTCGGGAAATCATCAGGGAAATTATAGAGATTTTTCCAGATTCGTTGAACGCCAACGACATGCTCGCCGATCCCGGTCGGCGCGCCCGTAAGCTCCTTGAGATAGGAGGCGGCCGAAAAATGATCGGCATGGGGGTGCGTGTCCAGAATCCACGCGACGGTCAGCCCGTTTGTCCGGACATAGTGAAGGATGGCGTCCGCCGATGTCGTTGCGGTGGAACCCGATTTCTCGTCGTAATCCAAGACCGGGTCGATGATCGCGCAGAGATGGGTGGCCGGGTCGCTCACGACATATTGCACGCTGTAGGTCCGTGGGTCGAAGAATGCCTGGACCCGTGGCCGCGTGGCGACGTTGTGGTCCGCGTGAAGTGGCGTATCGGCGATGTCTTGGTTCATGCCCGTCATCCTGTCGCTAGGTTTGAAACAGCGTCGATAGACTGCGGAAAATCATATAAAAGGCGACGACGAAGATCAGCGCCGCGAAAACCGTGGTCAACCGGCCAGTGCTGCCGGCGAGGCGCCTGGCGATCCGGGAGCCGAAATTGCTGCCGACGATCCCCCCGACGATAAACACCAGCGCCAGATTCCAATCGACCAGACCGGATCGCCCGTAATTCAAAGCGGTTGTCAGCCCAAACGCGGTGACGGCGACCAGCGAGGTGCCGACGGCGTTCAGAATAGGCATGCCGGTGGCGCCGACCAGACCAGGCACGATCAAAAATCCGCCACCAATGCCGAAGAAACCGGAGAACAGCCCGGTGCCAACGCCGAAGCCCAGCACTTTCGGGGCATTGTGCCGATTGCATGTCGCACCTGGGATGCCGGCATTTTTGCGGCCGCGCAACATGAGAACACCGACCAGCACCATGATCAACGCAAAGAGAAACAATATGACCAACCCGGTCGCGGCGACGACGATGTCGACATCGAAAGCCTGACCGCAGGTCGTGGTGATGTGCTTTCCGCCATCGGCGCCCGCAACCACCCCAGCCACCATGACCCGGCCGACGAAGCGGACGCCGAGCGCTCCAAGCCCGCGTTCAACCCGCGCCGAAGCGGGCTCTGGCAGCAGCCCGGCCAGCGGCACGGCTTCGCGGTCGAGCAGCGTGACGCGATGTCCCGCGCGGGCGAAATCCTCGGCCAGTTCACAGCCCACCATGCCCGCGCCGACGATGGCGATGCGCTTCGCGCCGTCAGCCAATTGTTTGTACAGTCCGGACCATGCGGCCAAATGGTTGATGCTCCAGCACAAGGACGCCGGCAGCGATGGCAGCGATGCCGGACGCGCGCCATGGGCCAGCACGAGATGGGAATAGGCGATCGTGCCGCGGGTCGTGCGCAGTTCGCGGCGCGCTTTGGAAATGCCGACCGCAATCGTGTCGGTCAACAGCCGGACACCGAGACGCCCGGCGATGGCGGACCCCGCTTCGCGGCAAAGCGAGGCCGGTGTCCGCCCGCGGGCGAGTGCGACCGAGAGTTCGGGTTTGTTGTAGACCTCTCCGGCGCAGCCCGTGACGAGCGTGATCGGCGCCGATGGGCTCAGGGCGCGCACCGCCTCGGCGACCGCCCAGCCGGCGACACCGGCGCCAACGACGACGACGCCGGGCTTGCGATGCCGCAGAACGGGCAGGTTCAGCACAGGCGGCGCTTCACGGGCGTTATATGGTTCAAAATCGGTTTTTTTCACGCCGCAGATCGGGCATTCCCAGTCATCCGGAATGTCCTCGAAGCGCGTGCCGGGAGCGAGCCCGCTGTCCGGATCGCCCAACTCCTCGTCATAGATCAAGCCGCAGGCGCGGCAAAGGAATTTGCGCCACATTTCGGCCGCAGCCGCTTCTGCCAGGGCCGCGCTCATGCGGGCAGCTCCTCACGGGAGAGCCGCGCCATTTCCCAACGCAGATGCTTGATCGCCGGCGTGACGATGGCGACGAAATGCGATTCGCGAATGCGCCGTTGCGGTGCTGACGTCATCAGATAACCACGCGCGCCTTGGTGCAGCAAAGCTGATTGCGCCGCCCGGAGGGCGAACTCGGCCCCTTGCACGCGGGCGTCGAGCACATCAAGCAGGTAATCGCGGCTGCCATCATAAGGGGTTTGGGCGAGCGCCATGATGCGGCCCGAAAGTTCGTCCAATTCGCCGCGCAATTCGTCCGGCCGTTCGCTGAGGAATTGGTTGACGTGACCCAGCATTGGTTCGACCTCAAGGATCGAGTCGATGCTGCCCTGCGCGACGCCAAGCGCCATGCCCGTCTGCAACAGGATAAACGCGCCGCGGATCCGCGCGATCAGCGGCCGGGCCGGGTCGGCGACCAGATCGGCCTCCGAGACAAAGTAATCGACGAGCCGCACGCCCCAGGTGGCCGTTCCCTCCATGCCGGAGAATTGCGGGCAGGCGCGCAATTCGACCCGCTCGTCGCAATGCAGGATGAACAGGATTTCGTGGGACACGGTGCCGTCGTCGCGCTCGACGGCGGCTACGGCGCCGCAATATTGACCCGGGCCGATATGGCTAACCCAGGGGAGCGAGCCATTGACGCGATAGCCACCCGGCACCTTGCGGGCGCGGAAGAGCATCGGCTCGATGCCGGACAGCGCCTTCATCGGGTTGGACAAGGCGGTGCCGCCCAGGGTTTTGGCGCGGGCGTGGTTATCGAGGACGGCACCGGTGAGCGCGGGGTTGGCCGATTGTTCCAGATAAATGCCGCACACGTCATGCGACCACATCAGAAAGCCGGTCGACCCGCATACGCGGCTCGCCGCCTGCATCGCGGCGATGGAAAGACCGAGCTTGCCGCCGTACCGGTTGAGGTGAACGCCCAAAGCCCCCGCCTCGCCCAGTGCCGCCATGATCTCCCGCGGATAATGACCATCATGATCGATTTGCGTGACGGCCGCACGCAGGGGGCCCTGCGCAATCGCGGTGACCTGTTCAATCACCGAGGCGTCGTCCCACTGGTGTTCGGGGGGCGCCTGGAGGGCACTTGCGACTGTCATGGTTGGGATACCTCGTATTCTGGAGACACGGATTTAGACGAAGCGGGAGGCAAAAAGTCAGTCGGCCAGGCCGATCTCGAAGGCGATCGGATTGCGCATCGTGTTCGCGACCGGCGAATAGAAATTCGCGATCCGCACGATTTCATCCAAGGCCTCGCGGCTCGCATCGCCCTCGACCGCAACCTTCACGCGGATGGCCTGAAAGCCCATTTCGGGCGGCAGCTTAGCCGCGCCGCCGGCGCCCCAAGCGGCGGAATTGCCGATGTCACCTTCGAGGAACAGCTCGAGGCTCGTCAGCTTCACATTCTTCCAGGTTGCCACAGCGGTGATGCCGACGGCCAGGCAGCCGCCCAGCGCGGAGAGCACGATTTCGCCCGGCGCCGGCGCCGTGTCCTGCCCAAACAGGTGCAGCGGCTCGTCGACCACGACCGGCGCATGTTTGCCGACATAGCTGAGGGTGCGATACTGCCCTTCGACGACGGTACGAACATGGTTGGTCCCACGACGGTCCGGATTATTGCGGCCCATCTCGGCAAATCCCATCAACCCGTCCCGGTCGATCGGCCGGAGATAGGTCTTCACGGTTTTCGGCTCGGCGGTATTCGTCACGGTTGTATTCCCTTTCAAATTCCAGGCGCCCTGAGAGCATCAAGGCTATCCTGGTTCAATGAAAGGCAACAACCATGCCAAAACAAAAACTTTAGAATTATCACCAGATCTTGGCGGTTCAGCGGACTTTTTTATGCCGTGTCACGGTCGCATCCACGTTTCAAAATGGTGGACAATGTCGACATTGTCGACATTGTCCACCATGCCCCGGGAATGTCTCACAGACCGCTTTTTTTCCAGCGATAGGTAAATTGGCGGGCGGTCAGGCCGAGCAATTGCGCGGCGCGCGACTTATTCCCGCCGCATCGCCTGACAGCATCCCGCAAATCCGCGGCCGAATGGGACTCCACAGCCGCATAGGGGCGAGATGACCAAACTGGCATCGGGCCTGTTCCCCGATCGTCCTGCGCGATGCGTGCGCGCCCTGACTCTGGCGCGTCAGCTGACAGGATGGCCTCGATATCATAGCCGTTCAGGACCGTTTTGTCGGCGAGCAGAACGATGCGTTCTATGACATTTGATAGCTGCCGGATGTTACCCGGCCAAGGATGATCCTTCAGCCGCTCGAGTGCGTCCGGCGTCAGATTCACG
>Ga0310811_10013210_pt1 | contig 10752 bp, 10 predicted proteins | sample YCmetagenome_FD_207642 | JGI IMG/M metagenome (GOLD analysis project Ga0310811, IMG submission 207642) | Soil microbial communities from experimental microcosm in Duke University, North Carolina, United States - YC | ecosystem: Engineered > Artificial ecosystem > Soil microcosm > Unclassified ...
GCCCTTCGCCCATGCGCGTTGCAGCGAGCGTTCAACCCCGCCAAATTGCAGCTCGCTACGGCGTTTTACTGACGACATGTACTCTCCATTGCGGCCGGCGGCCGCACACAGTTGAAGAACTCGAACTTTGACAAGACCTAGTCGGCGCTGAGGGATGGCTTCTCCCGAACGCTCAGATGCGCGTGCAGCCGTTCCCCTTCGGTGATGTTGTGGGCTTCCGAACAGCGGGCCGCATCGTCTTCGCGGCCCGAGAGGATCGCCTCGACGATGGGCTGATGCTGATCGATGATGGTCGACAGATCGGACATGAGCGCGTTGATGGAACCGATCGACACGCGCACCTGTTGCTCGACCAATCGATATTGCTCGGCCAGCCGTTGATGGCCGGCAAGCTGGACGATCGTCTTGTGAAGGGCAAAGTCAGCGGTCGTGGTCTTCGCCCATGAGCCGCGCAGGCTCGCCGACGACAGCCGATTGAAGGCGCGATCGAGCTCCGCACGCCCCGCTGCGTTGAGCGAGCGCGCCGCGAGCCGCGCCGCCAGCCCCTCGAGGCTCGCCCGCAAGGTGTAGAGCTCCCAGGCGTCGTGTGCGGTCAGCGTCATGACCGACCATCCGGTGTAGGGCGTCTGTACGATGAGCCCTTCCACCGTGAGCTGGTGCAAAGCCGTGCGCACCGTCGCACGCGAGACCTTGAGTTCCGCGGCCAACCGCACCTCGGTGAGGCGAGCACCCGTCCGGATGTGACCCGTCAGAATCTGCTCGCGCAGAATCTCGGTCGCTTGCGCCTCTGCGCTTCTTTTGAGGACAGCGTCCACGATGTCCCTCCCAGGGGAGAGAAGGCTAGTCCAATGATCGATTGTCGACAATAGGCAATGTTCGATTACCTTCGCAGAGCAGCCTTGGCCGGTATGCCAGACCGCTTTCTCTTTCGCCGATGGACCCGGGCGAATCAGAGGACTGTCCCGGCGAACACTTCAGGGAATGCCAACCGCAATTGCGCGCGGCGATGGAAGCCTCGCTCGCTGATGCGACGCTCGATTGGGCAAGTGTAGTTCGATCTGCTGGATCACCGACGCGTGCGCGCGAAAAGAACGGACTCGATAGATCAGCTTTTCGCGCACTGTGCTCGGAATGACACCAATCTGTAGTGTCAATCCGTGCGTCGCAGACGTTTTATTGAGTTGTCGACTCCGCGCGTCGTTGGACCTGCGACTGCGCTTGAACTAGAATCTCCAGGACATTGTCTTCAGGAGTCTTTCGATGCCCCGGTCCTCGTGGAAAGGCTATCTCAAGTTGTCGCTCGTCTCGTGCGCGGTGGCCCTCTACAACGCGTCTTCGTCGTCGGAGCGGGTATCGTTCAACACGCTGAACCGCAAGACCGGCAACCGCCTGAAGCAGAACATGGTGGACTCCGTGAGCGGCGAGCCGGTGGACACGGCCGACCGCGTCAAGGGCTACCAGGTTGCCAAGGGCCAGTACGTGATGGTCGAGGACACCGACCTCGAGGCGCTCAAGATCGAGAGCACGCGGATGATCGAGATCGAGACCTTCGTGCCGCAGGCCGAGGTTGATCAGATCTATCTCGACAGCCCCTACTATCTCGCACCGGACGACAAGGTCGCCGAGGAAGCCTTCGCCGTCATCCGTGATGCCATGTCGCGCAAGAAGGTGGTTGGAATCGGCCGGGTCGTGCTGAACCGGCGCGAGCGCATGCTGATGCTGGAGCCGCGTCACAACGGCATGCTGGCGACGACGCTGCGCTATCCCTACGAGGTGCGGCAGGACGCGGAATATTTTGCCGACATCGGCGAGGTCAAGCTGCCGGCCGAGATGCTCGACATCGCCCAGGAAATCATCGGCCGCAAGTCGGGACACTTCGAGCCGGACAAGTTCACGGACCGGTACGAGGAAGCAGTCGTTGGCATGCTGCGCGCCAAGCAGGCCGGACAGGTCTTCGCCGTGCCCGAAACCGCCGCGCCGGCGAATGTCGTCAACATCATGGATGCCTTGAAGCGCAGCCTTGAAGCGGAAGGTACGGATGCGGGCGCAGTCCGTCGTCCGCGTGCGCCGAGCAAGAAGCCCGCCGAGGCGCCAGCCGCGGCAGCGGAAACGCGCAAGCCTAAAGCGCGCAAGGCCGCACGCTGACGGCCGGGGCCCAGGTTGGCTCTCGCCGGACAAACTCTCTACCTCGTCGGCCGCATCCAGGGCCTCACCCGGCGCCGGCTCGAGCAGTTGTTGCGCGCGCGCGGCGCTCGGCTGGCGACGAAACCCAGCGGACGCGTCACGACCATCGCCTTCGGCCATTCGGCTGTTGCGCATGCGCTGGACGACGGACGCGTGCAACTGCCGGCTGGACTTCCCGCGAGTGCGACGCTGATCAGTGAGAATGTGCTGCGTCGGGAGCTTGGGCTGCTCGAGCCGCCGGCGATCGTCGACCGCAGCCTTGGGCGAGCCGAGGTCGAACGACTCGCAGGCCTTTCGCCTAACCTGCTGTCCTGCCTGGCGCTGTTCGACGTGCTCGAACCCAGCGATGACTGCTACGCCTATCGTGACCTAGTCGCCGCGCGCGAGGCCGCCCGGTTGCTGAAGCGGGGCGTGGTGCTTGGTGACGTGCTCGATGCATCGATCGCGCTCAGGCGGCGTGGCGGCCATCTGTCGGAAGCGCGGCTGACCGAAGGCCCGTCGGGGCAACTGGTGCGCGAGATTTCAGGTCAGCTCGCCGAGCTCAGCGGCCAGCTCACCATGCATCTCGAGCAGAAGGCGCACAGCATCGACGATCTGTTGGCCGAAGCGGAGCAGGCCGAGGAAAGCGGCGATCTCGCGACGGCCGAAAGCCTGTACATGACGGCGATGCGCGCCGATGCGGCCGATCCCGTCCTGCCTTTCAATCTCGGCAATGTCTTCCAGGCGCAGGGACAGTCGGCCGAGGCCAAAATTGCCTGGCAGATCGCGGTCGCGCGCGACCCCGCCTTCGCCGAGGCCTGGTACAATCTTGCGATGGCCGCGGAAGACGAGTCGCAGACCGACCTCGCCGTTGCTGAATACCGCCGAGCTGTACGCGCGCAACCCGACTATGCCGATGCCCAGTTCAACCTGGCGCTCTTGCTCACGCGGCTTGATCGCTGCACCGAAGCGCTCACCGCCTGGGAACGCTTCCTTGAGCTCGAACCATCGTCCAGCCAGACGCGTACAGCGCAAAAGGCCATCGCCCTCTGCCGCATGCGCATCCAGCAACAGCGCGCCCAGACAGGCTGAGAGCTATACCGGCCGCGCGAACCGGATCGCGGAGCGGGCACGCGCCTTCTCGGCTTCGACCTCTCGGTCGCGCGGCGGCGCCGTCGTCACGAGCGAGTCGATCAGCTCACGGGCCGCCTGAGCAACAGCCTCGACGGCCCGGTTGAAGACCTCTTCGTTGGCCTTGGACGGACGATTGGAACCACTCAGCTTGCGCACGAATTGCAGCGAGGATGCCCGGATCTCCTCGTCGGTGGCGGGCGGCTTGAAATTGTAGAGATTGCGAATGTTCCGGCACATGGGCGCCTCCAGGAATGTGTTCGGGGCATGCTGGCACGGGGTCGCCGAAGGCATCAAGCCGCGTTCCGGTAGCGTCCCGCGCAGGCTTCCCCTACCCTGCCACCGTGGCCAAATCTCTGGACACCTATAAAGCGAAGCGGGACTTCTCGAAGACGCCTGAGCCGCCAGGCCGCGAAGACGCTGGATCCGCCAGCGTGACGACGGGCGGCAACACCTATGTGGTCCAAAAGCATGCCGCTCGCCGATTGCATTACGACTTTCGCCTCGAGATCGGCGGCGTCCTGAAAAGCTGGGCGGTGCCGGAGGGCCCCAGTCTGATTCCTGGCAAGAAGCGACTGGCGGTCCATGTCGAGGATCATCCGCTGGAGTATGGCGACTTCGAAGGCGTGATCCCCAAAGGCGGCTATGGCGCGGGCACGGTGATGATCTGGGACCGCGGCACCTGGACGCCGGAGTTCGATCCCGAGTTCGGCTACCGCAAAGGCCACCTGAGGTTCAGGCTGAACGACGCCAAGCTGAAGGGCGGCTGGCATCTCGTGCGCATGGCACCCAAGCCGCGCGAGAAGCAGGAAGCCTGGCTGCTGTTCAAATCCGACGACGCGGCGGCACAGCCTGCCGATGCAACGGACATCCTCGCGGACATGCCCTATTCGGCCGCGACGGGCCGGTCGATGGACGCCATCGCTCACGATCAGGACCGGCTGTGGGCCGCAGGTCAGGGCGAAATCACGCCCACCCAGAACCAGAAGACATCTCGTCGGCGCAAGCCCGTCGTCGATCCCGCGACCATCCCCAAGGCCAAGGCTGATGCGCCGCCGAAATTCATAGAACCAACCCTGCCCACCGCGGCCGAGCGGGCGCCGGCCAGCGCCGGGTGGTTGCACGAGATCAAATACGACGGGTATCGCATCCAGGCGCATCTCAAGAACGGACGCGTGACCCTGTTCAGCCGCCAGGGTCTCGACTGGACAGAGCGATTCCCTGTTGTTGCCCGGGCGCTCCCGGACGTACCGGCAAAGACGGCTGTCATCGACGGCGAAGTCGTCGTGCAGACGCAAGCAGGCATTGCAAGCTTCGCCGCATTGGTCGACGCGCTGAGGAGCGGTGGCGGCGACATGGTGTTTTACGGCTTCGACCTGCTCTATCTCGACGGATTCGATCTCCGGGAGTCGCCGTTGCGCGACCGCAAAGCGGCACTCGGGCAGCTCCTCGCCGCGATGGGAGCGACCAGTCGCATCCGTTACAGCGACCACATCGAAGGCGACGGAGACGCGGTCTTCCGCCATGCCAGCCGATTGGGCCTCGAAGGCATCATCTCCAAGACGGCGGCGTCGCCCTACCGTTCGGGGCGGATCAAGTCGTGGTTGAAGATAAAGTCGAGCCAAAGCGACAGCTTCGTGATCGCGGGCTTCATCCCCTCCACCGTCGATACCACTGCCGTCTCGGCCCTGGTGCTAGGCGAATACGCGGGCAAGCAGCTCATTCCGGTCGGGCACGTCGGCTCGGGCTTCACTGCAAGGAGCGCGCGCGAGCTGCGGCAGAAACTGGAACCGCTGCGCACCAACACGGCGCCGCTAAAGGACGAAACAGCGATCGCCAAAGGTGTCCGCTGGGTCGAGCCGACGCTGTCGGCCGAGATCGAATATCGCGGCCGCACCGGCGACGGACTCATTCGGCACGCCGTGTTTCGAGAACTCATCGAAGGCAAGGTGCAGGCCAGCAAGCCACGCGAAGCAGCACATGTGGAAGCCAGGCCCCTCGATGGCAACAGCGCAAACAAGAGCAAGACCAGACAGAAAGTCGCGCCGGAGATCCGGTTGACGAATCCTGGTCGCCTGCTCTGGCCCGACCAAGGCATCACCAAGCAAGGGCTGGCGGAATTCTATACCGAGATCGCGGACTGGATCCTGCCGCACCTCGTGGGCCGGCCGTTGAGCCTGCTGCGCTGCCCCGAAGGTATCGCCGCGCAATGCTTCTTCCAGAAGCACGCCTGGGCCGGCCTGGGCGATGCCATACGGCAGGTTCCCGTTCCCAATGACGAGCAGCCGATGCTCGTCATCGACGATCTCGCCGGCCTGCTGGAGCTGGTGCAGGCGAGCGTGCTGGAGATCCATCCCTGGGGCGCGCTGGCCAACCGGCCGGAACTGCCCGATCGCGTGACCATCGATCTCGATCCCGGCGACGACGTGCCGTGGCAGCGGGTGATCGAAGCAGCGCATGAAGTCCGCCGTCGCCTGTCGGACAGCGGACTGCGGAGCTTCGTGAAGACGACCGGCGGCAAGGGCCTGCATGTTGTCTTCCCGCTCACGCCAAAAGCGGATTGGGACACGGTGAAGGCATTCGCCCAGTCGATCGCAACAGCGATGGCCGCCGACCGGCCGGACCTCTATACCGCCAACATGGCCAAGAGCGGCCGGCACGGCCGCATCTACGTCGACTATCTGCGCAACGGCATGGGCGCCACGGCCGTTGGTGCCTACTCGACACGTGCGCGCGACGGCGCGCCCGTCTCGGTGCCAATCGACTGGGACGAACTCGGTCCCGACATCCGCGCCAATCACTTCACGCTGCTCAACCTGCCCAACCGCCTCTCCTTCCTTGACCAGGATCCCTGGGAAGGCTTCACGTCGCTCAAGCAGACGCTGCCGACAGCGACCGGCAAACCGAGCTTGAAGGGCTTTGTCGCACCGTCAAAAACCGAACTGGCAGCTTATTGGAAGAAGGTCGGCAAAGCGGCGCTTCGCCACCTCGCAAAACGGCCGCTCGACCTTGTCCCGAACAAACCATCGATAGAGGTGTCCAAGGCGATCCATCGGATACAAGTCGACGATGGATACCGCTACTGGATCGACAGTATCGAAGGCTTGCTGGATTTGGTCGAGTTCGACGCGGTCGAACTGTATCCATGGAACGTCACGGTCGACGACCTCGAGCATCCCGACCTGCTCGTGTTCAGCATCCGCGCGGACAAGGGTGGCGAGTGGAAGCATGCGGTTGAGACTGCCGAGCGCTTGCGCGCGCTCCTGCAGGCCGAAAGCCTGGAGAGCTGGCCCAAGCTGACCGGCGGACCCGAACTGCAGGTCATGGTGCCCATCGAGCCCGAACTCAGTTGGCAGGAAGCGCGCCGTTACAGTGAGCAGATTGCTGCTCGGCTCGCCGGGAGCGCGATCGATTGCCGTTACAACGCGCGAGATTCAGCGGCGATCGGTGCCTGGTCGCCGCGGATGCTTCCCGGCTTCCCCCTGGCCGCCCCGCTCGATTGGAAGCAATTGCGGCAAGGCCGCCCGGACGCCTTCACATTGCAGCATCGCATGAAGAAACGTGCCTGAAGGCTGGTCCGTCAGTTGGGCAGCCCCAGCAGCCGGGCCGGATTCTCCACCAGGATCTTCCGCTTGATCTCCTCGGTCGGGCAGTAGCGATAGAGGAGTTCGATCAGGTCGCCGTCGTTCTTCATCTCCATGTCTTCGGTAACGAGCGGATGGGGCCAGTCGGACCCCCAGATCATCCGATCGGGCGCCACGTCGATGTAGGCCTTGGCGTATTTCACCGCGTCGTCCCATGGATAACCGGCGGTCGAACGGCGATCGCCATTGGACAGCATCACCCACCAGTTCCCCTTGGCCAGCAGCTCCTTGCAAAAGCGCACGCTTGGCTGGTCGACCGGCAGGCTGAAGTCCGGATTCGTGAGATGGTCGATCACGGCGTTGACCTTGATCGGACGCAGCAGGTCGGCGAGATCGAGCAGGTCCTCGCCATTGCCGTGGATCTTGATGAACCATCCCATCTCGGCGACGCGGTCCACCACGCGCTTGAAGGTATCGGGTGCCGGCACGATGTTGAGCACCTTGAGGAAATTGAACCGGACGCCGCGCACGCCGCCATCGTGCATGCGTTTGTAGTCGACATCGGTCAGCGTGTCGTCGACGACGGCAATGCCGCGATAGTTCGGCCCGGCAGCGGCAATTCCGTCGAGCATGATCCGGTAGTCGGTGGCGTAGGCGGTCGAATTGACGATCACGCCACGCTCGATGCCGAGAGCCTTGTGCATCTTCAGTGCGGCCTGAATGGTCGCTTCAGGCGTGTGATACACCGCGCCTGGCCGGACCGGATATTTGTCCGCTGCCGCGAAGATATGGAACTGGCAGTCGCAACTTCCCTTGGGCGGTAGTGGCTTCGGCGTACGGGGATTCGGATCGAACAGCTTGTACTTTTTCACTTCGTACTCCTTAACCAAACACCGCCATCACATCGCACTGCACGAGCGTATTTGCGCTGCCGCCTACCAACGGCAAGCTATGCCGAGAGGGCCGGGCATGCGGATCCGGGAACATCTTGGTCCAGTGCTTGTTCAGAAGCTCCCGGTCACCCGGATCCTTGAGCCATACAGTGAGCTTGATGATGTCATCCGTCGTGCCACCGGCCGCTTCCACGATCTCTTTGACGTGGGCGAACATGTTCGCGAGCTGGCGATCGAGGTCGGCTGGCAGAGTTCGCGTGCCCGGATCGAAGCCCACGACGACGCCTGAAACCAGGATGTTGCCAATGCGCGTGGCATTGGGGATCGGGTTCTGGTGGGTGAATCCCTTGATCTCGATACTCTTACGCTTCGCCATGTGATTGCTCCTTGTCGTGTCCTGACGTCATATTCCAGAGGCACCCTCAGTCTCGGACCAGAAGGCGAGGCGGCTTCCGATCATCTTGGCCGCGATGTTCAGGACGATGCCGATCAGGGTCAGAATCACCAGGATCGAGAAGACGCCGATCACGTCCATGCTGGCCTGACGTTGCACGATCAGGCTGCCGAGGCCGCGGGCGCTGCCGATGAATTCGCCGACCACCGCGCCGATCACCGAGAAGATCATCGAGATGTATATGCCGGCCATCAGGAATGGCGTCGCATTCGGCAGACGCACCTTGACGAAGATCTGCCAGTCCGTCGCCTCGAGGGACTTCATCAGCAGGATCTGACGCGGATCGGTGCTGCGAAATCCCGAAACCGCATTGACGAGGATCGGGAAGAAGTCGATCAGGGCGACAATGACGATCTTCGATTCGATGCCGAAGCCGAACCAGATCACGAGGATCGGCGCCACCGCGACCTTGGGAATGGTCTGCAACGCCACGATGTAGGGCGACAGAACCCGGTCGGCCAGCGGGTTCAAGGCGATCAAGGCGCCCAGGCCCACGCCCAAGATCAGCGCACCGAGGAAGCCGACGAGAATCTCGGTGAGCGTGTAGACGCAGTCGCTGAGCGTCGACGCAGTCGTCAGGTCGACGACCGTCCGCACCACGACGTCCGACGGGCTTGGCAGAACGAAGGCCGGCATCAGGCCCCAGATCACCGCAAGCTCCCATCCGCCAAAAAGCAGGATGAACAGCGCCGCGGAAATGACTGTGCCCGCGTCCAGTCTCCGCAGAAGGCCCGGCGGGTTTTCTTCTCTGGCAGCAGTTGCGGTGGCCATCGCTATAGCTCCCCTGTGGCAGACAGCAGGGTGCGGATATGGGCAACCTGGCGGCCGAATACCTCGCTGGTTGTCATCTGCAGATCACGCGGCCGCGGCAGGTCGATCGGGATGATCTCCGCGACACGTGACGGCCGCGCGGTCATGACGATGACGCGGTCGGACAAAAAAACGGCTTCGCTGATGGAGTGCGTGATGAAAAGGACGGTCTTGGCCGCCGAGCTCCAGATACGCTGCAGCTCCTGCGCCATGTACTCCCGCGTGAGAGCGTCGAGCGCGCCGAAGGGTTCGTCCATCAACAGGATCGCCGGGTCGCTGACCAGGGCGCGGGCAATCGAAGCGCGCTGCTGCATGCCACCGGAGAGCTCGGTGGGGTACTTGTCCTCAAATCCTTTGAGCCCGACGAGTTCGATGAGCCGGCGCGCAAGAGCTTCGCCCTCAGCCCGATCCTTTCGCATGACTTCGATCGGCAGGCAGACATTCTGCAACACGGTGCGCCACGGCAGCAGGACGGCGTCCTGGAACACGATGCCGAGTTGAGGCTTCTTCCGACCCGGCGTGAGGCCCTGGTAGGTGATCTTTCCCGCACTGGGCTCGAGCAGGCCGCCGATCATCTTGAGAAGCGTGGTCTTGCCGCAACCGGACGGGCCCACGATCGAGACGAACTCCCCGTGTCCGATTTCGAACGACACCGTCTCCACGGCCTGAACCTGGCCGCCGAACCGGGCTTCGTACGTCTTCGCGACGCGATCCAACGCGATGAACGGCGATCGCGCTGGAGTCGCTATGCTTCTGGCAATGGTTGCGGCGACCATTGGGCGTCCTCCCGCCAGTTTGTTTTATCTGTAGACTTGCCTTGAGCCTATATCGATCGATCGATCGAACTTCAAGCCTTTCGCGACCGGCCGTTTCGCTTCTTCGCAGCCGTGGCGCACGTCGGTGGCGCGCGCAGCGCGCTTTCAAGCGCCGGGACAACGTGATCGAAAAAAGCGTTGCCGTCTCGGAGATCGAAGCGGTTGCCCGAAACCTGCCGCATACGATCAAGATTGGTCGCGCTGTACATCAGCACGGCGAGCAGGCAGTGCCATCGCCAATAGAGATCGTCCTCGGGAAGGTCCGGCAACAGCAGCCGCAGCTCGGCAATGAACTGGTGCTGAAAGCCATTGAAGAATTCGGCCAGGATCCCGCGCGCCATTTCGCCCGGGTCGCCACCGATTCGGGCGAGCAGGCGATTGAAGTCGCCGACCAGTTCGGCTCCATCGATATGCCATCGGACGGGCGCAAAATAGGCCGCGAGCACGGCCGAGAGGCGCTGCTCGGGTGGCGCCTTCGCCGCCTCCCGCACGACGCGGAGCTGCTCCTGGACATGCGGCACGGCCCGGCGCTCGAAAATCGCCCGCAGCAGGACCTCCTTCGTTCCGAAGTGGTAGTTGATCTGGGATATGCTCACACCCGCGGCGGCCATGATGCTGCGCAGCGACGTTCCGTCGACCCCGTTCTGGGCAAACAGATGCTCCGCCGCATCCAAAATGCGCAGACGGGTCGCGGTGCTCCCGCCGTTGCGGCGTCTCTTGCGTACAGCCCTATCGAGCTTCGGTGCCATGCTTGCGTCCATTTGAACCTTGTACTGGACCTTCCCATCTTGCTGCGGCACACTCGCGCCTCATTCGATCGATCGATCGAACAATATCACAACAAGCTCGCCAGTGGGAGGAAGAGATGTGGTGGAGAAGGCTTCGGGTGCTCGCAGCAGCGG
>Ga0310811_10013212_pt1 | contig 10751 bp, 9 predicted proteins | sample YCmetagenome_FD_207642 | JGI IMG/M metagenome (GOLD analysis project Ga0310811, IMG submission 207642) | Soil microbial communities from experimental microcosm in Duke University, North Carolina, United States - YC | ecosystem: Engineered > Artificial ecosystem > Soil microcosm > Unclassified ...
TGTTCGACCGGAAGGCACCGTCGGTCAGAATGTCCATTGAAATCCGAGCCGCCATGCACCGCGCGGGAAAACAAGGGTGGCTCGCCCGATGAATCGAAGGCCGCAGTCGCTTTGCCAAATGGCGACTCGTCGCTCATCAGGAGACGTTCGCCATGCAACTGCTAAGGACAGTTTGTGGCCCCTCAACTGCCCTTCGACGTGGCGCGAGCGCTACGGCAGCTTCCGAACGATGCTGTTGAAAAAGTCGCTGCGCGGCGTTTCCAATCCGCTGGCGAAAAAATCGACCTCTCCGATCGGCCTACAAACCGCTCACGAACATCGGTTAAGGATAAGAAGACCCCTGAAAACCTCGCGAGAAAGTCGGTCAGCGACTTTTTCAACAGCATCGAACTGGAAGGGCCATTAGAGGAGCCGTCTCGGGCGGCAGGTTCTCTTGGTTTGTTCGACGCCTGCCCATGTCCGCGGACTTGGGGGCGCGCGACGGCGCGTGCGGGCAGGCGTTGGATAAACCTCAAGAACTGCAGTCTGTGAGGCCCCTTGCACGCGCGTTTCAACCGACAGTTGCTATCTAATTGGCTCGATCAGTCGGAGGCTTGTGGCAAAGGCACACGTTTGCCGGACCTGGATGCGGCAGAAAACGGGCGAGGTCAATTGTCAACAATGGCGCGCCTGGAAGTTATATGGTTAACAGGCATCAGACATGGAAAGTACGGAGTCTGACATGACATCGCGTCGAGCGATTAGGAACAGCTTCACGCTGCAGCGTGCGCGTAGCAAAACCTCCGCCGCGCTCAGCTGTGCGGCGGTCCTGGTGTTGGGCGCCTGTGCGCAGCCGTGGCAGGGCTTCGAGGCCGGCGAACCGGAAAGCGATGTTATCGCCAGACTCGGCCAGCCGCGCGAGGTCTACGACCTGCCTGGCGGCGGGAAGCGTCTGATGTGGCCGACGCAGCCGATGGGTGAAGTCACCACGGCTGCGGACATCGATGCGATGGGCAAGGTGATCAGCGTCCGGCAAGTACTTCAGCCGAGCGAGTTCTATCGGGCGGAGGTCGACAAGTGGACGAAGAACGACGTGCTCGTCAATTTCGGCCGCCCGGAGGAAACCTCTTATTTTCCCTTGATGAAGCGTGAAGTATGGAGCTATCGCTATCTGGAAGACCATGTGTGGTATCAGTTGTTCAATTTCTATTTCGATGACACTGGCGTCCTCCGCTCGACCCAGAAGAGCCCCGACCCGCTCCATGAGCAAAACGGCAATGATCACCTGCCCTGACGGTGTTGAAAAGTAAAGAGGAGGAACGTGTCTGCGAACGGGGACGCCGACTTCGCGATGCACGCTTGTTTGTATGATGACGCTGCATAACGATTCACAATTCAACTGGCCGCCCTCTCCCCGACCCTGATGACCGGACACGACCCGTTCCGGCCCCTCAGTTAGTTTCTGCGAATGTCACCACCGCAGTTGCAAAGCGGCCGTTCTTGCGCATTCCCCCAGCCGTCCACCCTCGCGGGGGAGCCCCTTTTTGAACGTTGGCGATACCGACTGATGCTCTTGCGTTAGTCGCCACGCTGGCACGGCAGCGTCAACGGGGGTGAAGCCGAAAATGTCAGGCCGCCTTCGTCGGACCTGCGCAGCATTTAGTTCAGAACAAACCTTACATTGCTGCCGTTGCCATGCCTACGGAAATAGGTGGCAACGGAAGTGAATCTATGTCGCTAAAGAACGGCAAGCACGGGTCGTTATACGCGTTAGGAATTTGCATTCATAACGCAATATCCAAGTTGTCCGTGGTATCTCTAATATCGAGGGAAATTTGCCGTGCCGTTTCTGAAAAATCTTAGGGTGTTGGCTCAACTGATGCTCGGTTTCTCTGTCGTGACCGTCCTTATGATCGGGCTGGGAGGGTTCAGCCTTTTCGAGATCAGTGCTGAAAACGATCACGTCTCACAACTGCGCGACAACTGGTTACCTTCCGTACGCAGCAGCCTGCAGATGCAGGCCGGCCTGCGCGACATCCGCCTTGCCGAATACCGCCTTGCCACTGCACAGACCCCCGCTGAAATCCAGGACGCCGAGTCGCAAAGCCAGGCCCGCATTGCGACCTATGATCACGCGGTCGCCGAATACGAGAAACTCATCTCGGAGCCGGAGGAAAAGGTGGCGTTCGCGGACATCCAGACGCTGATGCCGCAATACATGCAGATCGATCAACAGATCCATGCCCTGGCGAAAGAGAGCAAGGGGGCGGACGCCATGTCGCTGTTGAAAGGTCGGGCGACCACGCTTCGCTCCGCAATTGAAAAGGACATCACCACCATCGTTGACGTAAATGTGGCGGGATCGGTCCGCGAAGGCACGGCGGCAGGCCAGGCGTATTCGCATGCTGTTGCCCTTGTGATCGGACTGATCGTCGCTGCATCGTTAATTGCGCTGTCGTTGGCGTTGCTCATCGCGCGTGGCCTCGCAAGGCAGCTTGGCGGTGAGCCACGCGACGCTGCGGCACTCGCCAGCGACATCGCAGCAGGGAACCTGCGCACGACGGTCCAGTTGAAGGCGGGCGATCGCGGCAGCCTGCTGTTCTCGCTGGGCGTCATGAAGGACCAGTTGACGACGATCGTACGGGGTATTCAGACCTCAAGCGAGTCGATCTCGGTCGCTGCCGGCGAAATTGCCCAAGGCAACACCGATCTGTCCCAGCGCACCGAAGAGCAGGCGGCGTCGCTGGAGGAAACCGCCTCTAGCATGGAAGAGCTGACCAGCACCGTCCGTCATAACGCGGACAACGCACGGCAGGCAACCACGCTGGCCAGCACGGCGTCGGAAATCGCACAGCGTGGCGGCGACGTGGTCCGACGTGTGGTGGAGACAATGCACGGGATCTCCGGCAGCTCGGCCAAAATGTCAGAGATCATCGCCGTTATCGAGGGCATCGCATTCCAGACGAATATTCTTGCGCTTAACGCAGCGGTCGAGGCGGCTCGCGCCGGTGAACAGGGGCGGGGGTTTGCCGTCGTGGCCGGCGAGGTCCGCACGCTCGCCCAACGCAGTGCAAGCGCAGCCAAGGAAATCAAGGACTTGATCGGCGAGTCGGGGAATCGGGTGGACGAAGGATCAAAGCTCGTTGAGGAAGCAGGCAGCACGATCAGCGAGGTCGTCCAGTCAGTGAAGCGTGTTGCCGACATTGTGGGCGAAATCTCCTCGGCCTCGGAAGAGCAGCGCACCGGCATCGAGCAGGTCAATCAGGCCGTCACCCAGATGGACCAGGTGACCCAGCAGAACGCCGCCCTCGTGGAAGAAGCCGCGGCAGCGGCGCAGTCGATGGCCCAGCAGGCGCAGGGGTTGCTTGAGGCCGTGGCTGTCTTCACGATTGCCGATAGGGGGCCATCGGGGTCACAGACAGTTGCGTCGCGGAGCGAACCGCGTCGGCCGGCACCGACAGTTCGCACGCCCCCTCGTGCAACGTCGGCGGAGAGGGCGCCAGTCACTACCGCAAACAGGGAAACCGTCATCGCGGCCGATACCGGCGCTTCGGACTGGCAGACATTCTGAGCGGGTCTGACAATTGAACAATACTGACGATGTGCTGGGCCAGGTAGTCGAACTCATGGCGGCCAACACGAACAAAGTGGGTGTTCCTGGCGAGCAGGCGATGGTGTTGGGCAAGTTTCTGGAGGCCGTCCTGCCTCACCTCACGACGTTGCAGCGCATCGAGGGGGTGACCCGGTCATTCCGACGGGGCATTGAAGAGGCCCTGTCGTGGATGCACGATGTGGCCTTGCCCGTGGAATATCACTCGGCACTACTTGAACTCGCCAATACCGTCGCCCCCCAACACGCTGATCGGCGTTACCCCTCCTTCTGACGCGACCGCACGATGACCCGTTCTTAAGTGCGAGCGCCGCAAGGCTGAGACCACGACTATTTATGGCTCATGTCGGCCTGTGAGCTGACGCTCATGAATCCGATTCGAGTGACTCTAACTGGCCGAACTCAGCTCGATGTCGCTTTACCTCTTCATGGGTTGCACAAGTGATTTGATTCAATGGCAAACAGGTCGGACCGTCGGTGACAAAACCTGCGCAGCTCTAGGGCTCTCGAAGCCGTGGATATAGGAAGGAGTCACCGGGCGAGATCCATTGGGGCCACGCACATGGGTGCCACAGAAAGGCCGAATGTATATATGCAATCCAGCACCTGTAAGCTGTAGATCGGATCATTTGGCAAACGGGACGAGGCCATCTATAAAGCTGCAACCCATCCTGTCGCAGTCATAGCACGCGAAAAAACCGTCGCAAACGGGAGGCGTTCATATAAGGACAGGTGAAATGTGCCCGCTGAACCCATCCATCCGGCGCCAATCAATTCTGCGACCTGGCAACATAAGCAGTGCTTTGCATAGCGATCGCAGTTCCTCCGCACTCCTTACCGCGACAAAACCAGATAGAGTCTGCTGATTCAAGCTCAATTGACCACTTCAGCCAATCCTAGCGCCGCACCCACTACCACGAGCCAAATCGGATTGAAGCGGGTTCGATAAGCGATTGCCGCCGTGGCGATTGTGAGTACGATTCGGCCAGCTTCGATGTCGATTTCCCGGGCGAACACGTACGCGGCGCAAGCGAGCAGTCCGACCGTGACCGGTGCCAGCCCCCGGCGGATCGCAGTGATGAGCGCAGAATCGTTGCGCCGCTCGACCCAGTGGCTGACGTGGTACGCAACGAGCGCGGATGGAACAATTTTGGCAAGCGTCGTCACCAGCGCGCCGGCAAGCCCGGCCGCCTGAAAGCCGATCAACGCGACTGCCATGCCATTCGGCCCGGGCGCTGCCTGCGTGATCGAAAAAAACGTCACGAACTGTTCGTCGGTCACCCAGTGCCGGGTATCGACTGCATAGCGCTGGATATCAGCTAGCGTCGCATTCATCCCGCCGACTGCGAGCAGCGACCATAGCGCACTGTGAACCAGAAGATCTGCGAGCGTCGACCACATGGCGCTTACTCCTTGCGGGCAGCGGACCGGCCCTGATCCGCCGCGCGCCACATCAGCCACGTGCCGAGAGGACCAAGAACGGCAAGCACCAGCAATAGCGGCAGCTTCAGCACGCCGATTGCGATGAACGTCGCTGCCACCAGCGCGGCATTTCGCAAGTCGCGCGGCAAACTCGTGATCAGCTTGAGCACGGTAGAGATCACGAGTCCGGTGGCAACAGGCATCAAGCCCGCGAGAAGATGCGCGGTCACCGGCGCGTGTCCCCAGCGCGCGTAAGCGTAGCCGAGGCCGATGGTGATGATCGTCGGTGCGAGATACAGTCCGCCGACCGCCACCACCGCCCCTATCGCGCCGCAATACTGCCGCCCGAGTATCGTTGCAATGTTCGACACATTCGGTCCAGGAAGCAGTTGCGCGAGCGGCAGCAACTCGGCGAACTCGCGGTCCGTGAGCCACCGGTGCCTTTCAACCAGCATGCGCCGCGCCCACGGCAACACGCCACCAAAACCAGTCAGCCCGATCAGGAAAAATGCACTGAACAGGTCGTTAAGGTTCGGCCGGCTGACGCATGGAGCAGCCGCCGGGCTATCGACATGGTCAAGAACAGGTAATGTCATCAGCGCGTCCGCTCGCGGTTATTGATTGGCTCGTCGCTGAAATGATAGCAACGACGCGGCTCGGAACAAAAGATGTGATAGGTCCGAGCAGCGTGTCCCGACCGTCAGATCTTCGCTGTTTCGTAGCTTGCCGGATGGAAGATTTCGTCGACCGACAATAGTCGCTTCGACAGTCCCTGCGAATGGTGATGACGCAGGAACGTCTCGAGCGTGCTGCGGTTTGCAGCCACACCGTAAGGCCAATGGTCGTTGCCGAGCAGTTCGCGGGCAGCCTTCAGCTGCTCTTCGACGAACGGCAGCGTGACTTTCGTAGCCGACGTATCGGACAGCTTGTCGAGTGCAATCTGCTTCGACTGCTCGAACGCTTTCAGCACGGCGGCAGGCAGCCACGGGTGTTCCTGCGCGAGCGTCTTGCGAATGCCGACCACGTGCATGATCGGAAACACCTGCGTGCGGCGGTAGTAATCTTTTGCCGCCTCGGTCGGGTCGCGAAACAACCAGCCGACGTTCGGATTCTTGCCCGCGCACGACGGTGGGCGCGGTGCCATGAAGGCGTCGATGTCACCGCGATCGAGCATCGCCGAAATCGTGTCGTCTTCGGGAGCCGCTTCGAGCCGGACGTCGGACGGCAGTTGCAGTTTGATTTTCTCGGGCCGGCCTGGTTCGTCGATGCCGCCGCGCACCCAGGTCACGTCTTCCGGTTTCACGCCGAAATCGTCTTCGAGAATCGCGCGCGCCCATACGTTCGCAGTCAGCTGGTATTCAGGCAAGCCGATACGCTTGCCCTTCAGATCTTCCGGCCGTTTGATGCGATCGGTGCGCACATAGATCGACGTATGCCGGAACGCGCGCGACAGAAACACCGGCACGGCGATATAAGGACACGTCCCTTCGGAGTACTTCACGGTATAGCTGGAGAACGACAACTCACTGATGTCGAACTCTTCGTTGCGAAACGCGCGAAAGAACATTTCTTCCGGCGACAACGTCATGAACACGGGATCGACGCCGTCCATCTGGACTTGCCCAGAGATCAGCGGTCGCGTGCGGTCGTAGTCGCCGGTGGCAATGGAGAGATTGAGTTTTCCGTTCATGATTGATTTGCTAACGAGTAAATAGTGCGGTTCGGCACAGCAGGTAACGGTGCCGCGCCGGAAGTCAGAAGCGCCGTTCAGTGCGCCGGCGCGCGGTGCACCTTGCGGCGCAGGAATTCGAAATTGACGGCGAATTGTTCGGGGCGCGTCACGGTCTCATGCAGGCGCTTGACGTCTTCGTCCGAAAAGCCCTCGCCCATGCCGCCGGCGGCTTGCGTCAACAACTGGATCTGGCAGGCGTTTTCGAGCAGCAAAGCGAGCACAACCGATTCCTCGATCGAGCGGCCCGTCACCGCCACACCGTGATTGCGCATCAGGACGGCCTTGCATTGACCGAGCGCACGCGCGACACCGGAGCCCATCTCCTGCGTGCGGATAAGATTCATCGTGTCGGTGTAGTAAGGCACACCGTCGGCGAAATGGCAGCTCGGCTGACTGATCATCCTGAGCGGTTGACCGGTGGCGGACAAAGCAACCGCATGCGTGGGGTGCGAATGGATCACGCTCATCACGTCCGGGCGCGACCTGAAAATCTCCGAATGAATGAACACCTCGCTGTGACGACGCCCCGCTCCGCCCACTTTCTCCCCGTCGAGATTGCACACCACGATGTTCTCCGGCGTGATTTCGTCGAAACCGTGGCTATGCGGCTTCATGAAGAAGTGCTCGGGGTCGCCCGGCACGCGAATCGATACGTGGCCGCGCGTCAGGTCGCCCTGTCCTTCCGCTTCGAGAATGCGGCCCGCGTCGATCAGTCTATCTTTGGCTTCGTCTGCGTTCATGGTGTGCTTTTGCGCCTTTCAAGGATGATGACGGCCTCGTCGCCGAAGGCCGCCGGATGGTCAGAACCGGCCGCCCACAGCAGCCTTGGCTTTCGACAACAGCGGCGGCGGCGTTTTGTACAGTTCGTCCAGCAACTGGTCGATGCGCTCGGGCGGCACGGGCCGCACTTCGAGACCGAGACTCTTCGCTTCGGCGAGGAACGCCGGATCTTTCATGGTTTGCGCGAACGCGCTACGCAATGCGGCAGCACGTTCAGGCGGCAGGCCCGGCGGCGCCGCGAACGGCCGCGCAAATGCCTGACTCGCGACGATCACCTTCAGCACCTGGCGGGTCTCGTCGTTCGGAGCGAGATCGATCAGCAACGGTACGTCAGGCAGATCCGGATGCTTGTCGAGCGCCACCTGCACGAGGATGTTGATCTTCTTGTCCTTGATCCAGTCGGGGTGGCGCACCTGGATCGTGCTCCACGACGTCCCGCATTCGCCGTCGATCTCGCCGCGCTCCATCGCGAGCGCGACCTCGTTGCTGCCCGGATAGCCGGTAACGAGCTTGATCTTCGCGTTGAACAGCGTTTTGATCGTCGAGGCCATCACGTCGGGATCGGAGCCCGCGCCCTGCCCGCCCATCCGCGACGGCATGTTGACGAGATCCTGAAACGTCTTGATCTTCGAGGTCTTCCACGTCAGACACAGGCTCACGTCGCTATTGATACTGCCGAGCCACGTCAGCTTGCGCGCATCGAAATTCGCATCGCCGAGCAACGGCTCCTCCGGCATCGTGCGGCCGAACGTGCCGAACGTGGAACCATCCTTGGGCGCCACGCTGTACAGATAGTTGATCGCCTTCAGGCTGCCGGCGCCGGGCATGCTCTGCGGCGTAATCGTCGGCTTTCCGGGCAGATAGTTGCCGATGTACTTGGCGAGCAGCCGCGCGTACATGTCATAGCCGCCGCCGACCGAATAGCCGATTGTCATGTTGACCGAGCGGCCGCTATAAAAGCTCTGCACGGTCTCCGCAGCGTAGCCGCTCGCCGGCAGGTAGCAGACGGCGGACAAGCATGCGAAAGCGGCCGCAGCCGCGCGTCGCCAGATGGCGCGCGGCCGGCGCGAAAGTGCGTCGCGTTGCGGCGGCGATCGGAAAGACTGCGGCAGAAGATTTTTCATGATTTGTCTCCGTCTATATCGCCCGGCATTGCCGCGAATCGCAGCGCCGGCATTGTGGTGTGACCCGGCGTGACGACCGGAAGCGCCGGCCCGTTCATACCAGGCCTCCCAGCGCTCGCAGTTGCGGCACGAAATCGCCCAGCAATGACGGCGGCCACGGCGTCGCGAAGATCAGGTCGAACACGAGCCATAGCGCGATCGCCATCGCGACCGACAGCAACAGCGCATGACGCCAGCGCTCGCCGAACTCGAAGCGCGCGAGCAGCAGCATCATCAACAGCAGAGCGGGCAGCAGGCCGATCAGATACGCGAGACCCAACGCGCCGCCGATGGCGGCGAAAAACCGCAAGCCACGCGCGCGCACCGTAGAGATCGGCGGTGCCGGGCCCGCGAACGCTTCGTCGTCGAGTGCCGGCTCGAGTGCGAGTGAATGGGCCGATGCGGCTGGCATGGCCGTGCCCAGCCGATGCAACGCGGATTCGGCCCGCGGCGCGGCCGGCGACTGGCGCGGCGGCGGTGTGTGAGCTTGCGTGGCGGGTACCGTCACGGGCACGACGGCCGGCATGAACTCGCCCGCCGGCACGTCGCGCTCGCCGACCTGGCCGAGCAGCACGAGACAGGAGAAGAACAATGCGGCACACGCTGCGGTCATCGGCATCAGCTTCGCGCCGAAGGCCCAGTCGGATGCGCTCCAGATCGCCGCGACCACCGCGACGATCAGCGCGATCGTGAAGAGCGAATGATGGTCGAGCCGCCTGATCCTGAAGCGCATTCCCGACACAAATTGCCGCTGCTTCACCGCACGCCGCAGTCCCTTGAGCGTCGGCCCGAGCACGACCCACAGCGCCGCGCACAGCACGGCGATCACGATCGGCCGCGTGAACAGCCTGATGCCGTAGATCTCGCTCGAAATAAAGTAGTAGCGCTCGAAGATGCTGCCGAGCACGAGCCCAAGAATTAGCGGCGGACGCGGCCAGTTCAGGCGCTTCATCACCCAGCCGACGAAGCCGAACAACGCCATCGAGCACAGGTCGCCCCAGCTCTGGCTGGCGTTGAAGGCGCCTAGAAAGATGATGCCGAGCACGAGCGGAATCAGCACGCCGACTCGAACTGTCGCGAGACGCGAGAATAGCCCGCTGCCGAACAGGCAGAGCACCGCGCCCATGATGTGCGAGATCGTCAGCGTCCAGATGATCGCGTAGGTTACATCCAGATGTTTGGTCAGCATCTCCGGACCCGGCGTGAATCCATGCATGATGAACGCGCTCAGCAGCAGCGCCATCGACGCGCCGGCCGGCATGCCGAATGCAATGGTCGGGATCAGATGGCCGCCTTCCTTGGCGTTGTTCGAACTCTCCGAGGCGATCACGCCGCGAATGTCGCCCTTGCCGAAGTTCTCGGTGTGCTTCTCGGTGCGGATCGCATGACCGTAGGCCATCCAGTCGATGACCGCCGAGCCGAGGCCCGGCACTGCGCCCAGCAGCGCGCCGAGACCGCTGCAACGTAGCACCAGCCACCAGTTGCGTCCGGCGTCGCGCACGCCGTCCCACTGACTGCTCGCCTTGCCGTGCACCGCGCCGTCGGCGCGCGAGATACTGCTGCGTTCGATCGCCATCTCGGCAAGCTCGGGCAGCGCGAAAACGCCGAGCGTGACCGGCACCAGCGGCAAGTGATCCCACAGATAAAGCGAACCGAACGTCCAGCGCAGCGTGCCGGTCTGCGGGTCGGAGCCGATCAGCGACAGCATCAGTCCGAACGACGCAACCGCCAGTCCCTTGATCGGCGCCTTGCCGCTCAACACCGCGACCATCGATAAACCGAAGATGCACAACGCGAGCAGTTCTGCCGACCCGATATAGAGCACGACGACGCGCAGAACGGGGATCGTCACGGCCAGCAGCAGCGCGCCGAAGATGCCGCCCGCCAGCGACGATGCATAGCCCGCGCCGAATGCGCGCCGCGCCTCGCCGCGTCTGGCGAGCGGATGTCCGTCGAGCACGGTCGCGGCGGCCCCCACCGTCCCCGGCACGCCGAACAGCACGGCGGGAATGAAGTCGGAGACGGTCGTCACCGCGGCCATGCCGAGCAGCAGCGCGAATGCCGT
>Ga0310811_10013213_pt1 | contig 10750 bp, 7 predicted proteins | sample YCmetagenome_FD_207642 | JGI IMG/M metagenome (GOLD analysis project Ga0310811, IMG submission 207642) | Soil microbial communities from experimental microcosm in Duke University, North Carolina, United States - YC | ecosystem: Engineered > Artificial ecosystem > Soil microcosm > Unclassified ...
GATTCACCGTTGTCGTGACGAAATCGACCGTACCTGTCGGTACCGGCGACGAGGTCGAGCGCATCATTCGCGAGGCCAATCCCAAGGCCGATGTGGTTGTCGCCTCCAATCCGGAATTCCTGCGCGAGGGCGCTGCGATCCGCGACTTCAAGTTTCCCGATCGCGTGGTGGTCGGCACCTCCGACGAACGCGGCCGCAAGGTGATGAGCGACATCTATCGCCCGCTGTCGCTGAACCAGGCGCCGCTGATGTTCACCGCGCGCCGTACCGCCGAGATGATCAAATACGCTGCCAACGCGTTCCTTGCGACCAAGATCACCTTCATCAACGAGATCGCCGATCTCTCGGAAAAGGTCGGCGCCAACGTCCAGGAAGTCGCGCGCGGCATCGGCCTGGACAACCGCATCGGCACCAAATTCCTGCACGCCGGGCCCGGCTTCGGCGGCTCGTGCTTCCCGAAGGACACCAAGGCGCTGATCAAGATCGCCCAGGACTACGACGTGTCCCTGCGCATCGTCGAATCCGTGCTCGCGGTCAACGAGAACCGCAAGCGCGCGATGGCGCGCAAGGTGAGCCAGGCGCTCGGCGGCAGCCTGCGCGGCAAGACCATCGCCGTGCTCGGCCTCACCTTCAAGCCCGACACCGACGACATGCGCGACGCACCGTCGATCCCGCTCGTCACCGGGCTCATCGACATGGGCGCGAAGGTGAAGGCCTTCGATCCGGTCGGCATGGAGCAGGCCAAGGGCGAACTGCCGAACATCACCTATTGTGAAGACGCCTATTCCTGCGCTGAAGGTGCCGATGCGCTGGTCGTCGTCACCGAATGGGTCCAGTTTCGCGGCCTCGATCTCGACCGTCTGAAGTCGACCATGGCTCAGCCCGTCGTCGTCGACCTCCGCAACATCTACAGCCCCGAAGACATGGCCGCCGCCGGCTTCACCTATGAGAGCGTCGGCAGGCCACCGGCAAAGGGCTGAAGATCCACCACTGCGTATAATTCCGTCATGGCCGGGCTTGTCCCGGCCATCCACGTCTGTTTTCTAGACGGAGCAGACGCGTGGATGCCCGGAACAAGTCCGGGCATGACGAACGGATAGATACTTGCCCCGTACCTTCGACACGCCCCTCCCGATCGACGCCGTGCTCGACGACCTCTCGCGCACGCTGGAGGCCAACAACGCGGCCGTGCTGGTGGCCCCTCCGGGCGCGGGCAAGACCACGCGCGTGCCGCTGGCGCTGCTCGATGCGCCCTGGGCCAAGGGCAAGAAGATCATCGTGCTGGAGCCGCGCCGCATCGCCGCGCGCGCCAGCGCCGACCGCATGGCCAAATCGCTCGGCGAGCGCGCCGGCGAGACCGTCGGCTACCGCGTCCGTTTCGGCTCGAAGATTTCGCGATCAACGCGCATCGAGGTGGTGACCGAAGGAATTTTTACGCGCCAGATCCTCAATGACCCCGAACTCTCAGGCGTTGCCGCCATCCTGTTCGACGAATTCCACGAGCGCTCGCTCGACGCCGACATGGGCCTCGCGCTAGCACGCGACGCGCAAACCGGCCTGCGCGAGGATCTGCGCATCCTCGTGATGTCGGCCACGCTCGACGGCGCGCGTGTCGCAAAGCTGCTTGGCGACGCCCCAGTCGTCGAAAGCGAGGGTCGCGCCTTTCCGGTCGAGACGCGCTATCTCGGCCGCAAGGCGGATGCGCCGATCGAGCGGCAAATGGCGGATGCGATCGCCTCGGCGCTGCGCGCCGACAGCGGCTCGGTACTGGCGTTCCTGCCGGGTGCCGCCGAAATCCGCCGCACCCAGAACTTTCTCGGTGAGCGCGTGCAGGATGCCAGCGTCGAGATCGTGCCGTTGTTTGGCGCACTCGATGCCGCCGTGCAGGATCGCGCCATTTCCCCCGCGCCCAAGGGCATGCGCAAGGTCGTGCTGGCGACCTCGATCGCCGAGACATCGCTCACCATCGAAGGCGTGCGCATCGTGGTCGATTCCGGTCTCGCGCGTGTGCCGCGCTACGAGCCGGACATCGGCCTGACCCGGCTCGAGACCGTCCGTGCCGCGCGGGCCGCCGTGGACCAGCGCCGAGGCCGTGCCGGCCGTACCGAGCCCGGTGTCTGCTACCGGCTCTGGGACGAACCGCAGACGGCCTCGCTGGCGCCCTATACCCAGCCGGAAATCCTCAGCGCCGATCTGTCCTCGCTTGTGCTCGATCTCGCGCAATGGGGCGTCGCCGATCCCGCTGCGTTGTCGTTCCTCGATCCGCCCCCCGCGCCGGCCTGGAAGGAAGCCAAAAGCCTGCTCTCCGAGCTCAACGCGCTCGATGGCGATGGCCGCATCACTGTCGAAGGCAAGAGCCTGCGCGCACTGGCGTTGCCGCCGCGGCTGGCCCGCATGATCGTGGATTCGCATCGTGCAGGCGCGGGCGAGGAAGCGGCCGAGATCGCAGCCATCCTGACCGAGCGCGGGCTCGGCGGCGACGGCGCCGATCTCGAGCATCGGCGCGATCAGTTCCGCCGTGACCGTTCGCCGCGGGCCGCGAGCGCGCGGGATCTCGCGCGACGCTGGGCCTCGCAGGTCGCAGCGACCGAGAAGCCGGGGCAACAGGAGGATCTCTCGACCGGTCTGATGCTGGCCTATGCCTTCCCGGACCGCGTCGCACGCAACCGCGGCAATGGCAGTTTCGTTCTTGCCAACGGCCGCGGCGCGGCGGTGGAACAGACCTCGTCGCTCGCCCGCGCGCCCTATATCGCGATCGGCGAGATGACGGGCACGGCCGCGAGCGGACGCATCCTGCTCGCCGCACAGATCTCTGAAGAGGACATCGAGCGGCATTTTGCCGAGCATATCGACACCACCGACGAAATTTCCTTCGACCGCGGGGCGATGGCGCTGCGCGCACGGCGCAAGCGCGTGCTGCATGCGATCACACTGTCCGAGGCCACGCTTGCGGTGTCGCCATCGGAAGAGACCGCACGCATTCTTGCTGATGGCTTGATCGCAGTCGGCCTCGACCGCTTGCCCTGGTCGAAGGCCGCAAAGCAGTGGCGCGACCGGGTGACGTTCCTGCGCAAGGCCGAGGGCGAGAGCTGGCCTGACCTCACCGACGACGGATTGATCGCGCGGCGCGACGACTGGCTGGTGCCCGCGCTCTACGACAAGATTGGGCTCAAGGACATTTCACCCGGCGATCTCTCCGATGCGCTGATGGCGCTATTGCCCTGGGAGATGCGCGCGCGGCTCGACCGCGAGGCGCCGACGCATTTCGAGGCGCCGACCGGAAGCGTGCTCGCGATCGACTACGAGGCCGAGCAGGGGCCGACCATCGCGGTGCGGCTCCAGGAATTGTTCGGCCTCAACATCCATCCCTCGATCGCCGCCGGCAAGGTGCCGCTGGTGCTGGAACTGCTGTCGCCGGCGCAGCGCCCGGTGCAGGTGACGCGCGATCTTCCGGGCTTCTGGCGCGGCAGCTATGCGGCGGTGCGTTCAGACCTGCGTGGCCGCTACCCGCGCCATCCCTGGCCTGAGGATCCGGCGAATGCGCTGCCGACCCGGCGGGTCAAGCCGCGCGGCACCTGACAGGGCGCGCCGGCGTATTAACCGTCTGCTCATCCTTTTCGTCAAAATAGCACCGGCCCTGCCGCAGTCTTGCTCGCGGACGCGCCGGCCGCGTGGTGAAATCGAGCTTTCCGGCTCGGAAGTGGTGTGATGCGTAACATTCTGATCTTCGCGGCCGTGATGATCGGCCTCGGTACATTCATGGCAGAGTTGGCGGACAAGATGAGCGCCGCTTCCGCCACGTCGGCGCCGCGCGCGACGGTCGCGGTTGCGATGACGGCGCCAGCCGGCGCCCGCAGCCTCAACATCCCCCGCGACAGCCGTGGCCATTTCCAGACCGAAGGTCATATCGACGGCCAGCGCATCGGCTTCATGGTCGACACCGGCGCCTCCGTGGTCGCGCTGAACGAGACCTCGGCTGCGCGCTTCGGCCTGCGTCCCTCGCGCAGCGAATACAACGCCACCGTCACCACCGCGAACGGCACCATCAAGGCCGCGCGTACCCGCATCGCGATGCTTGATGTCGGCGGCCTCGTCGTGCGCGACGTCGACGCCATGGTGTTGCCCGACGCAGCGCTGTCGGAGAACCTGCTCGGCCTCTCTTTCCTGTCCCGCCTGAAGCGGTTTGAGTACGCCAACGGCCAGATGGTGCTGGAGCAGTAAGTCCGGGTGGTTGGCACCCGGACGAACTCATATTGCTCGGATCGGGCCCGCGGCCGGCAACCTTCATTGATGCCAAACTGCCGCAATTGTCGGCCATAAGCCTTCATTCCCACCTTCCGCTGCGGCCCGGCATTCGCTAAGGCTGCATCAATTCCTGCCCTTTGCCCGAGACCGTCTCCATGTTTCCCAAGCCGAAATCCGTGTTGCTGCCCAATACCTACGCCTTCGAATCCGAGCCGCTGGTGAAGCCGACCGGTTTTCGCGAGTACGACGCGCGCTGGCTGTTCCAGAAGGAAATCAACCTGATGGGCGTGCAGGCGCTCGGCATGGGGCTGGGCGCGCTGATCGCCGAACTCGGTGTCAGCCAGGAGATCGTCACCGGCCATGATTTCCGCGGCTATTCGGCATCGATCAAATATGCGCTGATCTCCGGCCTGATGGCGGCTGGCTGCAAGGTGCACGACATCGGGCTCGCCGTGACGCCGATGGCCTATTTCGCGCAGTTTGATCTCGACGTGCCCTGCGTCGCCATGGTCACCGCCTCGCATAACGACAATGGCTGGACCGGCGTGAAGATGGGCGCCAACCGCCCGCTGACTTTCGGCCCCGACGAGATGACGCGGCTGAAGGAGATCGTGCTCAACGCCGATTTCAGGAACAAGGCAGGCGGCTCCTATCAGTTCCACGAGAATTATCCGGCGCGCTACATCGCCGATCTCACCAACCGCCCGAAGCTCAAGCGCAAGCTCAAGGTCGTCGCGGCCTGCGGCAACGGAACGGCCGGCGCGTTTGCGCCGCAGGTGCTTGAGGCGATCGGCTGCGAGGTGATCCCGCTCGACACCGAACTCGACCACACCTTTCCGAAATACAATCCGAATCCCGAGGACATGGAGATGCTGCACGCGATCCGCGACGCGGTGCTGCATCACAAGGCCGATGTCGGGTTGGGCTTCGACGGTGACGGCGACCGCTGCGGCGTCGTCGACAACACCGGCGAGGAGATCTTTGCCGACAAGGTCGGCGTCATGCTGGCGCGCGACATGTCGGCGATCCACAAGGATGCGCAGTTCATCGTCGACGTGAAATCGACCGGCCTGTTCATCACGGATCCCGTCCTGCAGAAGCAGGGCGCGAAAGTCGCCTATTGGAAGACCGGCCATTCCTACATGAAGCGCCGCACCAACGAGACGGGCGCGCTCGCGGGCTTCGAGAAGTCCGGCCATTTCTTCTTCAACAAGCCCTATGGCCGCGGCTACGACGACGGCCTGGTCTCGGCGATCGCGATCTGCGACATGCTCGATCGTGCGCCCGGCAAGTCGATGGCCGATCTCAAGAACGCGCTGCCAAAAACCTGGTCATCGCCGACCATGTCGCCGCATTGCGCCGACGAGACCAAGTACGGCGTCATCGACGCCGTGGTGAAGCATTTCGAAGGCATGCAGGCCAAGGGCGCCAAGATCGGCGGCCAGGCGATCCGCGACCTCGTCACCGTCAACGGCGTGCGCGTCACGGTCGAGGACGGCAGCTGGGGCCTGGTGCGCGCCTCTTCCAACAAGCCCGAGCTCGTGGTCGTGGTCGAGAGCCCTGTCTCCGAGCAGCGCATGCACGACATGTTCGAGATGGTGAACAGCGTGCTGCGCACCCATCCCGAGGTCGGCGAGTATAATCAGAAGATCTGAGCCGCGGCCGCAGCGCCTGCGCTTGCCGTATCCACCGCTGCCATCACCCGCCTTGTGCGCACTTGCGCACCGGAGCGGGTGATCCAGTACGCCGCGGCCTCTCGCTTCAATCACCGGCGTCACGGTGTGCCGGATCGCCCGGTCAAGCCGGGCGATGACCGTGTCCGTGTGGTGATCTTACGCCGTTCGCAGCGAGCCCAGGAAACCGTCGACCTCGGCCTTGAGACGCTCGGACTGCGATGACAGTCCGGCGGCGGCCTGATGCATTTTCGAGGCGGCGGCTCCGGCCTGCTCGGACGCCGTGCTGACGCCGACGATGTTGTCGTTCACCTCGCGCGTACCGGTGGCGGCCTGCTGCAGGCTGCCGGCGATCTCGCGTGTCGCAAGACCCTGCTGATCGACTGCGGTCGAGATCTGGCCGGAAATCTGGTCGATCTCGGCAATCGTCGCGCCGATCGCCTGGATCGCGTAGACGGCATCGCTGGTCGCGCTCTGGATGTTCTGGACCTGCGCCGAGATTTCCTCGGTCGCCTTCGCGGTCTGGTTCGCCAGCGCCTTGACCTCGCTCGCGACCACCGCGAAGCCCTTGCCGTGCTCACCGGCGCGCGCGGCCTCGATGGTGGCGTTCAAAGCGAGCAGATTGGTCTGGTTGGCGATGGTCTGGATCAGGGTGACGACCTCGCCGATCTTCTGCGTGCCGCTGGCGAGGCCTTCGACGACCTGGTTGGTGCGCCGGGCTTCGCCGGCGGCCTTGGTCGCGATTTCGGCGGAGCGGGCGACCTGTTGGGTGATGCTGCTGACCGATGCAGTGAGCTCTTCGGTCGCAGCCGCAACCGTCTCGACGTTGCTCGATGCCTGGTTCGACGCTGCGGCGGCCGCCGCGGTCTGGCGCGCGGTATCGGCACTGTTGCTGCTCATCGAAGACGACAATTGCTGCACCTCGCCGGCGGCAATCGCCACCGCGTCGACGATGCCGCCGATGCTGCGTTCGAAATTGGCCGCGAGCCGCTGCTTGGCGGTTTCGCGCTCCTGCTTTGCGCGCTGCTCCACTTCGCTGCGCTCCTCGTTGGCGCGCGCTTCCGCCGCCATCGCCGCCTGTGCCTCGGCTGTTTTCACGGCCGTGGTCTCGAACAGCTCCTGCAGCTTGTGCGCCAGCGCGATCAGTACGCCGGCCTCGATCAGCAAGATCGCTGCATGGAAGACGACGCGGCCGAAATCGGAACCGCCGGGATAGATCGCCGCGGGCAGCAGGAAGTTCAGTGCAAGATGATGCAGCGCGACCGCCACCGTCGCGGCGGCGATCGGGCGGTAGTCGCAATAGGCGACGGTGCACGCCAGCGCCGCGAAGAAGTACATGTGGATGTCGATCTGCCAGGCATGTCCCTCGAGCTGGTAGGCGAACATCGACACGCCGCTCATCAGGGCGACAGCGAACACGAGACGGGTGGAGAGGCCGTTGCCCGACAGGCGCCAGGACAAGGTCGCTGCGAGCGCGAAGATCGTCATGAAGATGGTCGGCACGATCCAGCCGTTGCCGAGCGCGAGCCCGATCGCCATGCTGATCGGCACATGCAGCCAGAGCACTGCGGCGAGCACCTTGCTGGTGGTCTGGCGCAGCGATTCCAGTTCGTCGTTCTCGGCAATCATTTCGTTACCCCCAAAAGCTATCGACCAAAGCATGCTGAAACCGCTTGCGCGTCCATGACGAACCATGCGCCGGCCTCGCGGAGGCGGGAAAGTCCATCATGGTCATCCGGGCGGACGACGAGGAGAGTGGGAAGGGCGGTTGCCCTCACGATCGACGCTTGCGCCGATCCCGCAGCCTGAAATACCTGCTGCGTGCTCCACCAGAATGGAAACGCAACTGCGACAACCGTCGCACCCGGACGAACCTGCAAGGTGAGGATTGCGAGCGCGATCCAGCCTGCGGCCAGCAATACGGCCGCATTCGCCCAGACGGGCCACCGCCGGGACGGATTCGTCGCTTTCCCTTCCATGAGGGGACGGTAGGCGGCGAGGGCTAATTCTCGGTAAATGCTTCCTTACCGAGGTACCGAATCGGACGAGCTCCGCCGCGAAACGGTCATCAGCGGCAATGTGTCGCCGATCTCAGTGCTGTTTGAACCGGGACACGAATTCCTAGGCCGCGACCACGGCCGGGATCGGCAGCGCCGTCACCGACTTGAGCTTCTCCATCGCGAAGCGCGAGGTGACGTTCTTCAGCGGTACAGCGGCGATCAGCTTCTTGTAGAAGACGTCATAGGCCTGCATGTCCGCAACCACGACGCGCAGCATGTAATCGACGTCGCCGGCCATGCGGTAGAATTCCATCACCTCGGGCATGGCGCTGACGGCTTCGGCGAATTTCTTGAGCCAAACGTCGGAATGATCGGAGCTCTCTACCGAGACGAATACGGAAATGCCGAGCCCGATCTTGTTCTGATCGACCAGCGCCACCCGCTTCAGGATCACACCATCCGCCTCCAGGCGCTGGATACGCTTCCAGCAGGGGGTCGAGGACAGCCCGACGCGGTCGCCGATTTCGGCGACGGACAGGGAGGCGTCCTCCTGCAGCACCATCAGGATCTTGCGGTCGATGGCGTCGAGGCGGCGGCTGGTCTCGGGGATCTGGACAGCGGCATCGGTCATTTGAAGAACTTTGTTCCAATATGAGGGCTGATTTCCGTGATATAGAGGAAAATCTTCTATCGCAAGCCCCAAGTCGCGGCGCGTGAGCGGAATGGCTCTAAACGCGGTCGCGCAAAAACCCTTCAACTTCAATGCGTTGGGGCGCAGCCGGGCCGCCACCATGGCGGGTGCATTTCAGGGCTGCGGCAGCCGCGGCGAATCGCAGCGCCTCCCGCACCCCGCCGCCCTCGGCGAGCCGGAGCGTGAACGCGCCATGGAAGACATCACCGGCGCCGAGCGTATCCACGGCTTCGACCGGGAAAGCCGGCGTCTCCTCCCGCGTGGCCGCCTCGTTCAGCCAGATCGTACCGCGCGGGCCGCGGGTGGCGGCGAGGAAGGCGGGCGTCAGCCCGGCGAGATGCTTCAAGGCCTCGCCGTCGTGAGCGATGCCAGCCGTTTCCTGCACCTGCTCGCTGGAGAACAGGAGATGCGAGGCGGTCGTAAGCAAGCCGTCGGTCAACGCCATCGCGCGATCGACGCCGACGATGACGGGAATGCCGCGCCGCCGTGCCTCGGCGCAGAGATCGACGCAGAAGGCGCCGCAGCGGCTCTCGACGAGGACAGCCTGGCAATCGGCGAGCAGCTCTTCTGCATCTGGCAGCTGCACTGTCCACAGCGCGGGATCGCGATAGATCGTCAACGTTCGTTCGCCTGATGCGTCGATGATGATCGCCGAGACGGGCGTGGCCGCGCCCGGAATGCGCACGATGTGCGCGGTCTCAATCCCTTCAGCAGTCATCCGCTCGAGAATGAAGCCGCTCGATGTCTCCCGCGCATCGCCCATCGGTCCGGCAAACGCGACGCGTCCGCCGAGCCGCGCCATCGCGATGGCGGCATTGAGCGCGTTGCCCCCGCAGATCTCGGCAAGATGCGTGGCGTTGGCCTTGCTGCCGCGCTCCGGCACGGCCTCGACGCGAAAGGTGAGGTCGCGCACGGGAATGCCGATGCAGAGGACGCGCGGCGCGATCTCGGATGGCGCCATCGGCGGTCAGCTCTTGTCGTGGACCCAGCGGCCAAGCAGGTGATGCGCGATGGCGAAGGGATGTGGGCCGGCGAGCCCGTCGGGATGCGTTCGCTTCAGCATCAAGGCCGCCTCCTCGCGCGTGAACCAACGGGCATCCTCGAGCTCGGAGTGATCGACGACGACGTCTTCGTTCAAAGCCCGCGCGCTGCAGCCGATCATCAGCGACGACGGATAGGGCCAGGGCTGGGTCATGTAGTACTGCACGTCGGTGCAGCGGATGCCCGATTCTTCGAGGATCTCGCGGCGCACCGCATCCTCGATGGTCTCGGCGGCCTCGACGAAGCCGGCGAGGCAGGAATACATGCCCGGCGGAAACTGCTTCTGGCGCCCGAGCAGGCATTTGTCGCCTGAGGCCACCAGCATGATCACGACCGGATCGGTGCGCGGAAAATGCTCGGCCTTGCAGGCCGGGCAATCGCGCTTCCAACCGCCTTCCTTCATCGCGCTGCGCGTGCCGCAATTGGCGCAATAGCCGTGGCGTTGATGCCAGCTGACCATCGATTTCGCCATGGCGATGGCCGACAATTCCTCGGGCGGGATCGCGCCCTGCATCGCCATGCCGCGCAGCTCGGTGACGGCAAAGTCCTCGCGGCCGATCAGTTTTTCGGCAGCCGCCTGCGCGAGACCCATGCCGAAGATCGCGGCACCGTCGCGCAGCCCCAAAAAGATCGTGCCGGGATTGGCGCCGGATTTCAGCGCTTCGTCGATCGAGAGCAGCGCGCGAGTCTTGTCGCCATCGCGCTTCACCAGCAGCGAGTCGCGGTAGATGACATAGGCGCGCGACGACGGCTTCTGCTCCATCGCGAACAGTTTTTCGTCATCGCGGCGCAGATGCGCGGCGCGATCGAGGATGTTGGTGACGAAGGCCGGCTGCCCCAGCGGAAACGAGTCGAATGCTGACATTTCTTGTTCTTTCAACCCAACCAGATTTTCTTGCGAAGCGCGCTGATGAAAGTCTGAACCTCGTTGGCGTCGTGCGCCAAAGGCGGCATCACGCCCCAGACCGGCCGCGGCCAGGCGGCGTCACCGGTGCGACGCGCAATGATGTGAACGTGGAGCTGCGGCACGAGATTGCCGAGCGCCGCGACATTGAGCTTGTCGCATTTGGTGATCTCTTTCAGCGCGCGCGAGACGCGGG
>Ga0310811_10013214_pt1 | contig 10750 bp, 14 predicted proteins | sample YCmetagenome_FD_207642 | JGI IMG/M metagenome (GOLD analysis project Ga0310811, IMG submission 207642) | Soil microbial communities from experimental microcosm in Duke University, North Carolina, United States - YC | ecosystem: Engineered > Artificial ecosystem > Soil microcosm > Unclassified ...
GTCCCGCCGCACTGAAGCACCTATTGCCGGAAACCAGTCACTCCCGCGCCCTCGGTCGAACGTCTCGCAACGAGCGGTCTGCCAGGGCCAGGGGCTGTAAGCACGGCGTCGCGACGAGGACGAGACGATATGGCGGAAATCAAGATCGTGGGCGTCATCGGCGCCGGTCAGATGGGCTCAGGGATCGCACACGTGTGCGCTCTGAACGGCTACGATGTGCTGCTCAATGACGTCAGCGTCGATCAGATCGACAAGGGCCTCGAGGCGGTGCGCAGGGGGCTGGAGCGGCAGGTCTCAAAGGGACAGATCAGCGAGGCCGATATGGACGCCGCAGTCCGCCGCGTGACGTCAGCGCCTGATTTCGCGGCCCTCGCTCCGGCCGATCTCGTCATCGAGGCCGCCACCGAGAACGAAAGGGTCAAGAAGGAGATCTTCCGAGGCGTCTGCGCCCACCTCAAGCCTGAGGCGCTTCTGGCTTCCAACACCTCCTCCATCTCCATCACCCGCCTGGCGGCCGCCAGCGACCGTCCAGAGCGTCTGATCGGCCTGCATTTCATGCGGCCGGTGCCGGTGATGAAGCTGGTGGAGATCATTCGCGGCATCGCTACAGCCGCTGACACCTACGAGACGGCGGTCGCCTTCGCGAAGTCGCTAGGCAAGGACACGGCAAACGCCGAGGACTACCCGGCCTTCATCGTCAATCGCATCCTCATCCCGATGATCAACGAAGCCATCTACGCCCTGTACGAAGGCGTGGGTACGGTTGAAGCGATCGATCTATCGATGCGTCTTGGCGCCAACCATCCGATGGGTCCTTTAGAGCTCGGCGACTACATCGGCCTGGATACGGTGCTCGCGATCATGAACATGCTGCACGAGGGGCTCGCCGACTCCAAATACCGACCCTGTCCCCTGCTCGTAAAGTACGTCGAAGCGGGGTGGCTTGGGCGTAAAGTCGGCCGCGGTTTCTACGACTATCGCGGCGAGAAGCCGGTCCCGACGCGCTGAGGCCGGCTCAGGCTTCGCCGGTTAATCGCTGCCAATTGAGGTGAGCAAACTTCGCCTTGCCAGCGTCGTCGAGCGATGTGCTCTCAAGAAATCGCCGGGCGTCTCGGCCGGGGCGGTATTGATACGGGTAGTCTGTGGAAAACAGAATGCGATCGATGCCGACGATCTCGATGCAGCGCTGCAAATAGGTTTCGCTGAACATCCCGCTGGCGGTGACATAGAGGTTTTCGCGGGCGTAGTCGGCGAACGGTCGGTTGAGGCGGGCGGTGCGATCGAGCGCCGTAAATCGTTCGAGAAAGAACAGGATCACCTCGCCCCAGTGACCGAGGATGATCTGCAACCCCGGAAACCGGTCGAACACCCCAGCCAGCGCCGGTCAGGGAGGGATTTTGTCAGGGAGGGTTCCCGTCGATCGGTCTGAGGCGACTGCTGGTCAGCGCCGACGGCGAGCCGAAACTCGTTTTGGCGAAGGGCGAACAGAAATCGATCGCGACGGACAGGGTCGTTCTCGTGCCCGGGCCTCCCGGCGAAGTGGCGTTGGTCAACCGGATCTTCCAGCTTTGCGCGGACCAGCGCCTAGGCCCTGTCCAGATAGCCCGGCTTCTCAACCGCGAGGGTGTCGCGACGCCAAAGGGAATGCCCTGGCGCTCTTCCCAGGTGAAGGGTGTGCTGAAGAACGAGAAATACGCCGGCACCAACATATCCGGCCGCACAACTGGGCTCCTCAAATCGCGAAGAAGGCCGACTAGCCCAGATACCTGGGTTCGCAAAGAAGGCGCGTTCGCCGCCGTCGTCTCGCCCCAGCTCTTTGCGGCCGCCCAGGCGGCCTTGTCGTCCAGGAAGCGAGGGCCGACCGATGAAGCCATGCTTGCCCAACTGGCGGCGCTCTATGCTCGCGCGGGTCGGCTGAGCAAATCGTTGGTTGATGGTCAGCCGGACATGCCAAGCGCAAATAGCTACCGATGGCGATTTGGCACCCTTGTCGGAGCCTTTGCTCTGGTCGGCTACCGCCACGAGCGTACCTACACGCTTGGTGCGCGGAGGCCGGGACGAACGCATGGGCCCAGGTTCAGCCGAGAGCAGCTGGCAGACCTGTTGCGGGGCTGTCTGGAGCGCCACGGCCAGCTTTCCAGGACCATCATCGAAGCCGATCCGAAAATGCCATCGCTCCACGCTTTCGTGTTGGCCTTTGGCAACATCACCGGGGCTTACGCCGCCATCGGCTACGAGCCGCCACAGCTTGGGCGGCAAGCCGAGAAAAGCCCGTAAGCCATTGATTTTAATCTCGTGCATCGACGTCTTTGGGATGAACCGGTTCTGAACCGACGTCTCCAAGCCCGTTCAGGTCAGCCCCTACAATATGGCCTCCATGAACGGCGCCCTGGCGGCGCCAAGAACTGGAGAGACGTCATGACCATCAAGACCGGCATCCTGGCTGCCGCCGCTGCCCTGACCCTGGCCGTTCCGGCCATCGCTTCGGCCCAGCCCTACTATGGCGGGGACTACGGCCGCGGCTACTACACCCATCGCGACTATGATCGTCGCGACTGGCGCCGCATCGAGCGCGAACGCGAACTGCGTCGCGAAGAATGGCGCCGCCTGCGCTGGGAGCGCGAACACGCCTATCGCGGCTACGGCTACGGCAACCCGTACTACCGCTGATTCTATTCTCGGCGCGGCATCGCCCCTCCCGCCGCCTGAGATCCAACTGCCCTGCTTGGCGAACTAGGCTAAGCAGGGCTTTTCTTTATGCAACAAAGCCCCGTGATCAATCTGGATCTTGTGTGTTGTACAAGAGTTAGTCGTCAGTTCCCGTGCGCTGCAGGGCCTTGATGACCGCGATGGCCTGCTGGCGCTGCACCGGTTGGAGGCCATCCAGAAGGCTCCAAATCCCATCGGGTTGGGAAGGATCGCGCATAATCAGGTCGGCGGGTTCACACCGCAGGGCCGATGCGAGAGCTTCCAGAATGTCCTGGCCATACGGCGTCTCGCCACGCTCGATCCGCGACAATTGCCCTTCGGAGATCTTGATCTCGAGTTCGGCCGAGAGACGCTCAGCGAGCTTGCCAAGCGTCAATTCCCGGTGCTTCCGCCAGGCGCGGATATAGGTCGGCCGGCGGACAGGCTTGGGATGGGGACGCACCTTGCGGGGCATGGGCGTTCGCCCTCCGCGTTAAGATTCTCGGCGCCTCGGCCCGGAAATCGCTTGCGAGGCGATCTTGTATAAAATACAAATTCACTAGCCGCAAGGCGCTGCGCTCGTGTTCCCGAAGTGGGAGCCGTTCGTAGCTGCGTCGCCCTAAATCCTTATCTGCAACTCTCGCTGGGAGCAGCGCCATCGCGGCTTAGGCAAGCCGGGCGGATGCGCCCCGGCATGTCTAGAGGTTTGTCCCGATGGTTCTGAAGCAATCAAGCGAGCGAGGAGACTCGCTGACTGTGAAGCTCGGAAACTGGTTCGAAGCACAAGCGACCGGCAGAGGCGTGATTGCAGTGCCGATCGTGGTGCTGATGGTCCTCTTTGCCCTGGCAGCCGCTAGGCTGTTCCTATTCCGATGAACGGTTGGCAGCGCATCAGAGCAGCCAGACATAGACTTCGGAGGCCTTCGTGCGGCAGGTTGCTCTCGCACCAAGCCCGGGAACGCCATGTCCGCGACTGCCGAGAAGTCTTCCACCCACGCGACCGCTTCGACAGCGACGGCGATCCGCGCCGGGGTGCTGGGCGGGCTGACGGGCGGGGTGTGCATCTGGATCTATGAGGCCCTTGTCTGGGTGGGGATCCAGCACCAGATGCCGCTGGGCGGCATCCCGGCCAACGCCACCGGCCTAGTGTTCGGCAAGGCGTTCCAGGCCTCGCTGGGGTTGGGCGCGCATGTGCTGGGCACGGCCATCCACTTCGCCTTCGCCATGGCCTGGGGCGTGGTGTTCGCCCTGATCTGGCCGGCCTTCCGCCGACGGGGCTGGGAGGCGACGCTGCTGGCCCTATTCTATGCGGTGTTCGCCTGGATTGTGATGCACACGGCTATTGCCGCGGTGTCGTCCAGCCATCCCGATTATCTGGACCCGGTGGTGATCATCGGCGGGTTCATGTCGCACATCTTCTTCACCGTGCCGCTGGCTCTGGTGGTCAAGCAGCGGCTTGCGGCGGCCTAGAGGCAGTTATCGCCAGCGAGCGACGCCGCCATGATGCGAACACGTCCCTCGGTGGTGTTCGCTGAAGCTATAGCTTCCGTCCCGGCATTGCGCGGTCCAACCGGGCGGTGGAGTCGCAGACCCCACAGGGCGATGGACCGTATGCCCATCGACGTTGGTGTAGGTGTCGTCATGGGCGTAGGCGCGCTTACGCGCTTGGGCGGGCGCTGCCAGCAGGCTGACGGCGACGAGAGCCAGGATGGCGGTTTGGAACGGACCCATGTGAACCCCCGCCGCCGAGGGTTACTCAACCGGCGGTGCGCCGCAAGGCTAAGGCACAGCTAGAAGCGGCTTAGGCCGCGCTCCCGGCCGTCTTGCCCTTGTCGTCGTGGCAACGTCCTCAGCAGTGTGCAGAGCCGCCAGGGCGGTGAGGAGCGCGCGTGATGTCCAGCTCTATGACCAGACGCGCACTGCTCCAGCCTAGCCGCCGTTGGCCTTGATGGCCTCAGGAGCGGCTCCCGGCTGCCCGCAAACGCTATGCGACCACAGCTCGAACAGTGTGCCTGGCCGCCAATAGGTGGGATCGGTGGGGCGGTCGTTGGAGACCGACCGGCCCGTTAGATTTTGCCCGGCGTAGGTCGTCATAGCCAGCACACTGTACCGCTGCCCTGTGCAGTCGAACTGGATCATCGCGACGTTCGAACGGCCCGTGAGCCTCTTTTCGCCTGTTGCTGCCAGGGCCTCAGTCCTTACCCAGATCGCGTTAGGTTGGGCCTTGGTGCTAAGGCGGTATTGGGCGAGGGTGTGGTCGGCTGAGAGCGGGACCGCATCCGCCGGAAGATGCAGGTTCGCACGGGCCCAAGCGATCACTTCACCATCCCCCGCCTTTTCGGAGACGTAGATGGGTTCCTCGCCGGCCTGATCCTTCGTCAGGCAAATGGCGTGGACCTGCTGGGCTAGCTCAGGATCCTTTTCCTTGAGGGCATAATCCTCGGCGCCGGCGCAATCGTGCGCCATGACCATCGGCACAATCTTGTCGATGTGCGCCTTCCGTCTCCGCTCGGCGGCAGCCTTTGCGCCCTGAGCAATGATTCCGCTCAGGTCGATATTTCCTCCACCGCCTGTTCCGGCTGAGCTTGGGTTGCTGCCCATGGGCGGAAAAGTTGGAGGTCCTGGGCGCACATTGCAGTCTGTGAAGGCTCCCCTCTGCTGACACGACATGGATGGGCCGCCGAACCCCCCGCAGTCGGTGAAGGCGCCTCGCGTCTGGCAGTTGATCGTTTGAGCCTCAGCGACCCCCGCAACAGCCGTCAGAAGCAGTCCCGCCCAAAATCCCCGCATATCGGCTTCCCCCTGCCTTAATGCTCAGGTTAGCCGCTCGTCTGTGCTTTGCAACCAAGGGCTGCGAGATGGATCGCCAATGTCCGCCATCAGCCCATAGCGAAGTCGAGCCATCACTCGGGTCGCTGATCATGACGGGCCAATTGGAGACTTGAGACCACCCGCCGGAGCTTCTTGAGATGGTCGACGGCGGCAGGACGCCTCGGCTCAGTCCGATTTGCGGGAGAAGCGGTTCGGCTGCCGTCGAGGGCTGGAGGGAGCGCCCCCATTCTCTATTCTCGCTAGCTTGCGGCGATTTTCCAGGACTAGCGCAAGGATGTCGACGGTGGCGACCTGTCCAATCTGATCGGCGAGCGCGTCTGCCGCCTCCTCGATTACCCCCCGCAGCCGGACTGCTGAGGCGGTTCGAATTTCAGCTTCTGACGGCTGATCATCCTCAATGATCCTGATCGATCTCGATTGTCGCCCGAACTCGATCCGACCCTTTCTTCGCAGGGCGTAAAGATGGCCGGCGATCTGGCCGCGGCTCCTCAGTCCTAGATGGGCGGCGATCTCGTCGTAGGTCGGGGCAAGGCCGTCGACCATTAGTTCCCTGACGGCGTCGAGCACCGCCTTCTCCACCCTGGTGAGGCTTGCCTTCACGCCTACTTGCCTCTGCGATCGCAGTCGCGACCCAGGCCATCATATTCATGGTGGCTGTATCTGATCCACTGGCAGGCCAAGCCCTCGCGGAGCATCTCGGCGCCTAGGTCCGGCGTCTGGCTGGTCCCGCACTTGGCGACCATCCTTCCATAGCGGTCGTATTGGTTGCCAGCCTCCTCGCAGCTGACCCGTGCTCGGGTAAGAGCCTTGAGGCGGCCGCTCGCCTCGCGTCCGCCGGCTTCTTCCGAAATCCGCAGGTCCGGGTGGGACAGCTCTGGGGCGTTGATCCCGAACAAGCGAACCCGGACCCCCGAACAGGTGAGCGTGTCGCCATCGGCGATGTGAGGGGCGGTGCAGACGACTGCGGCGGCGGCGAGAGCAGCAAACATCCATCCAGCTTAGCCGTCGTGAGCTCTCGGCCGGAAGCCCCCTGAGCAATTCGGCGTCATGCCAGCGTCAGTTCCGCCTCGCCGAGAGGGGGCGGCCGGGGAGGAGGGGCTGGGCAGGCGTTCGAGACTTCGCAGGCCTTCAGTGTAGATGGTGGGCTATGCACTGGGAGAGGGGATAGGCCTAGGGTGGTGTTTGAGTCATCGGCGACGTTGGGAGGGTCTGCTTCCTGGCAGCGGCAAACGCACTAGCGGCGTCGATTCCGCGAAGGGGAGTCCGCCCGTGCAGGCGGTCTCTCACCGCGAACCTGCTCCGCTCGCTGAAGTCCAAGAGGAGGCAGACAGTAGTTTCCCAGGCGGGCCCGAGATTCGGGTCACTGAATCGGTCATCCAGATCGAACCTGCGTTGAGCTTTACTGGAACTCTGATCCGGACCGAGGTGACAGGAATTCACGTCGATGTCTCCTAGAGCCCAGTCGAGTATCATACCTCTATCGGCGACCCGGGTTCCCGACGGTGGTTCTGTGTATATGAGTAGCTTGGCGATAGGCGCTGGTTAGCGCCGCGACGGTTCGGTAGTTAGGCGCAACTGACTTGGAGGCGGGCGCAATTCCCGACGAGCCGATCGCACAGAGTCCACCGGTGGTGGGGCCCGGCCACAACAGGCCTATCGAGGGCGTACATCACGAGTGGCCCGTGAACCGCCGCACGCGAAGTCTGCGATTAGGCATTCTTGAGCCCGCCGCCTACAAGCCGTCCGCACACGCCGAGCTCTTCGTTGAAGTCGTCACACGCGTCATCAAGCCCACAATGACGGGGTTGGATGCGCCGCGCGCATCGCTGGACGAAATTTATGATCTCCTCGTGTGTCCCGAGGCCTTCTTACCGGCGCAGACGCTCCTGGAAGTCCTCGACGTCGTCGGCACTCAAAGCCACTTTCCTTGCGTCCATGTTGGGTTGCGGCCGAACGACGAGGCCGGGACCCACCTTTTCAGCTACGCGGAGCTCGCGACGCTTGTCGGCCAGCTTCAGGGGCTCAGCGAGCAGATCCGGAGCGATCTGCAGATGTTCGCCGGCTGGCTGAACGGTAGGTCGCGCGCTGGCTTCTTCAACGTGGCCTGCATTTTCATGGTCGATGTGAATGGAGCCCTGCGAGTTGGCTTTCATCCCAAGAACACGCCGTCGGCCGTTGAAGTCAGCGCCTTGCCCGACCACAACGTTGCCCAGGCCGACTTCACGACCGTGGTCAGTTTGGCGCCACAGGACGGGGGTTTTTCCGTGTCAACATCCAGCCCTTGATCTGTTCTGACGCCCTCGACCTTCAGCGCGATACCCATCGTCCCGGGCCGATGGCTGTGCTCGCCAGCCATCCGGAGCGCGTGGGCGACGCCGCGCCGGAGCACATCGACATAATCTCGGTTGCGACCTGCACGCCCCAGAAGAACGAAGCGACGCGCGGGGAGCCCGCACGTCTGATCTGGCAACCCAAATTCCGGGAGATGTTCATCCAGACGATGGAGGCCGCGGCGCTTGCCCGACATCGTGACGCCATGGTCGTGCTGGCCAACCCGCGCCGCATCGAAGCCAAAGACGGCGGCCTGTCGGGCTGTTTCGTGCCTCTACCGCTTCCCGAGCCGTCCGAATTTGGGGCCAATATGCGATTTTGGAGTTACGGCCGACACGAACGCGAGGACAATCGATGGCTGTCCTCCGCGGCGTCGACGGACCTAGGTCACCGCTGGTCAAGCCTTGGCCATCTGGTCGCTCTGGATCCTGAGACCTTGGAGCCGCCGACGGAGGACGTGCTGATCGCCTTCACAATCCCAAGTCTGCCGCGTGATCGGCCCAGGAATGATCATACGTCGGCGATCTCGGCGCTCGAAATTCAATGGTTGGGTTCGATCACCGTTCCGCCCGAGCCGCACCTCGGAGAGGCGCATGACTGACGCAGCCCGCCTCGAACGCGCCAAAGCGTTCCAAAGCGACCTGATCGCCTGGACTGCACTGCATCACTTCTTGTCGGCCAGCCTTCTGCGGGAGTTGGCGCAGGCCACGGTGGAGGTCTGCGCACCGGACCAACATTTGGGGGACCTGTTCGAGGACCACCTCACGGGCGATGGCGTTACGGACACATGGTCAATCGCACCACGCCACGTAGACTCCGAGGCTCTTCGCTTTCTGCAGTTTCATATTCGGGCGCTTGCTTGGGCCAATGACAGCGAGGGCTATTCCCAGACTTCAAAGGATGAGGACGTCGTGCATCACGCGCGCGACCTTGCACAGGCGCTCAGCCTTGGACGCTTGGATTTTGGCGCCAGTGAGGGCGATCTTGATCGCCTCCAGTTCACGCAAACCTCGAATGCCCGCCTCCTGATAGAGGCCATTGGCGCGGCCATGCCGCTTGCAGACGGCCAAAGGATCGCGTTGGATCAAGTCGCGACCTCGCTCGACGGGCTTCAGCCGCCGCTGCAAGCTCTGGCCTTCAAGCATTTGGGCGATCTGTGCGTCGATGTAGACGCCTGGGATGAGGCCGCCTGGTTCTATGACCGCGCCTCGGCGCGGTGCGAGGTTCTCCGCTCGGCCGCCTGGGAGGACTTTGCGCGGTACCTGTCGGACATGATCCGGCAGTCCCGTGCCCTGACGATCTGGGTCACGCGCGGCGCATCAGCCGCCGCACCGCAACTAGCGGCCATCGTGCAAGCTGCCGGGCCGACGCGACTCGCCAAGCTGAACGGGTCTCACGAGGCTCTGGTCGTAAACGCGGACGCCGACGATCTAAGCGACTGGCGCGACCTTCGATCGTCGACACTGCTGCCACCGCTTCTGGCCGGAACGCATAGTGCCGGATCTGCGGTGGAGGCTTGGCAGGCAGGAGATCACCAGGGCGCTCATCGCTATTTCTGGAGCGCGCTGCGCCGGCAAATCGCGCTCGCTTCTTATTCGGGCAGTTGTGAGACCAAAGCGCTCTACGGACGAGCTTTGTTGACGGAGGTGAACGAGCTTCCCGGCCGATTCAATCCCTCTGCTTTCGAACTTGGGTCGCGCCTCCTCGTCGAGGCTGGACGGCCGAAGGGGCTCTATACGCTCACCTTCTCGACGGCAATCGTCCAACGCTATGTGTCGCCTGATCTTGTTCTCAGCCTCTCGGCGACCGCCGATCGGCATGAAGGCGTTCGCTATCGTCGCAGCTTGGCGCTCATCGAGCTTCTCGCCAAATGGGCGGAAGCACTGCCGCGCGACGAAACGAAGTCGTCGTACGCGGTGATCGGTGAACTGATCGCACGAACGCAAAAATTTGAGGCTGCCTTCAATGGCAACCGCAATGTCGGCGGCCAGGGTCTCAAGCTCCTGAAGCGACTGGCGGAGCAAAGGCCCGATCTGCGCCGTCCGTTTGCTCCGGCGATCGCAGCCCTCATTGTGCAGAAGCTTGGTTCCCCAGGTTGGTGGACCGCGGAATCGGGCGCTCTTGAGCTTGCGATGACCTATGTGGATGCGTTTGAGCCCGCAGCGCTTCGAAACGTTCTCGTGGCCGCTCTCGGGATGCTTCAAGGTACCGAGCCGACGAAAGGGGCCTGGCACATCACAAAGCCGGCCCTTCAGCTTCTTGCTTCAACAGAGGCGTTGGAGGTCGCTAGTCGAGACCCCGAGCTCAGCCCGTACTACGTCTCGTCGCTGCTGCGGTACGGCGTCGCCCAGCGCTCCGCCGGAGTAGGATTGCTGTTTGCTCTGTCGCGGTTTCAGGGCGATGTCCCAATGTCGGACGCGGATCGGGGGGCCTGGCAGCTCGTTGTGGACGAAGTACGAGGCGGCGCTCGGGAGCTGAACAACGGTTCAGTGACCGACTTCATTCGCGCCTTAATCGTGGGGGCGCAGCACGCCGGGCGCTTTGCCGTGGGAGAAGCGCTCGACAGCCTGGTGGCCATCCTCCAGTCGGCGGAAAAAAAGCGCGCCAGCATCGCTTTTCCCTACGCCTACGGTCCGGTCCTCGATCTTCTTGATTCACAGGCTGAGCTTGTAGCCGCCGGCATGCCGGCCGAAGAGCTTCGAGAACGCCTGAACGCTATCAAGTCAGGGCTCGCCGTCGCCTGGACCGCGATCTTAGAGCGACCAGAATTGCTCGCCGGTCTCTCGATCCCACGAGAGCGGGAACCTAACGCGATACTGGTCTTCAACTGGAGCTTCATGACGCGAAGGTTCATGACCCAGTGCGATGCGCAGGCGGTCCTGGGGCCTTTGCTGGAGCG
>Ga0310811_10013215_pt1 | contig 10750 bp, 13 predicted proteins | sample YCmetagenome_FD_207642 | JGI IMG/M metagenome (GOLD analysis project Ga0310811, IMG submission 207642) | Soil microbial communities from experimental microcosm in Duke University, North Carolina, United States - YC | ecosystem: Engineered > Artificial ecosystem > Soil microcosm > Unclassified ...
CGCCGTTGGCGAAGAAGTGGGCGACGGTGTGACCGAGGGGGTGGCTGCGGTCCCACGCCCCGCCGAACCGACGGGTGAAGTCGGCCACGCTGGTGATGCGGACCGGCGTGCTGGTGACGCCCCGCCTGGTCGCGCCGACGAAGGCGGTGACCGAGGTGGCCACGCCGACGATCGTGTGCACGCCGGACGGTTGCTCCTCGACGTACACCCCTGGATACGAGGTCTGGACCGGCATCGGCACCTCCTGGCTCCCGTGGCTGCGCCGCGGGGACGGCGGCACCGGCGGAGGCTCGCGCCGGCCCGTCAACGCCGCGTGGTCTCTGCCGTCACCCCCGCGTCACCACGCCGTCACCGGTGGCGGCCCCGGCCCGGTTGCCGGGCCGCATGCCTATGCTGGCCCGAACCCTGCACGGCGAGGAGGCGGTCATGCTCGACCAGGCCCGGCGACCATCGGTGGCCGTTGCACGTCCCCGGCCCGCACCCACGGTCCCCACGCGACGAACGGCGCCGGCTCGCGAGGCGGGCACCCACCGGCTCGAAGAGGTAATGGCCGGCCGCGCCCCGGCACCCGCGGCGCCCGAGGGTGATGCGAGTGACGAGCGGGACGCCCTCGACGAACCGACCACTGACGGCGGCATCCCGGCCGACAGCGGGGAGGAGATGGCGGCGAGGAGCGAGGGGGGCGACGTCGGCGACTTCCCGGAGAGGGATGAATCGGACGTCGCCGTCGCCGCGCCGGCGGCGGGCAGCGGCTTCGTGGACGGGGGCCGAGTGGGGACCATCCGGTGGGGAGACTTGCCAACCGCAGAGGGCGGCTTGTGCCCGCACGCGTTCACCGCCGGCGGCATGACCGGCACGACCGCATGGGGCCCCGCCGGCGCCAAGGGGAACCAGAACGTGGGCTCGATCCAAAGCGAGGTGGCGGCCGCGTTCGGAGGCCAGGCCGCGGCCCCGCCGAACCCGGCGCAGGCGTGGGTCCAGAACGCCACCGGCACCATGCAGGTGACCCGCTCCTACACCGGGGTCAACTCCGGGAACCAGGGCAACGGCTACTTCGTCACCGTCGCCGGCGCCGCCCGCATCAACCAGCACGAGGTCGGCCACGTGAACAGCACCAAGGGATTTCACGACGCCGACCTCAAACCCCTGCTCGACAAGATCCTGAGCTACACCCAGGCCCAGGCCGGACGGGGCACCGGGGCGGACCAGGCCGCGGCCACCGCCGCCCTCCGGACCACGCTGGGCCTGCCGGCGAACTGGACCACGTCCAAGACGGCCTTCGCCACCCACGACACGGCCGCCAACAAGCCGGGCGGCACCTTCGACACCGCCGACGTCGCCAGCGGCACCTACGTCACCGACATCGGCGCCGGCAACGTCGGCGGCACGGCCTTCGCCCACCGGATCAAGACGCCCGGCGAGGCCGCGCCCGCCTGACCGTGCGGATCGAGCTGATCGTGCCCGACCAGGCCCCCGCCGGCCAGGACTTCGTCATGCGGGCCCTGCTCGTCAACGACTCCTACGAGCCGGTCGAGATCTGGCGCAATGCCTTCGTCGGCCCCACCGCCGAGCCCGGCACCGGTGCGCCGGTCGCACCCTCGGTCGAACCGACCTTCGGCCAGCCCGAGCAGCCCCTCCTCCTCCAGCCCTTCACCATCTATGGCCGCGACCGCCAGTCCGGACCGATGGAACGGGGCGTCGTGGTCGTCACCGCCCGCTACCAGCCCGAGGGCGCCGAGGCGCTGTCAGCCACCCGAGAGGTACGGATCGACTAGCGGATCAGCTCAGTCGGAGGATGCGGGGCCGAGGATCTGATCCACGAGCTGGCGGACAGTGGCGTCGTCGACCGGCTCATGGAGCAGCAGCCGGCGCAGGATGATCGGCCCGACCAGGCAGTCGGCCAGCAAGCCGAGGTCGGTGCCCGCGGGTACGGCGCCCGTGGCCACCCCCTCGGCCAGCAGGTCGATCAGCAGCTGCCGACGCTCGCCGGCCAGGCGCCGGTGGATGTTCATCGTCTCGGGGTCGCGCTCGGCGGCCTCGATGATGGCGGGCAGGCAGCGCGACCAGGTCGAGTTGGCCATGGCCGCCGCCACCTGCCCCAGGAACGCCGTCACCCGCTCCCGGACCGAACCGGCGGTGGGGAAAATGGCGGACTTCAAGGTACAGATGGCGTCGTCGACCAGGTCCAGCTTGCCGGACCAGTGCCGGTACACCGTGCTCTTGCCCACCCCGGCCCGCGCGGCGACGGCCTCGATGGTGAGGCCGCCGTAACCGACCTCGGCCAGCACGTCGAGGGCGGCGGACAGGATCACCCGGCGCGACCGCTCGACCCGGGGGTCGACGTCGAGCGCCTGCTCGGAACTGGCGGTGTCGGTCACTCGATGGCGAGGGCGATGGCCGGGAGCTCGTCGACCGGAGCGTTGGCGGCGGCGAAGGCCTCGGCGGCGTCTCGCTCGCTGCGGTGGCTGAAGGCGAGGGCCACGACCACGGCGGCGGCGACGGCCAGGACGGCCGCGACCAGGCTGGTGGTGTTCAGAGAGTCGGTGAAGGCACTGCCGGCCCGGGCCGCCAGCTGGGCGCCGTTGGGGACCTGGCTGGCGATGCCTGTCGCCGCCCCCAGCGACTCCTTCGCCGCCTTGGCCGCACCCGGCGGCAGGTCCAGCCCTTTGAGGTCGACCGACGACCGGTAGAGGGCGCTGGAGACGCTGCCCAGGATGGCGATGCCGAGCGCCCCACCGACCTCCCTGGTGGTGTCGTTGACCGCCGAGCCCACACCCGCCTTGTGCGGCGGGACGGCGCTCATGATGGTGGCCGTGGCCGGGGCGGCGGTGAGGCTGATCCCCCCGCCGAGCAGCACCAGCCCGACGACCAGGACCAGGTACGGCGTGGTCGGGCCGATAAAGGCGAAGACGGCGAAGCCGGCGGCCGTCAGCAGGAACCCTGCGGCCGCCACCCTCCCGGTCCCGATCCTCTCGGCCACCGCCGCGCTCCTCGGGGCCACGGCGACGAGAGTGATGGCCAGCGGCAGCGTGGCCAGCCCGGCGCTCAGGGGCGAGTAGGCCCGCACGAACTGCAGGTACAGGGTGAAGAGGAAGAACAGCCCGAACATCACGAAGAATGCGGCGGTGATGACGCCGCTGCCGACGCTCATGCGGCGGTCCTTGAACAGCTCCAGCGGGAGCATGGGGTGGGCGCTGCGCCGCTCCCAGGCGAAGAACCCGACCAGGCCGACGACGGCGAAGGCAAAGGCGAGCAGGACCGGCGCGTCCGTCCAGCCCTTCTCCGGTCCCTCGATGATCCCGTACACGAGGGCACCCAGGCCGATCAGGGACAGGACCGCGCCCGCCGGGTCGAGCGGGGTGGCGTTGGGGTCCTTCGACGTGGGCGAGAAGACGGCGACCATCACCAGCGTGAGGACGATGACGGGCACGTTGGCCAGCAGGGCCGAGCCCCACCAGAAGTGGTTGAGCAGGGCGCCGGAGACGATCGGGCCGAGGGCGGCCCCGCCGCCGGCGAAGCCGGCCCAGATGGCGATGGCCCGGGCTCGCTCCTCGGGCGGGAAGATGGTGGTGATCAGCGACAGGGTGGCCGGCATCACGAAGGCCGCCCCCAGGCCGGTGATCACCCGGCCGACGATGATCTGCCCCGCGCCGGTGGCGATCCCGCTGATGACCGAGCCGAGGCCGAAGATCAGCAACCCCAGCAGGAGGGCCCGCTTGCGGCCGAACCGGTCGCCCAGGGCACCGGCGAACAGGAGGAGGGCGGCGAACACCAAGGCGTAGGCGTCGACGATCCACTGCAGCTCGCTAGCCGAGGCGTCGAGCGTGCGCTGCATGCTGGGCAGGGCCACGTTCAGCCCGGCCACCGACATCACCACCATGACCAGCGAGAAGCACATGATCCCCAGCAGGAACCAGCGGCGTTGGTGGATCACCGGATCCTCGTGCAACAGTTGCCCTTGGAGAGCCATGGTGGTGGTTCCTTTCCGATACGGTTGCGTCTCGCTGTAGGACTAACACGTTTCACAGCGATACGCCAGCGTTTCGTTCAGACTTTTTCCGCCTCCCGAACTGCAACCGACGGTTGCATGTTGTCCGGCCGACGTGCTACCTTTGGTTGCACATCGAGGTGACACGGAAAGGGAGAGGGCGATGAGCACGAGCGAGTACCAGATCGAGCGGGACATCCTGATCGAGGCCCCCGTCGAGGTGGTGTGGCGGACGATCACCGAGCCCGACCAGATCACGTTGTGGTTCGCCGACAAGGTGGACCTGGAGATCAAGCCCGGCGCTCGTGGCTACATGGGCTTCGGCGACCAGGGCGGTCCCGTGATGGTCGAGACCGTGGAACCGCCCACTCGTTTCTCGTTCCGATGGAACCACCGGGCGGGCGAGGAGCCGGCGCCCGGGAACTCGGTGCTGGTCGAGTTCACCCTCGCCGGCGAAGGGGAGCACACCCGCCTCCGGGTGGTCGAGAGCGGCCTCGACCTGCTCCGCCGGCCCGACATCGACAAGCAGAAGTACGCCGACGAGCACACCCACGGCTGGGGAGAGTTCCTGGACCGCCTGGCCGGGGTGCTCGCCGAGCGCGCATAGGGATGGAGACCGAGCCCGACGACGAGCTGTGGGCGGCGATCGCCGACCCGTCCCGTCGCCGGGTCCTCGACCTTCTCGTCCAGCGGGGCGAGGCCAGCGCCAGCTGGCTGGCCGGCCAGGTCCCGTTCACCCGCCAGGCCGTCTCCAAGCACCTGGTCGTGCTCGAAGAGGCCGGGCTGGTCGGCCGCCGGAAGCAGGGCCGCGAGGTTCTCTACCGGGTCGATGCCGATCGGCTCGACCAGGCCAGCCGGGCCATGGCCGACGTCGCCCAGCGGTGGGACCGGCGACTGGCCACGATCAAGCGCCTGGCCGAAGCCGCCCACGCCCAAACGCAGCAGCCCACCTAATTCCCCCAACCGGTCCCCGAAAGGAGCAGCCATGCAAACCCCTTCCATCGTCGCGCCCGAGGAGTGGGAGGCCGCCCGCCTCCGCCTCCTCGTCAAGGAGAAGGAACTGACCAAGGCCCGTGACGCCCTGGCCGCCCAGCGCCGGCGGATGCCGTGGATGGCGGTCGACAAGGCCTACGAGTTCGAGGGGCCGTCCGGCCCCGCCACCCTCGTCGACCTGTTCGAGGGCCGCCGGCAGTTGATCGTGTACCGCGCCTTTTCCGAGCCGGGCGTGCACGGCTGGCCCGACCACGCCTGTGTGGGTTGCTCGATGGTGGCCGACCAGGTCGCCCACGTCGCCCACCTGCACGCCCGGGACACCACGCTGGTCTTCGCCTCCCGCGCCCCGCAGCCCGACATCGCTCGGGTCAAGGCCCGGATGGGTTGGGAGATGCCCTGGTACACCATGACGGACGGCTTCGACGTGGACTTCGGTGTCGACCAGTGGCACGGGACGAACGCGTTCATCCGTGACGGCGACCAGGTGTTCCGGACCTACTTCATCAACAGTCGGGGCGACGAGGCGCTCGGGAGCACATGGAGCTACCTGGACATGACCGCCCTCGGCCGCCAGGAGGAGTGGGAGGACTCGCCGGAGGGCTACCCGCAAAGTGGCCCGTACGCATGGTGGGTGTGGCACGACGAGCTGTCCCAAGCCGGCCACGAGGACCCGCCGGGCCTCGTACAGCTCCGGATCGCCGAGTCGTCATGATCGCCCACATCGCCGGCCTGCCCGTCGAGGAGATCCTGCCCGCCCTGCTGAGCGGCGTAGGCGCGTGGTTGCTCTTGCGGCTTTCGTGGCTCGGCCGCCCGAGGAGGAGGTCATGAGGGATCTTCCGCCGGCCGTCGACCGAGCCACCCAGGTACGCCAAGGGTCCGTGAGTGCGTCTGTCGGCCGCCGGAAGTCGACAACCGCTGGTCGGCCGGCGGCGGCACGCCCTGGGGGTCGAGCCTGCACCGATCGCTGGGTCACGGACCGCCCATAATGGATGGCACGGCCGTGACCCGCCTCACCCCTGATCTGCTGGAGGAGCTCTACCTCCGCCGCGGGATGACCTGCCGTGAGATCGCCGAGCAGTGTGGCTACAGGTCGATGAGCGTCGTCCAGCGGGCGATGGCGCAGGCCGGCATCCCCGCCCGCACGAGCGGGGCTCGCCCATGCCCGCACGTCCCCGCCCACCCGCGAGAGGTGCTGGAGAGGCTCTACGTGCGGGAGGGGATGAGCGCCCGGGCGATCGCCGTCGAGCTGGGGTACCGCTCGCACAGCCAGGTCATGGTCGACCTGCGGACCTACGGCATCCCCACAAGGCCCAGTGGGAGGAGCGACATCGCCCGCCCCGGGATCCCGCCACGACGCGCCACGCCCCCGCGACCGGAGATGGCCCTGAACAGGAAGCAGCTCGAAGATCTGCACTACCGCCAGGGGCTGACCCTCGCCGAGATCGCCACCCGCCTCGGCACGTACCCACGCCGGATCAGCCGGCGGGCCGAGGAGCTGGGCGTCCCGATCCGAAAGCTCCATTCGACGCCCGGGGCCCGTTTGCCCGCTGGCGCCGAGGCCCGGTTGGCCGCTCTGTACGGGCGGCGTGACGTCTCGCGGGCGCTGCGGCGCCACGGCGTTCCCCGTCGCGACGCAGCCGGCGCGGCGGTGAACGCGCTGGCCATGCACCACGACCTCCTCGACGACCTCTACGGGGGCTGTCGCCTGTCAGCCACCGAGATCGGCCTCCTCCTGGCGCGCAGCAACGCGACCGTCATGCGCCAGTTGCGCGCCGACAGCATCCCGATTCGGCCCCCGCCGCCTCGCCGCCCGCCACGCGAGAAGCGACCTCCACTGCCGCCTGGGCAGCCGCTTACTCGGGAGATCCTGCTCGACCTCTACATGACGCAGAACCTCACGCTCCAGGAGGTCGCCGAGCACACCGGGTGGAGGAGCGGGGGGCCGGTGCGCACCGCGCTGCGCCGGGAGGGCATTCCGATACGGCGCATGACCGTCCCACCGCGGAAGGTCGAACTGACTCGCGATCTCCTAGAGGACCTCTATGTCAACCAGGCCCTGTCCATGCCCACCATCGTGCGGGTGCTGGGCGACTTCTCGGTGACGACGATCCGTGAGGCCTTGCTCCGCGAGGGCATCCCGATCCGTGGACCGCGCTACACGTCGACCACACCCATGCCCGAGCTGACCGAGGCGCTGCTGCGGGCGATGTACCTCGACCAGCGGCTGCGAGTGCACGAGATCGCCGAGCGCCTGGGCTACGCGCGCGCTGCGGTGTCGCGGGCGCTCCGAGAACAAGGGTTGGTCGTCGAGCCCCGCCGAGGCCGGCCCCGCGCACAGCGGCGAGAGTGCAACCGCGAGATCCTCGAGGATCTCTACATCAGTCGGGACCTGTCCGCGGAGGCGGTCGGTGAGGAGCTGGGCGTCAGCGCCGGGTTCGTGCTCAAGCGCCTCCACGACTTCGGGATCCCGGTGCGCCGCAACCGCTGGCAGCGGCCCGACGAGAACCGGATCCGTCTTGACTGTCTGCGCAAGGACCGGCGGGTGCGGGCGGCGCTCATCAAAGCCGGGGTGCCGCGCTGGCGCGAAGAGGGCACCGCCGTGCCCGAAGACCCGCTGCCCAGCCCCCTGCTCGAAACGCTCTACGCCGACCTCGGGCTGGCGATGTTCGACATCGAACTGCTCACCGGCCGCTCGGAGAGCACGATCCGCGCCGGCCTCGTCGCCGCCGGCATCCCCGTCAAGCCCCGCCCCGGCTACCGCGCGACGAGGGTCAGCAAATCGGGCCTGTGATCCGGCCGGAAGCCGGCGTGGCCTCGCTCGAACCCGGAACCCAGGTCCCGGAAGCCCGGAACCGACCTACCAGGTCATCGGCGGATTCGCGGGTGGGTCCTCCGGCTTCTTGGCCCGCAGCTCCTGCTCCCGACGCTGGAGGTCGGTCTCCCAGGCCTGGAGTTGCTCGGCGTCCGCCGGCTTGGCCTTCGCCGCGAAGTCCGGTCGGTCTTCAAGACCGACCACGCGCCGGACCGGTCGACCAGCGGTGTCCCCGGGTCGCCAGCCAGCGAACTCGGGCCGGCCGAGGAGCAGCCAGGCGATCGAGCCGATGTCCGGCAGCATGATGACGATGAACAGCCACACCATCTTCGGCAGGCTGCGCACGAGGAACTCCTCGGTCGAGATGACGTCGAAGATGCAGTAGAGCCAGAGCAGGATCAGCAGAAAGCCGAACAGCCCCTCCACTTCGAAAAACATTTCGCTGCGCTTCCCCTCCGCCGTGACAGGTCGAATTCGCCGCGGCTTCTCCGCTGCCCAAGAGTACCGAGAAGTGCCCGCAGGTCAAGGGGTTCCGTCTCCGACCATGCGATGCAGGGCACCACCCGGAATCCGCGACACCATCCCGGGCCTCGAGACCAGGGTCGACCACCTGCATGCTCCGCTGTCGACCCACCCCGACGCCCCGTTGGAAACCTACGCCCGGTACACCCGGATCGAGATCCTCGCTGCCATGGGCATCGGGCGGGATGCGAAGATCGCCGACTGGCAGAGCGGCGTGTACGAGGCGAAGAGGCGAAGGCGGAGCTCCTCGCGTTGACTCTCGACAAGAGCAGCGGGGGGTTTTCTCCGACCACGCGGTACCGCGATTACGCCATGAGCCGCACACTCATCCATTGGGAAAGCCAGTCATCGACCAGGGCGGACGGCGCGACCGGGCTGCGCTACCGCAACCATGACCGAGAAGGACGAGCGATCCTTCTCTTAACCCGTCTGCGGAGTGACCAACGCGCGTTCTGGTTCCTGGGGCCCGCGACGTCGCAGTCATATCGGCGAGCGCCCCATGGCGATCACTTGGGAGTTGCATCATCCTCTGCCTGCGACCTCTACGCTGCATTTGCCGCCGCTGTCGCATAGCGACGAGGTGTACGGGTCAGCTCAGCTGAGCCCGATCGCAATCCCCCACGGCGTGTCCCAGCACCCTTCCCGAAGGCGCGTTCGGCTGGCGGAGACTACGCGAAAGCCGCGTCCGCTTGACGAGTAATGTCCACGCGACCGCCGCTGTCACGTCCACGACGACTTACCGCGTCTCCTTTCGTGTCCTCGGGGCCTCCAACGGGGTGCGCCTGGGCCAGTCGCACATCGCCGAGAAGGCTCCCCACACCCCCTCCGACCAGCACTTTTACCTTGTGGGCGAGGGGGGACTTGAACCCCCACGTCCTTTCGGACACAGGAACCTGAATCCTGCGCGTCTGCCTATTCCGCCACTCGCCCGAGCGACGGGGACACGGTAGCGGACGCGTGGGCTCGGCTTTCGCGGTGCCTGGGTAAGCTCGCTGCGAGATGGGACTGCAGGGGTTCGAGCAACGCCTGGAACGGCTGGTCGAGGGGGTGTTCGCCAAGGCGTTCCGCAGCGGGCTGAAGCCGGTGGAGGTGGGCCGGCGGCTGACGCGGGACATGGACCTGCACCGGACCCTGGGCGTGAACGGGCCACTGGCGCCCAATCACTTCACCGTGGCCCTGAGCCCGGCCGACTCGGAGCAGTTCGACTCCTTCTCCGAGGTCCTGACCCGGGAGCTGGCCGAGTCGGCCCGCGACCACGCACGGGCCGAGGGGTACGGGTTCGTCGGCCCGGTACACGTGGAGCTGCAGGTCGACGGCTCGCTGACCCAGGGGCAGTTCCTGGTGGCCAGCGCCTTCCAAGAGGCCCCCGGCGGCGCACCGGTGGGCTCGATCTTCCTGGAGGACGGCCGGCGGATCGAGATCGGCGAGCAACCGTTGGTGATCGGGCGGGTGCCGGAGTGCGACATCCCCTTGTCGGACCCCAACGTCAGCCGCCGGCACGCCGAGATCCGCCGTCAGGGGACAGGGTTCGTGGTGGTCGACCTCGGTTCGACGAACGGGACCAGGGTGAACGGCGCCACGGTGAAGGATCGGGCCCTGAACAACAACGACGAGATCACGGTGGGCGCCACCAAGCTCCGCTTCGAAGCCTCCTAACCGTTGTGCCGGACTCGCTTCTCACCATCCTCAAGTTTTGCTTCCTGGCGCTGCTCTACCTCTTCTTCCTCCGCGTCCTGCGGGCGGTGTGGGCCGAGGTGAACGGACCGCGAGTCGCCACCGCGGCGCCGAGCCCGGCCGCCAGATCCTCCCGGCCCCGCTCCACCGGCGGCCGGGGCGGCGCCGGTGCCCGGCTCAAAGTGATCGAGCCGGCCGACCACAAGGGCCAGACCTACGAGCTGGCCGACGAGCTGACGGTGGGCCGGGCGGGCGGCTGCCAGATCACCCTGGACGACACCTACGTCTCCCAGCTCCACGCCCGCGTCTACCGCCGGGACGGGCAGCTGTACGTCGAGGACCTGGGCTCGACCAACGGGACGTACCTGAACCGCAAGAAGGTCACCGCCCCCATCGCCATCCGCAAGGGCGACCGCCTGCAGATCGGCAAGACCGTGATGGAACTTCAGTGAGCCGCCCGGGAGGCGGCTCCATGGACAATCACCGGGCGGTAGCCCGGTGACCATTTTGGAAGCAGGGGCGGCCACCGACGTGGGGCGGGTCCGGCAGATGAACGAGGACCGCTACCTGGCCGACGAGCGCATCTTCGCCGTGGCCGACGGCGTGGGGGGCCACCAGGCCGGCGAGGTGGCGTCGCAGACCTCGGTGGAGACGCTGCTGCGGGCGTTCAACGAAGGCGAGCACACCACCGAGGGGCTGGTCCACGCCGTGGAGGAGGCCAACGCCGCCGTCTGGCAGCTGGCCCAGGGCAGCCGCGAGAA
>Ga0310811_10013216_pt1 | contig 10750 bp, 13 predicted proteins | sample YCmetagenome_FD_207642 | JGI IMG/M metagenome (GOLD analysis project Ga0310811, IMG submission 207642) | Soil microbial communities from experimental microcosm in Duke University, North Carolina, United States - YC | ecosystem: Engineered > Artificial ecosystem > Soil microcosm > Unclassified ...
GAGCCACGAGTCGATCTCGACGTCGTGGCACCACCCTCACCAGCGGTGCCGCCTTGCGGGCCGTCGCGCCCTTGAGCAGTCGAAAGCGCTACGGATCCACCCGCAGCGCCGGGTGGCGCCACCACAGGTACGCGGCCATCACCCCGGCGGCCAGCAGATTAGCGATCACGACGGCGGGCCAGGTCAGCGCGTGCAGGACCGGCGCGGCGATCAGGTAGGCCGCCATCGAGAAGCAGGCCTCGAAGATCACGAACAGCAGGATGATCCCGAAGCCGAGCTGCGGTGCGCGCTCCGCCACGGCCAGCAGCTTGGCGGCGATGCCTCCCAGCGCCGCGAAGACCAGCCCGTGGACCCACGTGAACATGAGGACCATGTCCGTGGAGACCGGCGTCGACTCCAGCGATCCGAGCGACGCCCCGCGGGAGAAGAGCACCGTACCGAGCATGCTCGGCGTGAAGAGCGGCTGACCGCGGATGGTGTCAAAGACCAGGAACCACAGCGCGACAGCGACGGCGGCCAGGCCTCCGGCGACGATGCCGTCCTGGTACACGCGCGTGGAGTCGTACGTCCGAGCGGTGGTGGGCGCCGAAGCGGTGGTCGTCATAACCCTGTCCTTTCCGGGTGTCGGACCGACCCTGTCGACGAGCGGCTGAAGTATACAACGCGGCGCGAGCCGCTACCGGTGTGCCTCCGCCCCCAGCAGCGCCTCACGGAACCGGCTTCGGAGATACGCCCCATCCCGCGCCGGCAACACCATCGAGGGCGTTTCCACGGAAACCTTCACCGTCGCGAACACGGGTCCCTTCGCGCTGAACAGCCTCCCCGCCAGCGCCTCGACCTCGCTCTCCGTCCGCACGGAGCTCGCCTCCCCGAACCCGACCGCCCGCGCGACGCCCGCCAGATCGACGCCCCGCCCGGTGTGCGCCGGCTGCATCCCCGTCTCGCCGTAGTGCTCGTTGTCCAGCACCACGATCGCCAGGTTGGCCGGCGCGTCCACGCCGATGGTCGCCAGCGACCCCAGCCCCATCAGCATCTCCCCGTCGCCGGTGATCACGACCACGCGCCGCCGGGGCTGCGCCCGCGCCACCCCGAGCCCGACCATCGCCGCGCCGCCCATCGCCGCCCACAGGTAGAAGTTCAGCGGGGTGTCCCCGGCCGCCGCCACGTCGTACGAGGGGCCACCCAGGCCCGTGACGACGAGCGCATCACCCCGATCGCGCAGCAGCCGCGCGACGACAGCCCGCCGGTCGAGCACGGCGCTCACTTCTCGAACCGCTTGGCGCCGATGACGCGCTGGCCGATCAGCACGGCCACCGCCCGGTAGGACGAGAACGCGAACATCGCGGCCGCGCGCACCGTCTCGGCGATCGCCTCCGGGGTGTCCGCGCGATAGACGCGCACGCCCATCGCGGTCAGCGCCGGCTCGGTGGCCTGGCCCATGGGCGCCTGCCAGGGGTTGAACTCGCCCCACTCGCCGCGCATCGTCACCAGGGCCAGGAGGGGGATGCGGCACTCCTGGTTGAGCGCCAGCATGTTGATGCAGTTGCCCACGCCGCTCGACTGCAAGAGCAGCACGCCGCGGTCGCCGCCCAGCCACGCGCCGGCCAGCATGGCCACGCCCTCCTCCTCCGTCGTGAGCGACACCGTGTGCATCGAGGAGTCGGCGTGGCAGCGGCGGATGAGCTGGCTGTGGCCGGCGTCCGGGACGTACGCCACCTGACGGATGCGCGCCGCGTGCAGCTCCGCGAAGATCTCGTCGGGCCAGGAGATCGACATGAATCGCCGGCGATTCTAGCACGCGGCTTCGAGCGGACTCGGCGCGGGTCGGTGGCATCCAAAATGTACGTCTGGGCCAGATCGGGGAGGACGCACTCATGCCGCATGCAGTGAGGGTAAATCTCGCGAATCCGGCCGAGCTTCTGGAGCTTCCGGGTGTGGGTCCTCAGCAGGTCAACGCGATCCTCGAGTTCCGCGCCACGCACGGGCCCATCACCAGCAAGGTTCAGCTCGCGCAGATCCTGCGCCCGTGGCCGGTGGCCGACTCCATCTGGGACCGCGTGGACTTCACGCCCTCGGAGTCGACGGCTCCCGAAGCGCCGGGCGCCTAGAGTCCCGACCGCACCCACCAACCAGCGCAGCGCAGGGAGGCCGTCATGGTGATCCGGATTACCTGGGGAAAGCTTCGGGCCGGCGCGTGGAGTGACTTCGAGCGGACCTACCGGGAGAACGTCCTCACCAAGGGCAAGTCCCTCAAGGGCCTGCGCGGCCGATGGCTGGCCCAGGATGCGGGCGACAAGGACACGGGCTTCGCAGTCAGCCTCTGGGACAACGCCGCCGACATGCAGGCGTACGAGCAGAGCCAGCTCTACCGCGACATCATGGCCCCCCTGCAGCCGTTCTTCGTCGGTGAGTACAAGACGTACCGCTGCGATGTGAAGTACTCGGACGTCGCGTAGTCGGTCGCCGGGCGCCGCGTGGGGCACCTCGCGTCCCACGCGGCCGATCTGAGCACCTATCCTGCTCGAGCGCGCACGCCAGGCTATTTCACGTCCCGGCGTGGGCCAGTGTCCTCGCGATCCGCAGGCCGATGTGCAATATTACCGTCTGCTCATGGATGAGGAGCCTTCGATACAGCGTCGGCTCGCCGCCATTCTTGCCGCCGATATCGCTGGCTACAGCCGGCTCATGCACGCGGATGAGCCCGCCACCGTGCGGGACCTCAAGGCGCATCAGAGCGTGATCCTGCCGCTGATCGGCCGGCACGGCGGGCGGGTCATCGATACTGCCGGCGACGGCATCCTGGCCGAGTTTCCCAGCGTCATCGGCGCCACGCAATGTGCGGTCGAGCTCCAGACAGTGATGGCCGAGCGCAACGAGCGGGTGCCCGAGAGTCGCCGCATGCTGTTTCGCATCGGTATCAATCTGGGAGATGTGATCCACGACGAAAGCCGGATCTACGGTGACGGGATCAACATCGCGGCCCGGCTGGAGGCGCTGGCCGAGCCGGGCGGCGTGCTCGTGTCCAGTACCGTTCATGACCACGTCCGCGGCAAGCTGCCCTTCACTTTCGCGGATGCGGGAGACCGACAGCTCAAGAACATCGAGCAGCCCGTGCGAACGTATCGGCTTCTGATTCCAGGCGCAGCGTTCACACCCGGAGCCGCGCCGCCTGGTCGCACCACCACGGCGAACCGCCGGCGCTGGACCGTGCTGGGCCTGGCGGCACTGCTGGTTCTGCTCGCGGCCGGGGGAGCCTGGTGGATACACGCGCGGTTCGTTCCACGTCAGCGAGCAGACGGCACGGAGGCGCCGCGTCTCTCGATCGTCGTGCTGCCATTCAGCAACCTGAGCGGCGATTCGAGCCAGGGTTATTTTGCCGATGGCATCACGGACGACCTGACGACGGATCTGTCACGAATCGCCGGAAGCTTCGTGATCTCCCGGAACACGGCGTTCACGTTCAAGGGCAAGGCCGTCGATGCCCGGCAGATCGGCCGCGAGCTGGGCGTTCGCTATGTGCTCGAGGGCAGCGTCCGGCGTACGGGCCGCACCGTCCGCGTCAACGCGCAGCTCATCGACGCCGGTACCGGCGCACACCTGTGGGCCGAGCAGATGGACGTCGATCAGGGGACGTTGACGACGTCCCAGGACAACTTCGGCATCGCGAGCCGCCTGGCGAGGACGCTCAGTGTCGAGCTCGTCAACGTCGAAGGTCGCCGGGCGCCCCTTGCGAACCCGGACGCGGTGGACCTCACCATGCGAGGGTGGTCGCTCTTGAATGCAGCGCCGCAGCAGGACGACGCGAAGAGATCCGTCACGGCGTTCGAAGACGCTCTGCGCATCGATCCGGACAACAGTCAGGCCAGAGTCGGCCTCGCGCACGCCCTCACGCTCATCCATCGCAACCGCTGGGATCCCGAACCGGCCAGGATTCTGGCCCGTGCCGACGAAGCGGTCACGCGGGCCATCGCTCTCTCGCCCAACTACGCCCACGCGCACTACGTGAAGGCCGAAGTTCTCGCCCTGTCGGGGCGGTTCGACGCTGCGCTGGCGACGTACGACAGGGCCATCGCCCTGGATCCAAACCATGCGGCGGCATACGTCGCCCGCGGCCGGAGCCTGATCGCCATCGGACGGGCCGCGGAGGCCGTGGCGCCGGTGGAGACGGCGATCCGACTCAGCCCGCGCGATCCCGACCTGTTCATCTGGTACTACGTCCTCTGCCACGCGTACACACACCTGGCGCGCGACGCGCAAACGATCGAATGGTGCCTGAAGTCCACGGCAACCGGGAAGTCCTTCTGGGGCGCCTGGACCGATCTGGCCTCTGCCTATGCCTGGCGCGGGCAGAAGTCCGAGGCGGCGGCCGCGGTTGCGGAGCTTCTCAAAGTTCGACCAGGCTTCACGGTGGAGAAGCTGGCCCAGGACGGATCGGGGTATTCCGACAATCCGACGTTCCGCAAGGAGTTCGAGCGGATCGTCGAGGGAGCACGCAAGGCCGGCTTGCCGGAACGCTGACACGACTCGGTGGCGTCCATGGTTTCGCCAGCGAGGACTTATAATCGGCGCGCCTTCGACAGGCGTCGTCAACCGACCGGCGTGGGCGCCGTCAACAACAGACGTCATCGAGGACATGCGTGCTCAGCCACAGGCGTGGTCAAGGACGGGTGCCCGAGCCCAGGCTGCTCAAGGAGGACCGATCATGAGGCGACGCGACTTCCTGAAAACCGCGGTGGCCGGTGGTGTCGTGGCCACCATTGGGGTTCCCGTGTTTCTCCGGTGCGCCTGGGCGCAGGCGCCGATCAAGATCGGGATGCCGGCGGCGCTGTCGGGCGCCTACGCGCAGTACGGAATCCAGGCCCGACGTGCCGCCGAGCTGTTCTCGAAAGATGTCAAGGCCAAGGGCATCCTCGGGCGGCCTGTCGAGTTCATCTACGAGGACACCGCGGGCGATCCCGCGGCGGCGGTGCGCAAGGCCCAGAAGCTCGTGGAGAAGGACGGCGTGAAGTTCCTCACGGGTGTGGCGCTCTCGTCGGAGGCGCTGGCGGTGTCGGCGAAGTGTCCCGAGTGGAAGGTCATCTTCATGTCCACCATCAACGGCGCGGGCTCGCTCACCACGAAGTCCTTCCATCGCTACTTCTTCCGCGTGAACACCAGCGGCCCCATGGGGGCGCGGGCCATCAGCCTCTACCTGGCCGAATCACCCATGAAGCGATTCTTCGCGCTGGGCGCCGACTACGCCTGGGGTCGCGACAGCGTGGGCTCGTTCACGACGCAGATCATGGCGGCCAAGAAAGACGTCGTGGGCACCGACTATCCGCCGGTGGGCACCAAGGACTTCGCGAGCTACATCGCCAAGATCAGGCAGTCGAAGGCCGAGGGGGTCTACCTGGCGCTGCCCGGGCAGGACGCCACCATCTACCTGAAGCAGGCGCACCAGTTCGGCCTCAACCGCGAGGTGAAGCCGATCATGGAGATCCTGGAGCTGGAGAACATGAAGGCCGTCGGCGACGCCATGGTGGGGGCGATCGGCAGCTCGCGCTACCCGTTCACGGTCGACACGCCGCGGAACAAGGAGTTCGTGAAGCGCTTCCACGATCTGCACGGCATGTATCCCGACATGTTCGATGGCGAGACGTACGAGGGACTCGAGTGGCTGGCCCAGGTGATCGCCAAGGCCGGCACCGACGACGTCGAGAAGGTCATCGACGCCTGGGAGGACTCGACCTACGAGGGTCTCGAGGGCCAGTTCCTCATGCGCAAGTGCGACCACCAGGCGGTGCAGCCCGGGTTCGCGGTGGAGGCGGTGAAGGACCCGAAGTACCCGCACCCCGTCCCGAAGATCCTGGCCACCTACGCGGGCGACAAGGTGACGCCCAGGTGCCGCACTGAAGATTTCTAGCGGCCGGCCGTGGCCAACCTGATCGAGCAGCTCCTCAACGCGCTGGTGCTGGCGGGACTGCTGTTCCTGGTCTCGGCCGGGCTGTCGCTGGTGTTCGGCATCCTGCGCGTCGTCAATTTCGCGCACGGCGTGTTCTACATGCTGGGCGCCTATCTCGGCTTCACGGCGGTCGCGGTCACCGGCTGGTTCTGGCTGGCGCTGGTGATCGTGCCGCCCGCCGTCGGGGCGCTGGGGGCGCTGCTCGAGGCCTCCACGCTGCGCTTCATCTATCGCCGCCCGCAGATCTACCAGCTCCTGCTCACCTTCGGTCTGGCGCTCATCCTCGAGGAGAGCATCCGCATCGTCTATGGCCCGACGGCCAAGGGCGTGGACCCGCCGGCGTTGCTCCAGGGGGCGATCAGCCTGGGCGGACTGCTCTATCCGCGCTACCGGCTGTTCCTGGTGATGCTGAGCCTCGCCGTCGGCGCGGCGGTGTGGCTCTTCCTGCGCACCACCCGCGCCGGGCTCGTCATCCGTGCCGTCGCGCAGAACAGCGAGATGGCCGACTGTCTGGGCGCCGATGTCGCCCGCGTGCGGACCTTGGTGTTCGGCGCCGCCTGCGCTCTGGCCGGCCTGGGTGGCGTCGCGGCCGCGCCGATGACGACGGCGTACCTGGGCATGGGCATCGGCGTCATCGTCGATGCGTTCGTCGTCGTGGTCATCGGCGGCCTCGGCAGCATCGGCGGCTCCATGGCGGGCAGCCTCATCGTGGGCGCCGCCCAGACGTGGGGCGCGTTCTACCTGCCGGAGACGGCCATGGTGATCATGTACGCTGTCATGGGCGCGGTGCTGATCTTCCGGCCCTGGGGTCTCTTCGGCGAGGAGGAATGAGCCCGTCGCGAGTGCTCGGCGCCGCCGCGCTCGTGGCGCTTGCCCTCGGGCCGTGGGTGCTCGCGCGGCACCAGCTCTCGCTGCTCACGGACCTGCTCATCTCAGGCCTGTTCGCGATGTCGCTCGACCTGATCCTCGGCTACACCGGCATGCTCTCGTTCGGTCACGCCGCGTATTTCGGGCTGGGCGCCTACGCCAGCGCGCTCGTGCTGCTGGAGTTCGCCCAGCCGGTGCCCGTGGCACTCGCGGCCGGCATGCTGCTGGCGGGTGCGGTGGCCGTGCCCGTCGGCTGGCTCTCGACGCGGTCCACCGGCGTGTACTTCGCGATGCTGACCCTGGCCTTCGCCCAGTTCCTCTACACCGTCGCCTACAAGTGGCGCAGCCTGACGGGCGGCTCCGACGGCATCGCCGGCGTGCCGAAGACCGAGCTGTTCTGGGGCGGGCCCAGCCTGGCCTCGTCGCAGGCGTTCTATCTCCTGGCCGCTGCCTGCGTGGTGCTCTCGCTGCTGATCTGCCGGGCGATCGTTCGCTCGCCCTTCGGCCGCGCGCTGCAGGCGATCCGCGAGAACGAGCGCCGGTTCACCAGCCTGGGGCGGGACCCGCGGCCCTTCAAGCTGGTCGTCTTCGTCATCGCCGCCGTGTTCGCGGGGCTGGCCGGAGCGCTGTTCGCGCCGTTCCGCGGCTTCGCCTCGCCGGAGGTCATGTTCTGGGTCTTCTCCGGCCAGGGGCTCATGATGGTCACCATCGGCGGCATCGGTACGCTGATCGGCCCCATCCTGGGCGCGATGGTGTTCATCCTCCTGCAGGAGATCCTCTCGAGCTACACCGAGCACTGGATGATCTTCACCGGCGTCGTGTTCGTGCTGATCGTCGTCTTCCTGCCGGGCGGCCTGGTGGGCACCGCGCGGCGGCTCGGCGTGCGCGGGTGAGCACACCGATGCTCGAGACGCGCGGGCTGGGGCGGTCCTTCGGCGCCCTGCAAGCCGTCGCGGACGTCAGCTTCGGCGTGGAGGCGGGCGAATTGCGCGCGGTCATCGGGCCCAACGGTGCCGGCAAGACCACGCTGTTCCACCTGATCTCGGGGCTGCTGGCGCCGAGCGCGGGGCGCGTGCTCTTCCGCGGCGACGACGTCACCGCGCTGGCCGCGCCCGCGCGCTGCCGCCGCGGCATCTCGCGCACGTTCCAGATCACCAGCATCTTCCCCGAGCTGTCCGTGCTCGAGAACACGCGCATCGCCGTGCAGCTCAAGGCCGGCGGCAGCTTCCGCCTCGTCGGCGGACGCTCGGTGCTCGATGCCAGCGAGCGACGCGCCCGCGAGAGCCTGATGTTCCTGGGCCTCGCCGATAGAGCCGACGAGCCAGCCTCGACCTTGCCGCACGGCGATCAGCGCTTGCTGGAGATCGCGATGGCCGTGGCCCAGGAGCCCGCGCTCTTGCTGCTCGACGAGCCCACGCAGGGGCTGGCGCCGGACGACACGGCGGCCACCGTCGCGGTCATCCGCCAGGTGGCGCACGAGCAGAAGCTCACGATCATCCTGGTCGAGCACGACATGGACGTGGTCTTCGATCTGGCCGATCGGATCAGCGTGCTGCACTTCGGCCGGCTCATCGCCGAGGGCACGCCGGCCGAGATCCGGGCCAGTGCCGATGTTCAGAAGGCCTACCTCGGAGGTCTCGACTGAGCGTGCTCCTGGCGGTCGAGGCGCTGCAGACCTTCTACGGCAAGAGCCACGTGCTCCGCGACGTCTCCTTCACGGTGCCGGCGGGCGAGATCACCGTGCTGCTCGGGCGCAACGGGGCGGGCAAGACCACGACCCTGCGGTCGATCATGGGGCTCACGCCGCCCCGGACCGGCACCGTGCGCTTCAAGGGTGAGGACATCGCCGGCCTGCCGCCGCATCGCGTGTTCCGGCGCGGCGTCGGCTACGTCCCGGAGGGGCGCCAGATCTTTCCGCATCTCGACGTCGGTGAGAACCTGCGCCTGGCGGAGCGCTCGACCGCCAGCGGCTCCGGCTGGACGCTGGAGCGCATCTTCGAGTACTTCCCGATCCTGCGCGAGCGCTGGCGGCAGCGCGGCCGCAGCCTCTCCGGCGGGGAGCAGCAGATGCTGGCAATCGCCCGCGCGCTGGCCGGCAATCCGGAGCTGCTCATGCTCGACGAGCCCTCGCAGGGGCTGGCCCCCCGTCTCGTCCGCGAGCTCGAGACGCTGATGGTCCGTCTCAAGGGTGACGGAGTGACGATCCTGCTCGTGGAGCAGAACGCGCGCATGGCGCTGGGCATCAGCGATCGGGTGCTGGTGCTCGGCAAGGGCGCGGTGGTCTATGCCGGTGGCATCGCCGAGTTCCGCCGGCAGGAGGACGAGCTCCGCGGTCGCTACCTCTCGGTGTAGGCTATCGTCGATCGCATCCGGCAAGGAGGACCACCATGGCCATGACGTTGACGATCGAGCGGGTGACGGCGTTCATGGGGCTCGACGTGCTCGTCGCGCGCGACGAGGGGCTCTTCGCGGCCGAGGGGCTGGACCTCCGCATCGCCGCGCTGCCGCCCGATGAGATCCGCTCCGCGGCCGAGGGCTCTCCGGACAAGCCCACCACCAATCAGGGGAAGCTGCAGGCGCGGGGCGAATCGCAGATGTTCCAGGCCTGAGAGTGCGGGAATAACCGCCGGGTGGCGGAAAGTCCCGTCGGGGCGCGGCAAGTCGGACGTCGTGCCACGATCGTCTGCGGTGCGCTGGTCGTTCCTCCGAGCTCGTCCGTGTTCACTCCGCAGGAGCTCGCCCATCGGCCCGTCGGGCTGGACTACGGCAACGGCACCGCCTACGCCGGCCTTCTGATGCTGGAGGGCGCGATGCCGCGCGAGGCCGTGACCACGGTCGCCGCCGCGACCAGCCCCGCCGAGCGCTTCGCCAGGCTGATGCGCGGTGACTTCGCGGCGACGGTGCTGCAGGAGCCGTGGATCACCGTGGCCGAGAAGGCCGGCTGCCGCCTGGTCTCGACCACCTTCTTCCACGGGACGTGGGTCGCCACGCGCGATGTCCATCCCGAGGCCTATGCCGCGCTGCTGCGAGCCATCACCAAGGCCGTCCATCGCATCAACGCGGACAAGCGGCGCTACGTCTCCTACTTCAAGCGCGACTGGGCCGGCCACCCCGAGGTCGATGCGCTCACGGCCGACGACTTCAACCTCGGGCGGATCCAGGTGAAGGAGCCGGGGCCCATTCCCGAGAGCGAGGCGCGCTGGGCGTGGGAGTGGATGTCGAGCTGGGGGCTCATCGACGGCACCTTCGACGCCGCCGCGCAGATCGACCGGCGGCTGGAGGGCGCGGCGCACGAGCTCGCCGTGGCCGTCCGCACCGGATAGACGGCCCGGTGCGCGCGATCGGCGTCGACGTTGGCGGGACGTTCACCGATCTCGCGCTGTGGGACGAGGTGCGCGGCGCGCTCGCCGTGTTCAAGCTCCCCTCGGTGCCGCGCGATCCCGCCACCGGCATTCTCGAGGGGCTGAAGACCCTCACCGGGCGCGAGGGGGTCTCCCCCGACAGCCTCACGTTCGTCGCCCACGGCACGACCGTCGCGACGAACGCGCTCCTGGAGGGCAAGGGCGCGCGCACGGGGCTGCTGACCACGCGCGGCTTTCGTGACCTGCTCGAGATCGCCCGTCAGAAGCGCCCGCACCTGTACGACCTGCAGGCCGACAAGCCGCTCCCGCTCGTTCCCCGCCATCTGCGGCACGAGGTCCGCGAGCGACTGGCCTGGAACGGCGCGACGCTCGAGCCGCTGTCGCTCGACGACGTGCGGGCCGCACTCGACGCGCTGAAGGCCGAGGACGTCGAGGCGCTTGCCGTGTGCTTCCTCTACAGCTTCGTGGACGCCTCGCACGAGCGGCGGGTGGCGCAGGAGATCCGCGCGCGCTTCCCCGGATCCTTCGTGTCCCTGTCCGCGGAGGTGTCGCCGGAGTTCCGCGAGTACGAGCGTCTCTC
>Ga0310811_10013217_pt1 | contig 10750 bp, 9 predicted proteins | sample YCmetagenome_FD_207642 | JGI IMG/M metagenome (GOLD analysis project Ga0310811, IMG submission 207642) | Soil microbial communities from experimental microcosm in Duke University, North Carolina, United States - YC | ecosystem: Engineered > Artificial ecosystem > Soil microcosm > Unclassified ...
ATCCTTGCGCGGTCCGCACCGATTCGCGCACCGCCCACGCGCCGGAGCGAGACATGAACGGCCCTGTTCCCGGACCAGCAACCCGACCGTCGGCTCTGCGGCAACGCGGCCAACGAGCGGACGTTTGCGACTGTCGCTCCCGGCACTCCCTCACACCTCCGATCCGCCATCACGATTGCGCGACTGCACCGTTTCGTCACCCGGTCACTGCCCATCCCCCAATCAGTTCGACCGCTTATCGAGCAACGTCCCTGACCCTTGCGGGCTATCAATCACCATAGCCTTCGCAACCTCCGGCGCATCGGAACACTCCACGGTTTCCTCCCTTCAGGTTTGTCCAACGCCTGCCCGCATGCGCTATCTCGTGCTTGCGGGCTCGCGGACCTGGGCAGGCGTCGAACAAACCTCAAGACGACAGGACGTTGGCTCGCGGCGTTCGAATGACCGCTTGCGAAGTTGAACCGGCTCCCGAATATCATGGCGTCGCCGCGAACGAAGATCGCCTTCGACGTCTGTCGATAAATCAGTCAACTAATTGCGCCGTGCGGAAGGCTTCTGCATGGATAGACTCCAAACGGAGCCTCAGTAGGCGCTCTGCTGTCCGCGGTAGTTTCCGAGCGCGGCCCCGTGGTCGCATGCGCAATCCGGGTCTTCAAAGTGCGCCTTGAATAAAGGGGCTGTCGGCAACACGATGGCGGTCGCCGATGTTCGAACGCAAGCTTCGCCTCGCCCCGCTCGAAGGGGTCCTTTCCTGCGACCCGACGTTTGACGCCGGCAGGCGTAGGCTGCCGCTTCGTGCAAACTAGACGGTTAGTTGCATAGAGTGCGGCTTTCTGACCCGTCTCTCAAGACAGTAGTTGTCCAACACAGGCACTGCGAAGCGCTTGCCCAGCGGCATTAGACATCCTTTCCGGCTTGGAGAACACTCAGCTACTCATCGTGAGCAACGCTGCGGACGCCAACTGCATCCGCCGAGTGCTCAGGGTCCGCAGTTACTTTGATCGTGCCTCTTGATCACACGAGAACCCTCCCAACGTCTGGTAGGAAATTCAGTTGCCCGATCCCGGACATGTTGAATAACCCAAATACGTCATTCACTAAATCAGCCGTCGACAGCAGCACATTTACATGCGCTGTCGCTTCCTATGCCGCGAGAAGAAGCTATTTGTCTTGCGCTGCGCGCGCGGATCGCGCTTGAGCGCTTGCGCAATAGAGAGGCGGACCGATCCCTGATCAATCTGAATTTGCGGGTCACGCTCATCGCGAGCTTTATCACCCAGGCAGGACATGAAGGTTGATATCGCAGACCTTGATGCCGGTAGGCACGATATTGTCGTCGAGGCCGATAACATCGGGACGTGCAATGTCCGTGAAACGTTAATAGATGGACTCACTGTTGTGATCAACGAGTGCGACCGACAGATCGAGACCCGTATGGAGATCCTGGTCCGACCGCCTTCAAACTATCATCGTGGCGATTCGACGGTCCTACGGCCCAAACCTTTTACTAACTTCCACGATTCTGCAGCGAACGTCTGCGTAGATTTTCAGTCGACCGGTGCACGAAAGCCTCACATCTACGAAGCCTTGCGCCACCCATAATCGCGGCCGAACTACTGAAGCAGGTCGGTGCTGACGGCATCTGATCGAGATCGCCCTGTATGCAGCCCTCCCCTGCCGCCTTTCTCGACCTTTACGCCCTCCCCCAAGCAACTTCCCTGTCGGTCATCGTCATCGTCGCATTGCCATGCGCTTTCGGATAGACGGTATTCACAGAATCAGCGCGTCTGACGCCGCTCCGCAAGGCGTGCAGATCGGGTTCGGCATGGCTCATGCTCATGGCCATGTCATAAGGAGAAGCAGTTTCCGCTTGCCATTTCTTGCGGCGCCCCCCGTTTCCGACGTCTCGGAATGGCATCGGCAAGCTCGCCGAGATCTTGGAGAAGCGCAGCCTGCTCACACGTCAGCCAACTTCGATCGTAAACACGGACGTGGTCAAGATGAGATCGGCTGCATGCCTTGCGCGAAACCGGTCGTGATCTTTCCGGGTCCGCGGGGGAAAGCGGTCGCCTCACCGTCCCAATCTTCGCCCGAATAGTCCCAGACATGATCAACATCGATTCCGCAACTGCTAAAAGGCAAATGTCTTTGCGCGGGCGGCTTCGGCTGCGAGCCAAGGAGGCTCAAAAACTCAAGGCCGCGACGCGATAGGCCATCCCCGGTCACAATCGCAAGACACCGCAGTCAGAAAGGCCGTCTTGCCTCGAGTCACGCGTCGGCGGCATCGAGGCCCTTTATTGACCCGGCGAGCCGTAGCAAAATGTGCTGGATGCAAGCGATCAGTTCGACACGTGCGTTTCGGCGAAGGGTGCGATTCGAGTGCGAATTGCGCTGGCAGTGCGAAAGCAAGATCCGCATCATCCTGGCGTAAATCACTCTTCCTTGCGACGATTGGCGTGACCGGCTTCAGATGGCGCTTAGCCTTTGTTTGCTTTTGCCTGGATTCATCTAGCGTCGGTGAAAAACCAACTCCTTGGTGCCAGGAGACGCCCGCGAGTTCAAATTCAAGACTTACGAATTACGTAACGTTCACTACAGCCGACGCAAGGCGAGCTGCTATGTGTCTTATTTCAGGCCAACACCGTTGCCCTCTGCCGCTGACAGGAATTCCGCCGTGAAACATTTTTCTTGAAGTCCGCGAGAGTCCCGCACAGCGCGACTTTCGAGCAAAATGAGTTTTTTTGCCGATGTTTCACGAAAATAATCGACACAGCTTGCGCTGCCCTTTTGAGCTGGCGGCTGCTTCCAAAAAGCCAAAAGTCGCTTAGTCACTTCGGCGTACTGAGTATCACGCCTGACAGCAGTCATCGTGGAACTGATGATGTGGTCACCGCGCGAGGGCCGCTTCCATCGCTCGGATGGTACGGATCCGAAGGCGCGGGTACTACATGATCCGTTCAGTCCGCGCTGGACCGACCATGAGTGCTTGCTCACTCGGGACAGGAAGACGGCGGGCCCGATTCTCGTAACTCGGTCTCCCGCTCTATGAGATGAGTCTGACAATGCCCACGTCGATGTGCAGACGGCAGGGAGACCAAATTGAAGCGAAAATGGTCGTCGGGAATCCGTAATCGCGATCGGATCGCGCGAGCATCGACTGATCTGGCTCCAGCCCAAGCTGCGCATGCCTTGCAGTTCGCTTTCGACTGCGGCCCGAAAGCGGCGGCCTGCTCATCCGCGCCGATTTCGCTGGGCGCCATGCTGTCCGTCGCTATTCGTAAAGGCTGCGGGGAGGCCTGTAGGTGTCCAGGTGGTGGAAAGAGGGAGGGCCGAATCGGGAGAGGCCAGAGATTACGTCTTTTAGCGAGTAATCTCTGGCGATACCCTCCGAAAACCGAAGGACGATTGCTCGATGGCGCCGAAAGTACGGCTCCGAGATTCGGACTCAAGCTATGCGCATGGAGTGCCCGACTTGAGACACGAAGGCGGGCCTCCAACAGAGCACACGCCGCATTTTATCCGTCGCTGGCTTTTTCACCTCGCACTGGCTCGCGGCCAGGAAAGACTTGCGAACTCGACGACGTTGCGTCGTTTCGTCGCAATCTAGCGTTACTCCTTAAGCCGCAACCGAGTGTCCCAACTTGGGACACATCAACTCGTGAGGCCTAGCGCTTGCGGAATAAGCAACGACCAAGTCACGCGGGACGTGCGGGAGCAAGAGAGTTCAATCCGCGGTCGAGGCGCACGCCCTTTCAGCGGCGCAACCTCTGGCCATACAGGCCTAGCTGGAAGCTAGCGGACGGTCTGAAGACAACGGACTAGATGGCGGGGATTCATACCGAGCTATCTAGCCGAGTGTCCCAACTTGGGACACATGAGTCGCCACTTCATCTCCGAATACGGGGACGGAGGAATTGCTGAAGTCGCCCGCTACGCGCGCCGGGGAGCCCATGTCGCAGGAGGCAGCAGTTTCGTCCTCGCGGGCAAAATCCCTTGGCCCCACTGCCCTTTGAAGAAGGCGCCGAAACCATTGGCTGCAGTGCCTCCACGACGCAACTGCGCGCAGGAAGTGCCCCTACTCCCGGGTATATCAAGTCGCGAGCCCTGTCATGCGCGGATAGTTATGATAGGGCGTCCGGACGTTCTCCAGAGATGGAGAACTGGGTGAGTTCCAACCTGAGGATGCCACCGCCCACCTCCTTGTTGGAGGCAACCTACCCCTCGCAAACCACGAGCACAGCCCGAAGGCGTCGATGGGTAGCGGCGAGTTCAGTTTGAAGCGATGCACGGGAGTGTCCCAAGATGGGACACGGGGGAGACGTGCAACGATAAAGGCACGCCCGGCCTTTCTACTGCTGATGGCTCTCTCGCCTTGCGACTGCTGGCATCTAGAAAATCTCCTAAATTGCGACGATCTGCATTGTTACGTCGCATTCCAGCGTTGGGGGTTAAACGGCACGCAAGTGTCTCCACTTCGCGGACAGATCAACTCACAACGCCAGTGTGAGAGGTGCTTTCAACACCTCCTACATCGTCTCAGATGACGCTACTGCGCGGAAAAAAGCTCTGCTATCAGGTTTCTGATTTGCTTCTCTTTCTCTGCCGTCAGCATGCCTGCTCGGATTTTCACCGTAAAGCCGACCGCATCTTTCGTTATCGAGCCCGCCTGATTCTTTCCGGCAAAAATCTTCTCGATACTGCGATCACTGACCCCGGGGGATCCGCCCTTTCCGCTCTCGAGCGCCTGCTTGATCGCTCTCGCAAGCTTCATCTGATCCAACTCACCTGCCACTACTCTTGCCCACATCTCTCTGGCGACATCGACTGTTTTCGGGTTCTGGTCACGCAAAACAGACGCCAATCCCTCAGCGGCGGTCGCCCCCAGCAACCTCGGCTGTAGGTCCAAATCTTTAATCACAAAGTCCGGCAGATCAGCAAACGCCAGGAAGCGATACAGCTCCGAACGTGAGAACCCCAACGCCTCCGCCATACGCCTCCTATTTGGAAACTCCTTCTCGGTGCTGCGGATCGACCGCGAGATTTCATAATCCGACAAGTCGTCGCGCACGATGTTTTCCACCAAAGCCAACATCGCCATCTCTTCATCGGAAAGATTAATGATCACCGCCTTGATCGTCTCCTGCCCGATCATTTTATGAGCTCGCCAACGTCTTTCGCCAGCGACGATCTGATAGCCGCGCACCGCGCGGCGAACAATAATCGGTTGGACCAATCCCGCTTCCCGAACCGATTCCGCCAACTGCGTCAATTTCGCTTCGTTGAACACCTTCCGCGGCTGCCACGGGTTTGGAACGATTTCTGACACGTTCACGTCCGATGCAGTACCCGTTTTCTCAAGCTCGACAATCCGCTGCTGCGCTTGAGCCAATGCGCCGGCCATTCCCGGCGCGGTTCGAGGACTGGCGGGCTTTTCTTGCTGAGGGTCAAGCTGGATATCCTTTGCGGCTCGAACCTCAGCTGTCTTGCTCATCATGCGTTCACGCAAGTTGCTCATTGTCCGGCCCTCCATTGCACGACATATTGGTCATCGATCCATTTGCAATAATCCAACAACGGTTGCTTGACCCGAGCAAGGGTCTTCGCGACAGCGTCGGAACGCGAAAGATCAAACACTGTCGAGAACGCCAACGCGCCATTGCTCATGACAGAGCTCGCTGGGACCTCTGTTGTATGAAGCCAATCACCATAGGCCCGCTGTGACCAAGAGCGAACCACCGGCGCGGACGATGTCGTTCCATAGTCAACCCGGGAAAGCAAGACGGAGATGAAATCGTAGGTTTTATCGACCTCGTGCTCGACGAAGCCGTGAGCGACCTCTGCAAACAGCGACCAAAAAGACACGGAGGAGATGAAGTCCAGGCTTTCCGGGACCAACGGCATAACCATCGAATCTGCCGCCATAAGGCCATTCAGAGTCATATAAGAGAGTGAGGGGGCGGTGTCCAGAATAATGTAGTCGTATTGAGAGCGAAGCGGTTCAATTCCCTTGCGGAGCACCGACCAGAACTCAAAGCTTGGGTTTGTCTGTTGCGCTGTTGGAAGATGGAACTCTGCGTCGTGCAGATAGTTGTGTGCTGGGATGACATCCAAGCCATCCCAGTACGTGCTTTGAACCTTCGATGCGAGTCCGCCCTCGATGCTCTGGTCATAGATGAATGGCAGCACTGTATCTTCCCAAGTCACATCCTTTTCGGCATACAGACCGCAAAGCTCCGAAAGAGATGCTTGCGGATCAAGATCGATCACTAGCACTTTGCGACCGCGTAAACTCAAGCCCTGCGCAATGCACATGGTCGTTGTTGTCTTGCAGGACCCGCCTTTGAAGTTCGCGGTGATCAACACGCGCCCACGATGTTCACGCCTACCGGTGACAAGCGGAGTCTGATATATGTCGGATACTTGCTGTACCCACGTGCGCACATCCTTCAAAGAAAAGATGCGCGCTCTGCCGGTACCGTGCGCCATACCCGGTGGAAGTTCACCACCTTCCTTAGTTGCTAAGTAGTTGATCTTTTGCCGATCCACGCCGCATAGTTCGGACAGTTCCCCAATGGTGAAAACGGGAGGGTTCTTGCGCGGCCTCGGAGCGAGAATTTGGTCCCGCAGTTCATTAGCCATGACCGATAAGCGCTCTGCAAATTCTCCCAGGTTGGAGAGTTTCACGCGTCGGTCGATGCCGGGCAATTCGCTCAGATTCATTTGGATTTCCTTTGTTGTCGACAGTGAACTGACTTCTGAACGCTGACGGTCTGTTTCTACGGTTTCCGATCGATGTCGTATCGAACCGTAGAATACTCATCCCACCGAAGAATTGCCATCGAAATTTGGGGCGCGGACCTCGTTCGAGCCGAACAAGAGAAATTTCATTTAAATTCAAATGCTTACCCAATTTCTCGACGTCACCTTTCAAAAAATAGTCGAAAAGCTAAGCAGGAAACGTCGCCATATCGCTTCGAATAGCCCTTCCACCAACACAAAACGTCTCACCTTCGACAGGATAAAGAGGCTGTTTTCTAGCCTCTTTCAGGATCACACACAATTTGCCTCACCTCTGCGCAGGGCCCATTTACCGATCCCTGAGTCAAAATCGGGGCCGATTTACGATACTTTCTCCACGGCTCTCTGGATCCCGTCTCCAGCCAGATCGCGATCTCTGCTCGACTTATGCATCGCTATCGGCCGACGGGTGGTTAGTGTTTACAAAAAAACAGAAACCTACTAACCACAAACATGAACGAGCATCTTGTTTTAAAACAATGAGTTAGGAACAGAAGGTGAGGAGAAATGTGTCGAAGGTGCTGTGAATTGAGCACTAAGGTGAGGCGTTTACCACTCAAAAGTGAGGCGAATTGATCGGCAAAGTGAGGCGTTTTGGCTTCGAAGGTGAGACGAATTGTGAGGACGTCGCGGCAACGGTGAGGTGTTCTGTGTCGATGGTCGTGCAAAGGTGAGGTGATGTGTGTTGACGCAGCACCTTAGCATCGGTACCGTACCGCACCAGACATCTTTGATCATCAGCTTGGGGGCCGTATGACATCAGCGGGGCAGGTGGCCACATCGCGGCAACTGGCCTTGGCTTTGTTCGACGACGCGACCGGTCAGGACCTGCCGGTAGAAGCAGCCCGGTCTGACATTGGCTTTGCGCGGAAGAACGTCCTTATCCGTATCATTGATTTGGGTGTTGCAGCCCGGCGTCTGATCGATGCGGCGTATTTCATCGTCGCTCAGGATGAACATGTACATAGTCTCTATGACGTCGAGTTGGACTACTTCAAGTGGCTCATGCGTTACTCGAGCCGCAACAACGCACATCTTGAGCAGGTCATCACAGAGGCCCAACGGGCGTTGATCCAGGCGACCACCGCTCCGGACGCCGAAGGGGAAAAGCCGTTTGGCTCAGTGCAGCTGATAGGACGCATTTCCTACTCAGGCGGCCGCTTCCAATTCCGTGTGCCCCCCGATCTGATCGACATCATACGTGGCCCTGGCAAGTCGCATTGGCTTAGCCTGCGTATAACTTCTCTCTTCACGCTCAGCTACGCGCGTGTCATGTACGATCACTTGCTTCCGTACGCGGAAGACGGAGAAACCGATTGGCTCACGCTCGATGAAGTGCGTTTGTGGCAAGGCGCGATGGGTGCCAAAGCACACGAGTTCAAGTATTTCAAGCGCGATTGGCTAGTGCCTGCCATCGAACAGATCAACGAGGTCTCCGACTTGAAGCTGTCGTACGAGACACGTAACGAGCAGGGGTCTCGCAAGATTGGTCGCCTAAAATTCCGCATCGAGCGTAAGGAAATGGCAGAGCGAATGCTACATACACATGAGCAGGCGCAAGCGATCTACCAAACGTTGAAGCAGGAGTTTGGGCTGTCCAGCGCACAGCTCAATCAGATCGCAGCATCGCGCGACACGTACAACGATGAACGATTGGAACAGGCGATCGAGCGGACGCGTTTCAGTTTGAAAATGGGAAAGGTGTCGAAGAGTCCGGCGGGCTTCTTCATGAAGGCATTGAAGGAGGGGTGGATCATCTCGGACGCCGAGAGGCAGATGGTAGAGATCCAGGAGAGTCTGGCGCTAACGGAGAAACGCGACCTCGAGGTAAAAGAGCTGGTCGCAAATCGGGTGGCGCTGCGGATTGCGGCGGAGGATCTGCATGCTCAAGACCGAAGAGGCGAGGAGATCAGGCGTGGATGGGACGCTTATGAAGCTGCCGGATCCAAGCAGCGAGACGACTGGCGGCGAACTTACAAATCCAGCGCTGCAGGGAAGCTAACACTGCGCAGGCTTGGAATAGATCCGACTGTCGATCTGTCAGAGTCTACGATTGAGAGGTTCCCTGACCTCAGAGATGGATTTGCCGGGTATGTTTTCACCAAAGTCAAAGCCGCTTCGCCCAAGGGCGCGAAGGCATAAGAAAACGAAGGAACTCGTTGTTTTGACCGCTCTAACGATTCAAGCGTCAAGCGTCGCGAAAACAAAAATGTCACTTCAATCGCAAGGTCAACGACGCGGGGCATTCCGTCGAGCACGTGTATTTCCGACTGCGTGGCTGATACGGCTGATTCTCGGCGCATCCTGTGCAGTTCCGAGGGCCTCTACTCTCCGAGCCAAGGCGTGCGCCCGGTGCTTCCTCGTGTCGGTCCTACCAGCCCGTTGAGGGGCGCTTCAGGTTCTGCTAGCCGCGGCGGGATCTGTTCGAAGTTCGCCACATCGAGGCGTTACCTAGTCGAATGACAGGCGATCGACATCGCGGACATTTTAACGCCGGCGTATCCCTCGCGCTCAGTGCGATCGTTGCGATGAACCGCCACTGAACCGCTGTCGCGCGAACCGCATACGGAAGTGACTTTTTTCTGCCCAGCTACGCGAAGCTCATAGACACAGCGGGGCGTTGAGTTTGATCAGCGGCTCTCTCGCTAAACCTCTCTTGATAGCTTTGCCCTCGCAGACGCGGTCTATGCGCGCTCGGCGTGCTAGATCGCGCGCTTGCAACCAATTCCCCCGGGATACTTGGCCGGATGTCCGTGCGGCAGAAAGGATGGCATACGTATGCCACCGTATCGCCGGAAAGCGCTTTTAAATTGCGGCCTTTCAACCAGATGACACTGGATTGAGGCTGTCCTGGCGGAATGACGGGTCAATTAATACAGGTTTCAGAGAAGGATGGGGTAGTACTAGACCGTTAAATAAGCCAGTCATCAATGGACTGGCTCTATGAAGCTCTTCGGACGATCAAAGAAGCAGGTTGACGATCCCACAATTTGCGGAAAGCCCACGTTATTGGAGGGCTTTCCAATCAGAAATTAGAGCCGCAGCCGATACCTTAGGGGTTGGCCCCGATGTACCATCGGCCCGCGAAGGGCCGGCGGTGCCGGCAGGATCACATAAAAGGCTGTTTTGTAAGCACGCGCGAGGATTTTAAAGATTGGGATGCTGTCTCTCATGACGCTTCTCGCGGCGCTGCATGACCACCCGTTTCTCCAGATTCTGGCGTTAGGGGCGATCGCTTTTGTCGGCGTGCAGTATTTCAAGGGGCGTTCGCGTGCCACTGCTCAGGCAAGGTAGCGCGCGTCAGTCTTATCTCCACTGTGCTTGAGCCCGTCGTCTTTTCTGATCGCCGTGGTGTTGGCCAGATGGACCACGTGGCCGGCTGCCTGCAGGCCATCGACAAGCCAGTACCAGTTGAACGTCGATTCGACCACGACGCCGGCCAGCCCGGCTCGCCACGGGGCGAGGAACGCCAGGATCCTTGCCAGGTCGTTCGGCAGGCGCTTTTCGGCGACCACGCGGTCAGTTTCGTCGATCACGCTCACCACGCTATTGTTCGAATGCAGGTCAATGCCGCTATAGTTCATGATGACCTCCTTCCGGTTAAAGCTGTTTCGGCAAACTCACTTTAACCCCGTCGCCCGGCAGGGCGGCGGCAGGAGGTCCGCTAGATGATTTTCAATCAATTAAGCCGTTGAAGGATGGAGGACGATTGTGATGGGCGACAACAATCTGTCGGAAGTTTACCGAGACTATATCGCCTGCTTGAACAAGCAAGATTGGTCAAACCTGGGAACGTTTGTTGGAGACGACGTGGAATACAACGGCCGACGGATCGGTTTGTCAGGCTATCGTGAAATGCTGGAGAGAGATTTCCGCGATATCCCTGACCTACGCTTCAACATTCAGATGCTCGTTTGCGAGCCGCCACAAATTGCAAGCCGTTTGCATTTTG
>Ga0310811_10013218_pt1 | contig 10750 bp, 9 predicted proteins | sample YCmetagenome_FD_207642 | JGI IMG/M metagenome (GOLD analysis project Ga0310811, IMG submission 207642) | Soil microbial communities from experimental microcosm in Duke University, North Carolina, United States - YC | ecosystem: Engineered > Artificial ecosystem > Soil microcosm > Unclassified ...
GGCCAAGGGGACCTGCGTCGGACTGCTCGGGTTGAACGGTGCGGGGAAGTCCAGCCTCCTCGCCAGCGTTGGCGGCGCCCTCCCGAATGATGCGGGCCGGGTGTTGCTCGCGGGCGAGGAAGTGACCGGCCTGCGGTCATGGGACAGGTGCAAGCGGGGCCTGGTACTGGTACCCGCGGGACGCCAACTGTTTGCGTCCATGTCCGTTGCCGACAACCTGCTGGTCGGCGCTCACCTCCGGTCCAGGCGTGAGATACCCCGGGCCCTCGATCACGTCTACTCGCTGTTTCCCGTGCTGGCCAAGATGGCGGCGCAGGCCGCAGGAACGCTGTCCGGCGGCCAGCAGCAAATGCTCGCAATCGGCCGCGGCCTGATGGCCGATCCGAAGGTGCTCCTGCTCGACGAGCCATCCGAAGGACTCGCGCCGGTGATCGTCGAGCAGATGTTCACGATCATCCGTCAGCTCAGGGATGAGGGTTCGCTGGCCATCCTGCTCGCCGAACAGAACGCCGGGATCCTTGACGTCTGCGACGAAGTGGTGGTCATGACCGACGGCCGAGTCGCCGTAAATCCCGGTGACGGCGGCAGGTCCGCCGACGATATCGCCCGATTCGTGATGGGCGGCTAGTGAATCGTCCTCTGCCATCTAGGTATATCCGCATCCGCACTGTGGCGGGAGAGGGAGCAGAAAATGAAACATCGGAGATCACTGGCAGGCCTGGCTGCCGTCGGCGCTATCGTCCTGGCCGCTTGCGCCTCCGGTGGCGGAGGCGCAAGCACCGGAGGGAACGCGGGCACCGGAGGTGGCGCGGCCGCCGGCGGTTCCACGTCGGGCACGATCACGCTTGGCGAGGTGACTGACTTCACGGGTGTCGCCTCAACGTACGGAGTCCCGGAAAACCAGGGCGCGCAGATCGCCGCTGATGAGATCAACGCGGCCGGAGGCATCAAGAGCCTCGGCGGCGCCAAGCTCCAAATCCAGAAGTTCGACACCCAGTCAAACCCAGATCAAGGTGTAACCCAGGCGACGGCGGCAGTTGCCGCCAAGATCGCCGCCGTCTTCGGCGGCGAGATCTCCGACACGGTCCTGGGCGGCACGAATGTCACGCAGCGAGCCGGGATTCCGTGGATCGACACCGGCGGAGTCGCCGACGAGGTCCACAAGCGCGGTTATAGCACGGTCTTCCAAGGGATTGAGGACAACACTCAGGAGGCGGAGAGCTACCACGCGTTCATAGGGTTCGCGGCAAAACAGCTCGGCATCGCCGACCCCACGGTTGCCATCTCCTACAGTCAGGCCTCCTACGGCCAGGAATTCCTGCAAGCGTGGCAGGCCGCTAACGTCAATCCCACGTACAAGGTCGTGAGCAGTTTCGGGTACCCGCTTACGACGACCGACTTCTCGTCCGTGGCCGCGCGCATGGCGTCGTCAAACGCGGACATCCTCTTTAACATGGGCTATCCGGCCGACGGCTTGGAGCTGACCCAGGAATTCTCAGCCAAGTACCACACCTCGGCCAAGCTCTGGCTTGCCAGCGGCGCCAATTACGTTGCCGTCGTCTCCCAGCTCGGGGCCAAGTCAAACGGCACCATCATGGGCTATGTTCCCGCCCCGGGGATGCCGGGGCTCCCCGCAGGCTTCACCCAGGCCTACCAGGAGTACAAGAAGAAGTTCAACACCGACCCAAACAGCCAGAGCTGGTCGGGCTACACCGCCGTCTACTTCCTCGCGGCTGCGCTCGAGAAGGCCAAGAGCACGGCGGGGCCCGCTCTCACCGCGGCACTTAAGCAGGTCACTCTGACCCACGGCCATGGCAATCCGTACCCGGTCCCTGCCGTACTGAAGTTCGGCCAGGACAACACGCTGGTCGAGGCCCCGGGCTATTACACGCAAGTTCAGAATGGCGCGTCCGTCCTGGTTTACCCGTCGATCGCAGACGCCGCCAAGCTGCTTCCCTACGCAGGCTGAGGTGCTGGGGTCTGGTTCCACCCGCAGGAGGCACCAGACCCCGGCGGCTCGCCGCGATCAGAGAAAGCGAGGAGTTCATGTTTTTCGGGCAGCTTGTTATCGCGGGCTTGCTGACGGGCTCGGTGTATAGCATGATCGGCGTCGGTTTCACGCTGGTCCTCGGAGTCGGCAAGATCGCCAACTTCGCGCACGGTTCATTCGTTGGGGTCGGCCTGTACTTCGCGCTATTCATGTGGCAGAAAGCCGGACTCAATCCATACGAAGCCCTTGTTCCTGGCCTGCTGGCATTCATTCTTATTGGCTGGGCAGTGGCAGAGCTGTTCGAATGGCGCGGCAGGAAGATAGGCGAGATCGGCGAACTGCTCGTTGGCCTTGCCCTGCTGCTTACCATCGGGGGCCTGCTCGAAGTCCTTTATACCGATAATCCACGGTCATTCGAGGCCCCGAGCCTGGGCGGCGTGAGTGTCTTCGGCGCCACGGTCCCCTGGACCGAGATCATTGCGGCGATCTTCACGCTCGCGCTTGCCGCTGCTACCTACTTCTTCGTGCGGCTATCTCGCTGGGGGAGGGCCATGCGGGCAGTCGCGGAGAACGCCACCGCCGCCGGGCTCTACGGCGTCCGCGCGCCAATCACCCAGCGAGCCGCGGTCACAGCATCGATCGCGATCGCCGGAGTGTCGGGAATGTTTATCGCACCGTTCACGGTCATGACGCCGGATGCCGGGACGAGCTACCTGATCTCGGCCTTCGCCGTCGTCATCATTGGCGGTATCGGCCGGACGATGGGCGCCGTGGCGGCAGGGCTGGCGATCGGGGTTGTGGAAGCCCTCACCGGCGGCTACCTGTCTTCGGTCTGGACCACCCTGGCGCCGCTGCTGGTCATCCTCGGGTTCCTGCTGGTTCGCCCGGAGGCGGGGGTGGCAAAGTGAAGGCGCTGGCGAACTCGCGGTATGTCGGCCTTGGCGTACTCGCCGTCTTCTTCGTGGTTGCCTGGTTCGTCGTCGGCGGCCTCGACGCGTCTGCTGTCAGTATCGCAGTACTGGCGCTCTATTACGGAGCCGCAGGCACGTCGTTCAACTTCCTGTACGGGAGCATCGGCGTGTTCTCGCTGGCCCAGCCGGTATTCCTGGCAGTGGGCGGGTACACGGGCGTCTACCTGTACCTCACCTATGGGATCTCGCCCTGGCTCAGCATCCCGATCTCGTGTGCGGTCGCTGGCCTGATCGCACTGCCGATAGGTCTCGCGTCACTGCGGCGCCCAGGCGCTGTGATGACCGCGCTCGTCACCCTGATCATCGCGGAGGCGGCGGGGCCGGTTGTCTCAGCCATCAAGCCACTCGGTGGATCGATTGGCCTGTATCTCACCTTGAGGTCGAGCGATGATCTCGGGGCCATGCAGTTCGGCAGCGGTGTGGCGTTCGCGAGGATCTTCCTCATTGTGAACGTGATCCTCATCGCTGGCCTGATGTGGTTCAACCGCAGTCGCGCAGGCTACTGGGCACGGGCACTGCGGGACTCGCCGGAGGCCGCCGACGCGTGCGGTGTCCCCGTGTTCCGCGTGAAGCTGTGGATCTTCGTGGCCAGCGCGATGATCGCCGCACCGGTCGGGCTTATCTACGCCCAGTACAACCTACTGGTGAACACAGACCTGTTCCTGGGCACTACCACCCTGTTCGAGGTGATCGTGGTGGCCTTGGTCGGCGGTGTCGCACGGTCTTGGGGAACGCTTGTCGGTGCCCTGGCCATCGTGGAGATCTCGCAGAACGTCACCTCGGCGACTAGCAGCAGACCTGGCTACGGGCCGCTCACCTTTGCCTGCATCTTCCTCGTGATAGCACTGCTCATGCCGAGGGGACTGTCAGGAACCTGGGCCGCGTGGTGGGAGCGTCGCCGGCGGTCGCCGGATCAGGCCGGCGGGATAGCCGCTGTCGGGGCCCCGCAGCACGCAGCGGAGCGGATGGCAACCCAGACACCGGTACCAGACATGACCGCACACTCGCAGAGGAGCGAATGATGGCAGATCTTCTCGTTGAGAAGCAGGGACACACGACGATCTTCACCATCAACAGGCCCGAGAGGATGAACGCGCTCGGCGGGACAGTGATGGCTGACCTTGCGGCGGGCATCAAGGAGTTCGAGTCCGACCCCAGTCAGTACGTCGCCGTGGTCACCGGCGCGGGGGAGAAGGCCTTCTGCGCCGGCGGCGACCTGAAGGAGATGGCCGCTGGCGCGGCAGAGGGGACCAGGCTGCCGATCTCGCCCGGGCCGGATATCGCCGGGATCGCAGCCTGCGAGAAGGTCACCATTGCGGCGGTGAACGGCCTGGCTATCGCGGGCGGACTCGAGCTCGCCATCAGTTGCGACATCCGTGTCGCCGCTGAGCAAGCCTGGTTCGGGGTCTTCGAGGTCAAGCGCGGCATCCTGGCCGGCGTCGCGGTGAACGTGCTGCCGCGGCTCATGCCGATGGGTGCTGTCATGGACATGATGCTCGCCGGCGAGCGTCTTTCCGCCGCGGACGCCTACCGGCTCGGTCTCGTCCAGGCTGTCGTGCCGCAAGACAAGCTGATGGAAACGGTCCTGGCCAGGGCAGAGCAGGTGGCCCAGCACTCACAGGCCGCCGTCTGGGGCACCAAGCAGGTGCTGAAGTTCTGGCGTGACGCACTCATGGCTGAGCAGCAGCGCTACTACGAGGCTGTGATCCACCGCGTCCTGCTCAGCGGTGACATGCACGAGGGGCCGAGGGCATTCGCCGAGAAACGAGAGCCCACGTTCGCGAACGCGTGGCCGGATCCCTTCAAGCACTAGGCACCCGCCAGTCTGCGACGCCGTACTCGGCGAAAGGTCCCCAATAGTTTGACGAATTTACCAGCGCGAACCGTTGGGTAACTTCCGCCGGATGCAGCGAGTCGCGGAAGCCGTCGGTATGGTCGCTTCAGCGCATAATCCAGTAGTCAAGGGTGCTCTGGTTCACGGGGTGCCCTTGACTACTAGTTTGGACAGTGGGTTCGCCAGAACTACACTTGTCGAAGTATCATACTGACGTGGCGGTGATCCCGGCAGGTGAGCGGAGGCTTTCTGGTCATGACTGAAGATGCTGAGGCGACGGTAGCGCCGGTCGAGGTTTTCAAGGCACTCGGCGATCCTGTCAGATGGAGCATCATCGCTCAGATGGCCAAGGTGGACGAACTGGCTTGCGTGACCCTTGAGACCACCCTCCCGATCTCCAAGCCGACGATCTCTTACCATACGAAGATCCTGATCCACGCGGGCCTTATCAACGTGCGCAAAGAGGGCCGCAACTATTACTACTCGCTCCGCCGGGAGGCTCTCCACGAGGTGCTAGACAACCTCTGGGAACTGGCGCCGACGCCGCGCCCGGTTGTCGGGCATGAGAAGGGCTATGTTTCCTCGGGACGCCCAGGTCGGCGCACCTCCGCACGCAGGCGGCAGAGTGAGATGCGGGATGCGGCCGAGGAGGCCGTGGTGCTCACCTGGTGATGCCGTCGCGGTGATGCCATCGCTCGTGGCATCACCGCCAGGCCGGTGAGTCCCTAGTTCCCCTTGAAGTCGGGCTGGCGACGTTCGCGCCTGGCCGTGATGCCCTCGTGTATATCCGAGGTTGCCATCGTAAGCGGCTGGGCTAGCGCCTCCCACTGGAGCGCGGCCTCCAGGCCGCCGTGCGATGTCTGGCCGAGGCCGGCCTTGGTCAGCCTGGCCGCGATGGGAGCAGCCATCGCGATACCTTTTGCCACCTCAAGTGAGCGGGCTACTACGTCGATCGCCACCTCGCTGGCAAGCCCCCACTGCACCGCCTCCTCCGCGTTCACCGTCCGTCCCGTGTAGAGCATCTCCCTGGCCCGCGTCACTCCGATAGCTTCTGGAAGCAGCCAGCTCGCGGCCATCCCGCCGTGTGTTCCCAGTTCGATAAACGGAGCGCTGAAGACAGCTTCCGGTGCTGCATAGCGCAGGTCACAGGCCAAGGCCATGCATAGGCCCGCCCCTACGACCGGACCGTTGACCGCGGCGATGACGGGAACTGAGAGATACCGCGGGGCCAGCCAGGCGCGGTAAAAAGGCAGCATCTTCTCGCGCAGTCGATCAGGCGTGTTATCGGCCATATTGCCCTGGTCTAGCCACGACAGATCAGCACCAGAACAGAATGCGGTGCCGTTCCCCGTCACCACCACAGCCCTGAGGGAGCGGTCGGCGCTGACCTTGTCCATGGCTGAGATCCACGCCTCCGTCAGCCGCTCAGTCATGGCATTGCGGACCTCGGGGAGGTTCAGCGTGAGAAGTGTGACACCCGGGGAGGGGTGACTCATCTTGATCAAAGCTGTCGCTTTGTTGGCCATCGGGTGCCCGCCTTAAGCTCTGCGGCCCCAGCGGGGCCGTGGTGGTCTAAACGAGATTTCTATATTTATCAAACAATATAGATCCGTGCTGATCCTATCTACGACCATGAGTGTTGCGCGCAAGAAACGCTTCTGTGACCTCGTCTGCGAGTCTCCAGCGAAGAGCGGAGCTGGCCGGGAGCTGTGAATGTGATGATCGTGCAGTCCGGGTATCAGCGCGGCAAGCCGCGTCAATGTCGTCCGCGCCAGACAGGGGCGGAAGACCAGTCGCGCATTCGGCGATGCGCTCCCGGCACCCCTGACGTCGGTGACCGGGACAATCAGCGCTAGCCAGGCCATAGAGCGGAGAGAGTGCCTGCGGTACTGCCGTCGCCCATCCCGAACGGCTGGTGGCGTCTCACCCGGCTATGGTGACTCGGTCAGCTCGGCGACATGCGCCGGGTCGCTCTTCTCCCAGAAGCGCTGCCAGGTAGGGAACAGGTGCGGCAGGTCAGCGTGCGAGTCTTCCCAGCCGGGCCAGGACTGGAAGTCCGGCGCGGGGCGCTCAAGGACGTCGGCCGAGTACCAGTGGTGGTGGCGCCGCCGCGCGAAGTACCAGCGGCCGTCGGTGTGCCGTTCGTAGTCGTCGCTGTAGAGGATGGCTTGGACGATCCACCTGCCCCGGTCTTCGTGCTCGGCACGGCAGTAGACCATCCCCTCTGCGTGGTCGGCGTCCACGAGATCGACGCGGTGGCCGCAGATCTGGTGCATCGACCGGTAGAACCGGCGCAGCGTGGCGTCGAAGAATGCCTTCACGGCCTCTGGCCCCTCGCCCCACTGCTTGCCCATCCACACGTGCGGGTGGAACGTGCTTGCGATCAGGTCCAGGTCACGCGAGTCGATGCCGATGGCATACCGGATAGGGAGCTGGCCGATGTCAAGCCGCGCCTCGATGGCGGCAAGCCGGTCGTTGTCCATGGGGCCTCCCGTCAAGCGTTCTGGCTGGCCTGCCCATCGTTCAGCAGCGGGCGCAGCCGGTTGCACAGTGTCTGGACATGACGCAGGACGGCGTCTTCCGGCATTCCCGCCAGGGACACCCAGAAGAAAACCGTGTCCACGGGCAGGTCGGCTAGATGCTCCTTGATTTGATCCGCGGCGTCCTCGGGGGTAGCGACCAGGAGGTTACCCATGCCGGGCTTGAGCCCGTTGGCGCGGGAGCGCTCAGGGTCGATCGGCCGGGGGTTCGGCCGTCCGGTGCCCTCGACCATGTAGCGACGGTAGGAGTCCCACTGGTACGCGTGATGTTTCGCGACCAGCGGCCAGTCGCGGTCTGGATCCTGCGACACCCAGGCCTGGATCGGGCCGCTCATCCGGCCAGACGCCGGGTCAAGGCCGGCCTCTCGCAGGCCCTGCCGGTACGGGGAAAGCAGCTCGCGGTTGAGTGTCAGCAGGCCGGTGCCCAGCCGGCCCGCGCGTAGCGCTCCCCGCGGCCCACCGTATCCCAGCCAGATCGGCAGCGGTGACTGCCGCGGTTGCGGCATCACCGTGCCGTCCGTCCAGGCGCTGCGCAGGTCGAGCACCATTTGGTCGGTGGCCCGGTAGCGGTCCTCGATCTTGGCGCCGTAGGCGTCGAACTCAGTCTGCCGGTAGCCCGCACCAAGGCCTAGATCGAGTCGGCCGCCGCTGAGGGTGTCGACGACGGCGGCTTCCTCGGCCAGGTGGATGGCGTGCCGCAGCGGTGCGATCAGGACGGCGGTGCCGATCCTGATACGGCGTGTCCTGGCGGCGACCGCAGCGGCGACGGTCAGCGGCTGCGGCAGGTAGCCGTCCTCGAACATGTGATGCTCGCTGAACCATGCCGAGTCGGCGCCGAGCCGTTCGGCTTCCTCGCACAGTTCCAGCGTGAACGAGTACAACCTCGCCCAGTCCTGCCGCCACCCCGGTGGGTTACGCATATCGAAGTAGACGCCAAGCCGCATGTCAGCCTCCGCTCTGGTATCGCGCGTGCGGGCTCTGGGTAGTAGCCCAGGCACCTCTGCCAGGCCAGGTCACGACCGGGGTGTTTCTCGCTGGCGTTCCTGACGGCGCGCCATGGACCGTCTCGTGAGCAGGGGGACCAAGTCGCGCTTGACGATCTTGCCGTTCTGGTTGTGGGGGAGAGCGTCCAGGATAAGAATGTCGCGCGGCACCTTGTTGTCAGCGAGCCGCGCACGACACCATTCCTGCAGGGCGCCGGCATCGACGGTGCTAGCCGCGCGGACGACCACCGCGGCAGCGACGTCCTCGCCGAGCACATCGTGCGGGATGCCGACGACGGCGGCCTCGAGTACGTCGGGATGGTCGTGGAGCACATCCTCGATCTCGGCTGGGCTGATGTTGTAGCCGCCGCGGATGATGAGTTCCTTGGCGCGGCCGGTGAGGATGAGGTCGCCGTCGCCATCGATGTATCCGAGGTCGCCGGTTCGCAGCCATCCGTCCTGCCATGCGGCCTGTGTCGCCTCCGGGTCGTTCCAATACCGGCGCTGCCTTCTGATCCGCGTCCAGATCTCGCCGGAGCTCCCATGTGGGAGGACCTCGCCCGATGCGCCACGGATCTGCAGGGCGCTCGGGTCCTGCGGCGTGCCAACGCTGCCGGGCTTGAGTGCCGACCGCTGGGTTCTCGTCGAGGTGCCAGACGATCCCTCGGTTATCCCGTATACGTTGATAACCCGGATGCCCGGCCACAGTTGGTTCGACTGCCGCACGCTGTCGCTAGGCAGCGGCGCGGTGCCCGTGATGATCCAGCGGACGCTGCCGAGGTCGTAGTCGGCGACATCGGGCAGATCGAGGATGAGCCGCAGCATCGAGGGGACGAGGTGCAGGGTGTTCGGTCGGTAGGCGCCGGCGAGCTCGAGGAAGCCGCGGGCGTCGAACTTGGGCTGGGTCACCAGCGTGTGCCCGAACCGCAGCGTCGACAGCATAAGGCCATGGCATCCCCCGAAGCCGGTGAACGGGAGCGCGTGCAGCATGGTGCCTGCCCGGCTCCAGTCGTCGCCGTCGACTCCGTCGAGCAGGTCGGCATGAGTGAAGACGACGCCCTTGGGCAGGCCCGTGGTCCCGGACGTGGAGAGGAGGTCCGCGTCCGCGTCCGCGGGCAGCGTCGCCTGATCCGGCAGCAGCTCCAAGGCGCGGGGCATATCGTCCACCGTCCAGGTCCGGTGCAGCGGCAGCGCCGCGCACCGATCCGGCACGTCCGTGATGCACCACTTGGCCTCGGTCAGCTGCTGGAAGTGCGCGAACTCCGCTGGGGCCAGCCGGGTATTCAACGGCACGGCGATGGCGCCAGCGCGCATCACGGCGATGTAGGCCACACAGAAGTCGACCGCCCGCGCGTTAGTGATCGGCAGCAGGACTCGGTCGCCGACGGCCACCCCGGCACCTGCCAGCCCGCCCGCGACCTCGTTGGCGGCCGCGTCCCACTGACCGTAGGTCAGTGTGGCCCGGGTGTCGTCGTGGGCGATCTTGCCGGGACGCGCTGCGGCGCGATTCGCCAGCACATCGGGCAGCCGTCTCGGCATGCTCACAGTTGGCCCGCCTCCGTTTCGATATCCATAAAAGAGTATCAGGTTTACTCTTCGGTGGTGCTGGGACTTGATGTTGCACAGGGTCCCTTCGTAATGGCGGCATCTCGGCGAGGTGGTCGCCCCGCCCCGAGCCGGACGACCCGCTTACCTGGTCCTTGGGCCGTGCCTGGTGCCAACCGGGCCTTAGCGCACGCTTGCTCATCATCAAAAAAAGAGTACTCTTTTGTGAATGAGTGCCTTTGACCTGGTAATCCGGGGCGGTACGGTGGCCGACGGCAACGGCAGCCCGCTCCGGACAGCGGACATCGGGATCGCCGGCGGGATCGTCGCGGAGGTCGGCCGGGCCCTGGGCCGGGGCCGACGCGAGGTCGATGCCGATGGCGCGCTGGTCACTCCTGGCTTCGTGGACATCCACACCCACTACGACGGGCAGGCCAGCTGGGACGAGCGGCTTATCCCGTCCTCCTGGCACGGCGTGACGACGGCCGTCATGGGGAACTGCGGGGTGGGTTTCGCCCCCGCGACGGCCGAACACCGGCAGCGGCTCATCGACCTCATGGAGGGAATCGAAGACATTCCAGGGACAGCGCTGCACGCAGGGCTTAGCTGGGACTGGGAAACCTTCGAGGACTACCTTGAGGCGCTGGCAACCCGGCCCCACGACATCGATTTCGCCACCCAAGTGCCGCACGCGGCGCTGCGCGTGCACGTGATGGGGGAGCGGGCGATCGCGGGCGAGCCTGCCACGCCGGGCGACGTAGCTGCGATGGCCCGGCTTGCCCGCGCCGGGGTAGAGGCGGGTGCGCTCGGGTTCACCACGTCGCGGACGCTGAACCACCGCAGCGTCAGCGGCGAACTTACGCCGACCTACGACTCGGACGTGGGCG
>Ga0310811_10013220_pt1 | contig 10749 bp, 14 predicted proteins | sample YCmetagenome_FD_207642 | JGI IMG/M metagenome (GOLD analysis project Ga0310811, IMG submission 207642) | Soil microbial communities from experimental microcosm in Duke University, North Carolina, United States - YC | ecosystem: Engineered > Artificial ecosystem > Soil microcosm > Unclassified ...
AAAGCGGCTACGAAGGAGCCACGGTCCGCGCCATCGCCGCCCGCGCCGGGGTCGACGCGGCGATGGTCAACCACTGGTTCGGCGGCAAGGAGGGCCTGTTCGCCCAGGTGGTGCTGCGGCTGCCGGTCGACCCGGGGGACCTGGTCGCCACCTTGCTCGACGGCGACCTGGACGGCCTCGGCGAGCGCGTCGTCCGCCGGTTCCTCGGCGTGTGGGACGCCACCGCGGGCGGCACCTTCCCCGCGCTCGTGCGGAGCCTGGCCTCGCACGACCAGGCCACGATCGGCCTGCGCGATTTCCTGATCAAGCACATCCTCGGCCGCGTCGTGGCCCGGATCAGAGCCGACCAGCCCCAGTTGCGGGCCGGACTGTGCGCGTCACAGCTGATCGGGATCGGCATGGTCCGGTACGTGGCGAAGTTCGACCCGCTCGCGACAGCGGACGTGGAGACCGTCGTCGCCGCGGTCGGCCCGACGCTGCAGCGCTACCTGACCGGCGAGATCGGCGCCGCCGACTGCTGAGTCGCGCATCGCCCGCGCCACGTCACCGGCGTGTTCCACCGCGATGCGTTCGGCGGCGCGCAAGGAGAACAGCGCGTTCTCCAGGGACTGGCGGAGATCGGCCGCGTCGGTCGGCGACAGCTCCCCGGGATTGTCCATGTCCGCCCGCATGACCTCGTCCACCGCCTGGTCGACCACCAGGACACCGGCCATCGCGTCATCCAGCTTCTCCACCAGATGCCGCGCCCGGTCGCGCATGCGTTCGTAAAAGAAGCGGGTGTCGCCCGTCACCATACCCTCCAGCAGATTGTCGATCTTTACCCAACAAGATCCCGAAGAATGGCTTTCTTGGCAACGAATCAGACAATGAGAACGCAAAATCACCCGAAAGAGAGAATACTCGTCATCGCACTCCGGCGCGATAACCGCGAACTGCTCATTATCGCGACGACGCGACGCAAAAGCGTTGCCAGCACACGATAACAGCCGTACTCGGCGAATGTGCACCGGTTGCGAAGAAAGCAAATGACCGCAACCTGGCGCGCCGCGGCACTGCGCGGTTCTGTGGCCACGACACGGCTGTCGAACCGCGAAAAGGAAAACGTCTTCCGGTGCGCTCCCGAGCCCGGATCCCCGGGCTTTCCGCCTCAGCCGTCGGCCAGCAGCAGGCGTTCCTCGCCGTCGAAACAGCTGTGCGTTTCGGTGTGGCAGGCCGGGCCGGTCTGGTCGACCCGCACCAGGAGGGTGTCCCCGTCGCAGTCGATGCGCACCTCACGGACGTGCTGGGTATGGCCCGACGTCTCGCCCTTGACCCACAACCGCTTGCGGCTACGCGAGAAATACGTGCCGCGGCGCGTGGTCAGCGTCCGCTCCAGTGCCTCGTCGTCCATCCACGCGACCATCAGGACCTCCGCGGTGGCATGGTCGACGACCACCGCGCAGACCAGGCCGTCGGCGGTGCGCTTGAGCCGCGCGGAAAGTTCGGCCGCCAGGCTCATCGGACCTCCACCCCGCCGGCCCGCAGCGCGTCCTTCACCTCACGGATCTTCAACTGTCCGAAGTGGAAGACACTGGCGGCGAGCACCGCGTCGGCCCCCGCCCGCACCGCCGGCGCGAAATGCTCGACCGCACCGGCGCCGCCGCTGGCGATCACCGGAACCCGGACCACGTCGCGGACCATCGAGATCAGCTCCAGGTCGAACCCGGTCTTGGTGCCGTCGGCGTCCATCGAATTGAGCAGGATCTCGCCCACCCCCAGCTCTTCCCCACGCGCCGCCCACTCGACGGCGTCGATGCCGGTGCCCTTGCGGCCACCGTGCGTCGTCACCTCCAGTCCCGAAGGCGTGGGCTGCCCGCCTTCGGGAACCCGCCGGGCGTCCACCGAGAGCACGATGCACTGCGCGCCGAAGCGGCGGGAGGCTTCCCGGAGGAACTCCGGCCGGGCGATGGCCGCGGTGTTGATACCGACCTTGTCCGCACCCGCGCGCAGCAGGCGGTCCACGTCGTCGCAGGTGCGCACGCCACCGCCGACGGTCAGCGGAATGAACACCTGCTCGGCCGTGCGCCGGACCACGTCGAAGGTCGTCTCGCGGTTGCCCGACGATGCCGTGACGTCGAGGAAGGTCAACTCGTCCGCGCCTTCGGCGTCATACGCCCGCGCCAGCTCCACCGGATCACCCGCATCACGCAGATCGGCGAAGTTCACGCCCTTCACGACCCGGCCCGCGTCGACGTCGAGACAGGGAATCACCCGCACCGCTACACCCATGGTGACCAGCGTACTTGCCGGGCGGGCAGGCCAAGGAGCCGGTCAGCGCGGCCGCCGGGCCGCCTCCGCCAGGCCTTGGTTCGCCGCGGCGAGGCGGTCGGCCGTAGGGTCGCGGCATGTGGTGGGGCCTGGTCTGCGCGCTCTTCGCGGCATGTGCCTACGGTGTCGCGTCGGTGTTGCAGGCGGTCGCGGCCCGCTCGGTCGAGGGCGGCGACCGGGGAGTCGATCCGCGACTGCTGGTGCGGGTCCTGGCGCAATGGCGCTACGTTCTCGGGCTGAGCCTGGACACGCTCGGCTTCCTCGCGCAACTGGTCGCACTGCGGGTGCTGCCGCTGTTCGTCGTCCAGGCGGCGCTGGCGGGGAGCCTGGCCGTCACCGCCGTCGCGGCACTGGGCATCGGGGCGAGGTTGAGCCGTCGCGAATGGACCGCGGTCGTCGCGGTGTGCGCGGGATTGGCGCTGCTCGGGCTTTCCGCCAAAGGCGAGGGTTCCCACCCCGTCGGCCTCATCTTCCACAGTGGACTTCTCGCGGTGGCGCTGCTGCTCGGCGGACTCGGGGTGCTCGCCGGGCTCGCGCCGCGGCGGCTGCGCGGCCCGGCGCTGGGCCTGGTGGCCGGGCTCTTGTTCGGGGTGGTCGCGCTCGCGGGCCGGGTCGTGTGGACGACCAGCCTGCTCAGGCTGCTGACCGACCCGGCGGCCTACACGGTGGCCATCGCCGGAGTGCTCGCGATGCTGTTCTTCGCCTCGGCACTGCAACGCGGCAGCGTCACCACGGCGACCGCGCTGATGGTCGTGGGCGAGACCGTCGTCCCGTCGATCATCGGCGTCATCGCGCTCGGCGACACCACCAGACCGGGCTTCACCGTGCTGGCCGCCCTCGGCTTCGCACTGGCGGTGGCCGCCGCGCTCGCGTTGGCGCGCTTCGGCGAACTCGCCCCGGTGACGGCGGAAACCGCCGACGCCGAGGAGAGCGCGAGCCGCCGAAAGTCCATAGTGGACGATCCAGAAACGCTGTGAGGGAATCCGGGCGAACTTTCGGACCCGTCCGGTCGCTGAACGAAATCTCAGCCCGGACCCGCTACCGTGGGCACATGTCGTCGGAATACGAGCGGTTGGCCGGTGAACGCTACATCCTGCTGACCACCTATCGCCGCAACGGCGATCCGGTGGCCACGCCGATCTGGCTCGCCGGCCAGGACGGCGAGCTGGTCATCTGGACCGAGCGCGAAGCCGGGAAGGTCAAGCGCCTGCGGCGGGATCCGTCGGTGCGGATCCAAGCCTGCGACCTGCGCGGAAACCACACCCACGGCAGTCCCGTCACCGGGAAGGCCCGCCTCCTCGACGACGCGGGCTCCGACCGGGTCCGCGCCGCGATAGCGCGGAAGTACGGTCTGCTGGGCCAGGTGACCATGTTCTTCAGCCGCCTTCGCGGCGGCCGGCAACGCACCGTGGGCGTGGCCATCACGCTGGACGCCTAGGAAACGGATCCCCCTGAGGCGGGTTCGGAGATCAACTTCTGGAACCGGCCCTACGCCGCGACGGCCGCCAGCGCCTCGGGGAGGGTGAAGGCGCCGGCGTAGAGCGCCTTGCCCACGATGGAGCCTTCCACGCCGTCAGGGCCGAGCGTGGCCAGCGCACGCAGGTCATCGAGACTCGACACGCCACCGGAGGCGATGACCGGCGCGTCGGTGCGGGAAGCGACCTCGCGCAGCAGCTGGAGGTTCGGTCCCTGGAGGGTGCCGTCCTTGCTCACGTCGGTGACGACGTAACGCGCGGCGCCGTCGGAATCGAGGCGCGCCAGGACCTCCCACAGATCGCCGCCGTCCCGGGTCCAGCCGCGGGCGGCCAGCCGGTGGCCCGCTTCGGTGATGCGGACGTCGAGGCCGATGGCCACCCGGTCGCCGTAGGCCGCCACCACCTTGGCGGTCCACTGTGGATCTTCCAGGGCCGCGGTGCCGAGGTTGACCCGGCGGGCGCCGGTGGCCAGCGCGGCTTCGAGGGACTCGTCGTCGCGGATCCCACCGGAAAGCTCGACCTGCACGTCCAGTTCGCCCACCACCCGGGCGAGCAGTTCCCGGTTGGATCCCTTGCCGAAGGCCGCGTCGAGGTCCACCAGGTGGATCCACTCCGCGCCGTCGCGCTGCCAGGCGAGTGCGGCTTCGAGCGGGTCGCCGTAGGAGGTCTCGGTGCCGGCCTCGCCCTGAACCAGGCGAACGGCCTGGCCATCGGCCACGTCAACGGCGGGAAGGAGCGTGAAAGTCACGCGGTCACTATAGGTGAGGCCGTTCAGAGCGTGCGCAGCCAGTTCTCCAGCAGGTGGGCGCCCGCGTCCCCGGACTTCTCGGGATGGAACTGCGTCGCCCACAACGGACCGTTCTCCGCGGCGGCGACGAAGTCCTCGCCGTGCCGCGCCCAGGTGACCCGGGGCTGCTGCCCGGTCAGACCCGAGTCGAGCCGCCACGCCCGCGCCGCGTAGGAGTGCACGAAGTAGAAGCGGGTGGCCGCGTCGAGACCGGCGAACAACAGCGAATCGGCGGGCGCGCGCACGGTGTTCCACCCCATGTGCGGGACCACGTCGGCGTGCAGGCGTTCGACGGTGCCCGGCCATTCGCCGGTGCCCGCGGATTCGACGCCGTGCTCGACGCCCCGCTCGAAAAGGATCTGCATGCCCACGCAGATGCCCAGCACCGGGCGTCCGCCGGACAGCCGAGTGCCGATGATCTTGTCACCGCCCACCGACAGCAGGCCCTCCATACAGGCCGCGAAGGCGCCGACACCCGGCACGACCAAGCCGTCCGCGGCCAGCGCCACGCGCCGGTCGGCGGTCACCTCGACCTCGGCGCCCACGCGCCGCACCGCCCGTTCGGCGGAACGAAGATTCCCGGAACCGTAATCGAGAACAGCGACCTTTTTCACGCCCAGCAGTCTAAGCTGAAGGTCTTCGAATGCCGCCACGGTCCGGTTTGAACCGGCCACCAGCTGGGAATTCTTCCGCGAACAGGGTGAGGCAGGAGGACCGAAGATGCTGTCGGTTGACAAGGCCGATTATGCCGCGAAAACCGCACCCGCCCACCGGATCATCCATCTGGCCGACGAGCTCGCCGACGAGTTGGACCGGTTCGAGGCGCAACCGCTGCACCCGGCCGAAGTCGGGCGGCTGCTCGACGGAATGAGCGGGACCGCCGCCGCGCTGACCAGGATCCTCGACCAGTTGCAGGACAGTCCGGTGCTGACCCAGGTCGACCACGACATCACCCTGCCCGCGCACCAGAGCGTGCTCAGCGAACTGGCCCAGGCGGCCGCGGCGGCCGAAGACCTGATGGTCACCGCGGCGGGCCTGTCCCGGATCCTGCCCCCGGATTTGTCCACAGTGGATTCGACGGGGGCGCACGGGGAATAACCTCGACTTAAGTCGAACTCAAGGCTAGCCTGGCACTGTGTCCAAGCTTGCCGACCGCCTGAGCATCGGTCAGGTTGCGGAACGTAGCGGGGTCCCGCATACCGCGTTACGTTTCTACGAGGACCGTGGGCTGATCCACTCCGAACGCTCCGCGGGCAACCAGCGACGCTATCCGCGTTCGGTGCTGCGCCGGATCGCCTTCATCCGGGCCGCCCAACGTGTGGGTCTGAGCCTGGAGGATATCAGCGCCGCCCTGGCCACCCTGCCCAGGGACCACGCGCCGACCAAGGCCGACTGGGCGCGGCTCTCCCGCGGCTGGCAGGACGAACTGGACGCCCGGATCGACGCGCTGCAACGGCTGCGTGACCGCCTGACCGGCTGTGTGGGCTGCGGTTGCCTGTCGTTGCGGGTGTGCGGCCTGTACAACGCGGACGACGAGATGGCCCGGTTCGGCCCCGGCTCCCGGCTACTCAGGCCGGCCGCGGAGGGCGGCATCTGAACCTTCCGCCCGAGCGGAACGCGATCAGGTCACCGCGGCGTGCACGCATCACCGCGACGTTCGCGGGGTGCTCACGCGCGGTGGCGCGAGCGGAAAAAATCCACCCCGGCAAGATGAAGGACGCGCCCCCGCTCCGGCGGAAAATGGGCTGGTGCGGATCAGGCATGCCGAACTTACCGACGCCGACGCCGTGTTCGAGCTGTCACTGCGGTTCGCCACGAGCTACCGGCCGCAGCGACCGCTGTTCGACCAGAACTTCGAACTGCTGCTGGCCGCGATGACCTACGACGGCACCGACCTGCTGGTCGCCGAGGACGAAGGCAAGGTCATCGGGTATGCGCTGGCCAGCCGGTTCCTGGCGCTCTGCGCGCCGGGCCCGGTCGCCGAACTGCACGAGCTGATCGTGGACCCGGCGTACCGGAACCGCGGAATGGGCCGGATGCTGGTCGAGGCGGTCATCGGGCGGGCGCGGACGACCGGTGCCGTGGAGGTGACGGCACCGACGCGCGGCGCCGGCGACTACTACCGCAGGCTCGGCTTCGAAGTGAGCGCGACGCTGATGCGGTTACCGCTCACCTGATCACGGCGTATGCCTGACCCGCGAGCCGCGAACCCTGACCACGCCGCGTGTCTGGGCCGCGGAGCGCGACTTGCCGTGGCGTGTGTCGGGCCGCGGGACGCGACCCCCCGACCGGGCCGTGGGGGACTCAGCCGACGAACCAGGCGACGGCGCCGCCGATGGCCAGCACCGCGGCCAGGCCCAGCACCGTCGCCACCAGCTTGGCGGTCTTCCAGGCGCTGTAGACGCCGCCGATCAGGAAGCCGGCCACGGCCAGCAACAGGATGCCGATCAGTTCCTTGCTCACGCTGTCTGTCTTCCGTCCGAGGCGAAAAGGTCCTCACAAGAAGTCCTTGCGGGAAAGGTACCAGCGCGTAGCCCCATCTCCCGCACCCCGTGTCCTCCCGTCCGGTCGCCGTGTCCCCCCGTCCCGTCGCCGTGTCCCCCCGTCCGGTCGGCGAGTTCTCCCGTCCGGTCGCCGCGCGCGCCGAAACACGGGGCGGCGACCAGGGTCCCGGTCGGGCCGCGCGGTTCACCCCCGATCGCGAGCCGGGGAAAAAACACCGCGCTAGAGCACGCCCTTGGTCGACGGGATGCCGCCGGCCCGTGGGTCCGGTTCGGTGGCCGTGCGCAGGGCCCGCGCCACGGCCTTGTACTGGGCCTCGGCGATGTGATGCGGGTCGCGGCCGTGCAGCACGCGGACGTGCAGTGCGATCTGCGCGTGGAAGGCCAGCGAGTCGAACACGTGCCGGTTCAGCACGAACGGATAGTTCCCGCCGATGGTGAAGGTGCTGAATTCCGCCGGCTCGCCGACATGCACGCTGTAGGGCCGCCCGGAGACGTCGATCGCGGCGTGCGCGAGCGTCTCGTCCATCGGGATCCAGGCGTCCCCGAACCGCCGGATGCCCTTCTTGTCGCCGAGCGCCTGGCGGAGCGCCTGCCCGAGCACGATCGCGGTGTCCTCGACGGTGTGGTGCGCGTCGATGTGCACGTCCCCGGTCGCCTCGACCTTGAGATCGAGCGAGCCGTGCACGCCGAAGGCGGTCAGCATGTGGTCGTAGAAGGGCACCCCGGTGGCGATCTCGACCTCCCCCGTCCCGTCGAGGTCGAGCACGACCGAGATCGAGGACTCCTTGGTGGTCCTGGAAACCTTGCCGACCCGACTCACCGCGGGACCTCCTTGCTCGCCGTCAGGAACACATCGTTCTCCTCCGGGGTACCGATGGTCACCCGCAGGTGCCCCGCGATGCCGACGTCCCGGATCAGCACCCCGTTGTCCAAATAGGATTGCCAGCTCGCCTTCACGTCGGTGAAGGCGCCGAACAGAATGAAGTTCGCGTCGCTGGGCACCGGCGTGAATCCCAGTCCCAGCAACGCTTCCGCCACCCGGTCGCGTTCCGCCGCGAGCTTGGCCACGGAGGCGAGCGTCGCGTCGGCGTGCCGCAGCGCGGCCGACGCCGCTGCCTGGGTCAGCAGCGAAAGGTGGTACGGGAGCCGCACCAGCTGCAGCGCGTCGACGACCGCGGGCGCGGCGGCCAGATAGCCGAGCCGGCCACCGGCGAAGGCGAACGCCTTGCTCATGGTGCGCGAAACGATCAGCTTCGCCGGATGGGCGGCGAGCAGTTCCACGGCGCTGCGCTGACTGGAAAACTCCGCGTACGCCTCGTCCACCACCACGATCCCGGGCGCCTGCCGCAGGATGAGTTCCACTTCGGACAGTGGGATGGAGCCGCCCGTCGGGTTGTTCGGGCTGGTGATGAACACGACGTCCGGCCGGCGCTGCGCGACGATCTCGGCCGCGCGCACGGTGTCCAGGGAAAAGTCCGCGCGGCGCGGGGTTGGCGCCCATTCGGTGCGCGTCCCGGCGGAGATGATCGGGTGCATCGAATACGAGGGCTCGAAGCCCAGCGCCGTGCGCCCCGGCCCGCCGAAGGCCTGCAGAACCTGCTGCAGGATCTCGTTGGAACCGTTGGCGGCCCACAGGTTCCGCTCCGACAGCGGCACACCGGTGGTCGCCGTCAGGTACCGGGCGAGATCGCGCCGGAGCCCGACCGCGTCCCGGTCGGGGTAGCGGTGCAGCCGGGCGGCCACCTCCCGCACGGCCGCCGTGACGTCCTCGACCAGCGCCCGCGGCGGCGGGTACGGATTTTCGTTGGTGTTGAGCCGAACCGGCACATCGAGCTGCGGCGCACCGTAGGGACTGCGGCCCCGCAGGTCCTCGCGCAACGGCAGGTCTTCGAGCCGCACTTCGGGGGCGTTCACCGGGCCTCCCCAGCGAATCGCGCGGTCACCGCTTCGCCGTGGGCGGGCAGGTCTTCGGCGTTGGCCAGCGCGACCACCTTGTCCGCGACCGCGCGCAGTGCCGCGGGCCCGTAGTCGATCACGTGGATGCCGCGCAGGAAGCTCTGCACGGACAATCCCGAGGAGTGCCGGGCGAACCCGCCGGTGGGCAGCACGTGGTTGGAACCGGCGCAGTAGTCGCCGAGGGAAACCGGTGCGTACGGCCCGACGAACACCGCCCCCGCGTTGCGCACCCTGGCCGCGACGGCTGGGGCGTCGGCCGTCTGGATCTCCAGGTGCTCGGCGGCATAGGCGTCCACCACCCGCAGTCCTTCGTCCACAGTAGACACCAGTACGGTGCCGGACTGCCTGCCGCGCAACGCCTGGGACACCCGCTCACTGTGTTTCGTGGCCGCGACGCGGGCGGCGAGTTCGGTGTCGACGGCGTCGGCGAGCTTCTCGGAGGTGGTGACCAGCACGCTCGCGGCGAGCGTGTCGTGCTCGGCCTGGCTGATCAGGTCGGCGGCGACGTGCACCGGGTCGGCCGTCTCGTCGGCGAGGATCGCGATCTCGGTCGGCCCCGCCTCGGCGTCGATGCCGATCAGCCCGCGCAGCAGCCGTTTCGCCGCGGTCAGGTAGATGTTGCCCGGACCGGTGACCAGGTCGACCGGGACGAGTTCGGCGCCGTCGGTGTCCGTGCCGCCGTAGGCCAGCAGCGCGACGGCCTGCGCACCACCGACCGCCCACACCTCGTCGACACCGAGCAACGCGGCCGCGGCGAGGATGGTCGGGTGTGGACGCCCGCCGAACTCGGCCTGCGGCGGCGAACACAGCACCAGCGAGCCGACCCCCGCGGCCTGCGCCGGAACGACGTTCATCACCACACTCGACGGATAGACGGCCAGGCCGCCCGGCGCGTACAGGCCGACACGCTCGACCGGGACCCACCGCTCGGTCACCGTGCCGCCCTCGGCCACCGTCGTCGTGACGTCTTCGCGACACTGGTCGGCGTGCACCTTCCTGGCCCTGGCAATGGATTCCTCCAGCGCGGCGCGCACCTGGGGGTCCAGTTCGCGCAGTTCCGCGGCCAGTTCCGTGGCCGGTACCCGCACGGTTTCGGGCCGCACACCGTCGAACCGTTCGGTGTAGTCCAGTACCGCCGCGACCCCGCGCTCCCGCACGGCGTCCACGATCGGCCGCACCTGATGCAGGGCGGCGTCCACGTCGATCTCGGCGCGCGGCAGGGTGGCGCGCAGTCCAGCGGCTGAAAGGACGCTTCCACGCAGGTCGGTGCGGCTTAACATGGGTCTAGGGTACGAGTGGGGAGCACATCGGCGACCAGGGAGGTATCCGTGCTGCCGGTCGAGCAGTCGACGCTACGCATCGGGTTGTGCCAGCTCACGTCCGGCGAGGTCCCGGCGGACAACATCGAAGCGATCCGCGCGGGTGTGGCGCGAGCGGCGGGCCAGGGCGCCCGGGTCGTGGTCTTCCCGGAGGCGGCCATGGCGCGCTTCGGCGTCTCGCTCAAGCCGATCGCCGAGCCGCTCGACGGCCCGTGGGCGAAGTCCGTCTCCGAGATCGCCCGCGAGCACGACGTCCTGGTGGTCGCCGGGATGTTCACGCCCGCCGACGACGGCCGGGTGCGCAACACGCTGCTGATCACCGGGCTCGGCCATCATCTCGGCTACGACAAGATCCATCTCTACGACGCCTTCGGCTTCCGCGAATCGGACACCGTCGCGCC
>Ga0310811_10013221_pt1 | contig 10749 bp, 9 predicted proteins | sample YCmetagenome_FD_207642 | JGI IMG/M metagenome (GOLD analysis project Ga0310811, IMG submission 207642) | Soil microbial communities from experimental microcosm in Duke University, North Carolina, United States - YC | ecosystem: Engineered > Artificial ecosystem > Soil microcosm > Unclassified ...
GGCGAACGCGCTCGTCGACGCCTTCGATGTCGGAGGTCGAGAACTTGAATTCGTCGCGTAGACGGACGATGTAGCGTGCGAGCGGATCGTTCTCGCGCTCCCAACGCTCGATCTCGCCGTCGGGCACGTACGACTGGTTGTCGTGCTCCGCGTGTCCCTTGCGGCGATAGGTGATCAACTCGACGAGCGACACGCCTTCACCGCGACGTGCGCGGTCGACCGCACGCTTCGTCACGTCGTAGACCGCGAGGACGTCGTTGCCGTCGGCCTGCTCGCCGGGTACGCCGTAGCCGATCGCCTTGTCGACGAACTGCTTCGCAGCGGTCTGCTTCGTGGTCGGCGTCGAGTAGGCATAGCCGTTGTTCTCGACGATGACGACGAGCGGGCAGCGCTGCACGGCGGCGAAGTTGATCCCCTCGTGAAATGCGCCGGTCGACGTCGCGCCGTCGCCGACGTACACGAGACCAACGCGGTCTTCGCGCCGCATCTTGAACGAAAGCGTCACGCCCGACATCACCGGCACCATGTCGCCGAGTGGCGAGATCTGCCCGATGAAACCGCGCTCCGTATCGCCGAAGTGGATGTTGAGCTCTCGGCCGCGCGTCGGCGAGTCGCCCTTCGCCATGTACTGCTTCAGGATCTCGACCGGCGTCGCGCCTTTGACGAGCATCGCGCCGAGGTTGCGGATGAGCGGCGAGAGGATGTCGCGTCGATCGAGCGCGTAAGCGCTGCCAACCGCATCGGCTTCCTGGCCGAGCGACCGGAAAAGTCCACCCACGACCTTCGTCTGCCGATACAACGCGACGAGCCGCTCTTCGAGCGTCCGCGTCAAGCGCATCCAGTAGTACAGGTCGAGCAGTTGCTCCCGGGAAAGCAGCGTCGAGGGTTGAGCGTCGAGGGGCGAGGACGACTGCGGCGGCTTCGCCGCCTTTGTATTTGGGGACTTCGCAGGTTTCGTCGTTGTGCGCGGCATGATTCGGGTCCGTTTACACCCACTGCGCGGCGCAGAGCACCGCGCACTCACCTTCCCTACACCCCTCAACCCTACACCCTGAACCCTGACGTTAATAGTTCGCCGCGAGCGCGTGAGTCGGGTCGTCGTGCTTGTGAAGCCCGACGAAAAACTTCTTGACGTTCCGATCCATTCGGCTCTCGCCCATCTGATCCGTATCGACCTGCACGAAGGTGTAGTGCCCTCCCTCCATGCGAACGGACAGCTTGAGCGCACCGAGCGGCCCCGAGTACGTGCGCGTACGGGGCGCGGTGGTGTTCTGCGCGAGGCCGATGCCCGGGAAGAATCGATCCGCCGACGCGAGCACGTCAGCAGGAGACAAATGCGTGCGGTAAAAGTGGCGCATTACGGAGTCTTTGAAGGTCGTTCGTCGAGTACGTCCTGCATCCAGTCGATTCGTTCCAGCGGGTGCAGCGAATCCCGTTGAAAGCGAATCGCCACCGCCCATTGCCCAGCGACAACGAAATTCAATTTCGCGTGGTACGTGCCTACTTCTGGTCCGTAGGTGAGCCCATCCCACGTTTTGGACTGCGGGCCCGTCGGCACATCAGGATCGACGGGCTTTCCGGCAAACAGCTGGCCTATTCCATTCTCGATTGGCTGACGGGTCTTGCTGTCGAGAACCTGAATGGTGTAGTGGATGTCCTGCCGCGCATGGGGCGGCGAGTCATCGGGCCGAATGACGTACGCGTAGCTGAGCGAGTTTTGACGGAGCGGAGGCGGCCGATTGTCACCGCCTCCACACGCCGTCACCAGCGCAAGCGCAACGGCCGAGATCTTAGGAACGACGCGCGCACCCGCACTCCTCGCCCAGCGCTGCATGGTCGCCTCCTACTGCTGGTAGTACTCCAGCCCGAGATGCGTGATCTGTTCTTCACCCATCAGGTGCCGAAGCGTGTTCTTGAGCTTCGTCTGTTGGATGAAAAGATCGTGTTCCGGTTGGAGTCCGGCAGCGGCCATCGGCGACTTGTAATAGAAGCTTAACCATTCCTGAATGCCCTTCATCCCCGCGCGGTGCGCGAAGTCGGAGAAGAGCGCCAGGTCGAGCACGATCGGCGCGGCGAGGATCGAATCGCGGCAGAGGAAGTTGACCTTGATCTGCATCGGGTAACCCATCCACCCGACGATGTCGATGTTGTCCCAACCTTCCTTGTTGTCACCGCGCGGCGGATAGTAGTTGATCCGCACCACGTGCGAGAAATCCTTGTACAGGTCGGGATACTGCTCGGGCTGCAGGATCGTGTGCAGCACGCTCAGCTTCGACTCTTCCTTCGTCTTGAACGACGCCGGGTCGTCGAGCACTTCGCCGTCGCGGTTGCCAAGGATGTTCGTCGAATACCAGCCCGCCAGACCGAGCATACGCGCCTTGAGCCCGGGCGCGATGACCGTCTTCATCCACGTCTGGCCGGTCTTGAAGTCCTTGCCCGAGATCGGAACGCCCTTCTCGTTGGCGAGCTGCTGCAGCGCCGGTGTATCGACGGCAAGGTTCGGCGCCCCATTGCAGTACGGGACGCCTTCCATGATCGCCGCCCAGGCGTACAGCATGGCAGGCGAGATCATCTCGTCGTTGTTCTCCATCGCCTTCTCGAACTGCGCGATCGTCGCGTGCTGCGGGCCGGGCTTGATGAAGATCTCGGTCGACGCACACCACACGATCACGAGGCGGTCGCACTTGTTCTTCGCCTTGAAGTCGCGCAGATCCTGACGCAGCTGCTCAGCCAGGTCGCGCTTCGTCTTGCCCTTCTTGACGTTGTCGCCGTTGATGCGCGTGACGTACTTGTTGTCGAACACGGCCGGCATCGGCTTGATCGCCTTGAGGAAGTCGGCGATCGGCTCGAGATCCTTGTCCTCGAGCACGCCCGCCTTCTTCGCAGCGGTGTACGCGTCGTCCGGAATCGGATCCCACGCTCCGAACACGATGTCGTCGAGCCCGGCGAGCGGCACGAAGTCCTTGATGAGCGGCGAACGGTTGTCCGTTCGCTTACCAAGCCGGATCGTCGCCATCTGGGTGAGCGAGCCGATCGGCTTCGAATGACCGCGACGAATGCTCTCCACGCCGGCGATGAACGTCGTGGCCACAGCGCCAAGCCCCGGGGTGAGAATGCCAAGCTTTCCGCTGGCGGGGCGAATGGTGGGGGTGGACGAATCCACGAATTAGTCTCCTTTCAACACTAATTGACTAATGGCGAGTGCCGGTTTTGCCACGGCGACGTAGCCAGAAGGTCTTTTCGGTGGGAAGCGCAATCGGCGGAGCGTCGCCGCGCGCGGTGGTCTGCCGATACACGAAGTGCACGCGCTGCACGACCGTGATCCAGGCAGTGACCGTGAGAATGACGATGATAACGCCGAGGACCCAGCCGTTGAGCGCAAGCCCGAAAAACGCCTGGGGGACCGACAGCAGCACCACGCGCTCCGGCCGCTGTAGCATCCCGACCTTCGCGTCCAGCCCGAGCGCCTCGGCGCGCGCACGGATATACGAGGTCATGTACGCGCCGATGAGCCCGAGCAAACAGACCGCCATCATCGGCACGTTGTGATGAACCGGATTCAGGGCGTAAAAGACCGCCAAGCCCGACAGCACCGCACCATCCGCGACGCGATCCAGTGAGGAGTCGAGGAACGCTCCGAAGGTCGAGCTCTTGTTGGAGCGACGGGCAACGGTGCCGTCGAGAACGTCGAACAGCGCCGTCGCGCCAAGGAACCATCCGCCAGTGGAGATGTGCCCCATGGCGTAGATCACACCGCCGGCGACGGTGCAAAGGGTTCCGATGATGGTGATGGTGTTCGGGTGGACTCCTCGGCGGACCAGCCAATTGGCGACCGGATCGATGACCTTCAGGTATCCGTTTTTGAGCCAGTCCGGAAGAATCTTCATTCGGCTCCAAAGGTGCGCAAATGCGCGGTGCCGCTTCGGAGGTCCGTCGCGGCCGAATCAGCGCAGCGCGGACGACCGAGGCCAGGAGCGCCGCCGTAGGCGTAAAGGTAGTCGCTCCAGAGAGTTGTAGCAACCACAAGCGGCGCTTGACGCTCCGGCGCCGCCCCGCTCACGGCAACGGAAATACGTATTTGCCGGAGAGCACGACGTTCTGACGCTGGTACGTTCGAGCGCCGTCGACGGTGACTGCTTTCAGTGTGACCGACGAGCCCGCAGGAACTCCTTGCACCGGCAGCGTCGCCGAACTGTTCGCCGCCACCTGCCGGAGAAATGTTTCGTTGCCACTCAGCACGAAGTAGACATTCACTGCCTGGCTGAGATTGTTGTTGACCTGCACCGAGCCCTGCGACTGCGCCTGCGACGGGGCGGTCCGAACCTCGACCTGGCGCGACTTGCACGCCGAGAGGAGTACAGCCCCGACCATCCACGCGGCGACGCGTCTGTTCATGATCCTCACTCCTGTCATCGGGAGACCCATTCACAGACCGCGCGACAAAAAACGCGGTCCAACGCCAGCCAATAACGTCCACCCGAACACAGGCATTTCGCAACCCTGATTCCGCGTCTGGACCGGGACTGGGGTACAGGAGGGTGTCGGATTCTGTGCACCGAACGTTCCGACCCGAAACGGGTTGGCGTATAATGCCCTCCGGATTTCCTTCGCGCCGACCGGGCTGCGGCGCGCCTCAACACGAGAGTATGCCGACGATGCACTCTGTTTCATCCGTTACCTCGTTCCGAGCGATCTTCCTCGCCGGTGCGTTCGCGCTGGCCGGTCAGGCGTCCGTTGGGGCCCCGACCGCCCATGCCCAGACCCAACCGTCCGCCGATGCGCTTTCCTCCCGCGGCAGAGGTGTCATTCGGGACTCCGTGCGGCGGGTGCTCGACCGCGCGCTCGCCGACAGCGCCTTTCCAGGTGGGATCGCCGTCGTCGGGACACGAACCCGCGTGATCACCCAGTACGCCGTTGGCCACCTCGATTGGGCGAAAAGTCCGGCGCCAAACGACCGAACGCTGTGGGATCTCGCGTCACTGACGAAAGTCATTGGTCTGACGAGCGGGATCATGCAGCTCGTCGGCCGGGGCGCGATCGATCTCGACGCTCCGGTGCAGAAGTACCTGCCGAATTGGACGGGACCAAACAAGGACCGCGTCACGATTAGAAATCTCTTGACGCACACCTCCGGCCTCCCGGCCTTCAAACCCTACGACGAGATCACCCACGACCCCGACAGTCTGGCGAAGCTGATGTTCAACACGCAGCTCGACACAGTGCCCGGGGCAAAGATGGTGTACAGCGACATCGGCGCTTGGACACTGGGCAAGGTGCTCGAAAAAGTGACCGGCCAGAAGCTCGACGAATACCTGCACTCGCACGTGTTCGAGTTGGCGCGAATGCACGAGACGATGTACAACCCTCCCGCATCGCTTCTCCCGCGGATTGCCCCGACCGAATTCGATCCGAAACGGGGCGGTCTGGTGCGCGGGAAGGTGCACGACGAGCGCGCGTACTACTTGGGAGGTGTATCGGCGCACGCGGGGGTGTTCAGCAGCGCCCATGATCTGACGCTTTTCGCGCAGATGTACCTCAATCACGGCGTCGCCGAAGGCACGCCGGTGTTGCCGCAGAAGGAGATCGAAGTCTTCACAACGAGGCAGGTGCAGGACCGCGCACTGGGGTGGCAGAAGGCCGACGGAAACAACTCGGGGGGACATCTCATGTCGCCGAGCGCGTTCGGTCACACGGGTTTCACTGGCACTTCGATCTGGATCGACCCAGAGCGTGACGTCTTCATCATCCTGCTGACCAATCGCGTCAATCCGACGCGGGCCAACACGAAGATCGGGAAGGTGCGCGTTCAGCTGGCGGACGCGGTCATGAGCACCGTGCTCGATCCCGCGTTTTCATCCAAACCTGCGAGACCATGAACCTCACGGTGATCGACTGGGCCATTGTCGCCGCGTACTTCCTCCTGTCGGCAGGCATTGGGTTCGCGTTCACGAAGAAGGGTGGCGAGAGTCTCAGCGAGTATTTCATTTCCGGACGTGCCGTGCCGTGGTGGCTCGCCGGCGCATCGATGGTCGCAACGACATTCGCGGCCGATACGCCGCTGGTGGTGACGGGACTCGTATCGGCGCACGGCGTAGCTGGCAACTGGCTGTGGTGGAACATGCTAATGAGCGGGATGCTCACCGTGTTCTTCTTCGCGCGGCTCTGGCGACGCGCCAACGTCATGACCGACGTCGAATTCGCCGAGGTTCGCTACAGCGGCAAACCCGCGGCATCGCTCCGAGTGTTCCGAGCGCTCTATCTGGCCATCCCGATCAACCTGATCATTCTTGGCTGGGTCACGCGGGCAATGATCAAGATTCTCACGATCTCGCTTGGCCTGCACAACGTACAGATCGCTGGTGTGACGGTATCCGGCGAAGTCATCGCGGTCGGCATCTGCTTCGTCATCACGATGGCGTACTCAGTTGCCGCCGGGATGTGGGCGGTACTCTGGACCGACTTGGTGCAGTTCGTCATCAAGATGACCGCGGTGATCGTGCTGGCGGTGTTCGCCGTGAGCGCCGTCGGCGGCATGGACGTGATGAAGGCGAAGCTGGCCACACACTTTGGCAGCGAGACCGCGGCCCTGTCCGTGCTACCGGTGTCGTTCTCGCCGAGTGGAATCGTGGGGTATGCGTGGATGCCGTTGCTGACGCTGAGTGTCTTCCTCGGCGTTCAGTGGTGGGCAGCGTGGTATCCCGGCGCCGAGCCGGGCGGCGGGGGCTATGTCGCGCAGCGCATCTTCTCGGCGCGGACGGAGCGCGACGGCGTGTTGGCCACGCTCTCGTTCCAGGTCGCGCACTACGCGCTTCGTCCATGGCCGTGGATCGTGACGGGCCTCGCGACGGTGATTCTCTACCCGAACGGCGTTGGGCCGAACCACGATCACGAGGCGGCGTATGTCCAGGCTTTCGTCGATCTGTTGCCGACGCCGTGGCGCGGCTTCATGATGGCCGGGTTTGCCGCGGCCTATATGTCGACGGTCGCGACTCAGCTCAACTGGGGCGCGTCGTATCTCGTCAATGATGTCTATCGCAGATTCTTGAATACGAACGCGAGCGAGAAACACTACGTCGGCGTTTCGCGCTGGGCGACGATCGCGTTGTTCCTGATGTCGACACTGGTGACGTGGCAGCTGTCGTCGGTCGAGGGCGCGTGGAAATTCCTGCTCGCGATCGGCGCGGGCACCGGTTTGGTACTGATCCTTCGCTGGTACTGGTGGCGAATCAACGCGTGGTCCGAGATCAGCTCCATGTTGGCCTCGTTCGTCATCTCGGCGATCTGTTTCAAGACGGTGCCGGGCCGGTGGTTTCCAGAGGGCGACCCACGCACCGACTCGGTGATCATGCTCATCACGGTGGCGCTGAGCACAGTCGTCTGGCTGACGGTCACGTACATGACGGCGCCGGAAAACGACGCGACGCTCGAATCGTTCTATCGTCGCGTTCGTCCTGGCGGACCCGGCTGGGCGCGTGTCTCCGAGCGAATCGGTCTCGGGCGTGAAGCGATTCCGGGCGGCGCGCTCGCTTGGACGAACTGGATCGCAGGTATCGTGGCGGTGTACTCTACCCTGTTCGGCATCGGCAAGGTCGTCTTCGGCGACCTCAGCATGGGCACGGTGCTTCTGGTGATCGCGGTGGTTGCCTTCGCCTGGATCGCCCGGTCCTTCAGATCGGAGCCTGTGCCGCCAGGCGCGCTTGCAGAGCAGCGCATGGCCGCTGACTGAGCGCGGTTGAATGGCCCTTCCGGGGGCGCTATCTTGTATCCATCGCGGCCAGCGCCACTTGGCCGTTTCTAACGGAGGCTGGCAATGAGCACGATGAATCAACCCGAAGTCATGGTGACGATCACCCCAGGCGCGGGCGCCGAAGTGAAGAAGTTCATGGCGCAGGAAAACGTCGATCCTGCCAAGGGCGGTCTTCGCGTGAGTGTTCAGCCGGGCGGATGCAGCGGCTTCAAGTACGGCCTGCTCATCGAAGACGAGGCCGCTGAAGACGATCTGATCGTCGAACAGAGCGATTGGCGCGTGTTCGTCGACCCGTTCTCGGCACAGTACCTGAACGGTGTCACGATCGACTATGTCTCGTCGATGCAAGGCTCCGGCTTCACCTTCAAGAACCCGAACTCCACGGGCGGCTGCGGCTGCGGCAGCTCGTTCTCCGCATAACTCTCGTTCGTCCGAGCTCACATGGAACGGTCCAATGGATCGCGGGCTTTCTCGCATTGGTCACGCGCCGGGTCTCGAACACATCCGCACCGTCGTGGTCGAAGACCACGAAGACATCGCTCGTCTCGTCGCCATGCGCATCGCGACGTTGATCCGGGAACGCAACGCCGCCAACGAGCGCACCGTGCTCGGGTTGGCCACAGGGTCGACACCGATTGGCGTCTATCGCGAGCTCATTCGGATGCATCGCGACGAAGGATTGAGCTTCGCCAATGTCGAGACGTTCAATCTCGACGAGTACTATCCGATGCCGAAGGACAGCATTCACTCCTACCATCGCTTCATGTGGGAGAATCTGTTCTCGCAGATCGACATCAAGCCCGAGAACGTGCACATCCCGCCGGGCGGAGGTCCGCGCACCGAGATCGCCGAGCTGGCGCAGCGCTACGAGCTCGCGATTCAACGCGCCGGAGGCATCGACTTTCAAATCCTCGGCATCGGCAAAACCGGACACATCGGCTTCAACGAGCCTGGGTCGGGCGCCGAGAGTCGCACGCGGTTGGTGACGCTGGACGCAGTCACGCGGCGCGATGCGGCAGCCGATTTCTTCGGCGAAGAGTACGTACCACGCGAGGCCGTCACGATGGGTGTGGCGACGATTCTCGATGCGCGCGAAATCGCCATCATCGCGACGGGCGAGCACAAGGCGAGCATCGTCCAGCGAGCGGTCGAAGGCGACATCGACGTCGAAGTCGCCGCAACCTTCCTGCAGCGACACCCGAACACGACCTTCTACGTCGATCGCGCCGCGGGCGCCGAGTTGACGCGCATCAAGACGCCGTGGCTCATCGACGAGGTTGCGTGGACGCAGGATCTGATCGTGCGCGCCGTCATCTGGCTATCACAGCGCAGCGACAAAGCCATCCTCAAGCTCACGCAGCGTGATTACGCCGACGCGCGGATGTCGTCGCTCGTCGCCAAGTTTGGATCGCCGGGCGAGGTCAATGGCAAGGTGTTCAACGCGCTCGGCGCCAAGATCCGCGGCAAGTCGAAGCTGCCGACCGGCCGCACGATGATCTGTTTCTCGCCGCACCCCGACGACGACGTCATCTCGATGGGCGGCATCTTGCGGAAGGTGACGGAGAACGACAACCAGGTCACCGTCGCGTACATGACGAGCGGCAACATCGCCGTGTTCGATCACGACGTGCGGCGATACGTGGATTTCCTCGAGCGACTCGCGGCGGAGGGCATCACCGACGCGGACAAGGTGCAGGCGCTTGCGACGAAAGTGCACGAGTGGCTCGCCCGCAAGAATCCCGGAGAAGTCGACATCCCCGAGATTCAGGACATCAAGCGCATCATTCGCGAAGCGGAAGCGGTGAGCGGCATCGAGACGGTCGGCCTTCCGCGCAGCGCCGCGCGATTCCTGAATCTTCCGTTCTATCAGACCGGCAAGGTTCGGAAGGACCCGATCGGCCCCGCCGATGTGGCGATCGTGCGCGATCTCCTCGAGGAGGTGAAGCCCGATCTCATCTTCGTCGCCGGCGATTTGTCCGACCCGCACGGAACGCATCGCATGTGCAAAGAAGCGATCGACCTGGCGCTGCGTGAGGCGACGGGCTTCCCGCGCCCCGAGGTATGGCTGTATCGCGGTGCATGGCAGGAGTGGCCGATCCATGAAGCGACGTGGCTCGTGCCGCTGTCGCAGGAAGAATTGCGGCTCAAGATCCAGGCGATCTTCAAACATCAATCGCAGAAAGACTCCGCCCCCTTCCCCGGAGGGTACGACGAGCGCGAGTTTTGGCAGCGCGTCGAAGCACGTAACAAGGGAACCGCCGCCGAGCTGGATCGACTCGGCCTGGCGGAATACTTCGCGATGGAGGCGTACGTGGTCGAGTAGCGGCGGCCAGGTGGTCAGGCAGTCATCCTCTGCGAGCGAAGCTCGCGGAGGACCTATTGTCCTTGGATAGTGGCCCGTAGCTAACAACCTTCCAGAGAACTCATAGTAGGTCCTCCGGCGCAAAGCGCCGGAGGATGACTGCTGACGACTGCCACCACATGCGCGGACTCAATACACTCGACTTCCTCGTCATCATCGCGTATCTCGTCGGCATTACGGCCCTGGGCATGTGGGTCGGACGCCGCCAGCGCGATGCCAAGGACTACTTCGTCGCCGACCGCGAGATTCCGTGGTGGGCGGTGATGTTCTCGATCGTCGCCAGCGAAACGAGCGCGTTGACATTCATCAGCGTTCCCGGTCTCGCCTACACGACGAACCTTGGGTTCCTGCAGCTTGCCTTCGGCTACCTGGTCGGCCGGATCGCGCTCGCCTACACGCTGCTCCCGCGATACTACAACGGGAATCTCGTCACCGCATATGCATTGCTCGAGCAACGCTTCGGGCTCGCGGCGCGGCGATTCACGTCGATCGTGTTCATGGTCACGCGCGGCATGGCCGACTCGGTGCGCGTCTTCGCCACGGCAGTACCGATCGCGCTGATCATCGGCCCGCTCCTGCCCAAGGCCGCCGTGATGCCAGTCGCGGTAACGGTGCTCGGCACGTTGACGATTCTCTATAC
>Ga0310811_10013222_pt1 | contig 10749 bp, 7 predicted proteins | sample YCmetagenome_FD_207642 | JGI IMG/M metagenome (GOLD analysis project Ga0310811, IMG submission 207642) | Soil microbial communities from experimental microcosm in Duke University, North Carolina, United States - YC | ecosystem: Engineered > Artificial ecosystem > Soil microcosm > Unclassified ...
TGGTAACCGAGGGCGTTCTCATGCGGCGTTCTTAAGCGTGATCATTGATTAGCATCCAATCAGACCACACGAACAAGTGAGTGACCCCGAACAGTTTTTCTTTCTTTTTTAGTGATACTACTTTGTCTGCCCTCGCTGATCAATTCCTCGTATATCGAGGATGTCTCGCATACTTCAGGCTGTCGCTTTGGTAAACGTTGCAGCTCCCGCATCAACAACCTGTTTGCATTGGGATGTATCCGATCGCATGATCTTTAACGATTGCTCGACCGTGTAGATGCCAATGCAAACTTGTCGTCAATATGCAACAGTTACTCTCGCATCCCAAGATCAGCGTTCTGAGGTTCTGTGACAATGTGAGTGTTGCCAGTTCGGCTGTCCTTGATGTTGTGAGTACAGGAAAGACTTGCCTCTTGATGTTGATCGGTTGCCGCGTCTCATTCGGGTAGTCGCGCACGCCTCGGGCTGTTGTTCTGGTGTGAGCGAGTCCCCTTCGTTGCCTGATAAGCTACAGGCAACTTAATCCAACTGGCCACCGCTAGCGATGAACATGCCACACCAATTCCTACGCTAATCATTTATTAATACGTACGTGTAACATCACATTCTAAATCCATGTTCACTTTAAATCCATCCAGCTAGCCGTGCATGTTTCAAGCTGTCGTTCTGACATTGACGAGTGAGGTCAATATCTCCGATGTATTTTAACTCGCCAGCGCTGAGACGCATATGTTATACTCTTTATGACACAGGCCCGCTATCCACCTGGTTCGCAGTCCTGTCAAAGGCGTTCTTATTTGGTGATTTCCTACGTTCTGTCCTTCCACGCTCAAGTGTCCCTCTCATAGTGATTCATTTTTAATATACTTAGGGTAGCGAGCAGTGGCGGCCACCTCGTTCTGATGCTGGCAAGTTGAGTTGGTGATATTGTGGATAGTGTCGCATATTACACTTACAACATCGCTAACTCGACCCGCTAGCAATTGCGAAGTGTAGATTAACTCCAGGATGTCAGCGATTGTATCTAAATGCTAGAAGAACCTTCGCTGTCTACCAGTATTATCTTGTATGATGCGTATGTCTCTCGGTTCTGTCTCACTGCGCTCACCCATGTCTTATTTGCCTTTTTGCGTAGAACAAGTTATGTTGAGAGGTGATCCGTCAGTGATCCGTCAGATCATCCGAGCCGGTGCCAGTCCAATAACATGTATGTCATGTCTGTCATGTCTGTCACCGCACGTCAATCTCCTAGTTACGATTATTTTCTTTCTTTCCTTCTTACTTAAGGTAGCTGTAGCACGTCGCCACACCTCAGTCTCTTTACCATTGACTGAGGTGTGTACGCTGTTCTCATCTGATACTTACAATGTACTCACTGGCGCTGCTATAGGCTCGCGCTACTTTACTCTAGGTTAGTACACTAGGAATAGAGTCTCTTTACCATTGACTGAGGCTCGCGCTACTTTACTCTAGCTCTCGCCTTCCAACAAGTTAGTCTTACGGGTAAGTCAAAGGTGAGCCCAGTTAACAAGGTGTATTATTTTGTAGTCACAACATGAACGAAGCCTGCCACGACAGCAACCTACATGATTAGAACATGCACTAACCATTGCACAACGAACTTCACAATGTCGTGAGTGGACATTGAGGAAGGAATGCACTACAGTGGGTTGTTATCAACAGGTGCACAGAAAAACTGTCAAGTACTCTGCGGACTATCCTGGGGGTTAGTGCACGAGGTGAAGCTGAATGGTCTGCGTTTATGGCGATGTTTTCTTCTTTTAGCTTGCGCTTGCGTCTGAATAACACCCGAGCTGGTAGGGTGCATAAAGTTTGGAAACGGATTCGTTATTCGTCAAGCTCATTTGACCTGCAGGTGACCAGGACATTTGGAATTTAGGCATCAACGCCTACATCACGATGATTGGATCATGATTACGTGGTGATCAGGGTAGGGGAATTCTGTGGAAGACTCGGCCGAGTCACAAATGTCCCTCAAATTTGTCCATACCAACGATGTTCGATAAGCCCGACTGACTGGCACATCTCCAGAACTTCTAGCTTCGAACACCACAAACTCGACCATCCGTAGCATGAAGACCACATATGGTATGCGATGTGTATCATGTTAGGAAACCTACATGCATCAGCCATAATGATTCCGTGTAGAATTGCGTTTGCTAGAGTGGAATCACGAGCTGGTGTACGTGGGACTATCAAGGAGGACATCGCTATACCAATCACCATCCTCAACCTAATCCAACGATCAGTCATAGTTGACTTGGGATGAATAGTAAATACCTATTCGATGGTCATTGATCAGAGTTTGTAACGATTGGTTATCGATTATCTTCGATGTTCATGACAAATCACACGTACCTATATGAGCCCACATGATGATACTGACAGCCAGATGTGATCACAGGAAGCCGTAGAATCTCCACTACGAACGTTCCAGGGAAAAGAAGCCTAATATGTCACCGGGTGGAATAAGGTGGAATACTACGTCTTTGGGAGACAACTTGATGAAATTTCGAGGGAATAGCTAATCAAGTGAATCGGGTGAGTTGTGTATGTCATCTTCCTATCTGCCGCATGGGCCCCTGAAACAACTGGCACGATCAGGCTTGTTGATTGATATAGAAGGTTGCGGCGGCATGACTTGGACGTATGAGCTCATTCGTCTAACTCGTCAAGCAAAGTACTTAGGATAAAAACCTCATGTTTTGGGCGTCTAGTGAGATGTTAATGTAGGTTTAAAACGCCCCATCACACACACCTCTGCAACTTCGAGCAAAACGCCACCCCCCCACACACTTAGTCCAACTCAACTGTGCTGCAGCTCCACTAAATGGCGGCACTCATTCCAAGCACCACGCCCGTTCGAGCATTCGAAGATCACGGGGATCGTGTGGTCGCAGTCGCTGTTTTCCGCGACGAACTTCGCATGGTTACGGGCTCGTATGACGGCTTACTTCGTCTGTGGAACTTGCAAACAGGTGTAGTGCTGAAGAAGATGGAGGGGCACCACGGTCGGGTGCGGGCATTGGCGGTATCGCCAAATGAGGAATTGATAGCAAGCGGTGATGAGAGTGGAGAGCTCATCGCTTGGCACGGAAGAACTGGGGAACCACTCGACCAAGTGATCAATAAAGCCCACAACGGCTGGATATTTTCGCTCCACTTTTATTCGGATTCACAGTTGTTGGCCAGTGGATCATCTGATACCACCGTGAAGATATGGAATACATTAACCTGGGAAGTGCAGTGGACGCTCAGTTGCGGTGGAAATGTCCGCTGCATTCGGTATATGCCATGGGCCAGCAACAAGTGTCTTGCAGTTGCAACGGATGACAATATCCAAATTTACGAATGCCATTATGACAGTTACTACCGTTGCTATAACTCCCTTAGATTGACGAGAACGATCGGTGGAGGATTCAACTACACACTCGCGTGGACGCCTGATGGCAAACGACTTTTCTCGGGGGGAAATGGAGTTGATCCCACTATACGAGAGTGGGAAAATTCATACTACTGGACGCAGATAAGTGATCCCTGGAAGGGCCATTTCAAGAATATCCACGCTATTTCTCTCAACCCTAGCGGCACTCTCCTTGCCTCCGCATCTGATGATAACCGTGTTCGCCTCTGGCGAGTCTCAGATCGACGAACCATTGCCATATTCGCACACTCTGGGGAGGTGAACTGCGTCACATTCTCTGCGAATGGCAAACACATCCTCAGTGGAGGCGTAGATAGAAAGATTTCAGAGTGGCCAATATCCGAGGATGCTTTACCAGAAGGTCCAAATGATGGCCTCATGAAGGAGCGAGCAACGCACCAGGTAAGTTTGTTTTCATTTTCCTGTCCGTTCAATGTCCAACCCTCTTTCTACGCCAAGGCACAAGCCTACTCTGATTTCAGGGCAGGTTCCCGTCTTTTACTCTCATAACACAATGTAAATATGACTTACGCAGGTCATCGCTATGAACTCGACAGTCCGCAACGCGTGTATAGCTGGGAACTGGCCTATCGCTGAAAAAGCACTAACTATAAACATTGACGCTGACGCCAACGATCACATCGCCTATGCCCATCGCTCACTTGTTATGGCGCGAAAATGTGACTGGAACCAAGCGCTTAAAGATGCAATTCAGGTGTGACTGACCGGCCCATCATGACCTCTCTACAAATGTTGACTTTGACGATGGCATAGTCAATCAGCATTAAGCCATCGCTGGTAGGTCATATCTCCCAGGGCATTGCCCTCTGCGGGAAAAACCAGGTTCTAGCCGCGAGGATATCATTTGACCTTGCATCCCTGTTCAAGAACGGTGATTTAAAGACCGATCACTTCCTGTTCTTGATAAAGGCAGGTGATATTTTTCTAATATATTCGGTGCTTCATTACGGATTTTAGGCCATTGCGTTGTTCAATGCAAATGAACATCAAGAGGCAATGTTGCGCCTCGGAGAGCTGGCTGCGTGTCCCGATATCGATCCTGTTGCTTGTCGTATTGTGGAAGTGAGTACCATATGCTCGATCACATCATGTTCACATATATGCCATCATTGATTTTTCTTGCCCTTCGTGCACCAGGCCTACCTACGTGTCCAACTAGGAAACATTGCCTTTAAAGGCGCGCGCTACAACGAAGCTGTCGAACACTTCACTGCCGCTGCCAATGCTAGCACTTTCTTTTACAAATCGCCAATTCATTTGATGTATGACGAATTCGTCGCGGTACGCTGATATGACACAACCGAAAGTTATTTCATGCTCAACTGTGTGTTTTCCGCAGCTCTTTGGCTGGGATCTCAAGTCCTTGTGGCAAACTGTGAACCAGCAACAGTGTCATGCACTCTTTCGAGCGGGTAGCTTTAGAGCAGCCATCGAATCGTATCAGTCCATCATGGACAAGATTGATGAGGATTCGAAGGCCGACTTACGTGTTTGGTTCGCTGGTAAGCATTCAGTAATGTCTCTCCGTCTATAATCATGAACTACACTTCACTCAGCTCTCCAGTAAGATCGAAACGTGCTCTACACTGCACATGGAGATGGCGCGCTCGCAGAGAGCGATTAGTTATATAGTTTGTAACACAGAGATCCTTGAGTAATTTTCATTCGTACCTTGACGGTAGCTGTATTGCTCGAATAGTCCTTGGTGCTCGTGTTATTATATACTGGCGCTGTAGTGGGGCGCTCTGGCAGGTCGGGTCGGGAGTGCCAGAGGTCATGGCGCAGTAGCAGGAGTCCTGGCTCGTAGTAGGTAGTCCTGCGGCGTGTCGTAGTCGCTCCTCGATAGATAGAGCCGCATCCTCCCGCTATAGAGGTTTGGCCTTGGTTCCCTTGCAGTCCGCCCCGTTACAGCGCACTTGAACATGCTTGCCCTATGTTTTCAAGTCTTTTTACTTTCACTCGAAACTACTACTTCTTAACATCGTCTCGCATGTCTGTCTTGACTGAGCTAAGCATATGTGTAATCTGACTTGTTTCACAGTAAATATTTCATATAGTGATCAGTTCGAAACCTGCTCAGAAATATTGATATTTTCCTTTTACCTGGAAGAGCCAACGCCCCAAAGGTGTACGTCGATGAGGCTTCAGCGAGCTATGAGAATTAAAAGCAGCAGATCGCACTTATATATCGTGCATAGTTTGCGCGTGCTCTTGTTTTTATGTTGATGACCAGACGGGACAGAAAATTATTTACTTTTGGGTGCTGCAGCAAGCTGCAAGACTACTGGACAAAAATGTTAACGCGAAACTTAGAACATCCCATAACGGAGAGCTCAAGACACCATGTAGGAGTGCTAGTGACCCACCGAGGCATGCATAGCGCAAAACAGGGGCTCGGCGAGAATTCAATTGAATGATAGACGCGAAGACAACTTGAGAAGCATCTAATAAATAAGGTGTCAAATGATTGTAACCGAATATGTAGCCAGCAGAGGCTTTGGGAGATAGGATGGTGAACCAGTTTCCCGTCTGGGCAGGGGCGCGGATGGGAAACCTATCGTGCCTCTCTTATATTAACATTGGGAGTTGGGTAGCTGTTTCTGCGTCCACTGACACTTAACAAGAATATGAAACAGAGAGCAAGCAATGAAGAAAGTCGAATGCTAGAGCAATGTTAGAGGTTGAATACTACAGCGCATCCAACACCCACATACGCCACCCACAAGGACACGGCAACCCTGGCGTGTGGGAAATATTAAAGATTGACGTTCTAGCACAGGAACTTCGGTTATGGCTGTGAGAGCTTGCAAGAAGTTGTGAGTCAAGAATAGAGCACATCTTACAAGCACGATAGTTGTGCTCACATTGTAGAGTTCTTACCTCTCTGTTATTGTTAGCCTCTTGGTGACATCAACTCTCATCTGGACGTCCAGCGCAGATGAACTGAAAATCTTCAAAGCGATCAACATCAGACTCCTACAGCAAATCAGGAGAGCACCACACCTTCAAACGCACCCAGATAATACTTCTCCCGCACTCGTCTACTTGACTGCTTCGCTCTTGGAGACGTAGACATGGCTTCAACATCAACGAAGGCCAGCGTCCCCACGAAATCGATCTTGAATCCGGCAATGACTTTGAAGGGTGGATACACATCCATATCCTACTGTCCAGACAACCAGCACATTATCAGTGGATCTGGCGACAAGACAGCTCGGAAATGGGACCTGAAGACTGGTAGGGAGATTGAGGAGGCGCAGCGTGTTTACGAGAAAATGGTATGCGTGGTGGCGGTATCGAAGGATGGTCGATGGGTTGTCACTGGTGGTGGAGATGATGCTTGTGCGGAACTGAAAGCCTTGGAGGTTGAGACTGGGATTGAGAAAACGTTTCAAGGCCATTCAAGGGAGATCAGCTGCATTGATATATCTGCGGACAGCAAGCTACTAGCGAGCGGAGCAGGAGATGCAGCACGGATATGGAACCTAGGCACTGGCAAACTTGTGGCTGGACCATTCGAGACCGTTGATTGTGTGGGCACGGTTCGATTCTCAACAGACTCGAAGAAGGTTGCAGTGAACTTGTGGACGGGGAGCCGCCTTGAGGTCTGGGATATCGAAACACAGAAATCAGATGTGAGGGTAGGGGAATCTCGTGGAAGACTCGGACGAGTCACAAATATGCCAGTGTTCTGGACAAACAAAAACAAAACCATCATAGCTGCATTCACCTTCACGGATGACCACGCCAACACAGTCTATGAGTTTGACGCGTCAACGCTGGAGATTATTGGCTCTCCCTTCGAAGGACACACCAAACTTATCACCGGTTTAGCACTTTCAGACAACGATGCTCTCCTGGCCAGTGCTTCAGTCGACGACACCATCAAGCTCTGGGCTGTCAAGTCACGCCAGCTCCTCGCTTCCTTCGACGTTCAGAATCCCTTTACCCTTATCCTCTCACCTGACGCAAGCCAACTAGTTTACACGACCTATTCCGCGATAGTTGTATGCAACACTCCTCCAGACATCCTTGCTAGTGTACGCATTTGCCATGCACATTCCTCGTTTGTGCGCTAAAATTTCCTCACAGGCACGTAAAAAGGTAACCCTCGGCGATCTACTCAATGTACGTACCTTGTTCTTTTGCTCAATACACAACTTATTCATCAACATCATTGCAGTCTGATGCAACTCGTCGACATCCTGCCTTGCCTCGCAATCCACTAATATTGTCTAGCCCACAAAGACCTCCGTCTACTGCGAACACGCAGAAACCCGTCTTCCTTCGCCTCAGCAACCTCCTTCACTTCACTTCTCGCACGACTGCAGTTCCCCGTGTCCAACCTCGTGATCCACTAGATGTAGGTGCTTCGACTATCCCGATTATTTCTCTGTTGACTCGACAATGGAACCACAGGTCCCTGCTACATCACCTCTACCAGCCTCTCTCTTGGGACAGGCTGCACCACGGTTTGATCATGTCAGTCTTTTGAATTGTTAGTAAACTGGCAATGGATGACTGAGTGCCTATATAGTTCGAAATGAGTTCTCTACCTCGCCCCTCGAACGCTCCAGTCACGCAGTTCCTACGACAGCACCTCTCATTCCTCGTACCGAGACATAGCCATGGGCCATCAGTCGTTGAAGTCACACCAGGGCGGAAGGTCACTGTAACGTACATTTTCTTACCTCTTGGTATTTTTTGCTGATTTGTGCCTTGCAGCGGCTTGCTGCTGCCAAATTCCCAGAATACAGGAAAGTCGATGACACCCGACATCCGTCTAGACAGCAGGCGGGAGTGCCGCAGGATATTGACACATCTGACATCGATTCACTCCCAGACGTGCATTGGGTCAAGGCATTCCTGTGCTACTATTCATGCTTGTCTCATGGCAGATTGAGGATGCCTCCTCGATGGCACTTGGAGCGTGTTGATATACCCCGTCAGGATAGCACAAAAAACACTAGTAGCAGTCGTAATTGTGCTCATGGTCGCAGTTAAATTCATGTGCACTCATCCATATTTGTTCTATCCTCCGTAGTTGATGATTTTATACTTGTAGATCAATTCTACATCATCTGCAATACTGGACGCACTGGCCGAATCTCACCACAAGATGAACTTCATTGCTCAATATCAGTGACATAGCGTATTTCAAATACACTGCAAAGTGGGCCCAAACATCGCGTCAATAGTACCAAACATCGATAGTTCCTCAAACCAACCATGTTCGATAAGCCCGTTCGTCGGTATTGGCCACATCTCCAGAGCTTCTAACCTTATATGCAAAAGTAACCTCGAATACCACGAACTCGACCATCCATGGCACGAAAACCACATGGTATTTATGTGAGGAAACCTACATGCAACATACATAACAATTCTGTGTAGAATTGTGTGCTAGTCTATAACTAGAGCGGAAACACGACGCCATCCTCAACCACCGGAAACGAGACGTCTTCGAGTTGCTGATTCAAAATCCCACATCCAAAACAATCCAACGTTTAACCATAGCTGACTTGGTAGTGAACACCAATATGTCCGATGATCATTGATCAGGATTTGGAACGATTGATTATCGATTATATTCGATGCTCATGGAAAACTACACATACCCATATCACGATGCTGACGACCAGATGCGATCAAAGGAAGCCTCACAACTGCAGAACCTCCGCTACGAACGTTCCAAGGAACAGAAGCCTAACATTGGAATCAGGTGGAATACTACGCCTTTGAGTGTCGACTTAATGAAAATTCAAGGGCATGGCCAATCGGGTGAGCCATGCATGTCATCTTACTACCTGCCGTGTGGACCCCTCAAATAACCCATGATCAGGCTCGTTGACTGATATGGAAAGTTGCGGCGACCCAACTTGGATCATCGAATGAGCTCATTTGTTGAGATCGTCAAGCAAGGTATTTATGATAAAAGCCTCGTGTTTTGAGTGTCCAATGAAAGGTCGATGTTATAAAGTAGGCTTAGAACGCACCATCACATGTACCTCTGAAACTCCGAGCAAGACGCCATCCCGCCGCACTCACCAAGTCCATCTGCATCCGTGCTGCAGCTCCACTAAATGGCTACACTCATTCCAAACACCACACCCATTCGGACATTCGAAGATCATGGGGATCGTGTGGTCGCAGTCGCGGTCTTCCGCGACGAACGCATGGTCACAGGCTCATATGATGGGAAGCTCTGTCTGTGGGACTTGAAAACAGGCGTAATGTTGAAGAAGATGGAGGGGCATCGCAGTCGGGTGCGGGCATTGGCGGTATCGCCAGATGAGAAGTGGATAGCAAGCGGTGATGAGAGTGGAGAGCTCATCGCTTGGCACGGAAGAACTGGGGAACCACTCGACCAAGTGATCAATAAAGCCCACAACGGCTGGATATTTTCGCTTCACTTTTTTCCAGATTCTCAGTGGTTGGCCAGTGGATCATCCGACACCACCGTAAAGCTATGGAGCGCATCAACGTGGCAGGTGCAATGTAGACTCAATTGTGGTGGGAATGTCCGCTGCATTCAGCATTCGCTGTCTAGCAACGGATACAATCGTCTTGCGATTGCAACGGATCGCAATATCCAGATTTACCATAATTATGACAGTTCATACGGTCGCTATCTAGCATTCCCCACTCAGTTGACGAGAACGATCGGTGGAGGATTCAACTACTCGCTCGCGTGGACGCCTGATGGCAAACGGCTTCTCTCGGGGGGCAATGGAACGGATCCCACCATACAAGAGTGGGATACATCGACCTGGCAGCAAGTCAGTGATCCCTGGAAGGGTCATTTCAAAAATATCCTTGCCCTTTCTCTGAATTCTGACGGCACTCTCCTTGCCTCCGCATCTCTTGACAACCATGTGCGCCTCTGGCGACTCTCAGATCGACGAAACATTGCTATATTCAAGCACCCTGGGGAGGTAAATTGCGTCACGTTCTCTGCGGATGACAGGCGTATCCTAAGCGGAGGTATGGATAAAAAGATTTTAGAGTGGCCAACATCCGGGAATGCTTTCCCAGAGGATGGTTCAAATGATGGCCTCACGAAGGAGCAGGTGACGCATCAGGTAAATTTGTTTTCATTTTCCCGCCCATTTACCGCCTAAACCTCTTTTCTATGCCAAGGCTCAAGCCTACTATAATTTCAAGGTATGTTCCCATCTTAGACTCTTTTAACGCAATGTGAACATGATTTGCACAGGTCCTTGCTATGAAGTCGGCAGTCCGCAATGCATGCATAGTCGGGGACTTGCCTACCGCTGAAAAGG
>Ga0310811_10013224_pt1 | contig 10747 bp, 11 predicted proteins | sample YCmetagenome_FD_207642 | JGI IMG/M metagenome (GOLD analysis project Ga0310811, IMG submission 207642) | Soil microbial communities from experimental microcosm in Duke University, North Carolina, United States - YC | ecosystem: Engineered > Artificial ecosystem > Soil microcosm > Unclassified ...
TTATCATAGAGTTTTTGAGAGACACGAGATGAAACATAAGATTCCTCTGAGTATACGCCTTTTTTTTGACCTCTGCTATGCCTCTGAACATGTTTTTTCTGTGATGTATTTCATGGCTGCAAAGATGCCGCGCGCGAATAGCAAGCGAGCATGAGCGGTGAGCTCAGGAAAATGATATAATTGCTACGAACGCTTATGCTATTTCAGGTAGGAGGCTTGCGTATGCACGCTAGTTTGCCCAATGGTATTTATCCTCCTTTGCCAACTTTTTTTACGGCGCAGGAAGAACTTGACCTGTCAACGTTACGCCGTCATATGGAACATCTGGTTGACAGCGGCATCGCCGGATATGTTTTACTGGGTTCTAATGGAGAGGCCGTTCATCTTTCTGAGGATGAGCGTGAACAGGTTGTTGTGACGGCGCGCGAAGTGGCATCTCAGGGTGAGGATCAATTGCCGCTTATTGTTGGTTGTGGTGCTCAGTCTACACGTATGACGCTTGCCTATTGTCGGCAGGCAGCTCGGGCGGGGGCCGATATGGTGCTGATATTGCCGCCCTCGTATTATAAGAGCCGCATGAGTAACGCTGCTTTGCTTGCTCACTATCGGGCCATTGCAGATCAGAGTCCGCTTCCGGTGCTCATTTATAATATGCCTGGATCTTCTGCCGGGTTAGATCTGGATGCGAACACGGTTTGTGCGCTTGCTGAGCACCCCAATATTGTCGGTGTAAAGGATAGCTCTGGCAACGTGGTAAAACTCGCGGAGATCGTGGCGAACGTTTCACCAGATTTTCGTGTGTTGGCCGGAAGTGCAGACTTTTTCCTGCCCGCGCTGGCGATTGGTGCTACGGGGACGATCTCTGCTCTGGCGAACATTTTCCCTCACGAGGTCTGCCTGCTTCAGGCTCTTTTTGAAGCAGGGGAACTGGAAGAGGCTCGTATTCTTCAGGCTCAGCTTATTCCGGCTAATGCGGCTGTAACGTCTCGCTTTGGGGTCGCTGGCTTGAAGGCGGCCCTACAGTTCGTTTGTGGTTACGGTGGTGTGCCGCGTCTGCCTTTATTACCTCTGTCTGATGCAGATCGCACGCAGCTCATAGAGATTCTTAAACGTTTTCCTCAGGACGACACTTTTTGATGATCGGGCGTCGTCTGACTGCTACGCGCCGACACTAAAATCAGCAGTCTGCTCCAGCATCTTGTCTGAGCAATCAGTTGTGCTGGCATAGTAGATTTCGACTTTGCCAGCACCGCTTGCTTCGGCTGGCATGAAAGAATAGGCTGATCCTGACGAGCCCTGAAGCTGGAACTGAAATTGTGACTGGCTGTTATTTCCCCAATGCCAGAGCAAACAGGCTGCTCCTACCTGCGTCCCTGTGTGTACCTGAAAGGTCACAAATATTTTTTGGTGGAGCTTAAAACTGTTTGTCGGCGTGACGAGCTGGGCGGTGTTGTTGTTGATCTCACTGCCCAGTTGTGCTCCACTAAAATAGTGCTGGTCGCCGAGGGTCGGACTTGGGGTTGGACTGGGGGCCGTGGTTGGTTCAGGCGTGGGCGTAGATGCCGTTGCTGCCTGTGAAGATTGCCCTGTCTGCTGATTGGTTTGTGCCGCATCATTCTGCGGCAATGTTCTTGCCAGGGCAAAAACGAGCAGGAGAATTAAGGTGCCCGCCGCGATACAGGTGCCTGCAATCGTGAAGCCGACACGTGGCGCAAGCAGGTTATTTTTTTGCGCGTTGTAGAAAGAGGGCGCATTGAATCTCCCGGGCTGCTGATTGAAGCCCTGTTCGTGCGTATTCCAGGGGGTGTATGGCTCATTGCCTGAACTCGGCGGAGGAAATGCCTGTTGTCCGTTGCCGAAGTAAGAAGCAGCGGCTCCGCCAGATGGCCCCATTTCCTGCGTCGATTCATTATATGCATCATCCCAGCCCGCTCCCGGGTCGTTGTTGGGCCAGGGACGCTGGGCAGCTTCCCTGCCGACCATTTCCGGCTGCTCCATCATTGGTTGTGCTGGTTGCCAGCCTCCTCGCTTTGCAGGGGATGAGGCCGCATCTGCCTTGCCTGGAATGGCCGCGCCACAGCGCGGGCATTGCGAGCGCCTGGGTGAGAGTGGCATTCCACATTGTAAACATCTCATAGTGTGTCTGCATCCCCTTTACTGCATCGTGATAAGTAGGCTCTAGAAACTATACGCCGTCTGTTGTAACGTTTTCGCAAGCCCTTTTGTAAACGTATAGGAGTTTTGTCTGCAAACCCCTCTGTCTCGAGGCTTTTTTGTCTCCCCTTGACACTATCGGGTAGCCCAACTACAATACTCATGTCAGGCATTGTATGTTTCCTGGAGGGGTAGTTGTGACGATTTTGTCTACCTATGTATTTTATCTGCTTGCTGACTTGCCTTCCGGGTGCGTTCTAGAAGTGAAAATTGTGACCTGGCTATGCAAATGTTTAGATCTACACTAGAATTGTCTGATTGGGAACAGGATACGGGAAAAAGAAGTGACACAAGATGATGGTGAACAGGTGTTGGGGCCATATGCCTCCCACTTACGTGAGAGCTTGAAGCAAACGACTGATGATGGCTCTTTACCTTCTGAGAGCAGCGATGGGTGGGTGCTTTTAAATGCGCTGATTACTCATGTCGCGCCTGATGATCTGGCCTTGAAAGAGCATTTTTTGCAGGTGGGGCAGGCGCTGGCGGCACATGCTGAGCAGCTCGATCAGCGCTTACATGTTCTTCAGCAGACGATGGATGTGCTCCTGGCAGATCTTAGAGGGCTTTTCATAGATCGGCCTGCTCTGCTCCTTGATGTGATACAGCACCTGTTTCGCCTTCATTCTGTGTGCGTGCTGGCGGTGAGCCAGGGGTACCAGCAGGTATCCGATGAACTGGCCTCGGGTCATGTGAACAATGCGCAACAACTGGATCGGCGCTTGCAGGCTCTGCAACGCATTAATGGGATGAGCAATTCGGCCATGGATCTGGATCAGACGCTGGAAGTGACTGCGCAGATTGTGGCGGATGAACTGAACGCTCAACTTTGTTCTATTTTCTTTTATGACGATCTCCAACGCGTTCTGACGCTGCGTGCAACGAATGGCCCCCGCCCGCTTGGGGGGATGCATTTTACGCTCCGTCTTGGCGAAGGGTATAGCGGCTGGGTGGCCGATAAGGGACGTCCGCTCCTGATACAGGATGCTTTGAGCGATAGCAGCTTATCCAGTGAGACGCAGGCCTATACTGCTGAGTATCACGGCCTGATGTCGCTCCCCATTATTTTCTTTGGGAATGCGGAACGTCTGATCGGGGTGATTAATGTCCAGTCGCATAAGCCTCGCGATTTCTCGCAAGATGAGGTCAGTTTTGTCGAGGTTGTGGCGGGCATTGTGGCGATTAATATTGAGAATGGTCGTCTGTACGAGCAAACCGATGAGCAGCTACGCCGCAAGGTGTATGAGCTAGGGACAATCCATAGGGTCTCGGCCAATATTGCTTCGACGCTGAATCTGGATGAGGTGTTGCAGTTTATTACGACGCAGGCGGTCCATCTTTCTGGTGCGGAACGTTCCTGTATTTTTGAGCTTGATCCTGACCGACGGCGGCTGCACGTCTCGGCTCACTACGGCTTCGACAATGAGCTGGTACGACGTACTTATATCGCGGTTGGGCAGTGCTGTGCGGGTCGTACAGTCCAGACCGGTCGCCCCAGTATGGCGGTTGATTGCTTCCATACGGACGAACATTGCTTTATTCATAATGACCCTTTGATCTCTTCTGAGATTCATTCGGTGCTCTGTGTTCCGTTAAAGGTGAAACAGAATATCCTGGGCTGCATTTGTATTTATAGCAATCATCGCCATCTTTTGAGTCCCGAGCAACTGCAAATGGTCGTGACGTTCGCCAATGAGGCGGCGATTGCGATAGATAATGCGCGTCTTTATGAGGAGACACGACGTGGGCTCGAGCTGAAGTCGGTCTTGCTGCGTGAGTTGCACCATCGAGTCAAGAATAACCTCGCGACGGTGGCGGGCATTCTCTCGCTACAAAGGCGTCGTACGAAGTCCTCGGAGGTACGCCACATTCTGGCTGAAAGCGTGAACCGTGTGCAGGGTCTGGCCGCTACTCATGATCTACTGGCCCACGAAGATGTCAGTGAAGCCAGACTGGATGAGATCTCGCGCAAGATTATCGGCGTGGCGAATACCAATATGAGTCCTCCCGATAAACGGATCTCTTTCCTGGTGGAGGCCGATTCGGTCATTATCCCCTCGCGTGCGGTGACTATTCTCGCGCTGGTGATCAATGAGATGGTCTCGAATGCGATTAAACATGGTATGGCGGGCCAGTCGGAGGGCACGATTACGCTGCGAGGTCGTGAAGTGGATGGCTCTGTGGTTGTGCAGGTGATCGATAATGGCAACGAGCCGATCTCTGAGCCGCCTCAGCAAGAGGAGTCCGGTGAGGGTCTTGGCCTCTCGTTGATAAAGCATTTAATAGGTGATCTTGGCGGTCGCTTTACGCTCCGCCGCGAGCTTGCTGGTGAGTCAGCCGGGACCAATCGTGAGCTGGCCTCCGGGGATGGTAAGGGGCAGGAGCAGACTGTTGCTGAGATCCGCTTTCCCCTGGTGCGCCGAAGTCGTACGTAAATGTGGCGCATACCTCATGGTGCAATCGGGTATGCTTTGTGAGTGGTAGAGAGGTGATTTCTATGTATGAAACTCGAAAGCGCATCCTTGTGGTCGAGGACGAGCGCGCAATTCAGCAGGTGCTGTGTTTTTTTCTGGAGCATAGTGGCTTCGAGGTCTGTGGGGCCTGGGGGGGACAGGATGCTATTCGCATTATCCCGGAATTTTTGCCTGATTTAATTGTGCTTGATCTGATGATGCGTCCTGTTTCTGGCTGGGATGTGCTGGAGTGGTTGCATGCACAGTCGTTTTCTCCCACTATTCCTGTGCTGGTGCTGAGTGCTCTGGTAAATTTGAAGCATCAGATGAATGGTTTTGAGCAGGGTGCGATCGAGTATATTACCAAACCTACGCAGCCGAGTAAGATTGTCGAACGTGTGCGCGTGCTTCTCGCTATGAGCACGGAGCAGCGCCTGATGTTGCAACATAAACGCCTTGATGAGCAACGCAAAACGCTTGAACGACTCCATGCTGCCCAATCCGATGAGTTTGTCTACTAGTTTACGATTTGCTCTATTTTTTCAATGGGCGGTTTCGCGAGTCGTATGCCAGGCCCTTTTGCTCTGACTTTTTGTCGGTCATCAAGGTGGGCTTCTATTTGCTTCGCGTTATTTCAGGCATTTCCCAGCCGATTTCCGCATTTTCGACAATAGCGATTACTCACAGGATTATTTTCTCCGCATATTCTGCACTGATTCATGGATGTCCCGCAACGTGTGCAGAAGCGGTCCTGTGCTTTGTTGATGTGATGGCAGTTGCGGCATGCGAAATTTGACGGAGGGGGCGTAATGACTGATGGGATGTTCCCTGGCGAGGGGGCGGCGATGACTCTCTCCCCGGCTGGCATGCGATAGCCAGGGACGGGCGGGTTCATACGCAGGGCCCTTTGCAAGGCTTCAGCCATGTCGCTGGCGCGCTGGTAACGCTGCTTGGGATTTTTCATGAGTGCGGTCAGGATAATATGTTCAATAGCGGGAGGAATGTTGGGATTGATGGTGTGTGGCGGAGGCGGCGGCTCGTAGATGTGGCTGTGAGCCAGGGCCGGATAGTTGTCTCCACGAAATGGCGTTCTTCCGGTCATTGCCTCGAAGAGCATGATGCCAAGAGCATAGATATCTGCTCTATTATCAATGGGACCGCCCTGGCATTGTTCGGGCGACATGTATTCTGGTGTGCCTACGCCCGCTCCCGGATGCGTCAGGTTCATTTGTGTGCTGGCGAGCACTTTGGCAATGCCGAAATCTGAGAGGATGGGTCGCCCCGCTCGATCCATCAGGACGTTGACTGGCTTGATGTCTCGATGGATAATACCCTGGTCGTGGGCATAGGTGAGGGCGTCTGCCAGTTGATTGAAGATGCGTACGGCCTCGCTACTCTCCATGGCCTGACCCTGGAGATGCAGCTTGTCTATCCGTTGCTTGAGCGTTCCCCCGTCGATCATTTGCATGACGATGTACAGATGCCCATTTTGCTCACTTGCGTCGTGCACCGTGACGATATTGGGATGCGAGAGGCGCGCGACGAGTCGAGCCTCCAGATTGAAGCGCTCGACAAAATTCCGGTCTGCTGCGTACCAGGGCGGAAGAACTTTGATGGCTACTTCTCGCTCAAGGTTCTCCTGATAGGCTTTATAGACTCGTGCCATGCCTCCCTGGCCAAGCGGTCCCAGAATACGGTAGTTGCCGAGGGCTGTTCCTATCAGCTCATCTTGTTGCATGTTTTTTCGGCCACTGGCACGCTATGCGCATTTTTGCTGCATTCCTTGCAACGCATGTGTTATGCCATTGTTGTGGCACAAATCCTCTCTAGCCGGTGTGGACCTCTTTGCTTGTTGTTATACACCATGCAGGATATATTTCAGCCGGGAGCGTACTATTTCTACGCTCCCGCTTGCCAGATTACGCTGGCTGTTCCTAACTTCTGGCGAATACCAGGACGGTTTGACCAAGCTGGACGCGATCTCCCTCTTGCAATGGGTACGTCTGGTATTTGTTGACGAGCTGCCCATTGACTTTGGTACCATTCGCACTCCCCTCGTCTTTCAATGCATAGTTCCCATTCCCTAAATTAAGGATGGTTGCATGCAGGCGCGAGACCGCCAGATCTTCCAGGAAAATATCACTCTCCCTGCTTCGCCCTATGCTGAGCGCTTCTTTGCGTATTTCATAGATACGTCCAGGTTCTTTTCCTTCTTCAACACGGACCAGTCCCATTCCTGTCATTGGACCAGGGGCACGCAATACGGTCTTATCGGCTTCTGCACCTCCAAAGACGGTAGGATCTTGCTGCCCTCCCCACTGGTTATTTTGCTGCCAACCTTGCGCTGCGGGTGCACCCTGCTGGTATTGTTGTGGCTGCTGTTGACCCCAGGGGTCTGCTTGCTGTGGCTGCTGTTGACCCCAGCCCTGATTTGAGGCTCCCGGATAGTTCCCCTGTGGAGCTCCTCCTTGCTGTTGACCCCAGCCCTGAGCGGCGTTTTGCTGTCCCCAGGGATCAGCTTGAGGCTGTTGCGGCTGACCCCAACCGGCCTGAGGATCTGGCTGTTGCGGCTGACCCCAACCAGGCTGCTGACCGGGTTGCTGACCGGGCTGTTGTTGGCCCCAACCGGGCTGCTGACCGGGTTGCTGTTGGCCCCAACCGGCCTGAGGATCTGGCTGTTGCGGCTGACCCCAGCCACCGGGCTGCTGGCCGGGTTGCTGACCGGGCTGTTGTTGGCCCCAACCGGGCTGCTGACCGGGTTGCTGTTGCCCCCAACCGGCCTGAGGATCTGGCTGTTGAGGCTGGCCCCAGCCACCGGGCTGCTGACCGGGTTGTTGTTGCCCCCAACCGGCCTGAGGATCTGGCTGCTGGCCCCAGCCGCCGGGCTGCTGGCCGGGCTGTTGTTGCCCCCAACCGGCCTGAGGATCTGGCTGCTGGCCCCAGCCGCCGGGCTGCTGGCCGGGTTGCTGTTGCCCCTGCCAGCCGCTCCCGCTCCCAGGTGCGCCTTTGGGTCCTTTTTTCTTTCCCCCACGGAAAAGAAAAACGGAGACAACGGCAAGTAGAATTGCCAGGATAATGACGGCTCCGATCATTATCCATGGACTTACCATAACGGCAAGTACGGTTGATAATGGCTCTGTCATAATTGTTCACCCCTCTGATCGTAGGGGCGGTCTCGCATCTCCTGCTATCTCACAGTCCAACTGTGTGCTATGCAATGCAACTGCGTCGTGAGACGGGCTGCGCGAGTCACATAGCGATCCATAGCTCTGAGGCTGCGGCCACCCGATATGTATCGGGTACGTTTTTCAAAGTACCCCTACCCTACCGTGCGCCTTTGTGTCAGCGTATCACCCTATCGCAATTCGAAACGTACCTCAACGCTGCCGAAACGAAGAAGATCTCCGTCTTTGAGGGCACGTTCCTCATGTGGTGTCAAGGTAACTCCGTTCAAGCGAGTCTTATTTAATGCATTGAGATCTTCGACCGTATACGTGCCTTGCTGGTGACGCAGGTACGCATGTCGTCTGCCAACCGTTTTGTCCGACAGGTTGATCTCCGGGAATATACCCAGAGTGGGGTCCTGTCGACCGACGACCATCAGATCCCCTCGCAATGGAATAGGTTGTCCATTGGAGAGAACTATCAGCCGCGCCTCTTTTGGTGGCGATGGCGGTATCAGTGATCGTGGTCCGTTGTCTCCTCCTTTGCCGACTCGCTCAATGAGTGGCATGTCTCGGAGACGATCTTGCAACTGCTCAAGGGCGTTGATAAATTCTCTTGGCGTTGCATATCGCTCTGCTGGATCCTTCGCCAGAGCCCGCTGCATGAAATTGTTCATCTCGTTGGGCAGACCAGGCCGCAAGCGGCAGATTGATGGCACCTTTTCATTCATGTGTTTGATGACGATGTCGACTGCGGTTTCCCCTCGATATGGCGGTTCCCCGGTCAACATTTCAAACAGGACGATAGCGACAGAGTAGAGATCAGAACGGGTGTCGGCTGAACGCCCACTCTCGGCCTGTTCGGGCGCGATGTAGTAGGCTGTACCCATAAAGACGTCAGTTTGTGTCAATGTAACGGTATCACGACCTCTCGCTAATCCAAAATCTGTGATCTTTACCATGTCTTTGGTATTGATTAAGATGTTTTGCGGCTTGATGTCGCGATGCACAACGCTTTTTTTGTATGCGGCCTCTAGCCCTTCGGCAATTTGTCGCGTATAGTTGATTGCACGCATCGGGTCCATCTGACCCTCTTTGAGCATGTAATATTTCAAGTTTTGGCCATCAATATAGTCCATCACAATATAGTGCATGCTGTTATCACTATCGTATTCAAAAATACGTACGATATGGGGATCACTGAGTTCTTGAAGGATGCGTGCCTCTCGCTGGAAACGAGCTAGCAGTTCGCCGTCATTGGAGAGCTCCATATGCATGACCTTCACAGCGAAAATACGGTTGTCTTCTAGATCGCGTGCCACATAGACCGTAGCGAAACTGCCTCTTCCTCGTTCATCAATGAGTTTATAGCGACCTTTGATGACAAGACCAAGCATGTCGCTGTTCATGGTTGTGCACTCCTCGTCTGGTAAGGCTACTGGTTGCGGCTACATTATACACTATCCATTTATGTGTGTCATCAATACATGGCCGGGTCTCTCTTGCTTTTCCTCTCTTTCTGCTTCCTTTATCGGTTGCTTGCTGCTGATCACTGCTGATCGCTTCCTGTGGGTGAGCTATCCCTTGATATAAAAACGGAACAGGTGACAAAATACTTACATTATGGTTATGGAGTCCTAATGCTTTGTTGTTTTTTCTGCTCATTTGTGTGTATCTGTGCGTTTCTGCTTCTCAGTACGGCGCAGAGAATGTCCTTTACTGGTCTTGTTTCTCTTTTTATACGTATGAGTAGGCGGTAATGTTTAGCTATTTTTCTCGCAATTCCAAAAGAGGAGGTGTAGCGATGGTGTCCCTTTCTCGGCCTGCTGGTCTGCTTCTTGATGTTGATGGCGTTCTTCATGTCAGTATGCTCCCTGTGCCTGGTGCTGATGCAACACTACGCTGGCTTACTGCGCATGGCTATCCCTTCTGCTTTGTCACCAATACGACGACAATGACCCGCGCGACGCTCACTCATCGCCTCCAGCAGCTCGATTTGCCCGTTTCTGCGGAGCAGGTGCTCACCGCTCCTGTGGCGACGGCAAATTATATCCGTCAATATTTCCCGGAAAAACGCTGCTGGGTGCTCACGAAAGGGGATACGGCTGAGGATTTCTCCGGTCTGCATCTGGTGGAGGCAGGGGCCGCTGATGTGGTGGTGATTGGCGGTGCTGAAGAGCTTTTGAGCTACGAGGCGATGAACCATGCCTTCCGCCTGCTGATGGATGGGGCGGTACTTCTGGCGATGCATACCAATCTCTACTGGCGCACCAGCGCTGGCCTTCAGCTCGATAGCGGCCCCTTTGTCCGTGCGCTCGAACTGGCTTCTGGCAAACAGGCGACGGTCCTGGGTAAACCGAATGCGGCCTTTTTTCAGCAGGCACTACGCCTGCTTGATCTTCCACCTGGGGAGGTGCTGATGATTGGGGATGATCTCGAAAATGATGTGCAGGGGGCGCAGCAGGCGGGATTGCGCGGCGGTTTTGTGAGCACGGGCAAGCATTCCGCCGATTCTCCCCTGCTGAGTCGCATCCATCCCGAGGTGATTTTACCGTCGATCGCGGATCTGCCAGTGTATCTGTCGTCTTTGTCTTGAGAGGAAGAATATGTCCCCAATATCACGGAAAGAAGGAGATTCTCCGATCAATTCCGTCGTGCTCTGACCACCTTCGTTGCATCGTTTCTCAGTAGGGACGAATACGCATCAACCTAAGAAAGGATAGGCTATTCGAAATGGCCGGGGGGCCTGCCGGTCCGAGACTACCCCGACCCCTCCCAGTGGTGTGTATCGGAATCACATCGCCTTTGGCATGGGGGGCATGTGGTCCCAACCCTCGTAGAAACGCAGAGGTAGGGGCAGCGGTTTATCCCTGCCCATAGGCGTCAAGTTAAGCAAGGATGAGCTTATTGTGAAATGGC